>Ga0182021_10004026_pt1 | contig 17217 bp, 13 predicted proteins | sample 612E3MmetaG_FD_120493 | JGI IMG/M metagenome (GOLD analysis project Ga0182021, IMG submission 120493) | Permafrost microbial communities from Stordalen Mire, Sweden - 612E3M metaG (Illumina Assembly) | ecosystem: Environmental > Terrestrial > Soil > Wetlands > Permafrost | place: Sweden...
GAATGCCATCGCCTGGCTCGCGCAGCCGCACTCGGGATGCACGAGCAGCTCGGCACCGGGCTCCTCGGCAAGAATGCGCTCGACGTCGCCCGGTCTGATCCCTGCGTGCACGTGGCACTCGCCCAGCCAGAGGTGGAGCTTACGTCCGCTCACCCACTCGGCCCAGAGCCCCAGATAGAGATCGGGCAAGAAGAGAATCTCCTTCTCAACGGGAATCGAGTCGATCACGGCGCGGACGTTGCCCGACGTGCAGCAGTAGTCGCTCTCGGCCTTGACCGCCGCCGAGGTGTTGACGTAGGAAACGACCACGGCCCCCGGATATCTCTTCTTCCAGGCGACCAGCGCGTTGACGTCGATCGAGTCGGCGAGCGAGCAGCCCGCCTCGAGATCCGGAATCAGAACGGTCTTGTCCGGCGATAGGATCTTCGCCGTCTCGGCCATGAAGTGAACGCCGCAGAAGACGATCGTCCGGTCCTCGGCCCGCGCTGCCTGGCGCGAGAGCCCGAGTGAATCGCCCACGAAGTCGGCGACGTCCTGAACCTCGGGCAGCTGGTAGTTGTGAGCGAGGATCACCGCATCACGCGAGCGCGCAAGTTCCCGAACCTCGTCCTGAAGGGATTTCACCGCTGCCAGGGTCAACGCTCGAGCACCTCCATCGAGACGTCGAGCGAGCGAGCAGAATGCGTCAACGCCCCGATCGAGATCGCGTCGACTCCCGTCTCGGCATAGGCGCGGACGTTCTCGAGCGTGACGCCGCCCGATACCTCTAGCTCGGCGCGCCGGGAGACGATCTCGACCGCTCGCGCCGCCTCGGCCGGGCTCATGTTGTCGAGCAGGATCCGCTCCACTCCAAGCGATAGTGCCTGCTCGACTTGTTCCAGCGTGTCGGCCTCGACTTCGAGCGGCGCCAGACCGGCAGCGCGCAGGCGCTTGACCGCCGCGGCAACGCTTCCGGCCAGGCGCAGGTGGTTGTCCTTCACGAGCACCGCGTCGTCGAGTCCGAAGCGATGATTCACTCCGCCGCCGACGCGCACGGCGTACTTCTCCAGGGCGCGCAGCCCGGGCGTCGTCTTGCGCGTGTCGAGGATGGCGACTCCGGTGCCGTCCACCGCCTCGACGAAGCGTCGCGTCTGCGTGGCGATACCGGAGAGGCGCCCGAGCAGATTCAGCGCCACTCGCTCGCCGCTGAGAAGAGCGCGCGTGCGGCCGCTCAGCCTCAACAGCTCGCGCGGCACCTCGGTCAACGCCTCCCCCTCCACGACAATGGCATCGATCGCAACCTCCCGGTCAAGCCGGGAAAAGACGTCGCGCACGAGCGGGAGACCGCAGACGACTCCCTCCTCCTTGAGCAGGATTTGAGCCCGGCAGCGATCGTCCGCGGGGAAGAGCGCCTGCGTCGTCACGTCGCCGGAGCCGATGTCCTCGGCTAGAGCCGGCGCGACGACCTCCGCGACCGAGCGCCCGAGCTCTTTCTCGTTCAGCTCCATCGCTCGAACACGGGGCTTTGACGATCACGGAGAACGGTGTGGGCAGCCAGTTTCGGATCCTCGACCGGAAAGTCGGCTCGGAAGTGGACGCCGCGGCTCTCGCGGCGGGCGAGCGCGCACTGCGCCACCAGTCGCGGCACCAGCGCTGGAGCCGTGAGCAGCTGCTCGAGCCCGGCGGCATCGCGCACCAGCCCGGCCTCTCGCCACATCTGCTCGCGCAGCTCGTCATCGATTCGATCGCCGTTTACAGGCGGTTTCTCCGGCGGCTCCAGCTCGGCTTCAGGCGGCTCCTCGGCGCACGACGCCAATCCCGCCCGGCGACCGAAGACGACGCACTCGAGCAGGGAGTTCGAAGCGAGCCGGTTGGCTCCGTGAACGCCCGTGCAGGCGCACTCGCCGGCCGCATATAGCCCGGGCAGATCGCTCCGACCGTCCAGATCGGTGACCACACCTCCAAGCGTGTAGTGAGCAGCGGGGGCGACCGGAACAGGCTCGATCTCGGGATCGAAGCCGGCTTCGCGGATGCGGTCGATCAGGGCGGGGAACCGACCGCGATCGATCGGGCGCAGATCGAGCAAGGCGCTGCCTCGGTCCGCGATCGCCCTCGCGACCACGTCTCTGGGCGCCAGCTCGTCCGTGAAGCGCTCGCCGTTCACGTCGAGAAGAAGTGCGCCGGCGCCACGAAGCGCCTCGCTCAGGAGCATCCCGCTCGCGGACAGCGCGGTCGGGTGGAATTGCACGAACTCGAGGTCGGCGACCGCGGCTCCGGCTCTGTAGGCCATAGCGATCCCCTCCCCGAGCGCACCGGCCGGATTCGTCGTCCGCGACCAGAGAGCTCCGGCGCCGCCGGTCGCAAGTAGCGTGGCGGACGAGGCGAGCGTGCCACTCTCTCCGACCACCCCGACGCAGCGACCGCGTGACAACCAGATCTCCAGCACTCGCTCGCCCTCGAGAACGCGAATTCGATCCTCTTCTTGAACCCTGCGCCCGAGCACCAGCTCGATCTCACGGCCGGTCTCGGCGCCGCGCGAATGAAACACGCGCGGCCGCGAGTGACCTCCCTCCAGCCCCAGCTCAGGCGAGAAGCGAACCCCGAGCGCGCGCAGATCGTCGATGCGAGCGGGAGCCTCCTCGACCAGCACCTCGACGGCGCTCGGCCGGCAGAGCCCACGTCCGGCGGCGATCGTGTCGGCGGCATGGAGCTCGGGACTGTCGCCCTGGGAGCCGGCGGCGGCTATCCCCCCTTGGGCATGGTAGGACGCCGATGCCGAGAGCGAGCCCTTGGAAACTACGAGCACCCGGCCGCCTTGCTCGGCGACCGTCAGAGCGGCGATCAGTCCGGCGATTCCCGAACCGACCACGAGCAGATCGACCCGTTCCTCTCCGCTCTGGTTGCTGATCAACCTGGCCATCGGTACTCCGGTCCGCTAAGTTATCGACTGGTAGTAGAAAACCTCGTTCGCAGTTTACCAGCTTTTCGCCTCCGAGACAGGAACGCCCTTGCACGATCAGCCCACACACGTTGTCCTGGCAGTTGTTCTGCAGGTGCGAGGTGGCCGAACACAGGTGCTCCTATGGCAACGCCGGCAACCCCCTTTCGCCGGCGCGTTCGCGCTCCCGGGCGGTTATCTGCAGCCCGGCGAAACGCTCGAAGACTCGATTCGCCGCCACTTGGCCGAGAAAGTGGACGTCCGCGAGCTCTCGCATCTCGAGCAGCTGGTGACCACGAGCGAGCCCGACCGCCATCCGAACGAGTGGCAGGTGGCGACCGCGTACCTGGGCCTCGTGCCGAGCGACCTCGATCCCGGACTCCCGTCCGACACGTCCTGGCACCCCGCCGACAACTTGCCCGAGACGGCGTTCGATCACGGCGCCATCATCTCCGCAGGCAGGGAAAGGCTCAGGGCCAAGCTCTCCTACACAAACATCGGTTTCGCGCTGGCACCACACGCTTTCTCCATCTCCGAGCTGCGCGATCTCTACACCGCCGGGCTCGAGCACGAGGTCTCGGCCACCAACCTGCAGCGCGTCCTACTTCGGCGCGAGCTGCTCGAAGCGACCGGCGAGTTGCGGGCCTCGGGCCCGAGTGGAGGACGTCCGGCTGCGCTCTACCGCTTCCGCTCGCGCATGCTCTCGATCACAGACCAGTTCGCGGTGCTGAGACCGCCCGGGCAGCACGGATAGGAACGGGAGAACTACAGAGCCTTGAGGCCGCTTGCCTTCTTGCGACCGCGCGCCTTCTCCAGCACGGGAGCGTCGATCGGCTTCGCCAGCCACTCGACCAGCTCCTGAGGCGGAATCGGCCTGGTCAGGTAATAGCCCTGGGCGACGTCGCAGCCGAGCTCGGCCAGATCGCGCCAGATTTCCTTGGTCTCGACGCCCTCCGCTACCACTCTGAGACCAAGGTTGCGCGAGAGGTCGATGGTCGAGCGCACGATCTGCTGGTCGTTCTCGCTCTGCGTCATGCTCATGACGAAGGAGCGATCGATCTTCAGCTCGTCGACCGGCAGCTTGCGCAGATATGAGAGCGACGAGTAGCCGGTGCCGAAATCGTCGATCGAAAGGCCGACGCCGAGATCGCGCAGCTTGGTCAGCACCTCGAGCGCCTTCGGCGGGTCGACCATGATCGTGTTCTCGGTGATCTCCAGCTTCAGAAGGCTCGGATCCACCTGCCAGGTATCGAGGAGCTGGGCAACGTCGTCGGGCAGCTCCGAGTCGAGCAGGTTGCGAGCCGAGAGATTGACGGCGATGTTGAGCGTGATCCCTTGCTCTTGCCAGTGGTGGCTCTGCTCGAGAGCCGAATTGAGCACATAGAGGGTGAGCGGGCGAATCAGACCCGTGTGCTCGGCAAGGGGGATGAAGTCGTCGGGGAAGATCAGCCCGTGCTCAGGATGCTGCCAGCGCAGGAGCGCCTCGACGCTGTTGACCTTGCCCGTCTTGATGTCCGCCTTGGGCTGGTAGAAGAGCACCAGCTCCTTGTTCTCGAGCGCTCGCCTCAGCTCGCCGAGGAGCGCCAGGCGCTTGGGCGTATTCTGATCGCGGTCGGCCGCGTAGACCTCGAAGCCCGCGTGCGCTTCCTTGGCCATGTACATGGCCACGTCCGCGCGCTGGACGAGCGTGTCGACGTCGTTGCCGTGGTCGGGGAAGATCGAGATACCGATCGATGCCTCAACGTCGAGCGTGAGGCCTTTGAGCATGAACGGCCGCGAAAGGGAGGTAGCGATCTTGCTGGCGACGCGCATTGCCGCATCCGCATTCGCGGCTCCGGGCAGAAGTACGGCGAACTCGTCGCCACCGAAGCGGGCAATCGAGTCGACATCGCGCAGCACACCGCGCAGGCGCGGCCCGATCGCCTGCAGGATCAAGTCGCCGTTTCGGTGCCCGAGCGTATCGTTGATCTCCTTGAACCGGTCGAGGTCCATGATCAGAAGCGAGAAACGTGAGTCCTCGCGGCGAGCTTGCAGGATCGCCTGCTCGACGCGATCGCGGAACAACGTCCTGTTGGGCAGGCTCGTCAGCGTGTCGTGAAGAGCTTGATACTCGTTCTCTTCCACTTGGAGGCGCAGCTTGCGCGCAGCCCTCGCCACGAAGACGAGCTGGACGAGGTAGAGCAAGGCCAGGCCGACAACGTCCAAGAGGTCGGCACGGAAAGCAATCCCGAGCGCCACTATCAGGACAACGCTGAGAATGCCGAACTGGGCTGTGAGTGTAAGACGCCGCATGTCTTGCCTAATCGGCCTACCGCAAACAGAACTTAAGATCATCTGCCCGATCGTAGGAACACCCATTCGGGTGATTAGCGGCGGGACCGGGCACCGGCCTTACTCGCTCTCGCGCGCGCGGGCGCAGGCGAGTAGAAGCATGAGGGATACACTCGGTGCCCCAAAGCCTTCCCAACTCGTCTTTTCCTAACTAGGACAGCTAGGGTTCACCACCAGAGCAACATCGCAGTCTCCGTCACCCGGAACCAGGCCCCGAAGGCGCAGACTCGAGACCGAGCCGTTTTCACGACTTCTTAGGAACTTCTTAATCCGAGCGTCATATGGCTTGGATCCTCGGTTTTTCGCTCCCCGAACCGGATCGAGCCCCAGGAGGTCTCTTGACATGCCCCTTGCCACGAAGTATCAAGACGACGGAGCTGGTGATCCGGGGGTTTCTGGGTTCCTTCAAGAACGCGGGAGCAAGGATCGTCCAGCACGAGAACAGCTGCGATGACCCAGTCCACCAACATGGCCCCCACCCAAACGCCGGCTAAGCCCCGCGGCGGGTGGGCACCGACCACCGGGACCGCAGCCCCGCTCACAACTTTCGCCGTCCATCCGGCATCGCTCGCCTCCCGCTCTTCGGGACGACGCGACGGCTCGGCGGCTGCCAAGTTTCCGCACGCGCTCGTATCTGGCGTACGGGAAAAGCCCGTCTTCGGACGGGTGCTTATGTCGCTACCGCTCGGAGGATGCATCCGGGAAAAGCAGCACCGTATCTCGATCCGCTGTTTCTCCTCCGAGGTAAAAACCGATCCGGGCCGCGAGGCTCGGTGGAGGTGACACGAATGGTAAGTCGTACAAAAGTGGCCGTTAGCCTCGGAGTCGTGGCAGTCGCTGCGATCTCGCTGCTGGCAGCTAGCTGGGCTGGCGCCCAGAGTAAGGTCAGCTACCCGCGCAACCAGACGCTCATTACGAGCGGCACGCAGTGGGGCAACATCGCGGGTACCAACCCTTACGTCGGTAACTATGCAACAGGCATGGTCGGCCTCGTCAACGAGACGCTGCTGCGCTATGACCCGCTCGCGGACAAGTACATCAACTGGCTTGCCAAGAGCGCTAAGTGGTCCGGACCGAAGTCGTACGTCGTCGTGGTTCGGCCTGGCATCAAGTGGAGCAACGGCCAGAAGTTCACAGGCAACGACGTTAAGTTCAACGTCAGGCTCGGTCGTCTCACGACCGCCTTCTGGAACACGCTCTACATAAACCTGAAGCCGATCTTGGTCAAGGGCAACACGGTAACGTTCCGCTTCAAGAACACGCCGAACTATGTGCAGTGGCAGAACTTGATGTGGAACCTGCCGATGATCAACCCGGGCCAGGCCCACGCGATTCAGGGCCCGCAGTCCCTCACCACCTACAGCCCGAACGATCCGATCGGTACAGGACCGTACGAGCTCGCGACTGAGGGCTTCGACGCAACGACAAGGGTTGTCTGGCAGAAGAAGGCCGTGTGGTGGGCTGCGAAGCAGAAGGTTTCTCCTTCGCCGAAGCCGAAGTACATCATCGACCTCTGCAACACGAGCAACACGAACGCGTTGTCCGGTCTTCTCACTGGTATTGAAGACCTGAACAACAACTTCCTCCCCGGTGTCGAGGGTCTCGTTTCCAGTGGTAAGGCACAGACCTATTACCCGGGCGCTCCGTACAACCTGTCGGCGAACACCGCCTGGTTGGAGGTCAACACGACGCACAAGCCGCTAGATGATCCGGCCTTCCGGAAGGCGCTTGCTACGTCGATCAACGTCGATCAGATCGTCAGCGTCGACTATCACAACCTGGTCCTTCCGTCTAACGCAAGCGGACTGCTTCCGATGTGGAAGAAGTGGATCAACAACGCTGCGGTCAGTTCGAAGGGCGTCACCTTCAGCGCCGCCAACGCGGCAAAGATGCTGGCGGACGCTGGCTATCCTAAGAGCGGTAGTTACTTCCGCAACAAGGACGGCTCTGCGATCGACCTTAAGATCGCCGTTCCGCAAGGTTGGTCAGACTGGGAGGCCGCGCGTGACATGATCGTGGCCGACGCAGCTGCAGCCGGCATCAAGTTGCACGCCGACGCCGGTGACTTCAACCACTGGCAGGGCGAGCGCAACGCGGGTACCTTCGACACGATTATCGACAACAACTACCAGTTGAGCGATAACCCGTGGACCTACTTCAACGGCATCTTCCACCTGCCGATCATTTCCGGCGGTACTGGACAGACGTTCGCGAACTTCGGTCGCTATGAGAACGCTGCCGCGTATGCGAAGGTTCAGCAGCTCGACAAGACCCCGCTGAGCAACGTCGCGGCTCGTAAGACACTTCTGAACAGCCTTCAGGACACGCTCCTGACGGATCTTCCGATCATCCCGATGTGGTACAACGGCGTTTGGTCACAGACCCAGTCTGCGTACTGGACGAACTGGCCGTCGTCGACCACTTCGCGGAAGTACATCCCCTGCATGTGGCGCGGCTACCTGCAGATGACGGGTATCGACATGTTCACGCACGTCAAGCAGGCGTAAGCAAGAGCGATTCGATTACCCTAGTAGCACAGATGTAACGATCACCGCCCCTCCTCAACGAAAGTTCCAGCGAGGAGGGGCGGTGATCTTCTGTAGGTTCTGGTACCACTCCCGTCCTTTAGCGGTTCTTTATTAATGCTCCTTAGGGTATATTCCGACGAGACGTGAAGACTGCCCGTCCTCCCTGCGGTGACCGCAACGAGTGATGGTCAGCTTCGGTAGAACGACTTTATCTAGGAGACCTCGTGCGACGTTATTTTGCGAGAAAACTGATTACCTACGGCATTACTTTTTTCGCCGCAGTGACAGTCGATTGGGCGATACCGCACATGATGCCGGGCGACCCCATCGCAGCGTTGGTCGGCAGACTCGGCGTTCAAGACCAAGCAACTGCCGACGCGCTATACCGCTCGTTTGCTAAAGCGTTTAGGCAAGACATACCGCTCTGGAAGCAGTACTTCTATTTCTGGCAATCACTATTCCACGGCGATCTCGGAATCAGCATCATGCAATTCCCGACGCCGGTGACCACGCTCATCTCGCGGTCGGCTCCGTACACTCTCTCTCTGCTAATCCCGGCGATTCTTCTCAGCTGGTACGTGGGCAACAAGGTCGGTGCGATGGCGGCGCGGAGAAAAGGCCTCGACAACACCGTGCTTCCGATCTCGTATCTCCTGACCGCGACTCCCTACATGTGGCTGGCGATCCTGCTCGCTTGGCTGTTCGCCTTTATCTGGCGGGTCTTCCCGATCGGGTTTGCCTATGACGCGACCATGCAGAAAGGGTGGACCTGGGCGTTCATCGTGAACCTTCTCTATCACTGGTTCCTGCCCTTCCTCACGCTCTTCCTTGTGTCCCTCGGCGGCTGGGCGATCGGGATGAGGAATATGATCATCTACGAGCTCGAAGCCGACTACTCCCACTATCTGGAAGCGCTCGGAGCGCCTCGGCGACTGGTGCGCAAATACGCGTTCAGAAACGCGATGCTGCCGCAGATCACCGGACTCGCGCTCTCACTCGGTGCGATCTTGGGAGGCGCTCTCGTAACCGAGATCGTCTTTTCCTACCCGGGGCTTGGCTTCCAGATCTTCAGAGCGATCTCTAACAAGGACTACTTCGTAATCCAGGGGATCTTCCTCTTCATCATTATCGGGACACTGGTTGCCAACTTCATCATCGACATCGCCTACGTCCTCGTTGACCCGAGGACCCGAATCGGAATGCAGGGTGGTCAGGCATGACGGAAAAAGCGAAATCAACCGCGAAACGAACAACCGGTAAAACCAGCGAGAAGAGCGATGCACCGGTCACGCCGGCCGCAAGTGATATTCCTAGCGAAAGAAGAGCAAAAAAAGCGGCCGTGACGTCCACCGGCATGGGTAACGCGCGCGAAATGGTCTATTTCGCAATCCGAAACCGGAAGCTCGTCATCGGGTTAATCATCGTCGTTTTCTTCGCATTGTTCGCCATTTTTGGGCCTTACTTTGCTCAACACAAGCCGCTCGCTTACACTAGTCCGCCCGGACACGCACCCACGTTGAGTCATGGGAACTATTTCGGTACCGACTACACCGGCCGAGACATCTACGCGCAGTTCGTCGGCGGTTTGCGACTGCTCTTCGAGGTCGGGCTCATCGGCGGCAGCATCGCGGCCGTGATCGGAATGATTGTCGGTTTCACCGCCGGTTACAAAGCGGGTTACGTTGACGAAATTCTCACCATGATCACGAACGTCACGCTTTGCCTCCCGGTATTCGCTGTGATTCTTGTCATCTCTTCCTATATGCCGGTGAAGGGGGTCGTTACCGAAGCCATATTCATCGGCTCCATCAGTTGGCCTTGGGCCGCAAGAGCTCTTCGAGCCCAGACCTTCTCGCTGACCTCTAGGGAGTTCGTGAGCTTGGCACGGCTAAGCGGAGAGAGAAGCTGGAAGATCATCTTCAAGGAAATCGCACCGAACATGAGCTCGTACCTGTTCATGATGTTCATCCTCCTGTTTGGAGGGGCGATCCTCATCGCGGCGACGCTCGACTTCATCGGGCTCGGACCCAGCGGAACGATGTCGCTGGGCCAGATGCTTCAGTACGCTGTTTCGGGCTCGGCCCTGGTGTTGGGGCTGTGGTGGTGGTTCGTTCCACCGGGTCTCGCGATCATGCTCATCGTAGGAGGGGCCTATTTCATGAACGTCGGCCTCGATGAAGTCTTCAATCCCCGCTTGAGAGAGATGTGAGCAAGTGAGTCTGCAAATCGAAAATCTAAAGGTTTACTACCGCACTCTCGCCGGCGATGTCCAGGCGCTCGACGGCGTCACGTTTAACATCGCCGACGGCGAGATCATGGGACTAGCCGGCGAGTCCGGCTGCGGTAAGTCGACGCTCGGCAACAGCCTGATCTACCTGGCCGGTCGCATGAAATACGTCGAAGGACGCGTGCTACTCGACGGCAAGGAACTGCCCGTCTGGAATATCCGCGAGATGAATCACCACAGATTCAAAGATCTCTCGATCATCCCTCAATACGCAATGAGCGCGATGAACCCGACCCGGAAGATCGGGAAGATGACCGCCGAGTTGCTCGAGTCGCGAGGCATCGATTCTCACGCGGTGATGCCTGAGTTCAAACGCCGCCTCGATCTGGTCGGTCTCTCGAACGATGTGCTCGGCATGTACCCGATCGAGCTTTCGGGCGGCATGAAACAGCGGACGGTGATGGTCATCTCCACGCTGTTGGATCCTTCGCTGTTGATCGCAGACGAGATCACCTCTGCGCTCGACGTCTCGACCCAAAAGGCTGTCGCCGAGATGCTCGTCGAGTTCCGGCAGCGGGGCTTCGTGAAGAGCATGATCGTCATCACCCACGATCTGTCGATCCTGTATCAAGTCGCTGACACGATTCTGATCATGTACGCCGGGAAGCTGGCCGAGAAGGCTGCTGCAAGCACCATCATCAACTCGCCCAGGCACCCCTACACGCGGTTGTTGATCTCTTCGCTCCCCGAGGTCGGAGTGACTTACGCCGGCAAGAGACTGACAGGTATCGCCGGTACGCCTCCGGCTCTGCTCGGTCCCCCTGAGGGATGTCGCTTCAGGGAGCGTTGCCCATTCGCCTTCGAGAAGTGCTTGGAGGAGCCCCCGTTCATCGAGGTGGAGCCGGAGCATTTCGTCGCCTGCTGGAAGGAGGTCTAACGAGATGTTGAAGCTCGACCACGTTACAAAGGTCTTCTCCACCGGTACTTTCGGTGGAGGAAAGCTGACTGCAGTTCGCGACGTTAGCTTCGAGGTCAAGCCCGGCGAGGTCGTATCCGTAATCGGCGAGAGCGGAAGCGGGAAGTCGACCATCGGGAGGATGATCTTGCGTCTCTCCCCGATCACCAAAGGCACGATTTCCTTCGAAGGGATCGATATCACTACCTACAAGCGGCGGCGGCTGAAGGAGTATCACAGCAGCGTCCAGGGAGTCTTCCAGGATCCGTTCAGCTCGTACAACCCGATCTTCAAGGCGGATCGCGTCTTCTCGATGATCAAGGCCGAGTACTACCCCGGAATGAGCAAGGCCGAGTGGAGAAACAAGCTCGGCTTGGCACTAGAGGCGGTAACCCTCGATCCCGTTCAAGTCCTGAACAAGTTCCCGCACCAGTTGAGCGGCGGACAGCTTCAGCGATTATTGATCGCGAGAGCACTCCTTCTCGACATCAAGTTCCTGGTCGCCGACGAGATCATCAGCATGCTCGACGCTTCGACCCGGATCGACGTCCTCAACCTACTCGCCGATCTCAAGGGTAGAGGCCTCGGCATTATGTTCATCACCCACGACCTTTCGCTGGGGAACTACATCAGCGAAAAGACCGTGATCCTCAGACGCGGACTGATCGTCGAGATGGGCGCGACCGCGAAAGTCTTCGGCTCTCCGACTCATCCTTACACGAAGATGCTCCTGGCCTCGGTTCCTCAGCTTCATCGCAAGTGGCAGGAGATCGCGGACGAACTCAAGATGTCCGAGGAAGATATCGTCAACCTAGAAGCCGCCTCGAAGCAAGCGTTCGAGAGCGTCGGCGAGATTCTGGCGCCCGACGCGCCGGACTCAGTGCTGACAGAGATCGACAAGGATCATCTCGTGCGCTTCTCGCCCGAAGAAGCGAAGGAGAAAGCGAAAACACCGGCCAGGAAGAAGGCATGACGCCAGTTCAAATCCTGAATCAGGCGCCGATCGCCAACCTCCCTTGGGAAGACAAGCCTGCGGGTAGCAACGAAGCTATCTGGCGCTACTCGAAGAATCCAGTCATCCCACGCGATCTCATCCCGAGCTCGAACAGCATCTTCAATAGCGCGGTAGTACCGTTCAAAGGCGAGTTTGCAGGCGTTTTCCGCTGCGATGATCGCAGCCGTCTGATGGTCATGCATCGCGGTTTTAGTACCGACGGTGTGAACTGGAAGCTCGACCCGGAGCCTCTCCGGTTCGAGTGCGACGAGCCTGAGATCGCAGAGTTCGTCTACGGCTACGACCCGCGGGTCGTCTGGATCGATGATCGCTACTACGTGACCTGGTGCAACTGCTACCACGGGCCCACGATCGGAGTCGGCTGGACGAAGGACTTCGAGAGCTTCCACCAGTACGAGAACGCCTTCTTGCCCTTCAACCGGAACGGTGTCCTCTTCCCGCGCAAGATCAACGGCAACTTCGCAATGCTCTCGCGGCCGTCGGATAACGGCCACACTCCATTCGGAGAGATCTTTTACAGCGAGAGCCCCGATCTGACCTACTGGGGTAAGCATCGGCACGTGATGGCGCCGGTCGAGAATTCCTGGCAGGCCACTAAGGTCGGCGGCGGCCCGGTTCCGATCGAGACGTCCGAGGGCTGGTTGCTGATCTACCACGGCGTTCTCACCTCCTGCAACGGCTTCGTCTACAGCGCAAGCGTTGCTCTTCTCGATCTCGAGAAGCCCTGGAAGGTGATCGCGCGAGCGAAGCCGTACCTGATCTCGCCTCAGACACTCTATGAGTGCGCGGGCGACGTGCCCAACGTCGTCTTCCCTTGCGCGGCGCTTTGCGACGCGGAAACAGGACGCTTGGCGATCTACTACGGCGCCGCGGACACCGTGACCGGGCTCGCGTTCGCCTACGTGGACGAGCTGGTCGAGTTCGCCAAGAAGAACTCGCTCTAGCCCGCTCTCGATACCAATACCCGCCAACCTGCGCGAGCACTTCGCGCAGGTTGGCGATCGTAGCTCTCGGCCGAACCGACAGCGGAGGGAATCGAAACAACCGCCCGCGCGCGCATCATCCAATCGGATTTCCCGCCCTCTCCCACCTTCGCGATCGGCGTTCATCTCTAGGAATCTCGAAACCGCCGCGCTCTCCGGCTCTCTCCCTTAGTCTTCCCGGTATGGACCTCGCGGTGTTACACCTCTCGTTGCTGCTCAAGAGCAAGCTCGTCGATCGCAGTGGCGACAGCCTAGGCCGCGTCGAGGACTTGATCGTGCGCCTCGCCGATGGCGCCTACCCGCCTGTCACGGGCCTGAAGGCGCGCGTCGCCGGGCGCGAGCTCTTCGTCGCCGCGAAGATGATCGGAGAGCTCAAGCCGGGTCACGTGCAGCTTGCGGGAGATCAGCTCAATCTCGGTCGCTTCGAGCGCCGGCCGCGGGAGGTCCTCCTGCGCCAGGATGTTCTCGGCCACCGGTTGATCAACGTCGCCGGGGCGCGGCTCGCGCGCGCGAGCGACATCGAGCTGGCCTTCGTCGAGGGCTCTTGGCGGGTCGTGGGCGTCGACGTCAGCCTGCGCGGACCGCTGCGATGGCTTCTGCCAAGACGGTTCGGCGGTCGAGCCGCCGCGAGGACGGTACTCGATTGGGCAAGCGTCGAGCCGTTCGTCGGGCACGTTCCCAGCTCGCGGCTGCGGATGCGCTCCGGCAAGCTGGCGCAGCTCCATCCGGGTCAGATCGCCGATCTCGTCGAGGCTGCCTCACACGATGAGGGGGAAGAGATCATCCGTGCCGTCGGCGCCGATCGCGAGCTCGAGGCCGACGTCTTCGAGGAGCTCGATCCCGAGCATCAGGTCGAGTTCCTGCACCGGCGCTCGGATGCTGAAGCTGCGAACGTGCTCGCCAAGATGGGCGCGGACGACGCCGCCGACCTACTTGCGGAGATCGACCAGGAGCGCCGCGAGCCCGTCCTCTCGCTTCTTCCTAAAACGCAGCAGCGCAAGGTGCGAACTCTGCTCGGCTTCAACCCCTCGACCGCCGGCGGGTTGATGAATCCCGACTTCCTCTGCTTCTCCGGGCGAGTCAGCGTCAAGCGAGCGCTCGATGAGATCAAGAAATCAACGCTCGAGCCCGAACAGCTGACTGTCGTCTTCACCAGCGACAGCAAGAAGCGTCTCTCCGGCGCACTCGCGGTGGCCGCGCTCGTTCGCGCCGACCCGGAAGCGCGACTCACGGACATCGTTCAGCGCCGCCCGGTCAGCCTGCACCCGGACGCCGATCTGCCCGAGGTCGCGCGCGAGCTGACCGATTTCAACCTCACCGCTCTCCCGGTCGTGAACGAGGAGGAGCAGGTGATTGGCGTGGTCGCGGTCGACGACGTGCTCGAGCTCCTTTTCCCGGAGGAGTGGCGCCGGCGCTTCAGCGCCTTCAGCGGAGAGTGACATACCTCTATGAGCCGGGCGGCTGTTTGGCTTGTAGACTCCTGCGAGCAGGTTATTTCTTCACTTCGGAACTCCGCGTGGAGGTCATTTTGGAATCGGACGACCCTTCGAGTAGCACCTCCGCGCGCGCCCCTAGGGCACGGTGAGCAGAGCTTGAGCTGACCTCCTGGGCGTGCGCGAGGCGCACGCATGACCGGCCTGTTCTCGGCCGGAGGAGGTAATAGCAATTGGCCAAGAGGAAGACTCCTGTGCGCGCGGTTCGCCCGGCGGCTGGACGGGCGCACCTGGACGAGGCGCGCATCGGCGACATCAGGGGCGCCCTGGGTACCATCCGTCACGACGAGTTACCGCCGCGGCACTCCTGGCGCGGGCGACTCAAAGCGCTGCTCGCGATCATGGGGCCGGGCCTGATCGTCATGGTCGGCGACAACGACGCCGGCGGCGTCTCCACCTATGCGCAGGCGGGTCAGAACAACGGCACCACCTTGCTCTGGACGCTGGTACTTCTGATTCCGGTCGTGATCGTCAACCAGGAGATGGTGGTGCGGCTGGGGGCCGTCACCGGAGTCGGCCAGGCACGGCTCATCTTCGAGCGCTTCGGCCGCTTTTGGGGCGCCTTCTCGGTCGGCGGTCTCTTCCTCGTCAACTTCCTGACCATCGTCACGGAGTTCATAGGCATCACGCTGGCACTCGAATACCTGGGGTTGAACCGCTACCTGGTCGTTCCGGTGGCGGCGCTGGGGCTGATCGGCATCACGGCGACCGGGAGCTTCAGGAACTGGGAGCGGTTCATGTACGTCTTCATCGTCAGCAACCTGCTCGTCATCCCTCTAGCCCTGCTCAGCCACCCGCGGCTCGGCCCGATCGCTCACGGGGCCTTCGTTCCCGGCGTCGGAGGCGGCGTCAACTCGACCTCAGCGCTCCTGATCGTCGCCATCGTCGGTACGACCGTCGCGCCGTGGCAGCTCTTCTTCCAGCAGTCCAATGTCGTCGATAAGCGGATCACGCCGCGCTGGATCAACTACGAGCGCGCAGACACGATCATCGGCTCGTTCATCGTGGTCGTTGGGGCGGCGGCTCTGATGATCACAACTGCCTTTGCCTTTAAAGGGACGGGCTTCTACGGGAACTTCGTCGATGCCGGCCACGTGGCGAGCGGGCTTGCACAGCGTGACGGTCACCTGGCCGGAGTCCTTTTCGCGATCGTCCTTTTCGACGCTTCAATCATCGGAGCGCAGGCGGTGACTCTATCGACCTCCTACGCGTTCGGTGACGCCTTCGGAGTTCGCAACTCGCTACACCGCTCGTTCAGAGAAGCGAAGACGTTCTACGCCGCCTTCTCCGTGCTCACCTTGCTCGCGGCCGCGATAGTCCTCATCCCCCACGCCAATCTCGGACTCGTCACCACAGCCGTTCAGGCTTTCGCCGGAATCTTGCTTCCCAGCTCGACGATCTTCCTACTCATGCTCTGCAACGACAAGCACGTGCTTGGACCATGGGTCAACAAGGGCTGGCTGAACGCGGTGGCGGCCGTGATCGTAGGCTCCTTGCTCGTGCTCTCGGGCGTTCTCGTCGTGACGACGGTGTTCCCCGGCGTCGACGTGGTCATCCTCTCGCTTTGCCTGACAGCCGTGCTGGCAGTCGCGCTCGTCGGATTCGGCCTCTCGACGCTGAGAACGACCCTCAGGCGCAGGGCCGAGGATGAGGAGGTCAAGCAACCGGTCGCCCGCGAAACCTGGACGATGCCTCCGCTCGCACTGCTCGAGAAACCAACCTGGTCGCCCGCCCGACGCATCGCCATGTACGCGATGTCCGGGTACCTCGTTGTCGCCGCTTCGCTCCTCGTCGTCAAGGCGATCGAGCTTGGGCTCAGTCACTAGTCGCTGCTCGCGATGCGTACCCGAGGGCGCCGATCGATCGGCGCCCTCGGAAGCGCGGCTCTCTCAGGCCTCGAGGGCGGCCTGAAGCTCTTTGATCTTCTCGACGAGAGGCGTGATCTTCTCGTTCGAGATCGCGCCGCTTTCGGCGAGCTCGAAGGCGAGCTTGCCGAGGCTGTCATAGGTCTCGCCGAGCTCTCGCTTCGTCTTCATGTCCTCGACGCCCTCGCGCGCCTTCGTGGAGGCCGTTCCGGCCGCAGCTTTAGCACGATCGACAAGGCTCATCTATCTCTCCTTCTCCGGGGATTCTCAGTCTCTCTATTCTCGCGATTGCGGGCGGCGAAACCAACACCACCCACCGATGCGGTCCCGACTGGCGGGTCGTCTATCGTCGGCAAGGCAACGGAATACGAAACGGAGGCGAGTGGCCCAGAATCATTTCGAGCCGGATTCCTACCTGGAGTTCGTACGTTTCGAGATCCCGGAGTACGACGAGCTCGAAGAGGTTGTCGCAGAAGCGGCGAGCGCGGTCGCGGCCGCGCGGATTCTCGACCTCGGATCAGGGACAGGTGAGACAGCCCGACGAGTGCTCGAGAGGCACGCCGGTGCGAGCATCGTTCTCGTCGACTCGTCTGCCGAGATGCTCACCGCGGCCCGGGAAGCCCTTGCGAAAGACCGAATCGAGAGCGTCCTGGTGCAACGGCTGGAAGATCCGCTTCCCGCGGGGCCGTTCGACCTCGTCGTTTCGGCGCTGGCCGTGCATCATCTGGAAAGCGCTGATAAGCAAGTACTTTTTCAGCGTATCGCCGAGGTGCTCAAGCCTGGAGGACGCTTCGTCCTGGCGGACGTCGTCGTTCCGCAGGACTCGGAGCTCGCGTCGACGCCGGTCGCCTCCGAGTTCGACCGCCCTGACCGCCTTGACGACCAGCTCGCCTGGATCGGCGA
>Ga0182021_10004027_pt1 | contig 17216 bp, 14 predicted proteins | sample 612E3MmetaG_FD_120493 | JGI IMG/M metagenome (GOLD analysis project Ga0182021, IMG submission 120493) | Permafrost microbial communities from Stordalen Mire, Sweden - 612E3M metaG (Illumina Assembly) | ecosystem: Environmental > Terrestrial > Soil > Wetlands > Permafrost | place: Sweden...
ACTTAACAGCATTGCTCGATGCGACTTTCAACTCGCCTGTGTTGCTTAGGAACTTTGACTGGTAATCCTGGATAACCGGGGAAAGGTCTTGAGTGTGGTCGGCGGAACATTAACCTTCATCCGGTCGCCGAGAAGATGAAGAAGCTCGAATGCGTTCGCGACCGCGTTCCCCTTCGGATGATTATTAAGAATTATAAAGATTCTCTTCACGGTATCGATCACCTCTCTAATTGCCTGCTCAATCTCAATAAGCTCACCAGGTGAATAAAGGTAATCGTAACGTTCGCTCTGCTGCTCGTAACTCTGCTTTTCCCCGAAAGAAGAAATCGAATTTTTCCATGCCTTTTCATTCCGTCCGTGAAGCCGTACATATAAATCCTCGCCTACAGCCAACGGCTTGAACTCAACGGCATCTCCGATCAAGGGCTGATCGATTATGCAGAGTGAGGACTTGTTTTTGCCGGCGAAATCAAAGAACTTCGGTATGAACCACGACTTGTGCCGAACTTCAATGAATTTCCGGTATTCCGAAAAAAGATCAACAAGCCTCTTCACATAATTCCCGTTCTCTTTATTAAGAACTGCCGAATATGGAAACTGAATAAGAAGTCCTCCTAGCCGGCCCGCTTTTTCCAGACTGTTGAGATTATACATTACGGCTTTAACCTGCTCTTCGGAATATTTCCGCTTGTGTGTGAAATCCTGATGCAGTTTAACCGTAAAAAGGAAATCGTCTTTTTCTTCGACCTTGCGGATCCAGCCCTCGACAACATTCGGACTAACATAAGTATAGTAAGTTGAGTTTACTTCTACAACATTAAAAAAACGGGAATAGAATTCGAGCCAGTCGAATGAAACCGATTGGTTTTTGGGGTAGAAACATTCAAGCCAGTCTTTATACGACCAGCCTGCGGTACCTATGTAGAGTTTTGGGTTCAAATTTTATTGCATTTCCTGCTCAGTTCAACGCGGTTAAATCCGTTGAGTGCCGCGACTCTGTATGCTTCAGCCATCGTAGGGTAATTGAAAGTGCTGTTAATGAAATACATCAGACTATTGCCTTCCCCTTTCTGCGACATAATTGCCTGTCCGATATGAATTATCTCGGAAGCGCCGTAACCGAAGCAATGGATGCCCAGTATTTTATAATTTTCGCTATGGAACAAAATTTTGAGCATACCAACGGTTCTTCCCGTAATTTGAGCGCGGGCAAGATGCCTGAAAAACGAGTGTCCGACTTCAAACGGGATTTTGTTCTGAGTCAATTCTTTTTCACTCAAACCGATCGAACTGATTTCGGGTATAGTATAGATTCCCGTTGGAATATCTTCCGCTTTAAGCGTGGTAGTTTCGCCGAGCGTTAAATGCCGGGCGGCAAAACGGCCCTGGTCATAGGCAGCGCTGGCGAGACTGGGGTACCCGATCACATCGCCGACCGCATAAACATTCGGAACGGAAGTCTGATAGAATTCATTCACCTGAATTAATCCTCTTGAATCCGGGACTATCCCTAAATTTTCCATTCCAAGATCCTGAGAATTACCGGTTCTTCCCTGTGCCCACAGGAGATAATCGCTTCTGATCTGCTTATTCGATTTAAGATAAATCGTAACGCCGTTATCGTCGGCCTCGACTTTTTCGTACTCTTCGTTATGTCGTATCAGCACGCCATTTTCGCGTAAATGATAGGCGAGAGCGTCAATTATTTCATCATCAAGAAAGGAAAGGAGCTGTGAACGAGTATTAATAAGATTTACTTTTATATTCAGACCCCTGAATATGGAAGCATATTCACATCCGATCACTCCGGCGCCGTAAATCGTAAGAATGCGCGGGTTAGTATCGATTTTAAGGAGCTTATCGCTGTCGATGATTCTCGGGTGCGAGAAATCAACATCCGTAGGATGATACGGCCGGGATCCCGTAGCGATCAAGATCGCTCCGGTTTCGTATTTATTTTTTAGTCCCGACGCTTCGGTAACCTCGATAGTATGAGGATCGAGGATACGCGCCCTGCCGATAATCAGATCGACGAAGTTGCGGGTATAGAATCCGTGACGCAGCTCGACCTGGCTTTTGATTACGCTCTCGGTTTGTTTCAACAAAGATTGAAAACTTTCCCCCTCAATCCGATCATTGTCGTAAAGGATTTGACTGGCATTGCGAAGCGCCTTGCTCGGAATGGTTCCTTTGTGAGTATTATTGCCGCCCACATAAGTATACTCTTCACACACGGCAACTTTTTTCCCTTCCTTGGCACATGTCATCGCGGCCCCTTCCCCGCCCGGTCCGCTGCCGATCACAATTACATCATACATCTTTTCCATTTTTATTTACTCCTTTCCCTATTCTCAAGTCGGTCGTTATCCCGCTCCTTTGCGTCGCGCATCATATCTTTTACATTATCAAGCTCCGGCGATTCCTTAAGCGATTTCCAATCGAACTTTTCATTCAGCGGATCCAGGGCCTTTTGAGGATCGAAGATCCTGCGGTCGATGTCGCGCGCTCTATAAGGAGAAAAATCGGGGAGCCCTGTAAAAAAATCCGATAGATCATTCGCACCGGCATCGTATTGATTCAGATAAGGAATTCCCAACAGATTCCAAAACGTTTTGAATATGCTGCCGAAACTGTAATGGATATGGCTCACATAATTCCTTTTGACATAAGGCGAAATAATCATGAGCAAACTGCGGTGGGCATCGACGTGATCAACACCGTTCTGAGCATCATCTTCGGTAACAACAATCATCATGTTTTTCCAATAAGTGGTATGCGAGAGAAACTCAATTATTCTGCCGACCGCCAGGTCGTTATCGGCCATATAACTTTCTCTGAACGGGTATCCGGCCTCCGGTCTTTCACCCGCGCCATGATCATTCGGAATAATTACGGTCAGCACCTGGGGCATTTCTTTTTTCTTATCGAGCCATCTCGCCTTAAAATCCTTTATGAACATATCGATTCTGAACTGATCGGGAATGGATGTATTAAAGGTAGCATAAATTTTAGATGAGTTTTTGAAAAGGGGCGACGATACCGGATAGTTCACGAAATACTTTACGCCGGAATACTTATAACTATCGTTATATGAACTCGGTTCAAACATAAGTCCTAACCCGAAATTAAAAAAACTGATCTTATTTCTTTCAAGATGTTCCCACAGAGAACCCTCTTCATTATAATCCTCGGGATAGACCGCCCCGGCGGCACTATTGATTCCCAAGTTACCGGGTGCTTTTGAGTTCTCTTTAAAAGTGCGGTTTTTACCGTAATCGGCAGGCACAACCGTTTCCACCCACTCATTTGGATATGTATTAGCCAGCCATCGGTGGCCATCGGCAGAAACGTCAGAATCAACATAAAAATTATCCGCAAGCGCGAACGATTCGGCCAGATTCAAGTGATTCGGCATTACATCAGCGTTCTTAACTTCGGATGTTTTCTTTCTGTTTTTGAACGAGACATTTCTGCCGTACCTTGCAAGAGTAGAGTCGCCGTTGCCCTTCTTAATCTGACCCATAATTTCGTCGTATGTTCTGTTTTCTTTCGTAATAAAAACTATATGTTTTATGGGACTCTGTTTTTCACCCGGAAATAGAGGGATCGGATTATTCATGCCGCGCACCGGTTCTGCAGAAGCAGTATTATCAAAAATAAAGTTATTATCGAGGACGCGCTTTGTAAGCCGGGGCAGTTCTTCATCGGAAGGAATATCGATAATGCTAACTGTTCCCTTCATAAGGCTTCCGATATAACTTCCTTCGGGTCCCGGTTTAAAGTTGACGCCGCCGTTGGGTCCGCTGCCGAAACCTTTCGCGCTGGCGATTACTAATTTCTTACCGTCCGGGCTTACTTTCAATTTAGCGGGGAACCAGCATGTAGGAATATGTCCAAGCAGTTTGAAATTATTCAGATCAAACACGGCGATCGCGTTTATTCCGGCTTCCGCGGCATATAGCCTCTTCTGATCGGGAGAAATGGCCAGACCGTACGGAATAATTCCGCGGTATTTCGAAAGCCTCTTATCTAGTTCGAGTTTAAGGGATTTAATCACTCGTTTCTTCCCGATATCGATTACCGAAATATTATCATTCGTGCCGTTGCTGACGAAAGCGTATTTAGCAGTCGCGGCAACTGAATTAGGACTCGCTCCTCCCACAGCCGGAATATCCTCAATTAACTCGCCGATCTGAATTCCGGTTTTGATTTTAGCGGTCACTTCCGGTTTATCAGGATCGGTATAGTCAATGATGAATACGGAGAAAGCTTTCTCGGAATGGGGATCTCCCAATCCGGGTATCTCCATATTGCCAATCCTGGTTCCCTTTTCCGATTCCTTGGAGAGATATCCGAAGGCGGGAAATCCGAGTGATTTATCAACCATATTCCCGGCATTGATCCCGGGAATCCGTTTATATTCATACATACCGACATTCGCGACAAAAATATTCTTCTCATCGGGAGAAAGGGCTATTCCGAAAGGATATCTTCCCACAGGAACATTATGTATCAATTTTTTCGTCAAAGTATTCGCCTCAATCATTCTGAAATTGATCTGGTCAACAGCGAATAACCGGGTTCCGTCTTTTGATAAGACAAGGTCGCCGATATAACCCTCCTTATAATTATGGTCGGCATCGGAAAATGAGCAATCAATTGAGTCGGTCTTCCTCCCATCGGAAAGATCGAAGAGATAAATTTTATTTGTCTCTCCGCCGGCGACATATACTGATTTATTATCGGGAGAGATTGCCAACCCCATAAACACTGAGGCAAGCACTCCTTTATCGGTTGATGCACCCGGGGGTACCTGCTGCACTTCGGGATATGCGCTTAGCACATTTCTTATTATGGTAATTGAAAGAGGACCCGTGCCGGAGCTCGCTGTAACAGCGGTACTGCCGTCGGGGCTGAGAACCAATCCGTAAGGATGGGGTGCGGTAAACAGATTTTTCCCCAACGGAGTTAAAAATCTGCCGTTCGGAATAACTGTTCTTCCGGTTAAATCGATTTTAGTAATTTCATTTTTAGCTGGAGTTGAAATCAGTGCAGGACCGGCGGATTTATGCTCTTGTCCATACATGGACACAACTGTAGAAAATAGAAGCAGAAGTATAACTGTAATACTGGATTTAGTGTTCATCCCTTCTCCGTTTTTATGCAATTCCACCAAAATTTCTCTCACGGTCCCAAAATGATAATAAAAATACATCCAAGGACGACATGAAATCAATTGAAAAAGGAGAAGATAGGAAAGGAGCAAATATCAGGCCTGTCTGTCTATGAGACATGCTGATCCATCAAATTTTCCCAGTAATTCCGGAGAAGTTATTTTTTCCGATAGTGAAAACCGTTCTCATCTTCAAAACCGAAAGGCGCGGTTTTTATAATTATTAGCCAGAATATAAAAACGGATACAAGATACGAGGCTATTGCATATATCCAAATCATACTTTTACCTTCAATTCTTTCAACTATTATTATCGTCATTTGATAAGAAAAATTTAATTTAGTCTGCAATTTCAAACCTTTTAATCGTCTTTAATTGCTCTCTTCCGTATAAAAATGAGATAATTAGCGCTGATAACGGTAATGTGAAGAATTGGTTATTACGAACTTTCATGTGCTTTAGACCATCAGCCGCATGAATTTGTAACAATCATAGGGGATATTTTGTTCCCGCGATGAGTATGGATTCAATCCTGTTTATCGCAGAAATTTAGAATAGAGTCCGGGATGGCTTATAATATAATTCGCAGTAAGAAACTGTTTATCAAATCCAAGCGATTCACGGATGCGGCCGTTTCTGCCATCGATACGCGCGGCAAGTTCCTCGCGTATTAAAAAGACAAAATCATTTCTATACTTATCGATTTCATTCGAGTGTGTTGCATCGATCTGACTTTTTTCTTTTTCAAGCATATCCTGAAACTTAGAGTCCAGGTTTTCCTCGGCTGAAGCTTTCTTTAATTCGTCAATTAATCTCTCCGAATTGGAAACAAAATTAAACTTCTCCTCCTTCATATAATCCGTAAATGCCTTCAGAAGGAGATCGGAAGAAATTTTTGAAAGTTCTGCTTTGGGGTTATTATTATAGAAATGTGTAGCGAATTTGAAGAACATACCGTCGGCAAGCAAGTTCTGAATCAAATGAGAATTTGATTCATTTCTAACGATGGAGTCGGGCATAATTCCGCCTGCGGAAAGAACCGTTCTTTTATTATCTGTCTTAAATTCCTTATGATCCAAGGCCGAATACTTCTCAAACACCTTGTTCCTCGACGAATAATCAATTTTTTGGATCGATCTCCCGCTTGGCGTATAGTATCGCGCGGTAGTTATTTTCAATGAGGTATTATAAGAGAGCGGAATAATTGTCTGCACCAATCCTTTGCCGAAGGAATTTGTTCCGACCAAAACGGCACGGTCGTGATCCTGAATCGCACCGGCCACAATTTCGGATGCGGAGGCCGATCCCTCATCCACAAGGAGAATCATTTCCGTGCTGCCGAGAATCGGTTCCTCATTGCTGAAATATTTTTTGATATTCAGGCTGTCCCTACCTTTAACACTAACAACCAGATCCCCTTTTTTCAAAAACTTTTCACAGACGTCGATAGCCGCATCGAGAAGACCTCCGGGATTCCCGCGCAGGTCCAAAATCAATGATTTAATTTCTCTTTTGGATTTGAGATCCAGCAACGCCTGTTTGACTTCATCTCCGGCCGAACGTGAAAACCCGCTTAATTTAATATATGCGTTTTCACTCTCTTCCGGTATAAAACCGTAATAAGATACATTTTTAATTTCGACCTCTTCTCTTACAAGATTAAAGACCACTTCTTCCTGAGAGCCTTCTCTTTTGACGTTGATTTTGACGGTAGTACCCGGATCACCTTTCAGGAACTCGCTGAGACTATCGAAATTATCCCTTGTTACCCGAGTATCGTTTATTTTTGTAATGATGTCTCCAATTCGCATTCCCTGCCGTTGTGCGGAATATCCCTCAATCAGGTCGACTATAGTGATATTCTCATTTCTCAAACCTACCGTCGCGCCGATACCGCCGTATTTCCCTTTTGTAATGATATCAATATCCTTCTGTTGGGCGGAATCGATAAAATCTGTATAGGGGTCTAATGATGTAAGCATACCGTTAATACCGCTCAGCATGAATTCCCCGGGATTCAACTGATCGACGTAGTTGATCGTAACTTCCCGGTAAACCCTGCCGAAAATATCGATACTTTTATTTATTTCGAAATAGACATCATTATCGCGCGTTATAAATCCGGAGAACAAGATCACTGTAACAACTATTAGCAATATCTTGGTCCTACTCTTCATCATTTCCTCATTTTATTTTCTTCAGCTTTTCAATTTCATTTACAATCGTTATATGAATTTCATCTATGGTTTGTTTCCCATTAATTCGCTTAATACGGCTTTCTTTTCCTTCAAGATAAAGATATCCCTGACGCACTTTTTCATAAAAATCGATCTTGGATGATTCTATCCTGTCAAGATCGATTTGTTTAACCTTTGATTTTCTCGCAATTACCTCTTCAATCGGGATATCCAGGAAAATTGTGAGATCCGGAACAGCCGCTCCTATAACGAAACGCTGAAGTTCCTCAACAAAGTTCAACGGTATTCCCCTTCCAAAGGCTTGATAGGCAATAGAAGAATCATGAAAGCGGTCGGAAATCACTATCTTTCCGCTATACAGGGAGGGAATTATTTCTTGTTTAACAAGCTGCGCGCGGCTGGCCGAGAAAAGGATTAACTCCGTTTCGACAGACATTTTGGAATTTTTTTTGTCAAGAAGTATATCCCTTATTTTTTCAGAGATCGGGGTGCCTCCGGGTTCCCGGATTATTTTGACATTTTCACCCTCGGATGATAAGTATTTCTCTAACAATTGAACCTGGGTTGATTTGCCGCAGAAGTCAAGGCCTTCGAAAGTTATGAACATATCTTAATGCTGTTTAATGATATAATTGAGTGTTCTAGGTTTAACGTCAAGGATTGATGTAAAAGCCGGGATACGGATTACGGGTTCTATCGACCCGGTGTTCTCCCTGAGCGCCCGCCAAAAATCGACATAAACCTTGATGCTGTCGTTGCTGAGTTTTCCAAGTTTGTTAATTCCTCCCCGAAGAACGAGATCGACCTTCGATGGAAAAAGTTCGAGTTCCTTTGACGGCGGGGTATTTATTGGATCAATTACGACGTTGCTAAAGGTCTTCTCAACAATTTTTTGGACTTCACAATGTACTTTGAATGAAGTGGTTGAATAACTAATCCCTTCGATCGGGACAGGAAACACCTCCAATTCGATATCCTCGCTCACATCTTTCAGTTCTTTTCCAGCGGTTTTAACAGAATCGATCTGCTTTAAAAGCTGAGAGGGTCCCGATATTTCGACCTTTTCGGGATCGATATTAATTCCCGAAACAATCCCATAGCCTTCCTTAAATGAAATTTTAAGGTCGGGAACGACTCTTACGGTCTTAAAAGAAGTCTTTTCAATTTCATATTCTATTTGTGCAGGAGCAACTTCCAGCACTTGAAATGAAGAACTCAGCCAGGTATTGGATTCAACGAAATCGTTCAGATTATTTTTATGGATTCCAATTTTTTTACGAACGGGAATATTAAAACTTGCTCTCCTGTCGAGCAATAACTTGACGAGTTCCCATCCCTTGCCTTTTAACTGGAGAAACACATCGTTGACAGATGCGGCTTCGACCGAATAATTCACGGGTAATTCAGTGAATTGAACAGGAAGATCTACCGTAACTACATAATACTGGGATAGGGCCACGGATATCCACATACCCAAAGAAAAGATCAGCATAACAAAAAGAGTAACAGCTTTTTTCTTCATAATGAAATATAAAAAAAATCCCGCACAGCGTTGATATACTCCGCCCTGCGGGATTAAATAAAATCCATTACTTGTACGATTCTATCTCAACTTCTCAAAAAATTCTATTAATTCTTCCCTATTGGCTTTTGAAATCTGTCTCCCCTTGATAGGGAAATTCCTGAAATTTCTGGCCAGGTGACGGAGTTTATGAACATTCAGCTCTGTAAGTTCTTTATATTGGGGAATCTCATCCGGATCACCTTTTTCGGCAAAACCGTCCCCTTCAATTTCACGAAGGGCTTCCTCTCTCAAAGAATCGATACGGGAAGATGGAACCGGAGATTCAAAGTGAGGTTCAATCCTTTTCTTTTTAACCGTTCTCTTAGGTTCAACTTCCTTTTCGATCTGACCAAAAAGTGTTTGCTCCGCCGGATTTTCAACTTTCTCCCCAGCCTGCGACGCGACTTGCTCGATCTCTTCTATGAAAGAAGTAACTGCTTCACCGGCACTTCCAAGGGTTTCGGGATCATGAAATCCATCCTCAATCTTCACTTTCCTTTTTTCCTTGGAAGATTGGGGAGCAGAGGCGGGAGTGTCAAAAATAAAGGCTTCGATTTGATCATCGGGCCTGGGGATTACATGAACGGAAACAAGTTGGCCCACCCGCTGGGCGGCCGCGGCTCCAGCCTCAACGGCAGCTTTTACAGCTGCCACTTCACCTACCACTTTAATTGTAACAAGGGCGGCAGTGATTTTTTCTTTACTAACGAGCTTAACGTTCGCGGCTTTAACCATCGCGTCCGCGGCTTCAATTGCCCCAATGAGCCCTTTAGTTTCTATAAGACCTAGAGCTAACAGCATAAATTATTATTGATTGGGTCGTTTTGGCAATATTAGCTCGACATCCGCATGAGGACGAGGAATTACATGAACTGAAACTAATTCTCCAACTCTTTGAGCGGCGGCGGCACCGGCGTCGGTTGCGGCTTTAACGGCGCCTACATCCCCTCTGACCATAACAGTAACGTATCCGCCCCCGATGGTTTCTTTTCCGATTAATTCAACCTTTGCAGCTTTTACCATTGCATCTGCAGCTTCGATCGAACCGACCAAGCCTTTGGTTTCGATCATTCCGAGTGCCTCAAGTGACATATAATTGCTCCCATGTTAGTTTTTATCTTTGAAGATAAAATAATTTATAATGACAAAAATGTCAATTTATTACTTTTCAATACCGCTACTTTTATTTTCTCTTAAAGTATTCAGATAATCTTCAAGTATTACCGCGGCCGCGTTTTTATCCAGAAGTGATTTATCTCTCCTCTTCCGTTTGGAAGGAACCGACTGAAGTATCCTCCCTTTAGCGATCTCACTCGAATACCTTTCATCTATAAGTGCGACAGGTATATCAATCTTCTTTTCCAATTTTTCTTTGAATTCAATCACTGCTATAGTACTTGAAGAAAATTCACCGTTTTCTTTGAGAGGATAACCGAGAATAATTTTCACAACATGGTACTGATTCAGAATTTCAGTGAATTTTTTCCAGAAATTGAGATCATTATTTAGAGTTGTGAGCGGATAAACGAATAGATTGAGCGGATCCGTTATAGCTATGCCAATCCTTTTTTCACCATAATCAAGGCCTAAATATCTTACTTCCTCCATCTAATTATGCTCCCTGACTATCCATTTTCGGCATCAAATCTCTCTACTGAGAAAATACCCCTGTTCTTCTTTAAGCGTTCAATTAATTTGTTAAGATGCCCCAAATCCTGAACATAAACCGTTATTGTCCCTTTGAACATTGAATCCCCGGTGGTGATATTAACCGATTTTATGTTAGTGTTTTGGAAAGAAGTAATACTGTTAGAAATATCCTTCAGAATTCCTGGCATATCGTCACCTCGAATAATGATACCCGCAACGAAGAATGCTCCGTTAGTTCTTGGCCAATTAACCGGAATTAACCTGTTCTCATTGGATTTTGCCATATTGATCAAATTCTTGCAATCTTTTCTATGAATTTTAATTCCTTCTCCAATAGTCACAAATCCGATAACCGGATCGCCCGGAATAGGATTGCAGCATTTTGCGTATGAATAGGCAAAACCTTTTTGATCCCCCTCTACAATTACTCCCCCGGCGCTTGTCCTCGCAATATCGATAAATTTTTCAAATTGAACATCACTCCCGTCCTTTTCTTCGTTCTCAGTCTCAGGATTGAGTAATTCATCCAGATCTACTTTTTCGAGTGCGACGGCCCGAAAGAATTGACGGCTATTGTCAAATTTTAATTTTCTCGCGATCTTAAGAATATCTTCCGTTGTAAAAGAAAGCTTGAGTTTTTTTATTTTTTTGTCCCAGATCTCCTTACCCGACTCAAGAACTTTCTCTTCCTCCTTATTTAAGTATTTACGTATGCTGTTTTTAGCTTTATGAGTCTGTACAAATTGAAGCCAGCTTTTATTTGGATGCTGATTTTTCGATGTAATAATTTCAACCTGATCACCGCTATGAAGAACAGTATCAAGAGGAACTATTTTACCATTCACCTTTGCTCCAATGCACCGGTATCCGACATTACTATGAATCTCGAACGCGAAATCGACGGGTGTGGAGTTTAACGGCAATCGCCGAAGATCTCCTTTAGGAGTAAAGATGTAAATCTCGTCCTGGTAAAGATTTAACTTAAAACTTGCTAATATCTCCTTCGTTGCTTCATCTTTGGAAGCATTTTCAAAAATATCCCTTACCCAATTAACCCACTCTTCAATATCTTTATCTGTTGTAAAGACCTTCTCTTTGTATTTCCAATGGGCAGCGACGCCTTTTTCGGCAATTTCATGCATTAACCGGGTTCGGATTTGAACTTCGATAAGTTTACCTTCGGGCCCGATCACCGTTGTATGAATTGACTGATAATTATTTTTTTTAGGAATTGAAATGAAGTCTTTAAAACGGTCGCTGATCGGTTTATAGAGCTGGTTAATGATTCCAAGTACATAATAACACTGGTTGGGATCATTCTCCTCGAGTATAATTCTGATTGCCAGAAGGTCATAGATATCCTCGAAAGGCCGGTTCTGCATCACCATTTTACGGTAGACGCTATAAAGATGTTTCGGTCTTCCTCCAATTTCGTATTTAATGCCATGTTCATCCAGCTTCTCCGTTATCGGCCGTGAAAATTTAGTTATGAATGATTCCCTCTCCCTCCGGGTATTTTTTATTTTATCTGCAATATCATCGTAAGCCTCTTTATTCAAGTACTTAAAGGCAAGGTCCTCCAGTTCCCATTTAAGAATAGCAAGACCGAAACGGTGGGCAAAGGGAGCATAAATTTCCAGCGTTTCCTTTGCGATGCGTCTTTGCTTTTGCGGCAATACAAATTCGAGGGTCCGCATATTATGGAGCCTGTCGGCAAATTTCACAAGGATAACCCGAACATCCTTTACCATTGAAAGAAGCAATTTCCGATAGTTCTCGGCTTGGGTAATTTCCTGTCCTTTGAAAACGCCCCCGATCTTAGTAACTCCGTCAACAATTTCGGCAACTTCACTTCCGAATTCTTTTGCCACGAATTCAAGGCTCAAATCGGTATCCTCGACTACATCATGGAGCAAGGCACTCACCACGGAGATATCATCCAACGGAATTTCGCGTGCCACAATCATGGAAACTTCATATGGATGGTTAAAATAAGGTTCACCGGATGCGCGGAAGTCATTCTTATGCGATTCGTAACTGAGCTGAAAAGCCTTTTTTATCAATTCCTCATTGACGCTTGGAAGATTTAATCTGCAAAGGCTTAAAAGATCTTCCAGCATTCTTTGATGTTTTATACTTATTGTATTTTCCATCGGATCCGCTGCATCTTATTTATATTAAGCAGCTTACGTTATTAATTAAAAGAAAATTTTTTTATCAAAAAGTGCCGAAAGTTCGGTCCCCGGCATCACCTAGTCCAGGCAAAATATAACCGTTAAGATTAAGCTGGCGGTCGATTGCGGCAGAATAGACTGAAATATCCGGGTGTTCATCATTCATTTTTTTTACACCTTCCGGAGCAGCTATCAGACATGCCAGAACACATCGCCTTGCTCCTTTTTGTTTGAGTGAATTGAAGGAAGCTACTGCACTTCCTCCTGTGGCAAGCATTGGATCCAGAACGATTGTCACCGATTCTGCCAGATTATCAGGTGTTTTATAATAATAATCAATCGGTTGCAAGGTTTTCTCATCCCTCTGTAACCCGATATGTCCAACCTTTGCATCCGGTATCATTTCGAGGAATGAACTGACCATGCTTAAACCGGCCCTTAATACAGGCACAAGTACAATTTGTTTAGATAAGCGGTAACCGGAAGTTTTTTCAAGAGGGGTTTGAACCTCATATTGGACTGTCTCAAACGATTTGCAAATTTCAATCGCTAATGAGTATGAGACCCTGTTCAGGGCCGACCGGAAACCGGCAGTATCGGTATTTAAATCGCGTAATATTGTCACATCTCTTTGAATAAGCGGATTTTCCACCAAATAAAAATTTTTCATTTAATTATCTCCCTATTTTTCTTCCCAGGATAGATAAAATATTTATAAAAGGCGATAGCGGAGGAGTATAATTCATGTTTATATTAATAAGTTCAGAAATCTTAATACGGTTTTTGATAAAAACAGAAATCAAATCACCGTACCCGATTACTTCATTACCCCCAAGGAAATTAGCTCCGAGAATATATTTTGAGTCCCGATCAAACAGGATCTTTCCGAAAGTATTCTGGGCGCCAGGCATAACCTTCACAAGATTAGGGGCAACAGCAGCAACTGACGAGGCATTAAAACCTGCTCCCGCGGCTTCATTCGAATTGAGTCCGACCTGAACAAAGGATTTATTGAAAATCTTAAGAGCGACATTTTTAATCACAGGCGTCATAAATGAATTGCCTCCTGCAGCGTTTTCTCCGGCTAAGTGACCCGAATAACGCGCGATAGTGGCAAGCGGAATATATTCGGGTCTGCCTGTGATGCGATTTGTTACTTCTATACAATCCCCGGCAGAATAAATGTTTGGATCGGAAGTCTTAAGCTTCTGATCCACGATGATACCGCCGGACTTGCCAACCCTCAATTTCGATGAGAACGCCAAAGAACTATTTGGTTCAAATCCTACGGCAGTAATAACCAGTTCATATGGGATAACACGGCCTTCATATTTTAGACTTAAGAAATTCCTGCCGTCGTCTTTAAATACCGGATTAGTGATTCCGCCGATGAAGTTTACATCTTTTTCTTTGAGAAGCTCGAGAATCAATCGCCGCGTCTCTTCTTCCGCCCCGGGCAACGGCGCAGGTTCTTTCTCCAAAAGTGATATTTCCAACCCAAGTGAAACCAAAGCATCCGCGGTTTCCAGTCCAATATAACCGGCTCCTATAATCAGGGCTTTTTGAGGTTTTTTTTCACTAATAAAATTTTGAATATCAATTAAGTCACGAATAGTTTTTAGCGTAAACGAGTTTGAGAGAGAAGTTGAAAATGAGGGAAGACTTTTAGCTTTTGATCCTGTACATAAAATTAAAGAGTCATAATTTAGCTCAAATTTCTGTCCGTCCTGAAGACTTTTGACTGATATTTTCTTTTTCCGTCGATCGATCTTTTCAACAATATGCCGGACAAGGACTTTAACGCCTTTTTCCTTCTCAAACGAATCAGGTCCATAATAAACGATTTTGTTATGGTCTTTTATTTCACCCGAAAGCACATAAGGAAGTTCGCAAGTACCGGTCGATATTGATTCCCCGGCCTCGATCATCGTCACATTTGATTCGGGCGCAGTTCTTTTTGCTTTAGCTGCCGCTGCCGGACCAGCCGCATTTCCGCCGACGACGATTATGTTATATTTAGAATTGAGCGGATACAATTGTGCCTATAAATATTATAGTTATCAAATATAATCATAATAGCTATTTTTCATACTTTTTAAGAACGAGATATTTCAATACCGTATCGCCTATGTTTCTGATACCGTATTCAACTTATGACGGACAATAAAAACTCGTAAGCGGCCCTGCAACTTTGGTTTTACCGGCGAGATAAAGCTCGGCTGTCCCTTCAAGCACAAAGAAAAATTCATCTTCCGGATGCGAATGCGGAGGATGCGTGGTGGAATGAGGCTTAACTACACTCATCTTGATTGTCCGTCCGTCCAGAAAATTTTTATCGGCAAACCAGTATTGGTAACCTACTCCAGTCTTTTCAATCTTATTCATATTAAAAGTATTTACGCAATTGTCGATGGTATACGTGGACCTGCTTGAATCCGACTTACTATCGGAATTGTTTTTATCGTGTGCTGAAAGCTTGAAAGTAAACAAAATAAATAATATTGCCGCTATAATCTTTGAATAGAATAATTTGCTCATTTCGGTTTTCTTTTATAGTGATTGATATTGTCTTTGAAAAAAGATTTCATTAAAATATAATTAGAACAAAATGGATAAACAATTTATTGAGGTAATAAATGAAAATTAAGAAACTCGGGAATACAGGTCTTAAAGTAAGTGAAATATGTCTCGGGACAATGACGTTCGGTTTTCAATGCTCTAATGAGACATCGATTGCGATTCTTGATAAAGCATGGGATTATGGGATAAATTTTATTGACACGGCCGATGTGTATCCCCTACCTCCCGATATTGCCACTTCGGGGAGAACCGAATCGATTATCGGCAACTGGCTGAAAGCTATTCCCGGCAGAAGGCATGAAGTGATTCTGGCCACTAAATGTTTCGGAAAAACCGGAAATGCGCCAAATGATCAAGGTCTTTCCCGCCGTCACATTTTTGACGCCGTTGAAGCCAGTTTAGCAAGACTCCAATCCGATTTTATCGATTTATACCAGGTTCATTTTTATGATCCTGAAACCCCGCACGAAGAAACATTACGGGCATTGGATGATTTGGTGAAGTCAGGGAAAGTCCGTTATATCGGTTGCAGCAATTATATGGCTTACCAGTTAATGAAAGCTCTTTGGATCAGCGATAAACTGGCGATCAGCCGTTTTGATTCAATCCAGCCCCGTTATAATTTACTTTTCCGCGAATTTGAACGTGAGTTATTTCCTGTTTGCCGGGATGAAAGAATAGGAGTGATAGTTTACAATCCCCTCGCCGGAGGATTTTTAACCGGAAAATACAATCGTGAAGCCGGACCCGACAAAAACGGGAGATTTAATCTTGGTATGTCCGGCGAACTATATAAATCCCGGTATTGGCAGGAATCACAATTTGATGCAGTCGACTCGATGAAAAAATATTTTGATAGAAACAATAAATCTCTCACCCAGGTATCGCTCGCATGGGTACTTTCAAATCCCGTAGTCACTTCGGCAATTGTCGGCGCCAGTAAACCGGAACATCTTGATCAAAGTCTTCCGGCCGTTAATCTTAAGTTAAATGAAGAGGAGATGCAATTTCTTGACGAATTGTGGTATAAACTGCCGAGGGTTTCGAACCCAGCAATTGCGTTGAGATAAAAAGATTTATTTTTCCTTAAATGAAAGAGTCATCGGCACACCGGTGAAACCGAATTTCCTGCGGATCATTTTCTCCAGAAATCGTTTGTAGTGATCGGGAATGAATTTAGGTTCATTAGCAAAGAACATAAAAATCGGATAATGCTCTCCAACCTGGGTTATATATTTGATTTTAACCTCTTTGCCGGTTGGACTTGCAGGCGGGGGTGTCTTTTCAATCTCAGGCAGAAGAATTTCATTAAGCTGGTTGGTCGGAACCTTCTTTCCGCGTTCAGTATATACGGTACGCGCGATTTCAATAAGTTTGAATATTCTTTGCTTAGTCAACGCTGAGATAAAAATGACAGGCACATAATCTATCGACCCTAATTTAGCATAAATAGAATCAGCATATGCCTTCGCGGTATTCGTTTCTTTTTCAATCAGATCCCATTTATTAACCGCTAATATTAAACCTTTTCTTCTCCTTACTGCTTCCTGAATTATTTTCTGATCCTGATTTTCAACACCTAATTTGGAATCAAGGAGAAGAACGGCCACATCACAATTCCAGAGTGCTTTATATGTCCTGACATTTGAGAAGAATTCAATATTCTCTTTAATTTTTGTTTTCTTCCGCAGCCCCGCGGTATCGACTAATACGATTTCTTCACCATAGTATTTCATGATCGAGTCGACACTGTCTCGCGTGGTTCCCGGAATATCAGTTACAATACTGCGGTCATAACCGAGCAGTGAATTGACGAGGGAGGATTTACCGACATTAGGTTTTCCGATTATAGCCAGGTGAAGGCGAGAATCAACAAC
>Ga0182021_10004028_pt1 | contig 17215 bp, 15 predicted proteins | sample 612E3MmetaG_FD_120493 | JGI IMG/M metagenome (GOLD analysis project Ga0182021, IMG submission 120493) | Permafrost microbial communities from Stordalen Mire, Sweden - 612E3M metaG (Illumina Assembly) | ecosystem: Environmental > Terrestrial > Soil > Wetlands > Permafrost | place: Sweden...
CGGATCGGTCTACCGCTACGAAAAGACCGGCGTGCTGCACGGCCTGCTTCGGGTCCGGGGCTTCACCCAGGACGATGCGCATATCTTTTGCACGCCCGAACAGATCGAAAGCGAAGTGAAGCGGACCGTCCAGTTTGCCCTGAAGATCTGGCGAACCTTCGGGTTCTCCGAGATTAGCGCCTATCTGGCCACCAAACCGGCCAAGGCGGTGGGCGAGGACTCCCGGTGGGCGCAGGCGACGGCGTCGCTCGAATCCGCGCTCAAAGCCGAAGGCGTCCCCTACGCCGTGGACGAGGGTGGCGGCGCGTTCTACGGACCCAAGATCGATTTGAAGGTGAAGGATGTGATTGGCCGGGAATGGCAGGTCAGCACGATCCAGTTCGACTTTAACGAACCCGAACGGTTTGATATGACCTATCACGGTGACGACGGCAAGGAACACCGGCCCTACATGGTGCATCGCGCGTTGCTGGGCAGCCTCGAACGTTTCTTCGGGCTCTTGATCGAGCAATACGGCGGGGCGTTTCCTCTCTGGCTCGCGCCCGAACAGGTCAGGATTTTGCCGATCAGCGAGAAACAACTGGCGGCCGCCGAAACCCTGGCGGAGACGTTGCGGCAGTCGGACTTGCGGGTCACCGTGGATCGAAGCTCCGAGAAGATCGGGGCGAAGATTCGCGACGCCCAAATGCAGAAGATTCCGTACATGTTCGTTCTCGGCGCCAGGGAGGCCGAGCAAGGAACGGTGTCGGTGCGGAGTCGCGCCAGGGGCGACCTGGGCGCCATGAAGGTGGAGGAGATCGTCGGCAAACTGTGCGAAGAGGTCGCCAGCAAGGCCGCGGGAGAGAACACAGGGTCCCGATAGGGATCGCAACAAGGAGGCATGCAATTCGTACGCTTGTCAGAGTAAACCACAGGATTCGCTCGCCGCAGGTGCGAGTGCTGGACGCCGCCGGGGCCATGCTGGGAGTGCTTTCGATCAGTGAAGCCATACAGATGGCGGTGCGCAACGGGCTGGATCTCGTGGAGGTCTCGCCGAATGCCGAGCCGCCGGTGTGCCGGATCATGGACTACGGCAAGTTCAAGTACGAGCAGAGCCGCAAGGAACGGGAAGCCCGCAAGCACCAGCACGGCGGGGAAATGAAGGAAATCAAGTTCCACGCCAATGTCGCGGATCACGATTTCCGAACGAAGGTCAATCACATCACGGGATTCCTGGACCGCGGGATCAAGGTCAAAGCGTCCCTTTATTTCCGCGGCCGCGAGAACGCGCATCGCGAACTCGGGTTCGAGGTGATGAACCGCGTACTGAAGGAGACTGAGGAGTTGTCCACCGTGGACATGGCGCCTCGGTTGATCGGCAACAGCATTGTGATGGTCCTGAGCCCGCGGCCGAACCGGCCGCCGTCGCGCGCGGATCGCGAAGCGGCCCCCGCCGCGCCGCCCACTCCGCGACCGGCAGCGGTGCCGACCCCGGTGTCCCCAATCCAGGCTCCGGTTCCGACGCTGGGCGACGCGATGCCGTCGCTCTCCAGTAGCTGATAAAAGACTGGACGCAGCGGGCGGGCTGATATACATTCCCCACCCTTGTTTTCCGGGCGGCGAAAGCCGCTCGTGGGAAGGAACATTCCATGCCGAAGAAAAAGACGAAGAAGATGGTCGCTAAGAGGGTCAAGCGGACGGCCACGGGCAAGCTGGTCTATTCCCGGCCTGGCCACAAACATCTGATGAGCAGCAAGTCCAGCAAACGGCGGCGTCATTTGCGCCGGGGCCAGACCGCCCACCACGCGGACTTGAAGCGTTTGAGCAACATGATCTAGGGACGAAAGGACGAATCTATGCCAAGGGCAACCAATGCGCCTGCTTCCCGCAGGCGGCGATCTCGCCGGCTGAAACTGGCGAGCGGATTCAGGGCGAACCGCAGCAAATTGTTCCGCCAGGCCACGGAGGCCGTCAATCGGGCGATGCGGCTCGCGTACACTCATCGCAAGGACCGCAAGGGGGACTTCCGTAGTCTGTGGACCCTGCGAATCTCCGCGGCGTGCCGAATGCGCGAAATGGCGTACAGCCGGTTTATCCAGGGCCTTAAGAAGGCGGGTGTCGGGCTCAATCGCAAGATGTTGTCCGAAATCGCCATTCACGATGCCCAGGGCTTCGATCAGATCGTGGGGGTTGCCCGCAAGGCGTTGGGTTGAGAGACGTTCCAGCGAACTTGAACGGCCGGCCCTTGCGGGTCGGCCGTTTCATTTTTTCGGCCAAGAATCGCGTGGCCATCGAAGCGGAGTTCTGCTATACACAACTGGTCGGCAGGGGGCGAATCGCCAATGAATGCGCAAGAACTCGTTGACTTGAAACAGCAGGCGGTGGCGGAAGCCGCCGCCGCCGCGTGCCTCACGGAACTGGACGCCGTTCGGGTCAAGCACTTGGGCCGGAAGGGTCTGCTTCCCGCCATCATGGAGCGCATGAAGGAAGTGCCTCCGGATCAACGGCCGGAAATGGGCCGGTTGGCCAACGATTTGAAGCAGGCTCTCGGCCAGGCGCTCGACGACAAGAAAGCCGCGTTGCAGGCAGCCGCCAAAGCCGGCGAACGCCGCGGCTTTGACGTGACGCTTTCCGGCGCCTGGCGCGGACTCGGGTCGCGACACCCGATATCGCTGGTCGTTGAAGAAGTCGTCCAGATCTTCAACAGGCTCGGGTTTACGGTCGCGGACGGCCCGGATATCGAGACCGAGTATCACAACTTCGACGCCCTGAATACGCCTGCGGATCATCCGTCCCGCGACACGCAGGACACGTTCTGGCTGACCAGCGGCCAACTGCTCAGAACCCAGACTTCGCCCGTGCAAATCCGGGTGATGGAAAGCCGCCGGCCGCCGGTTCGCATTGTGACGCCCGGCCGCTGCTACCGGCGGGATACGGTGGACGCCACGCATAGCGCCAACTTTCACCAAATCGAGGGTCTCTATGTGGATCGGGTCGTGTCGCTGGCCGATCTCAAGGGCGATCTCGGGTTCTTTGCGCAGGAGATGATGGGGCCGAATGTGAAGGTCCGTTTCCGCCCGCACTTCTTTCCGTTCACCGAGCCGAGTGTCGAATGCGATTTTTCCTGCCACGTGTGCGGCGGCGCGGGTTGCCGCGTCTGCAAGCAAAGCGGCTGGATCGAAATCGCGGGCGCCGGCATGGTGAATCCCAAGGTCTTCAAGGCGGTCGGATACGACCCCGAGGACGTGACCGGCTACGCCTTCGGAATGGGAATCGAACGGATTGCCATGATCAAGTTCGGAATCGAGGACATCCGCCTGTTGTACGACAACGACGTCCGGTTCCTGCAGCAGTTTGCATAAGGGGCCAGTCTCCGAGGATACGTGCCATGAAAGTACCGCTGAGTTGGCTCAAGGAATACGTGGATATCGACATAACGCCCGTCGAGCTGGCGTCGCGCCTGACGTTTTCAGGAACGGAAGTGGAAGGCATCCGCACCATCGGCGGCGACTTCACAGGCATTGTGGTGGGCGAAGTCCTTTCGGTTGAGAAGCATCCCAATGCCGATCGGTTGACCGTGTGCCGCGTCAATGACGGCAAGACCGAGGTGTCGGTCGTGTGCGGCGCTCCGAATGTTGCGGTGGGTTTGAAGGTTCCGTTTGCCGGGCTTGGCGTCACGCTGCCGAACGGCCTGAAGATCAAGAGGGCCAAGATGCGCGGCGTCGAGTCCTTCGGCATGTTGTGCGCCGAGGATGAGCTCGGATTGTCAGACGACCATAGCGGTTTGATGATCCTGCCCGCTTCAGCGGCGGTGGGGACGCCGTTCGTGGAGATCGCCGGGCCGCCGGAGGTCGTGTTGGAACTCGAAGTCACGCCCAATCGGCCGGATTGCCTGAGCGTGATCGGCATGGCGCGCGAGATCGCCGTGCTCCTTGGGAAACCGCTTCGGATTCCGTCGCCCGAGGTGAAAGAAGAAGCCCGGGCCGTCGAGTCGCTGACGTCTGTGGCGGTGGAAGACGCGGGGGGGTGTCCGCGCTACACGGCGCGCGTGCTATCGGGCATCCGCATCGGCCCGAGTCCGCGTTGGATGCAGCACCGGCTGGCCTGCGCGGGTGTCCGTCCGATCAACAACGTGGTGGACATCACGAACTACGTCATGCTGGAGTGCGGTCAGCCCCTGCACGCGTTCGACTACGAGTTACTGGGCGGGCATCGCATTGTCGTTCGCCGGTCCAGGCGGGGCGAATCGCTCAGTACTCTCGACGGGGCGGCCCGCGCCATCGCGCCGGACATGCTGATGATCGCCGACGAGTCGAGGCCGGTCGCCGTGGCGGGCGTCATGGGCGGGGCCGGCAGCGAGATTCGCGACGTGACGAAGACCGTGCTGATTGAAAGCGCATTCTTCGCGCCGTCGGACGTTCGCAAGACGAGCAAACGGCTCGGCCTCTCCACGGAGTCGTCCTACCGTTTCGAACGCGGGGTAGACGTCGGCGGCGTCGAGTGGGCCAGCCGGCGGGCGGCCCAACTGATGGTCGAGCACGCGGGCGCTGTGGCGGCCCGCGGGGTGATTGACGTTTACAGGGGCAGAAGAGCGCTGCCCCGCGTCTCTCTGCGCCTGGCCCGCGTGCGAGGTCTGCTCGGAGTCGCCGTGGATGATGCGCGGATCGAGGCCATATTGACGGCCCTGGGATTCAGTGTGGTCGCCAGGACGAACGGGGTCTGTGAAATCGAAGCGCCGTCCTTCCGCGCGGACATCGGGCAGGAGGTGGACTTGATCGAGGAGGTCGCCCGAGTGCATGGCCTCGATCAGATTCCGTCGCCCAGTCCCGCGGCCCGAATCGTGCCGGGCGCGGACGACCGGCCCACCCAGGCGTACCAGTCTTGCCGGGCCGCCTTGGTGGGGCTGGGGCTGGCCGAAAACGTAAACTACAGTTTTCTATCCGAACGGCTTCTGGACCTGATTGGCTACGGAGACCCGGCCGCTCGAATTGCGTTGCCGAATCCGATCAGCGCCGACCATTCGATTCTTCGGGACTCGTTGATTCCTCAGATGATCGAGACGCTTGGTCGGAATCGGGCGCGGCAGGCGCGCGAGGCGGCGATGTTCGAAATGGGCCGGGTGTTCTTCAAGAATGCCGGCGGCGCCTACGGCGAGGAAGAACGCGTGTGCGTCGGCCTTCTCGGGTCCGTCGGCCGGAGCGGTGTGCTGAAACAGAACCCGGTGAAACCCGAGGAGATGTTCGGGTGGATCAAGGGTGTGCTGGAGAACCTGCTGCGGGCTCAACACGTTCCGGCGCAGGTTCGGGGCGGTTTGAGCCGGCCCGGTATGGAACTCAAACCGTTGAGCAGTCCCTGCTTCGAGGAAGGTGGCGCGGTGAGCGTTCTGATCGCGGGTGAGGCGTGCGGCGTTATGGGCCTGGTTAGCGAGCGGGTGTGCGGCGAGTGGCGTCTTGTCGAGCCGGTGGCCGTGCTGGAGCTTAAGATGGCGCCGCTGCTCGCGAACGCGCTCAGAGTGCCCTCGGCCAAGCCCATTGGCCAGTATCCGGGCGTGGAGAGGGACGTTGCGATGGTCGTTGACGATAGCGTCACCCAGGGCGCCGTCATCGACGCGATTTGGAGGGCGGCCCCGGCGGAACTGGTGGACATCCGGCTTTTCGACATTTATCGGAGCGATTCTCTGGGCCAGGGACGCAAGAGCATGGCGTACGCCTTGACCTACCGGTCCATGGACAAAACCCTTACCGACGACGCGGCCAACACATTGCACGATAAGGTGAAGGCCGCTCTGCGCCACGATCTTTCCGCGGATATCAGGGAGGGGTAGCGCATGAGAGATCAGCCTTTCGTCCGGCCGGATTGGGATCATTACTTCATGGATATCGCCACGGTGGTGGCGAAGCGCGGGAATTGCCGCCGGCGGCAGGTGGCTGCCGTGGTGGTGAAGGACCAACGGCTCGTTTCCACGGGTTACAACGGCACGCCCCGGGGCGTCCGGAATTGTTGCGAGGGCGGGTGCGCCCGCTGCGCCAGCGATGCGCCGTCCGGCGCGGACCTCGGCGAGTGCGTGTGCTGCCACGCGGAGGAGAACGCGATTACCCAGGCGGCTTATCACGGCATTGCGTTGCGCGGGGCCACGCTTTACTCCACGCTGAGCCCGTGCCTCATCTGCGCCAAGATGATCGTCAACGCCGGCATTGTCGAAGTCGTTTTCGGGAACGAGTACGAGTTCAGCGAACAGACGCGCGCCCTGCTTCACGAGGCGGGCGTCCGGTATCGCCGGCTCAATCCCTGAACGGGTTGTGCGCCTGCTCCCGCACACTCCCGCACACCAATCTTGACTTCGGTGGGTCGCCAAGGGAACATGTCGTATTGAGTAAGCCATCGAGCCGTTCCGTCCGTTTGAGTGTCTTATGAGCCTTGTTCCATTCGGCGCCGTTCTTTTCGCCATATTCAAGCGGCCGTGGGTTGACGCGGCGCTTTTTCTGTGTCTGCCCGTAGCCCTGGCGCAGGGCGCGGCGAACCACTACGTCCGGGGAACCTGCACGAACCCCGTGTCTCCCTACGTTTCCTGGGCCACGGCCGCCACGAACGTCCAGGATGCGGTGGTCTCCGCCGTTGACGGCGATACGGTGTGGGTCACGAACGGAACTTACGGCGTGACGTCGCAGATATCGGTCACCAATGGCATCACGCTGCGTAGTGTGCGGACGGACAACTCGGTGACTATTCTCACGAGAATCGGCAGCAACACCGTATGCCGCGTGCTTTCGGTACAGCATGCGGGCGCCGTGGTCTCGGGGTTTACGATCCAGAATGGCTTCGCGATCGGCAACGGCGGCGGGGTGCAACTCTCCGCGGGGCTCTTGAGCAATTGCGTGGTGACGGCCAATATATCCACCCTGCTGGGAGGCGGCGTCTATTGCGACACGAACGGACGGGTTGCGAACTGCAGTATTTCGGCCAATATCGGCTCCGGCGGCGGGGGATTGTATTTGTACGGCGGCACGGCCCAGAATTGCGATCTCTCGGCCAATTACGCGATCGCGCTCGGCGGCGGAGCCGTGTGCCTGAACGGAGGACTCCTGCGCAACAGTTGCATCCACGCCAACGGCTCCTTGCTCGAATTGGCGTTTACCCAAATGGGGGGGGGCGTCTACTGTCAGGACACCGGCACCGTCGAGAGTTGCACGATCGCCGACAATGCCGCGTCGTTGGAAGGGGGAGGGCTTTATAGCGCGGGCAGCAACGGGATGGTGCGCAACACGATCATTTACCGGAACCGTACCGGCCGCAACGACCCCAACTACTCCAGTTCCGGGGGCGGCTGGACTTTTGGCTGGTGCTGCGCCGATCCGCTCTTGGCCGGCACGAACAACACCGCCGCCGATCCGCAGTTCATGAGCGGCAGCGATTACCACCTCGTTGCGGGCTCCCCCTGCATCGGAAAAGGGACCAATCAGGCGTGGATGATCGGTGCGCTGGACATGGGCGGCCAGCCGCGGATCATGGGCACGAACGTTGATCTGGGGGCCTACGAGTTCGATCCGCAGGCGTTTAGCTGCAACTTCACGATGGACCGAACCCAAGGGATGGCCCCCCTCAAGGTGGTGTTCAGGGCGAGTCTCTCCGGGTCGAACACGAAGATCCAGAGTGGGCTCGTTTACCATGGCGTCACGTGGACTTTCTCGAAACCGCACTTTCCTTACAATAGTTACGTTAAAGGCGACGACGCCTCTTATTTGGTTGTCACAAATACGTTTGCCGATCCCGACACCTACACCGTTACTTTGGCCGTCCGGAACACGTCGCTCGTAACCGCGACGGCGGAAAAGGACGACTGCCTCCGGGCGGGCACGGCGGCCGTCTACGTCTCGCCCAACGGGAACGACCTGCTGAATCACCCTTACACGAACTGGGCGAGCGCCGCGGGGTCGGTTCAGGCCGCCGTGGATGCGGCCGTGGACGGCAGCACGGTGTGGGTGACCAACGGAACCTACAACTTGATGGCGTCAATCACGGTCAGCGGACTCACATACACGGTATCGAACCCCATCCAGATTCAGGACGCCGTGACGGTGCGCAGCGTGGCGGGCGCGGAGCAGACCGTGATCAACAATGCGGGCGGGTCGCGCTGCTTTTGGATCGGCAATACCGGCGCCGTGGTGCAGGGGTTCACGGTCCAGGGCGGAACGGCCGATCAGGGCGGCGGCATTTACGCTCTGGCCGGCCGGGTGCAGAACTGCATCGTCCGGAACAATGCCGCGACCACGGGAGGCGGGGGACTCTACTGCGGGCCGCAGGCCAGCGCCCGGAACTGTCTTGTTTACGAGAACCTCAGCGCGTTTTATGGCGGCGGGGTGTGGAACGAGGGCGCCCTGGTGAATTGCACGGTGGCCAGCAATCTCGCCACGGTCGGGGGCGGGGTTTACAATGCCGTCACGTCGTCGTCTTTGACCAACACGATCATTTACGGAAACAACGTGGCGAGCAATCTGACCGGGGGCAGCGTAACCAATTGGTTCAATTACGCTCTCACGTCATTCTCGTGGACCAACTCGCTCATCACCAATCTTCTCTATTACGCTCTGACGTCGTTTTCGTGGACGAACTCGCTCATAGATGCCAGCAGCATCGTTCCGACGGGCGCCCAGTACTATGGGACGGCAACCTTCTCTCACTGCTGCGCCAGCCCCGTCGCGGCGGGCGTCTCGAACATGGACGCCAACCCGCGTTTCGTCTTCCCCCCCGCGGGTGTCTACCGGCTCTACAGCAACTCGCCCTGCGTGAACGCGGGGATTAACCAGAATTGGATGACCAACGCCGTGGACTTGGCCGGCAACGCCCGGCGATACACGAACGGAGTGGTTGACCTGGGCGCTTACGAATGGGTGCCGCCCTTGCCGCTTCTGCTGATCTACAACGCCAACCCCTCGAACACGGACATCCTGTACAAATACGGAACGAACCTCACCTGCAGCGTTTTGGGGGCTGTCACGAACGGCGGGGCGAGGTATTTCAACTTGGGGTGGTCGGTTACCGGAAATGTCAACTCCAACGGGCCGGGAACGTCGGTGACCGTCATCCAGAAAGGCGATTCTACGCTCACTTGGGCCTGGTCAACCCAGTTTTTCTTCTCCGCCGTCGCATCGGACACAAATCGGGGATATGTGGTCGGCGATACGAACGGGTGGTATGACGCCGGCGCCGTGTTGGAGGTGACGGGCGTGCCCACGAACTATTATCACGTGGGCCTTTGGTGGGGCTATGGCGTGGGGGGGGACGATTTGGTTTTGACCAACACGCAACCCCGGAATCTGATCGCCGTTTTTGCTCCGATCATGACCTCGAATGGAACTCCGGAGGTGTGGCTCGTGTCGCACGGGTTGACCAATCCGACGTTCGAAGCGGCGGATCAGGCGGACGTGGATCACGACGGCGCGCCGGCGTGGGCCGAATACCGGGCGGGAACCGATCCGACGAACCCGGCGTCGGTCTTCACGGTCAGGTCGTTAGCTCCCTCCGCGAACGGCGCCGTGGTGCAGTGGAACAGCGTGTCAGGAAAGGTATACCGGCTTGTCGCTTCGACCAACGTGATGAGTCTGTTTTTGCCCGTGGGGCCCGTGGGCGGCTTTGCGGGTACGCCGCCTGTCAATACCTTCACTGACACGACGGCAACCGGAACCGCCATTTTGTACTATGGCGTGATGACGTACTAGAGGGGCCATGGATATCCTGTTGATTATCCTTTCGCTGGGTTGCCTCGGCCTTGCGGCAGTTCTGCTCTTTCTCTGGGTCAGAGCCCGAGGCGGGGAGCGCGAACGGTCGGACGTGGGCGCCCGGCTGGACTCTGTCGAGAAAGGAATGGAACGGACCGAGCGCCGCTTCGCGAAGAGATGGCCCGCAATCGCGACGAGCTTCAGCAATCGCTCAAGATGTCCTCCGACTCGATCGTGAGAAGCGTGGGCGAGATATCGGCCACGCAGCACGTCTACCTCGAGAATGTCTCGAACCGGGTCGGCCAACTCACCCAGACCAGCGAGCAGCGGATGGACGCGCTCAAGGCCGCGGTCGAGACCCGCCTGCAGGCCATTCAGGAGGATAACGCCCGGAGGCTGGAACAGATGCGGCAAACCGTGGACGAGAAGCTTCAGGGCACCCTGGAGAAACGGCTGGGCGATTCGTTCCGCCTGGTCAGCGAACGGCTTGAACTCGTCCAGAAGGGCCTGGGCGAAATGCGGGAACTGGCGAACGGGGTGGGGGATCTGAAACGTGTCCTCACCAACGTGAAGACTCGGGGGACCTGGGGCGAGATCCAACTGGGCGCGCTGCTCGAACAGATGTTGACGCCCGAGCAGTACGGCGTCAACGTGGCGACCCGTCCCGGCAGCCAGGATCGGGTGGAATTCGCCGTCAAACTGCCCGGACGTGACGAGATGGAGGGGGGCGTGGTGTGGATGCCGATTGACGCCAAGTTCCCGAAGGAAGATTACGAGCGGTTGCTGGCGGCGCAAGACCGCGCCGATCCGGTCTTGGCCGAGGAGTCCTCCAAGCGGCTGGAGGAACAGATCAAGCGCTTCGCCCGGGACATCCGGGACAAGTACGTGTCGCCGCCTCACACGACCGATTTCGCCGTGTTGTTCCTGCCGGTCGAGGGCTTGTATGCCGAGGTGATCCGGCGGATCGGACTCGTGGAATCGCTGCAGCAGGACTGCCGGGTTGTGGTGGCCGGGCCGACGACGCTGGCGGCGTTGCTGAACGCCCTCCAGATGGGATTCAGGACGCTGGCCATCCAGAAGCGGTCGAGCGAGGTGTGGAAACTGCTCGGAGCGATCAAGACCGAATTCGGCCGGTTCAGCGAGCATCTCGAAGCCGTGCAGAAGAAACTCAGCCAGGCGTCCAACTCGATCGAGGACGCGGCGCGGAAATCTCGGACCATTCAGAGGCGGCTGAGGGAGGTCCATGAACTTCCGGCGACCGACGCGCAGGCGTTGTTGAGCGATGAGCCGGCGGGCCTTCCCGACGAGCACGAGCCGCGAACAGGCGGGGCGGAGTGAGGCGCGGCAACGAATGTCTTGGGAAAGCAATGAGGTTCAGGTTTCGGTTTGGCCCTGTCCCTGAAAGGCCGGGGGGGACAGGAGACGTAGTCAGCAAGCAACGGCAAGGGAAGGCTCACCGATGGGACTCAAGCCAAAGACTCGGGAAATCATGTTGATATGGCTGGCTATCGTCACCGCTATCGTGGTGGCCATCTACCGGCTGGTGGTGACGTTCGCCAACTCCGAAATGCGTTCGGCGACGGTGTTTGCGTTTCTGCCCGCGGAGGATTGGATCACGAATCTCCTGATCTTCTGGGCGCTGATCCTGCTTCTTTTCTCCTGTTTCATGTGGCGGACCGCGGCCGCGCATCAAAGGGAACTGGAGGTTGTCATCTCGAGCGTCAGCCCGGACGTACTCCTGGTCGTTACGCCGGACAGGACCGTCAACCTGTGCAATCCGGCGGTGAAGGGCATGTTCGGTTACGAGCCTGGCGACGTCATCGGCCGGAAGACGGACCTTCTGTATTTCGACCGCCGGCTGACCCAGGGCACCCGGGAGATCCACGACTCCCTCGATAAGTTCGGGTTTCATGTGGGTTTCGCGACGGGCCGGCGGAAGACCGGGGAGACGTTTCCGCTCGAAATCATTACGGGCGATATGCTGGGGCGGCGCGGCGCCGTGGTGTTGATCCGCGACATCACGGACCGGAAGCGCGGGGAGGAGCAACTCCAGCGGGCCAAGGAAAGCGTGGAGTTGGCGAACGCGGAGAAGGGGCGGGCGTTGGCGGAGTTGGCAGGGAGTTACTCGCGGCTCAAGGCGCTGGAGTCGTTGAGAGACAACCTGACCCACATGGTTGTGCGCGATATCCGTCATGCCGTCAGCGAGATCGGCAGCAGCCTCGACACGGTGAAGCGGGCGAAGGGGCCTGGAGCTTCGCCTCTCTTAATGGAGCGCCTTGAACAGGCGATTGAGTCTACGGACGACGTGCTCCGGATGATTCAAACCCTCCTGGATATCGGAAAGATGGAAGCGGGCCAGATGCCGTTGGTCCCGGCCCTGAGCGAATTAGGGTCCATCGTCAAGGAGGCGGAGGGACCGCTTGGGCCTCTGATTAACGAGAAGAACTTGCGGCTCTCCGTCCCCGATGCGGGGGTGGCGGTGTTTTGCGACCGGAATGTTATCGTTCGCGTGATGCAAAACCTCCTGGCGAACGCCGTCAAGTACGCGCCTGCAGGGACGGCAATCGTTATCCGGGCCGCGACCCGGAAACCCTGGGTGACGGTGTCGGTTACCGACGAAGGACCGGGCGTCCCCGCCGAATTTCAGGGGACTGTTTTCGAGAAGTTCGGACGCGTTGATATGAAGGCGCCGGGCTCCGATTGTTCCGGTGGACTCGGATTGACGTTCTGCAAGCTGGCCGTCGAAGCGCATGGCGGGAGGATTGGGGTTGAAAGTCCCTCCGCCTTGGTTCGGACGGACGGGCCCGGCAGCACGTTCTGGTTCACGCTTCCGGCCGATTCTTCCGGTAGGAGCACCTGAAGAGCGGGTGGCCTTTTCCCCGGAAGATCAGTCCGAAATCGGTTTCTTCCTCCTCCGCCGGAACAAAGGGCGCGGTGGAGCGGAATCGGACGTCGGCATCGAGAAACGACCGGATCGAGGCGAAATAATCCGCGTGATCGGTCGCGATGTGAAGCCATCCGTCAGGCGCCATCGCGGCCCATAAATCCGAGGCGAAGCGCCTGGACATAAGCCTCCGGCCGTGGTGTCTCCGTTTGGGCCACGGATCGGGGAAGAAGACGAAGAAGGTCTGGACCGCGTCGCCGGGAAGTCTTTCCCGGACCAGTTCCGCCGCGTCGCCGCAGATCAGGCGGATGTTCGTCAATCCGGACGCCCCGGCCCGCTTGTCGAGCTTCCGCAATCGCAGCAGCACGCGGTCAACCCCGATGAAGTTGTGACCGGGCTCGTTTCGCGCCCTGGCCAGGAGGAACCTCCCGCGTCCGCAGCCAATATCCACTTCAAGCGGCGCCGTTGTTTGAAACAGTTCGAGAGTGGCTTCGCGGGTTTCGATGGCATCCAGGCGCGCAATGTGCGCGTCAGGAAAGTCCCTGTTGCTCGCTCGTTCTCTGACCATGAGGAAATGAGACGTCAGGAGCCGTCTCCAAAAAGTCGGACCGAAAGGGCGGATTTGCCAAGCCTGTCCATGGCCCTTTCGATGTGGGAAAGCGCATAGATTGGAAACTTCATGTGGGCGCCGGGTCTGTACTTGAGCGTTGCGTGCATCAGCCCCTCCTTGCCGGCGTCAATGTATCGGTTGATCAGAGCCGTTTCGGTCGCGCGCCTCTTGGCAAGGGAGATGAGGAGGGGCGTAAATTCCTGCATCAGGCGGGTCTTGGCCTCCCAGTCGCCTTTGCGGCAGGCGAGCGCGTCGTCCTTGATGTTTCGCTCGTACTCCGCCTGGGGAAACGAGCCATCCTCATGAATCAGGTTGAGCGGAATCTTCATATGGCCGTTGGTTCAGTCGGTTCCCAGTCGACGGTACGAATGCCGCACTATCTATCACAGCGGTTGGCGGCGGGCAAGGAGTTATGCGCGAAGACGCTTGCGGGAACCGCGCGAAGTCGGTAAACTAACCGGAAAAAGCAAGGAAGTTATGCCATGAAATACGTCTGCAACGTGTGCGGATATGTCTACGACCCGACGACCGGAGACCCAAGCCACGGGGTGCCCCCGGGGACAACCTTCGAGGCAATTCCAGAAGATTGGACGTGTCCGGACTGCGGTGTTTCGAAGGCCGAGTTCTCGCTCATTCAGTGACAGGGCGCGGCCGCTTGAGTGGAGCGGAGAACAGAAAACAGATCACAAAGCAGAACAGGGGAGACTATACAGGTGACAACCCGATTCGAGGTCTATAAGTGCGAATCCTGCGGCAATGTCGTCGAGGTGCTTCATGGCGGAGGCGGCGAGCCGGTTTGTTGCGGAAAGCCGATGAAACTGTTCCGGGAGAATACGGTTGACGCATCGAAGGAGAAACATCTTCCCGTCATCGAGAAGCTGCCGGACGGAATCAAGGTGTCCGTGGGGAGCATTCCGCATCCGATGGAGGAGAAACACTACATCGAATGGATCGAGATTCTGGCTGGCGACAAAGTTATCCGGCAGTACCTGAAGTCCGGACAGGCGCCGGTCGCTGTGTTCGAGGGCGTTTCCGCCCCGTCCGTGACGGCGCGTGAATACTGCAATTTGCACGGACTTTGGAAGGCATAGTGAGGTGAACGGTTGCGTCGTGGCCCGGCAGCGGCGCATCGGACGTGGAACCCTAGCGCCGGCGTACAAGGAGACTGAACATCATGATAGGCAAGAAGATTGAGAAGGCGATCAACAAACAGATCAACAACGAACTCTACTCGGCGTACCTTTATCTGGCGATGTCGGCTGAAGCTACGCTCAAAGGGTTCAAGGGCGCGGGGAAATGGTTCGATGTCCAGTTCCAGGAGGAGCTAGGGCATGCGAAGAAGTTCTACGCCTACCTCCTGGAACAGGGCGCGGCCGTCGAGTTGGAGGCCGTCGGGAAACCGAAGGTCGGGTTCAAAGGGCTGTTCGACATGTTCGAGGCAACGCTCAAGCACGAGCAGTTCATCACCCAGTGCATCCACGACCTGATGGATCTTGCCGTGGCGGAAAAGGATTACGCGAGTCAGATCCTTCTGCAGTGGTACGTGTCCGAGCAAGTGGAAGAAGAAGCCAACGATAACGAGATCCTGGGCCAGTTGAAGATGGCCGGCTCGTCGGCGGGGACGATGTTGATGATCGACAAACAACTCGGCAAGCGCGAGTTCAAGGCGAGTTGATTCCCTGAATTGAACAAGAGATTCAAGACTTGCTCCTGCTGCCATCAGCTGTGGTCTTCACGCGACGACTTTCTGACCGATCCGAAGGTCGTTCTCGTGGGCTATCAGGTGGATTTCGAGAACCTGAAGGCCGGCCTGTTTCTGTTCAATCACCACCGTCTCGACTGTTTCTCGACGGTGTCGGTGCGCGCCGAAGATTTCCTGGACCTCCATCAAGGGCCGCTGTTTACGGAACGGAGAACCGGGACGGCGGAGTGCCTCGGGTACTGTCTGCACCGGGATGAACTGCGGCAGTGCCCGGCACACTGCGAATGTGCGTTCGTCAGGGATGTCCTTCAAGTGATCTTGCAGTGGCCGAAGCGAGCCGCCTGAAGGAATCCGATCGTGAAAACGGTGTCGCTTTGGGTGGGCTTGGCGTGTTGCGGCGGCGCACTGGCTCAGGCGCAGGGACGCGATCCTTTTGACGCGAACGTCGCGGTTTCGTATGCCGGGTCGAACGCCGTGGTTGCCGTACGGCTTGTCGTCCCGCCGCGCTACCACCTTTACGCCGATACAGTCCGCGTGGAAGGCAACGACGGGCTCGTTCTCGTGCCGCTGAAAGTCGGAAGGCCGGTGTCGCTCGTTGACGCGTTCTCGAATCGAAGCAGGGACGCCTACACGAACGACGTCGAGTTGACCTTTGCGGTCGAAGGCCAGGCGTCCTCCAATGCCACGCTGACCGTGCGCTATCAGGGATGCAGCGAAGAGACCTGCTTTTTCCCCAAGGCCCTCCGCCTCCCCGTTTACGGCGCTGGTGGAGTCCCCGTCCCCCAAGATCCCGATCAAATCGCCCGAACCGGGACGGATAGCGCCGACCTGTTGCTGGGCCGCTTTCAAGTTGCCGGTCGAACCTCAGGCTATCTGAGAAAGGTGGAGTTCCTCGATCTTCTCGATTCCGGGGGCGGACTAAGTCACGCCCCCGCCAGGCCGCGGGACAACCTGGCCGCGCGATCGAAAGAAGCGCTGGCCCTCTTCGCGTCCGATCCTGTCGAATTCTCCAAGCAATTCGGCGGTTCCTGGACCTTGCTCCTGATTGTCCTGGGTGGGTTGCTTTTGAATGTTACCCCGTGCGTCCTTCCCATGATCCCCGTGAATCTGGCCATTATCGGCGCCGGCACACAAGGCGCCGGACGTGCCAGGGGTTTCCTTCTGGGGGGTGTGTATGGACTCGGCATCGCGGCCGTCTACGGCGGTCTCGGCGTTATTGTCGTGCTGACGGGGTCCCCATTTGGGACCTTGAACTCGAAACCGCTGTTCAACGCCGCCATTGCCGTCGTATTCGCACTGATGGGGTTGGCGATGTTCGATCTATTCTCGATCGATTTGTCCCGTTTTCAGTCAAATATCGGGTTGAGCGGATCGGTTCGCAAGGGAAGCGTGACGGCGGCGTTCGTTATGGGGGGAATCGCGGCCCTGCTCGCGGGCGCGTGCGTTGCGCCGGTCGTCATCGCGGTGCTGGTGCTGGCGGGCAACCTGTATTCCCGGGGGATCGCCTCGGGGATTCTGCTGCCGTTTGTGCTTGGGCTCGGCATGGCCCTGCCGTGGCCTTTGGCGGGCGCGGGACTCTCGTTCCTTCCGAAACCCGGCCGATGGATGAACGGGGTCAAGTATGCCTTTGGCGTTTTCGTTCTCCTTTTGGCCGTTTACTATGCGTTCGTGGCTTACCAAGGGTGGCGTGGGGGCGGCCGTTCGGAGGGAAGGGCGGAGCCGGGCATATTCCGTGTGTCGGCTTCCGATGGGTTGGAGGCCTGGCGGCCGGCGCTTGCCGCCGCCGGGATGGAGGGAAAGCCGCTGTTCGTTGACTTCTGGGCAACGTGGTGCAAGAACTGCGAGGCGATGGACGCCACGACGTTCCGGGCCAAGGCCGTTCGGGCGCGTCTCCACGGATTCGTAGTCGTCAGGTGCCAGGCCGAGGAGGCGGATGCCCCCGCGACCCGGGCCGTGTTGGAACGTTTTGACGTGAAGGGGTTGCCGACGTACCTTGTGCTTAGGTCAAAAGGCGCGGCAGGTGAAGCCCGATGAAGAAGACGGGTTCGGGTAAGAAGCACCCCTGTCCCGGATGCCGGGAGTGCCAGTGGTGTTCGGATGCGCGCTGCGCCTTGTGCCGCGGCTGGCTGGCGGGCAGGTGCGGATCCCGGGAGACGGGGAGGAAGCAGGGATTGCTTCCGCGGGGAGCGGCGCGGCTTCCCGCGCCGGCCGGAGCCGGGACGTGTGCCCCCGTTGGGAACAACGTCCCCTCACGGGGAGGCGGCTCCGCTCGGCGTGGTAAAGACGTACGGATTGTCGCCAAACGGAAATGGGCATGAATGCAA
>Ga0182021_10004029_pt1 | contig 17214 bp, 16 predicted proteins | sample 612E3MmetaG_FD_120493 | JGI IMG/M metagenome (GOLD analysis project Ga0182021, IMG submission 120493) | Permafrost microbial communities from Stordalen Mire, Sweden - 612E3M metaG (Illumina Assembly) | ecosystem: Environmental > Terrestrial > Soil > Wetlands > Permafrost | place: Sweden...
ACTTAAAAATGATCTCGAAATATCCTTCTCTTATACAATCGGCCAATCATCCTCGATTATTTTCGATCTTGATAACTGGATCGATTCCGGAACGCCTCAGGACGGAAAGACGAATACGGTTATTGGTCCGAAAATTAAATATGTCATGAGTCAACGGGTAACACTTTCCATCTTTTACACACGCACCAAAATCGAACCTGAAGGGGCATCGCGATTAATCCCGACTACCACTAACGAAGCGGGAATCGATGTCAGGATTTCAATCCAATAAAAACCGGACTAAGAATGAAACGAAATAGAATTCTGTGGGTTGACGATGAGATAGAACTCCTCCGCTCACATATTATTTTTTTAAATGAAAAAGGGTATGATGTCGAGACGGTAACAAACGGCGAAGATGCAATCGCCGAAGTTAGGAATACACCCTACGATCTGATCTTCCTGGATGAAATGATGGCGGGTATCGGCGGACTCGAAACATTGGCTCAGATAAAAGAAATCGACCCGAACATTCCGGTTGTGATGGTGACTAAAAGCGAGGAAGAGTCTTTGATGCGCGATGCTATAGGCAGCAAAATAAGTGATTACCTCATTAAACCGGTACTTCCGTCGCAAGTACTGCTGGTTTGCAAGAAGATTCTCGAAAGCAAGAAAATCTCCAGTGAATACGTAGCAAAGGATTACCTTAATGACTTCAATCAGATCTCCAGGCAGCTCATGATGTCTCCGAGTTATTCCGACTGGATCGATATATATGTGAAACTGGTCAATTATGATATTGAACTCGATCTTCATCCGGAGATCGGCTTGAAACAGAGCTTAACCGATCAGAGAAAAGAATGCAATCAGGAATTTTGCAAATTTGTTGAAAGAGAATACAGGGGCTGGATAGAATCATCCGGTAATGGCGATTCTCCCACACTTTCAACGGAAATCGTTGATAAATTTCTATTGCCGAATCTGAATAATTTCGACGGCCCTCTTTTTTTCTTTGTAATCGATTGCCTCCGCCTCGATCAATGGCTGGTTATGGAAAAGCACCTCGCTGAATTGTTCAATATTAGGAAAGATTATTATTATTCAATTCTTCCCACCGCAACACCTTATTCCCGAAATGCGTTATTTGCCGGACTTTTTCCATCTGAGATCGAAAAACATTATCCCGATCTTTGGACCACAATGAGCGACGATGAAAACAGCATGAATAAATATGAAAAGGACCTGCTCCAGCATTTATTGAACAGGAGAAAGATTAATCTGAAGAATGATTTGAAATATGTGAAGATCATCGATCCCGATGTAGGCAGATCATTTGAACAGAATGTCCTCTCGCACAGGAAAACACACCTTATGGCTGTTGTAGTGAATTTTTTGGATATGATAGCGCACGGCCGTTCCGATTCGGCTATTCTTAAAGAAATCGCCCCCGAGGAATCGGCATACCGTTCACTCACCAACAGTTGGTTTCAGCATTCATCCCTTCTGGGAACATTCAGAGCTATTGCTACCATACCAAATGCGAAAATCATTCTCACTACCGATCACGGCAGCATACGCACCCAGAGAGGAGCGAAAGTGCTGGGTGACCGCGAAGCCTCGGTAAATCTCCGTTTTAAATTTGGCCGGAATTTGAAAGTGGAGGATAAACATGCGATCTTTGTTAAAAATCCGGCGGATTTTAAGCTTCCAAAACGCGGATTGACTATTAGTTACATTATCGCTAAAGAGGATTTTTATTTTGTCTATCCGACCGACTATCATAAATTTTTAAGTTATTATAAGGATAGTTTTCAGCATGGCGGGGTATCTATGGAGGAAATGATTCTTCCGGTCGTTACGATGGAGAGCAAACTTTAAATGGATTTCCCTTGCAAGATAATTTCAAATTCCGAAGAGGACACCGCGGAAATTGCCGTCCTGCTCGCTCCGCTCATTGAGAATGGGAGTATCGTGTTTCTCAACGGCGAACTCGGAATGGGAAAGACTTTTCTTGTAAAACAGTTATGTGCTCAATACGGAATCGCTAATGTTTCAAGCCCCAGTTTCGCGATTGTCAATGAATATCATAACGGGAAAAAAATAATCCATTTCGATTTTTACAGAATAGGCAAAGTTGCGGAGCTTTACGATATCGGTTTCGAGGACTATCTCGGGCGAAGCGATACAATCATATTTATTGAATGGGCGGAATTGTATCCTGAAATATTGCCTAAGAAAAATATCGAGATATCGCTTATATCGATAAACGAATCTTCAAGAGAAATTATAATTAAAAAAAATGAATGATCTGCTGCCATTATTAGCCTTGGAAACCTCCGGAGATCTTTGCAGTGTCTGTGTGATGATCGAAGAGAATATTTTTATTGAACAAAACATGCGCGGGCGCCATATCCATTCCGAGAAACTGATAGGGATGATCAATGATGTGATGTCAGAAAGCGGGACGGTTTTAAATCAGCTAAAAGGGATTGCAGTCTCGGCCGGACCCGGTTCATTCACCGGCCTAAGAATAGGATTTTCTGCTGCAAAAGGGATAGCTTTTGGGGCGGGTCTGCCTCTTTTGCCGGTGCCTACACTTAATGCCTTTGCTTTTCAAATCTCAGGGTATCTTCCTGAAAATACGACTTTCGGAATAGCTGTCGGAGCGAATATGGAGGAGGCATATTTTACAAAAATTAAGAAAGAAAACGCGGGTAACAAGATACTTGCGGAATTGTCGCTGGTTGAAAAGTCGAATATTCCTGTTTTTCCGGGTGAAATCCTTTTTAGCGGTATTTCCGGCTCCGGAGCGCCATATAATATACCTTCGCTAGATGCGACTTCAATTTCAAAGTGGGCTTATTTATTTGGCCGAGATTTATTAACTTTTAACTACGATTATCTGGAACCCAATTATTTTAAAAAATTCATAGTAAAGGCAAAATCATGAAACAGATTTTTTTGACATTTATGATAACCGGGACTTTTTTAGCGCAGGCCCAGAATAATAGTCCTGTTATAACGGCGAAATCGAATTTATACGATTTCGGAACTATAGTCGAGGGAGAATTGGTTAAGTATAATTTTGAAATTCAGAATTCCGGCTTCACAGAGCTGAAAATTGACCGTGTGAACGCCTCGTGCGGATGCACCGCTGCCAAACCCGAAAAATCGGTACTGCAGCCGAATGAAAAAACGCTGATTAATGTTGAGTTTAATTCTCAGGGGAAGATAGGGCCTCAGGAGAAATATATATATGTATTTTCGAACGATCCTAAATCACCGGAGTATAAATTCACTTTAAAGGGAGTTATCTTAGATAAAAACACTCCTCTTTCCAAGGATGGCAAAACTTCAAAACTGAAATTATCAAATAACGAACACGATTTCGGAAATGTTACTGAAGGAAAGCTTGTTGAATGGAAGATCGGATTTAAGAATGAAGGAAAGGGAGTCCTTGATATACACGATGTAAAAACTTCGTGCGGATGTACAGCCGCTCTTTTAAGCAGTAAAACCTTGCAGCCCGGTGAATCCGGAACACTAAGAATAGAACTGGATACTTCCAACCGCGAGGGTAAATTAACCAGAACTGTCACACTTTACTCAAACGATCCGGTTGAACCGAATCAGACTATAACGCTTTTTGTTAACATTGAAAAAAGACAAAATTGATGGCTTGGTTTAAAAGAAAAAAACAAAATATTTCTCCTGACAATAAGAAAATTGATATCCCGGATGGTCAATGGTCAAAATGCGAAGATTGCGGCGATATCATTCATAATAAACAGCTTGAAATGCATAATTGGTGCTGTCCCAAGTGTAATTTTCATTTCAGGATCGGCAGTGAACAGTATATCTCAATATTACTCGATAAGAATTCGTTCAAAGAATCTGACCGTAAGATGAAATCGGGCGATCCGCTTGAATTCAGCGATAATAAACCATACGTTCAGAGAATAAGCGCTACCAACAAGAAAAGCGGACTCAACGACGCGGTGAAAATTGGAACAGGAAAAATTGACGGAAAAAAAATCGCTTTTGCCTGTATGGATTTCAGTTTTATCGGAGGAAGCATGGGGTCGGTAGTGGGCGAAAAAATTGCCAGATGTATCGACGAGGCATACAATGAGAAGATTCCTCTTGTGATTATAAGTCAGAGCGGAGGGGCTCGTATGATGGAAGGGGCTTACTCTTTAATGCAAATGGCAAAGACGAGTGCTCACCTTGCACGGCTGGCCGATGCCAATCTTCCGTATATTTCTATTCTTACCGATCCCACTACCGGGGGTGTTACAGCCAGTTTTTCGATGCTTGGCGATGTTATAATCGCTGAACCGAAAGCGCTCATCGGATTTGCGGGTCCGCGCGTCATCAAGCAAACAATCGGAAGGGAGCTTCCCCCGGGATTCCAGAAATCGGAATTCTTGCTGGAAAACGGGTTCCTCGATGCTATTGTGGATCGTAAAGAATTAAGGGAAAAACTCTCGCTGCTGATCGAATATTTATCCCTGTAATTGAAATCGATATGGTGCTATTGAAACAGATTTCTATCTTCTGAACTTAAGGCGCATCTTATCCAGAATCTCTAGAGTGTAATCGACTTCCTTGGGAGTATTGTAGGCACCGAAAGAGAATCTAATACTTCCGTTTGCGTCCTCTGCATGAAAACCTGAATTTAATAAAACGTGAGAAGGTCTAAATGTGCCGGAGGTGCATGCGGCTCCGTTTGATGCTGCGATTCCATTTATGTCAAGAAACATAAGCATTGATTCAGCGTCATTCGCATAATATTCGTTTCTGAATGTGAGGCTCAGAATATATGGTGATGAATTTTCACCCCCATTGATCCTTATTCCCGTAAAATCCATCGATAGGAGTCCCGATATGAATCTTTCCTTGAGTGTAGTCACATGGGATGAATTGTAATCCATTTCCGTTTTCGCAATTCTAACGGCTTCGGCAAGTCCGGTGATACCGGCCACATTTTCAGTTCCGCCGCGTCTATTCCGTTCCTGCGAACCGCCGTATAAAAAAGGTGACATGGGAGTGCCGCTCTTTACAAAAACAAAACCTGTCCCTTTAGGCCCGTTGATTTTATGAGCAGATCCGCAGAGCGAATCAATTCCCATCCGGCGTATATCGATAGTTGCTTTCCCGAAACTCTGAACCGTATCTGCATGACAAATAATATTCCGGAGTTTCAGTTTCTCAGTTATTTCGCCTATGGGATTGACCGCCCCTGTCTCATTATTAATATGGATGAGAGAAACAAAGGAAGTGTTGGGGTTCAATCTGTTTTTTAATTCCTCAAAGTCGATTTGTGAGGTTGGGTGCAAACCTAATCTTTCCACACTGAAACCCTCGGTTTCAAGTTGTTTGAAAGCGTCGAGCACGCTATGATGTTCCGATTGTGATGTCGCGATTTGGTTCCTGCGGCTCTCGGCAAAGTCTGCACGCGCGATTCCAAATACCGCAAAATTGTTGGCCTCGGTTCCGCCGCTTGTAAAATATATTTCGCTAGGATTTGCTTTAATAAAATCTGCAACAATCTCACGCGCCTCCTCAATAGCTACTCTGGCCGGTCTGCCGAAAGAATGGATTGATGACGCGTTGCCGAAATCTTCCGTCAGGAAGCGTTTCATCTTTTCAAATACTCTCGGGTGGAGCGGAGTTGTGGCAGCATTGTCAAAATAAACCTTCATCAGTTCTTTCCAGTCTCACTACCTAAGGGAGACATCCCCGTAATGGATCTTCTCTTTCTTATTGTTTTGTTTAAGGACCAGAAAGCCGTTTTCGTCTATATCATCAAAGATTCCGCTGATGATATTATCGTCCTCAATTATTTTTACCTTTTCACCTATCATCTTGCACCTTGCACGCCAGTCGCTGAGAATTTTTTCGCCTTTGCCCCTATCAGAGAGAACATTCTCTAGGTTGTTCAGAATCTCGCTCAGCAGTCGTTCGCGGCTGATCAGCAGGTGAAATTCTTTTCTTAACGATGTTGGCGGAAGATCAAATTTACCAGGAAAATTCGGTTGGTTGACATTTACACCAATACCAATAACGAGTTTATTGATTTTATTCCCTTTCGATATTGATTCGAGCAGAATTCCTGCCACTTTTTTCTTCCCGACCAATACATCGTTCGGCCATTTTAGCTCCACATCCAGCTGGCAGAGATTTTCAATTGCTTGCGCTATAGCAACAGCCGAACCGAGATTAATCAGATTCATTTTCCGATCTTTAAAATCCTCTTTCAATAAAATGGAAAAAGTCAGGTTCTGACCTGAACTACTGATCCATTCACGGTTCTTCCGGCCCCGTCCCTGACTCTGAAATTCGGATAGAAGCACAGTCCCGTTCTGATTGAATTCCTTGCTGGTCAGAAGTACGGAGTTTGTCGATTCAACTTCATCACAATATATAAAATTCCTTCCAATATATTCGGTATCTAATTTGATATCAAATTCTTCTATGTTAAACAATAGGCCTCCGATACTATTAAAAGTGAATAAATGTCACTTAATATGCCAATATTTAAGCAATATGTAAATTCTGATAGTATAGCTTGTCAAAATGACTTAAATTGCAAAATGTTCTATCAATCTATGTAACCACAACTAATTAAATAAGTTACACAATTTTTCATATATGGCACGTCGCTTGAACATATAGAAACAAAAATAAAAGGAGGTTAAAATGACACTTATAAAGTTCGAACCCTTAAGAGAACTCGATTCGTTTCACGACAGGATCCAGAGATATTTTGATGAACTTTCAAATGTCGGATTAAATTTCAACGATAATTTTTCTCCGAGAATAGATATTTCGGAAGACAAAAACAATATCCATGTAGTCGCCGAAATTCCGGGAGTTAAGAAAAGCGACTTAAAAATCACCCTGCAAGATAATATTTTGACAATTGAAGGGGAAAAGAAAAAAGAAAATGAAGAGAAAGAAAAAGGGTATTATCGTAGTGAAAGGTTATTTGGAATTTTCAAGCGTAGATTCACTTTACCGGCTGATGTCGAATCGGATAATGTTGAGGCAAAATTTGAAGACGGCACATTGTATGTAAATCTTCATAAACATGAGCAAAAATTAAAAAACGGAAAAACCATTGAGCTGAAGTAAAAGCTTCAGCTTTTTTTAATATCTTACTTAAGGAGAATCTAAAATGGGTAAAATCATAGGTATTGATCTTGGAACCACGAATTCATGCGTTTCGGTGATGGAAGGAAACGAACCCGTTGTCATTCCCAACTCCGAAGGTGGTAGGACCACCCCTTCCGTTGTTGCTTTTACAAAAACAGGTGAAAGGTTGATAGGACAGCCGGCGAAAAGACAGGCTGTTACAAATCCCAAGAACACGATCTTCTCCATCAAGCGGTTCATGGGGAGGAAAAGAGAGGAAGTTGATGTTGAAGCCAAAGAGGTGCCATATAAAGTTGTTGCTGGCGATAATGGATCGGCCAGGGTTGAAATTGGCGATCGCCTCTATTCACCGCCTGAAATAAGTGCTATGATCTTGCAGAAAATGAAAAAGACTGCTGAGGACTATCTTGGACAGGAAGTCACCGAAGCGGTTATTACCGTACCGGCCTATTTCAATGATGCTCAGCGCCAGGCGACTAAAGATGCGGGCGAGATTGCGGGGCTCCATGTAAAAAGAATAATAAATGAGCCAACGGCGGCTGCACTTGCCTACGGTTTGGATAAAAAACATAAGGACCAGATTGTCGCAGTTTATGATCTCGGCGGCGGAACGTTTGATATCTCCGTTCTGCAATTAGGTGAAGGGGTTTTCGAGGTAAAATCCACTAACGGGGATACACACCTCGGTGGTGACGATTTCGATCAGCGCCTCATAGATTATCTTGCCGATGAATTCCAAAAGCTGGAAGGAATTGACCTGAGGAAGGACCCCATGGCTCTCCAGAGATTGAAAGAAGCAGCCGAGAAAGCAAAGATCGAACTTTCTTCTTCGGTTCAGACCGATGTTAATCTTCCGTTTATAACCGCTACACAGGATGGACCCAAGCATCTTAATATAACTTTGACGCGCGCAAAATTCGAACAACTGATCGACGATCTTATTCAAAGAACAGTCGGACCGTGTGAAAGAGCCATTAAAGACGCAGGGTTAACCGCCTCCCAGATTGACGAAGTAATACTAGTAGGAGGTTCAATCCGTGTACCTAAAGTGCAGGAATTAGTCAAGACTTTATTCGGAAGAGAACCTCATAAAGGCGTTAACCCGGATGAAGTTGTTGCTGTCGGAGCCGCGATTCAAGGCGGTGTTCTCGCAGGTGACGTAAAAGACGTGCTGCTTCTGGATGTAACCCCGCTTTCGCTGGGTATTGAAACTCTCGGCGGTGTATTCACAAAACTAATTGAGGCTAATACTACAATTCCGACGCGTAAAAGTGAAGTGTTCTCAACGGCATCGGATAGTCAACCCTCGGTCGAAATTCATATTCTCCAAGGCGAAAGACCGATGGCTGTCGACAACAGGACCTTAGGAAGATTCCACCTCGACGGAATTCCGCCGGCACCTCGCGGCATCCCGCAGATCGAAGTTACATTTGATATCGATGCAAACGGAATTTTACATGTAGCGGCTAAAGACAAAGCTACGAACAAGGAACAGAGCGTAAGAATAACTTCTTCAAGCGGCTTATCGAAAGACGAAGTTGAAAAAATGAAAAACTCGGCTAAGGAACATGCCGCAGAAGATAAGAAGAAAAAGGAATCAGTTGAGACAAAAAACCAGGCGGATAATCTTCTCTTCCAGACTAAGAAGCAGATTGAAGAACTGAAAGATAAATTATCGTCGGAGCAGAAGAGCCGTCTCGAAAGTGAAATCAAAAAGGTTGAAGATGCGTTGGCCACAAACGATTCGGATAAAATAAAATCGGCTAGCGAAGGATTAACAAAGGTGTGGAATGAAATTGCCCCGTCCCTCTATCAGCAGCAGGGACAGGCAGGCGGTCCTCAAGCAGGCGAACCTTTCACGGCAGGCCAGCCTCCGCACCAGGAACAACAGCCGCCGTCGGAGAAGAAAGATGACCGTGACGTTCAGGATGCTTCGTATGAAGTTGTCGACGACGATAAGAAATAAATATAATATCATTTATAAATATATTGGAGGTTGTTATGACTGATAATAAAGAAGTGGTTGAAATAAACAATAAGAGAAGCTGGGATGAAGCTCTCGAAAAAGAATCGTGGATTGCTCCACTCGTCGATATTTTCGAGACGGAGGATAATTATTTCCTCACTGCTCAATTACCGGGCGTCTCAAAAGAGGACGTCAAAATAAAACTCGAAGAGGGCCACCTGGTAATTATGGGGAGAATTAATTTCAGCGATACTTTTGACAGGAAGTATATACTCAAAGAGACGGAAACCGGGAATTTTTACCGCAGATTCAAGATCGCCGATAGTATCGACGAGTCTAAAATCGATGCTCAACTGGAAAACGGGACCCTGAATGTTAAACTTCCCAAGCACGAAAGAGTGAAACCAAAGACAATCGAGATTAAATAATTTCCTACCTCTTTTTTAAACACCCTTATTCAACAAACCCCGCTACTACAGCGGGGTTTGTTTTTAAATCCTTTCGAATGGTTCAAGTTTACTAAAAACAAATTGTTATTGAAGTTAACTTTTCTTTATGTTTCTGTAACATGAAAAAACTTACAATATTGTCCTTGTTGATTATTCTTGCCTGTCTTCTTTATATGAGCGGAAGCGATTTAAAGACACAGCCGGTATCGAGGGAAAATCCTTCTCAAATTTACGAAGGCGGACTTCTAAAAGCCGAACATCTTAAGTACCAGGCCCGGGCAAATTATGAAATTTCAGCGCGACTGGATCCAACGACAAAATCAATTACCGTGCAGGAACATATTGTCTGGATTAATAAAACTCATTTTCCCGCAGATGAAATTCAGTTTCATCTCTATCCGAACGCTTATAAGAACAATAAAACCATTTTTGCGCAAGCTTACCCGATTGACCGTGATGCAGAGACTCATGTTGAGATTCAGACTTTCCGAGTAAATGATCAGAAAGCAAAACTTATTTATTTTCGGCCCGATATCCCCGATCCTCATGATAGTACCGTAGCGAAAGTGTCACTTGACGAGTCAGTACTTCCCGGTGATTCCGTGAAAATATATTTTGAATACACTTTGAAAATTCCGCGTTCCGTGAAAAGATTTGGTTATGCTACCGGCAGGGATTTTTTCTTTATATCACAGTGGTTCCCAAAAGCGGGAGTATTCGAAAACGGAAAGTGGATATGTAGCCAATATCATCCATATCTTAATTTCTATTCGGATTTTGGAAATTATTCCGTCAGGATAAAGGTACCTTCTAATTATAAAGTCGCCGCCTCAGGATCCGAAAAAGAGAGAATAACCGAAAAGTATTTTTCCACTTATCTTTTTACGCAAGACGGAGTTCACGATTTTGCATGGATGGCATCTGATGAAATTTTGCACCGCGCCGATACGTATTATTGCAAGCACGGAACGGCGATCGCGATTCAAGCGTTCGTCCAGCCGGAACACGAAAAGTATATACCACGATACTTCGACGCAGTGAAAAACTGTCTGAGATATTTTGAAGATAACATCGGTACCTATCCTTATGAGAATATCACCCTCGTTGATGTTCCCCGCACTTCGGCTTCAGGCGGAATGGAATATCCTACATTATTTACGGTTAGCGCGGAGCTCATCTCGCCGAAGGAGTCCGGATGGCCCGAATATCTTGTTGCTCACGAATTCTCGCATCAATTTTTTCAAGGTCTTCTGGCTAATAATGAAGTCTATGAAGCTTGGCTCGATGAGGGGTTCGCTTCCTATGCCGCTACTAAAATTATGTATGCCTATTACGCTCCGATTTTTGAGGAATTCAAACTTGCTTCGTATATTCCGATTTTCGGACTTAATTTCCTTTCGTATAACGAGATCCCTTTAATATATACTCTTGTGAATGTTCAGATTCCTCAAGGATCGCGCAGCGCGGTTAATTATTACAAAAATCTAACCATCGGAACACTTGCCGATACTTCATATAAACTTCCTACTCGCCTTTCCTATGTTGTTAATTCCTACAGCAAACCCGAATTGGTTCTTCTTACACTTGAGAATTATCTCGGAGCCGAGAAAATGAAAACCCTGCTGAAAGATTATTATGAAAATTATAAGTTTAAGCATCCCACCGCTCGCGATTTTATTGAGACCGTTAAGCGTGGCTGCAGGGAAGACATGGGCTGGTTTTTCAACGAATTTTATTCAGCTCCAAAAGTGTTTGACTATAAAATAACATCGGTGAAAAAGGCAGGTCCCGACATTTATGAGGTCCTCGCGGAACGAATGGGCGACGGATTCTTTAAAAATGAGATTGCTCTTTATACGGATAAGGACACTCTTTACCAGATGTGGGATACAAATGAGAGATGGAAAATTTTTAAATTCAAAACGTCGGGCAGAGTCGTTGCCGCGGAAATAGATCCCCATAGAAAAAACCTGCTCGATATTAACTTCGCGAACAATTCATATACTGTTGAAAACCGGTATTGGGCTTCGTTATCGCTGGTGACAAGATGGTTTTTCTGGGTCCAAAACGCGCTTATGATTCTTGGGAGTATCGGCTGATGGTTACTATCAGACAAATACTGCTCCATAGTGTTCGCTCGGTTTTTCATAACGCAAAGTTTGTTCTTTTGATGCTGGCGGTAAATGCTGCGACAGCACTTATACTCTCGGTGCCTATATTTAATGTATTATACGACAACCTGGGCCATTCACTGTTAAGCGACCGGCTGACACAGAGTTTCGATTACCTCTGGTATCTTCAATTCAGGAATCTCTATGCGCTTCAACTGGATCAGGTTCCGTTCAATATTTATTTCGTAGTCGGCATCTATACGTTGATTCAAACTTTCTTTCTCGGCGGACTTATATCAATCTTCCATATTCCCGAAAAAAATCACATAGTTGATTTCTTTTTCGGCGGTGTTCGTTATTTCTTCAGGTTTATGAAAGTACTGTTTGTAACCTTATTTTTTTTCGCCCTTGCATTTAAAATCAACGATTACTCCGGGGATCTCATAACCTGGTTTTTCAAGAATTCAGAGAATGCCGCGGCGGATTTTATTTTAAAAGCTCTCCGTTACATTCTGTTGATCTTCCTGATCGGCCTCATTACCATTGTTTCGGATTATTCGAAGGTTTCGCTGGCTGTCGGCGACAGAAACAGACTTTTTAAAGAATTCTATAATGTACTTGTTTTTTTCAAGTGCCATTTTAATGAAGTATTTGCGCTTTTTCTTATAGTGGCGATAATAGGGGCTTTGGGTGCAGTTGTATATAATATTGCTGGACGATTTATTCCGCGCACGCCGTTCTATTTTCTTATCATCTCCTTTATTCTTCAGCAAATGTTAATTATCTTTCGATTGTTGGTGCGGATGTTGTTTTATTCCACTGAGGTTAATCTTTTTCAGGATTTAAGCGCCGATATTATCCCTATAGAATCAAATTAACAGGAAGGAAAATTAATGTCGATAATTCCTATCACCGTTTATGGTGATAAAATTTTGCGCCAGAAAGCCCGGCCGGTTAATGCCGTTGACGATGAAATAATCGGGAAAATCAGGAATATGTTTGAGACCATGAGAAACGCCAAGGGCCTCGGCCTGGCCGCAAATCAGGTGGGGTACAGGGAGTCCATATTTGTTCTCGACCTTGAAGGAGTTGAAGGGTACGAGAAATTTAAACCTGTGGTAATGATCAATCCTGAAATAATCGAAAAATCTGATCAATTAATTAAAATGCAGGAGGGCTGCCTGAGTTTACCCGCACTTCATGCCGAAATCGAACGCCCGGAAATTATTAAAGTGCGCTATCTTGATACCGATGAAAATGAGAAGGAGATCGACGGGGACGATTTGCTTGCGCGTGTAATTCTGCATGAATATGATCACCTGATAGGTAAGATGATACCCGACCGGGTTTCTGATGATGTAAAAAAGAAACTCCGTAACGAACTGAATAAAATTATGCATCGTGAAGTTGAGATCGATTATCCAGTCACCGAGGCCTGATTTGTTGTCAAATTGGTTGCCATTTTTCGAGCAGGTCGATAAATGAAAATCGTTTTTATGGGAACTCCCGATTTCGCGGTACCTTCCCTCGACGCGCTTATTCAAAATGGTTTTAATATCGAAGCTGTTGTTACAGCGCCGGATAAGGAACGCGGCAGGGGAAGAGAAATGTCCGTAACCCCGATTAAGAAATACGCACTCGATCAAAAACTCGAAGTACTTGCTCCTTTCTCGCTGAAAGACGAAAGATTTATCAGCCGGCTAAGGGCGATTAACCCTGATCTGATGATAATTGTCGCCTTCAGGATATTGCCGAAAGAAGTCTATTCTATTTCCCGAATAGGGACTTTTAATCTTCACGGCTCTCTTCTGCCAAGATACAGAGGAGCAGCACCTATACAATGGGCAATTTTCAACGGTGATACGGAAACCGGCGTTACAACTTTTTTTCTTGAGGATAAAATTGATACGGGAAATATTATTTTACAGGAGAAGCTTTTAATCGAACCGGAGGATAATTTCGGCACCCTGCATGATAAAATGATGGTTCTCGGAGCAGAGACGATGCTTCGAACAGTCAATCTTATCAATTCGGGGAATTTTAAGTTGCGGAAGCAGAACGATTCTTTGTCTTCATTCGCCCCTAAAATTACGAAAGAAACCTGTCTGATTGATTTGAATAAATCCGCAGTTTATATTCATAATCTGATAAGAGGATTGTCGCCATACCCGGGTGCGGTTTTACAATTCAACGGTAAAAGTTATAAAATCTTTAAGTCAAGGATACCGGAAATGGAAGGAGCCGGGCGGGAACATCGGGGCATTCACGATTCACTACCGGCGGTTTCCCCCCAGGGATCTGCATCCAGACTATTCCAATCAAAAAAAGAAATATTTATTGAAACGTCCGCCGGTGTACTCGAGATATTGGAGTTACAGCCTGAAGGACGAAAACGAATGACCACAGAGGAATTTCTGCGTGGTTACACTTTTGTCAAATAGCGGAATTATATGAGAAACAATCGTTACGATAGTTTGATCGACACAATAGGCAGAACTCCGTTAGTCAGACTCGCAAATATATCTAAAGGATTGAGAGCCACCATATGGGCTAAACTCGAATTTATGAATCCCGGCGGAAGCATTAAAGACCGTATTGCGAAGTATATGATCGAGAAAGCCGAACGCGATGGAAAATTGAAGCCCGGCGATACAATACTGGAAAACTCTTCCGGCAATACCGCCATGGGACTAGCCATAGTATGCCGGCATAAGGGTTATAAACTGAAAGTTGTTTTGCGCGATACAACCAGTAAGGAAAAAATTAAAATGCTCGAGGTATTGGGCGTCGATATTATCAAAGTAGACGCCTCATTGCCGGCTGAACATCCCGACTCATATAACCTTTTTGCTGAAAATCTCGCTAAGAAAGATCCTTCGGTTTATTATATCGATCAGCATAATAATCTGGATAATAATGAAACCCACTATATGTCGACCGGGCCGGAAATCTGGGAACAGATGGAAGGTAAGGTGGATTACCTGATCGGTGCGGTTGGCACCGGCGGTACGATAACCGGTGCGGGCAAATATCTTCGGGAGAAAAATCCTAAACTGAAAGTGATTGGGCTCGATCCGTACGGATCGGTTTTTTATGACTGGTTCAAGAATAAAAAGATGGTTCAATCTTATCATTATCTTATTGAAGGTATGGGAGACGAATGCCTGATAAAGACCGCTCAACTCGAATTGCTCGACGATATGATGAAAATCGAAGATAAAAAAGCAGTCGGCTGGACTAAAAAACTTGCCTTCGAAGAGGGGATACTATCTGGGGGCTCGAGCGGAGCGAATATATGCGGCGCTGTTCGGCTCGCCAGGGAAATCGACCGCGAAGCTAATATCGTTACAATAATTTGCAACTCAGGCTATAAGTATTTAAGTACAATTTATAACGATGATTGGCTGTTGAAACACGATCTTGTATATAAAAAAAATGAGGAGTTACTACTATGAAATTACGGACTTTACTCTTTTTTGCTTCGGTTGCCTTCGTATGCGGCAATATTATTGCGCAGGAAATTGATCCCTTCCTCTGGCTGGAGGAAGTTGATGGGGCGAAGGCTCTTGACTGGGTAAAATCGCATAACGAGATTACAGTATCTTCGCTACAGCAATATCCCGCATTCCAGGAAATTAAAAATAAAAATCTGGAAATCTACAATTCGAAGGACCGGATAGCAGTTCCCTCGATTGAAGGATACTATATCTACAATTTTTGGCAGGATGAGAAGCACGAACGCGGAATATGGAGAAGGATACGAACGAACGACTACATTAATGGCTCGCAGGAATGGGAAACCGTGCTTGATATTGATTCGCTCTCGAAGATTGAAAATGAAAAATGGGTCTTTCACGGTGCTGAATTTCTTTTTCCCTACTTCGAACGTTGTATAGTATCGCTATCGCGGGGAGGAGGAGATGCGGATGTTAAAAGGGAATTTGACACGGACAATAAACAATTCATTAAAAACGGGTTCTTTTTACCGGAAGCAAAAAGCTCGGTCTCATGGAAAGACAACGTATCAATTTATGTCGCTACTGATTTTGGAGAAGGCTCATTAACCGAGTCGGGCTATCCTAGAATTGTCAAACTCTGGGATCGAGGTAAACCACTCACCTCGGCTAAATTAATATTTGAGGGAGATAAAAAAGATGTTTCTGTCTCTGCATTCACGGTATTTACACTCAGGAGAGAGTACGAATTTGTACGGCGCGATATAACCTTCTATACTTCCAACACTTACGCCATTGAAAATGGTAAATTAGTAAAACTCGAAATTCCAGACGATGCGGCCTTTCACGGCGTATTTTTAAACCGTATGCTTATAGAACTTAAATCAGATTGGAAAGTTGGGGGTAAGACATACAAACAGGGATCTCTATTGTCGGTAAAATACGATGACTTTCTCAAAGGCAATCGTGATTTCTCTATCGTGTATCAGCCTGATAAAAAATCGAGCATTGTTTCGGTTGCGAATACCAGTCATCAGCTCCTTATCAACAGACTAAATAACGTAAGAAGTGAACTTTATAAATACTGGCTAAACGGGGAAAAATGGCAGAATGAAAAAATCGCTGCGCCCGATTTCGGCGCTATCAGCATAGTAAGCACGGATGATTTGTCGGACCGCTACTTTTTCACATATCGGAGCTTCTTATCTCCGACATCCCTTTATTCGGCAACGAGCGATAAAGTCAAAAAAATTAAAAGTCTTCCTCAGTTCTTTGATTCCGATAAATTCAAAGTAGAACAATATGAGGCTGTTTCGAAAGACGGGACCCGTATCCCTTATTTTCTCGTCTTTAATAAAAATCTGAAATTCGACGGCATGAACCCGACATTGCTTTATGCTTATGGCGGATTCGAGGTATCGATGCAGCCGATCTATTCTGGTGTTATCGGAACCGCATGGCTCGAGCGGGGAGGAGTTTATGCTTATGCGAACCTCCGGGGCGGTGGCGAATTCGGTCCTAAATGGCACCTTAGTGCAATAAAACAGAACCGCCAGAAAGTAAATAATGACATGATTGCAGTCTCGGAAGATTTGATTAAAAGGAAAGTAACCTCACCTACTCATCTTGGAATTCAGGGCGGCAGCAACGGCGGCTTGCTAGTCGGAACCGTTTTTACTCAACGCCCGGATCTTTATAACGCTGTCGTTTGCCAGGTACCGCTTCTCGATATGAAACGCTATAATAAACTGCTTGCCGGTGCCAGTTGGACGGGCGAATATGGTAATCCGGACGATCCGAAAGATTGGAGCTACATCAAAAAATATTCACCGTATCAAAATCTTTCCGCCGATGAGAAATACCCGAAAATATTGCTGATGACTTCAACCCGTGACGATCGTGTCCATCCGGGACACGCCAGGAAAATGGCGGCTAAACTGGAATCGCTGAAGTATCCCTTTTATTACTATGAGAATACGGAAGGAGGCCACTCGGCAGGTGTTACAAATAAGCAGATTGCTTTTGAAAATGCCCTCGTTTATAGTTATCTCTGGATGCAGTTGAAGTAAAAATGACGGAGATAATTCGATAGTTAC
>Ga0182021_10004030_pt1 | contig 17210 bp, 17 predicted proteins | sample 612E3MmetaG_FD_120493 | JGI IMG/M metagenome (GOLD analysis project Ga0182021, IMG submission 120493) | Permafrost microbial communities from Stordalen Mire, Sweden - 612E3M metaG (Illumina Assembly) | ecosystem: Environmental > Terrestrial > Soil > Wetlands > Permafrost | place: Sweden...
ACCGACGAGGACTGCCATATGCGTCTCTCTGCATTCCTTCATAAATAGGATCACAATAAAAGATACCCATACATACATGGAGAGACAGATATACCCAGATACCTCTCCCTTTGCCATCTTTCCATTGAACAGATTAAAAAAGGAGACCACAGAGCCAGACAGAGACACCCATATACCGCAGCAGGCTGCTGATCATAAGCAGCCTGCTGCGGTATATACAGGCGTCTCAGTTTGTTTCATGGAGGTCCTTAAGCTGCTGCCAACCCATAGCAATTCCCTACATAAAATTTGGCGCTACGGAGTGAATTCTGGCGTTTTTCGCCATATGGGCGTAAAAAGGTATGGGTCGAGCGTTTTTAACAGCCCCAGCCATTGATTTTTCATATAAAGCCTATTGTACTGGTTAGTCAAATGCGATAAAATGCGGTTGAGGAATTGAGGCTGGGGATATGCAACAGACATTTCAATGCAATAGGTGTGGTGCTCAGAACTATGTTGGACAGTCAAACTACTATTAGAAATCCTCATAGTATGGTAGGCAAAGCGGTTATAAAGAATCATTTATTGCAAATATGCAAATGAGTTTAAAGGAAGTGAACAATGCCCATATTTAATAATATATTTGGTAAATCTAAGCCTATAAATAAAGACCCCCAAGTAACAGATTCCAAACTCATGGATAAAGTGTGGTTTCCTTTTTTTCTTCTGATGCCAGAATTTATACCAAGGCATCATTCATACCTAGCGTTTAATAATCTGGGAAAGTTAATAATCCTTATATTGCCTGATTATTACGTTAGCGTTACAAAGGGAAGCTTAGCATCCAAATTAAGTGGACAACAACCCAGATCAGAATCATCGTATTTCGATGTAGCCTTCATCCAAGAAATCAATAGCAATGAAGATGCGTCGTATCTAGTGCCTATTGTGTTTAGTCAAGACCAGAAGAAACTATTGGCAAACAAATTTCTCTCATTTATGAGTCGAGATAAAATCAATATCAAGCTAATAAATGCGCTGAAAGATAATTCAATTAAGAATTTGATAGGTGATGTATTACAAAGCAATGAGAATAATTTCAAAGAACCGCAGCTATTTCAACTTTTACGAAGAATGCGATTTGATGGCGATTATAAACCAACAAATCCAGATGATACAGAACAGCTGTTTGCAGGACACAATGAGGAAGTCCCCGTTTTTATCTATACTTTTCTTGATGATGCCCCACGCTTAAATAAAGATAGATTTCACAGGGAATTGGCGATACGAAAATTGATAGTGGGAGAAGCAGGCACTTCAATAGCTGAAGCAATAAATCAACTTCCCAATGCAGAGTCATGGTCTAAGCGTTCCTATTTATTACAAACAATTTGTAAGGTCGCCGCTGAGCTGGAATCAATTCACTCGCCAACATGGAAAGCATTGGGGGCACTCTTGTTAAATCCTGTGTTTTATCAATTTAAGTTTCCTGACGGCGCTTTCTCCCCACTGCCAGAAGGAACTGCGGCGGCTAATCGATTAGGCGATTTAAGGGAGGGGAAAACTGTAATCGCCCCATGGAATTGGGGTGAACCTAATGTAATACAATTAATTTGCAATATCGGTGAGCCCAGTAATTGGGGTACACGAAAGGGTATGAAATCACCGGCCATTACCATTTTTCATGATGTATTTGGAATGCATACCGTATTAACACATTTATTTGTATATCAGCGTATTGCAGGCAAGCAAGTTAACACAATTGAAACTATACATATTGATGACCTAGAGACTAACCAGATTCCTGAAATTGAATGGGTTCCACTAGGAACAAACCAACCCAGTTTTTGGTGGACTCAAGATATAATTGCCAAAAAGATAATATGGTTATCCGTTATGCACCTATGCTCTCATTTAACAGAAAATGAAGATGAGGTTATTTTTTCTGTAATTCCAATCGGTGAAAATGCATTACAAATTTCACCCGCTATTGCCTATTTTGAGCCTGGAGCACCGTATGCATACTTAATTACACAGGACGAAAACGAAATAACATCTATTCCAGTTTTCACAAGTGACACTTTTACATACAGCGACGATGGCAGATTAATAGTTGCAGACAAACAAATGTTCTTAAAGCATTACACAATCACAAAAGATGGAATACGAAAGAGGGACAATGCTATTCAACTCAGCCCCAATCCCGTTTATGTACCAGTGATGATGGAGGCCTATAAGAATCCTACACATTTCTCTATTTACAAACCAAATTTGTAATTTGTCAGGAAATGAACCACTAAATCTGCTAGGTTTTGGTTATGAAAAATGACGGATAAAAGAAAATCAACAAGACCAGTTAATTTCGTTGCCACTGTTTGTATGGTTGGCTAGACATCGGTTCTTCCCCGTAGCTACTTCATTTAAAGAAGTTAAACATCCAAATCTGCAAAACCGCTTGATAAATGACCGGCAGTAATAATATAATGGTCGCATGTGTTATGTGAGGTATGGGATATCAGATTGTTTAGAGTTTCGGAGGTTAAGGTAATGCGAAAGCAATTTCTACTTTCATTGATTCTAATTATAGAGGCATCATTAGTCATCCCGACAATTTCTTGTACAGGCTTACAAACTGAACAACCTGTTCCAGAAAAACAACAGGCCACGAAACAGGCTATATTCCAACTAAGTCCTTTAACGGTATCACCCATGTGGCTTTTTGTTGGCGATAATGCAACCGTGTCTGCGACAGTAACAAACATTGGCGCTGCAGATGGTACTTATACAGCGATATTCACTGTCGATGGACAGAAAGCTGATGAAAAAGAAATTCAATTGGCACAGGGTCAAAGTTCGGAAGTGGTCTTTCCCATTGCCAGTACAATTCAAAGCAATAAAACCGTAGCAATAGGTGACTCTAAAGCTGCTATCAGCTTCTATAATGGTAAATCATATAGTATTCAATACGATGATTTTTTTGGGCAAGGTGGTGGGCCCTTCAGTGCGGGGAGTACATGGTTTGCTTTCGAGCCATGGGGCCAAGTAGTAAGATTTACTCCAGCAGCAAAACCTTTTCGAATTACCAAAGTAAAAATAGCGGCAGTAGCATCATTTATAAACAAAGAAGAGCGTAATTATCAGTTTACAATCAACATCTATGACAGCACGGGTAAAAAACTATGGTCAAAAGACTATCCATGGCAGATTTTTTATAATCCTTTACCTACCTTACAGGATTTTGATATACCGTCTTTGCGTGTAGATGGTGAGTTTTATATTGAAATTGTGAGTCATACTCCTATTTTTCAAGGTGGTGCCGCTTTCGGTTCTTCCACATATCTTGGATTAGGATATAATGCCAACGACTATGAAACACGTTCCAGCTTTTCATATCTCGGCATCCCTAAACCAAGTAGTTCTGCAGCCGGTCGTAAACTAGATTGGGCTATCCGCGTTGAAGGAGAAGGCGGACCATTTCAGGTGCTTTACTACGATGATGCCGGAGCGGATATTTATAATGCAACAACTGATTTTTCATTTATTAATGCATTTGCAGCGCCTTCATATCCTTTTGATTTACATCTTATTCAGCTATACGGGTACCGCGATATAAAAGATGTGGGAGACCGCAATATCACACTTAAAGTCATTGATAGGGTTACTATGCAACCTATTTGGCAGAAAAACATCTCATGGTCAGAAATACCCTACAGCGGTACAAAATTAGGTACTTGGGCAGATATAGATACAGGTGGAATAACTTGTAACCATGACTTCTTTATTGAGTTAACTTCCAATAATTCTTCGGATGCTCACATTTGGCTCGGTTGTGATACTACAGCAAAAAATAGGAATTCAGACATGTCCGTTGGAGGCAATATAATAACCTGGCATGAATGGACCGACACCTCTGGTACTGATATTAAGATGTATACACGCGATAATACAAAGTGGATGATAAGGGTTGCTGGAATCGTTAAATAAGCAATTTATTTAATTTGATAGACTAAGAAATTATCAAAATAGACTAATGCATTCGGTTCCCGTATAGTTTCGATGAATAGTCCCACATATCCCTCATCTTTGATGGTTTCATCCGTTAACGTCTCGACTTGAACCCCGTTGATATATGTTTCAATCGTTGAACCTACACATGCCACTTTAAGACGATTAGGGCTGCCATCTTTCTTGACCACATCCGACACTTTCTGAAATACTGGGTATTTCCATTTTCCATTAATCAGTATATGAATACAATATGCCCCATATCCGCTATCAGCTAAAAATACATACTGGCTTGTTTTATCCCATTTATCTTCGTTATTGTCTAAGACTGCGCGAAACAATATGCCAGCGAATGTTGATTCTTCTGGTTTTGACCAACAATCCACTTCTGCTATACAATCCTTGATTTTTCCTACTCGTGTTTGGAATCGATAAAGAACTGCTAATTTGTTATCTCTAATTCGAAAATAATAAGCTGGTCCTTGGTTAGTTTTATCGTATAAGGTCGTGTAATTCTCAGATGTATAGGTCGGCCAACCACTGAAGCCATTACTGAAATCGTCTTCGAAAATAATATATTTTTTACCTGTAACATCAAATTCAGCGTCTGCCGCTTGCCCATTTGTAGTATCTTCTACATGACATTTATATCGGCCTGGATTAAATCCGTATGTTGAAATGACTAAATCAAGGGTATCCGGATTTACGTAATCATACTTTTTATCGATTACCAGTGTACCGCTTGATTGCGCAATTTTTACTGTGGTACTTCCGTTTTTTTCGAAACCGGTACATTTAATAACAAATTTCGTTCCAGCAATTCCTGTTGAAGGAGTAATGGCGAGAGTGGGATGAAGTTTTTGTACAACAGGTGCAGATGGAGATTGAGCCTCACATGCCATACAGGAAATTATTGCTATTATTAATAAAGATAGCAGCGCTCTTATCAATTTTCCCATACGTACAATTTACATTACATACTAATAATCGTCAACTGCTTCAATTTCGCACGCACAGCCTTTGAAACAGCCTTAGACAAGGAATTGGGGGTAATGGTTAGAGAAACATTAGCCCCAGACATCAGGTTTTATTCCGTGGATTTAAAGGGCGACTCAGTGGATTTGGTAATTGCGTAGACCCTTTCCCATCGGTTGTGCATAGGCTTATAATAGGCACTGGGACTAGGTAGTTTACAGGGGGTGGTATGATGCAACAGCCAAATCCGCAACAAGAGCCTAAGAAAAAGAAATCTAAAGATGGTTTAATTATTGTATGCGTCATTGGTGGCTTGGTTTAAACAGTTATGAGGAGAAATTAATGCAGAAACGCCAATAGAATGAAGGAGGGGAAAAATAATGCCGTGGGTATATGAAGTAGTCCAGGGATTAGGATATGCTGGTGAATTTACAGCAGATGCTCTTGCAAAGAAACTTAACGACTATCGTGCTCGCCAGGGATTGGAATATGTGGGTAGTGTAACTCCCAGTATTAAGGAAGAGCCGTACTTAATTTTTAAAAAGCCAATTGAAACAAAATGATAAGTTATGTTCTCTCTAGTTGTTTCTGTGGAATAGTTACGTTAAATGAGATGGTTTAGACAAAGAAAACAAAGAGGGGAATGATTGTAATGGCGAATATTATATGGTCGATCATTATATGGTGGATTATATTGGGCATCGTCTTCTTTTATTTAAAGCGGCAATGGGATACTCATAAAGAATCCAAGCAAAACATAAAAGTGTTGAATTGGTTTAGACAGCATTTAAACTGGATATGGGTATTGTTCTTTGTACTGACAATAGCATTGGCTTTTTCTATGGAAGTATATACAATTCTTACACCACGTATGGCGGCACGTCCTATGGAGCGTACGGCAGATACCGAGGTACCTGTATATTCTATAGATAAACAGGGAAATAAATATATCATCGGCTATGAAGTTAATCCTGGTAGATTTATAGAAGGGTCTGGGGGATTGGTCGTTGATGAGAAGGAACTCCAATCACGATCCTTTTGGGTTGTGTACCTTTGGTTCTGTCCAATATACATTACTGGGACGATATGGGTTAGTAAATGGGCATTGAAACAAAAGAATAGAAATCTGAATTGGCTGTGGCTTACGATATTATTGCTTCCAATTACGCCCCTGATATTGAGTAACAAAAATAATGAACAGTAAGTAGCTGGACGCAAATAATGCCAGACCCCAGGGATTTTTTACGCAAAGACAAGGTATATGTTAAAAGTTATGCCCGCAATAAGCGTGGTAGCGGAAGTGGTGGCAGTAAGGATAATGTCACTCCAGGTTGTATTATTGTTGCCATAGTTGCTATTATCCTGGTGGCAACGTATGTGATACCGCCAGTAACAAAATGGGTAGGCGAAAATATTGTATTAATCGGGGTGGTTCTAGCAATCATCGTTATTGTAGGCATTGTTGCTTTATATAAAAGAATAAAAAATAAATGAATTGGACTTAACCAATGAAGCTGGATAATACGCCCTGACTACTACCTTCGAGCAGAAGTGTATATAGCTCCTTCTATGATGAGAATAGAATATATTAAATCTAAATAAACGGGTTTTGGTGGGTAAAGTGTTCGGAATAGTGTTTGCCACCCCAGGCATTAGATAATTTGGCTCCACTTGAATATGCGCTGGCAGTGGCTAAGGTCCATGACCTGCAGAACTAGCATTAAGTCTGGTACGGAAAAGGGGATGCCCCCATTCACCGGAAGACTCTAATTATACATGGACTAATTTACGGGGGTGAGGTCAAACCGGCATGCTATAAAGGCGCAAACCTGTAATATTATACACATACACTGGTATTATTTTTTATATATTATATTTATGCCACCAGAATAAGTAAGGAGGTGAAGGATCAGCGCTCAGCAGCTAGATAAACTCTCAGTACCATCACCTTTAAATAATACGTCATCCTTTATTACTGCCTAACCTATAAAATTGAAAGGGCCCCGTATATACGGGGCCCTTTGTGTTAATGAAAATTCGCTGCTACCGGCTATGTACGGTCAGGCGGCAGTCTTTTTCTCGCTGTGTTGCTCCCTGAGTACCCTCTTCAATATTTTTCCTGTAGCACTGGTAGGAAGGGCTGTCATAATTATCACGCGTTTGGGTATCTTATAGCCCGCCATGTTATCTTTACAGAACGCGATTATTTCTTCTTCAGAGGGCGTCTCTCCCGGTCTTGGCACGATGAAAGCAGTCACTGCCTCGATCCATTTAGGATCGGGTAGGCCGAGCACCGCAACCTGCATGACCTTGGGATGCCTGGTTATCATGCCTTCCACTTCCTGCGATGATACGTTTTCGCCACCGCTCTTTATCATGTCCTTTTTCCTGTCGACATAGTAAACGTTTCCCTTATCATCCTTATAGCCCAGATCGCCCGTATGCAGCCACCCACTCGAAAGCGCGGCTTCGGTTTGCTTCTCCTTCTTCCAGTAACCGAGCATAACGGCGGGTCCCCGCATTACCAATTCCCCGATGAAGCCCGAAGCTACCTCACGGTCCTGCTCATCGAACACCTTAACCGAGACGGCTGTATCCTGTATACCTATAGAGCTGATGTTCTGCTCAAAACTCTCGGGCGTTGAGGTTGTACCGACAGGGCTGCTCTCGGTCTGGCCCCAATAATTTCTCCAGAGGATATCCGGCTTGATCTTCTTCCAGGCTTCAAGCACAGACGGGGGCATGACCGCACCGAAGGATATACATTTCTTGAGAGACGAAAGGTCGAATTTACCGAAGTTAGGCATCATGGGCAATATTGCATAGAGGGTAGGCGGGTAGACCCACATGCTTAGCTTCTCGTCCTGCGTTTTCTGCAGGATATTATTCGGATCCGGGGTGTAGCCTATAACAGCCTTCCCACCGAAGGTGATCGAACCGTTCAGAACTGTTGTCCCTGCTACATGGAAAAGCGGGATATCTATAATCACGGAGTCCTCCCGCCTGAAGTCGACATCGCAGGCCAGGTGTAAAATGCTCATATAATAGTTCAAGTGGCTGGTCATTACGCCCTTGGGGAAGCTTTCTGTCCCGGTGGTATAGATCAATGTCGCCATGTCGTTGGAATCTATAATGACCTCCGGCTCGGTAGTCGGGTATGCCCCCGTGAAAAAGTTGGCTGTATTCACCCATTTTTCCGGTATGGGCGCTTTGCCAAAATCAAAGCAGCCGAAAATCTCCACACTCTTCAGTTTGTGTTTGATCTCCAGGACGGTATTTGCCAGAGAATCCTCCACAAAGAAAGCCCTGGGCTCTCCATCGTTGATGATGTAATCGATTTCATCACCTTTTAACATGAAATTTATGGGCGCCGATATTGCCCCGATTTTGGCCAGGCCGAAACGGCAATAGATATAGTGCAGGCTGTTGTGACTCATCAGTGCCACCCTGTCGCCCTTCTTGATTCCCAGGGCGGCGAATGCATTGGCAGCCATACAGCTCCGCTCATTCAGTACTTTGAATGAAATCCGCGCATCCCCAGCAACCAATGCAATCCTGTCCACAAATCTCTCTGCCGACCGCGTGACCAGGTCACCGATGACCGCTCTCCTTAACAGGTTCTCTTGTAACTTATCCAGGCTCATCATACCTCCCCATATATTTATTTATTTCACATCGGGTTGATGTGATTAGGTCCAGGACTTACTTGATAATCCCGCATAACTTCTGGGCATCTCTTTTACGTGACTCCAGCGGTTCACCTTTGGCAAACTCGTACATAGATAGTTTGCACGCCTGGCCGGAACCGCCCCCATGCGCTGCAGAGTGGCACAATGCCCCTGCACCGTATGTAAGGTTCTCTATCAGGCGCACGATCCTCACCTTGTTTTCCGCGGACGCACCTTTTGCTCCTTTATAGAATCTATTAAGATAGGGGGAAATTTCGGGGTTTTTAAATTCCTTTTCGCTCGGGAGAGTGGTAATAATACCCCCGGTTATATCTTCGGCCAGCCTTACGAGCTCATACACCACTTTCGAAGTTATATACTTGGTATTGTTCCCAAGCAGCATATCCGGTATCATGCCCACACCGTCATACCACTTTGACTTAACACATGCTGCAATACCGCAGGAATACATCATCTCGTTATACATAATCATGTCAGTGATTTTTTCACGTATGTGGGACACGTTTGCCGTCCCGTTGTATTCTGCAAATGTCTGCACCGCACCAATGAGTATGTCGGTCCACCCGGTTTTGCAGCCTCCGGTGGTTGGCCGATGTGCGCCTCCGATCAGGTTGACCAGCATGCCTGTGAACTCAACCTCCCCACACATAAATACCCGCTCCCATGGGACGAAGACATCGTCGAAGATAACCACAGTCTCGTGGAATCCGAACTTCATGTTGCCAATGTCCCATTCCAGGCCTTCCTGGCGGCGGTCATCCTGTGAATAGCGGGCTGATATGTTTTTTATTCCCTTGGCATTGCCCGGCACCGCACACGAGACTGCGTAAGCTTCCGCCCCGGGTCCATGTGTAATGCATGGCAACACGAGTTTCTCGTAGGAAACGACAGAGCCTGTCTGGCACAGCTTGGCACCGCGCAGCACAATTCCCTCTTTGTTTTTATCCACGACGCGCAGGTACATATCAGGGTCTTCCTGCATATGGGCCGGTACCTTCCGGTCGCCCTTGGGATCGGTTAACGCCGGGCATCCGATCAGATCATTCTTCTGGAAGTACTTAATATACTCCACGGCATTGTCATAGTAGTGTGTGCCTTTAGATTTATCTATCTCGCGCGTTGTAAGCAAAATAGCTGGAAATGAGTTCTGCACGCACCTGAAAGAGCACATCCCTATTCGCCGATTGGCAAAACGCGTGATGTCCACTTTCTTGATGTTGTCTTCCACCGTCTGTGGCACGTGGGTCCAGCGGCTAATAATATCGCCGGTGAGATGCGATTTGCACTGCAATATCTCTTGCAGGTCTTTCTCGTGTTGCATATCGTAGGTTTCAGCAATGGCATTTATCATCGGCCTTACTTTGGGATGATTAATAACGTCCGCTCCCGCGACCTTCCCGCCGTCGATATAAAGCTGGAAATTCATGTTCACCATGTCCTGGACATACTGCTTACCCGTTTTCAACACGTCGCCTGCCTCCGTCAAAATGTACTGTCTGGTAGGAATAAATGGTGGAGATGCTCACTATACAATTCAGTGTCCATGCTGTCAAGTATCTCTTGGGCACTTGTGCAGTCATAGCCATACAGGACTTTTTATTCCATTGTGCCGGGCGTGCTGCTACAATATATTATGTAAGGATATCATGGTTAAAGACATACTGCGTACTTGTAAGTTCCTCAGAGGATACCTGCCTTTGATGGGTATCATTGTGCTCTTATTCTATACAGGCTGCGCCGTCTCTCCACTTACGAATTCCGGCGTCCCTGCACGAAATGACTCACAGTCCGTCCTGGCCTCCAATCCCAACAGCGCACAGCAACCTGGTAACAGCGCCGCCCAATCTTCTATAGGAAATATTCAAGCAAACGGTATTACCAGCTCCAGCGCAATTATCATGTGGTCAACCGATAAACCCGCATCAGGCCTTGTACAGTGGGGCAAAACAACCGATTATGAATTCAGTTCACAGGCAGACGGGGAACCTGCCGTGCAACAATCGGTAAGTCTGACGGGTCTCAGGCCCGATACCACATACCATTACAGGGTTACGCTTACTGAGCAGAGCGGAGCGCAGGTAACCAGCCCGGACCAGACTTTCAGCACTTTAGAGCAGCTTAACAGCAGGCCCCTTGTAATCTCCCGCATCGGCATGTTGAAAATCACCGATACTGCGGCCATTGTTGCATGGACTACCGATACGCCTGCTACCGGCCAGGTTGAATATGGCAAGACCAGCCTGTACGGAGCCTTAACAACGATAAACGGTGGCTATATCTATGATCATGCCCTTGAAGTGAAGCAACTGTCACCAGGTATTACTTATCACTACCGGGTACTGTCCCTTGATAAAAATGGAAACGAGGCGGTAAGCCCGGACCAGTTATTTTCAACAGTTGACCCGTCAGATAGAACAGCGCCTGTTATTTCCGATATCAGCGTAACCGATATTACCTATGTAAATGCAACGATTAACTGGGTTACCAGTGAACTTGCTTCCAGCCAGGTTGCATATGATACTAACGTGTCATATTCCAATGTTACGCCGCTGGACACAATGCTGTTATTCAATCATACCGTTACTTTAGACAATCTTAGCAACAGTAAAGCTTATCATTTCAGGATCACGTCAACGGACCCCGCCGGTAACGTTTCCACCTCTCCTGATACAATATTTGTTACTTCGGAGGCCCCGCGTGTAATGGGTGTCATGAGCTTCGACCATAGCAAGTGTAAATGCAGCGCATCCTCAGCAAGATAGGAGCGACAATCAACCGATCACCTAATAGCCGTAGATACACTGAAGAGAAGCCTTCTACGGGCACTGCTCAGATCCTTAATTGACCGGGCTCAAAAGAACAGCCATACTTAACGTAACATTGGGCCTATCAACGACTTTAAACCCTTCAGCCAGGGCAATTGAAAGCGTGGCATCGAATGCATCTCTGGACACGTGTAATTTTGGTTCCACTATCAGTAGCTTACCCGCAGCCTTCAACGATCCGCGCACGTCTTGAAAAAATCTATTCTTGTTACGCACTTCATGTACCATCCAGAAAGCCAGGGCAAAATCAGCGTTTTCAGTGATTCCGAGGCTATCTGAAGTACACTGCTGAAATCTCATAACTTTAATGAGACCGGCGCGCTCGGCCTTCCGCCTGACGGCATCCAGCATTTTTTCCTGCAGATCCACACACACAACCTTGCCGCTGCTGCCTACCATACCGGCGAGCGGCAAAGAGAAATATCCCATACCGCATCCGATGTCCAGGGCTGTATCTCCCTCCCTTACCAAACCATGAAGTATATTTTCCGGGTTTTGTATTATGCGGCGCAAAGGGTTATCAAAGGTGAAACACAACCACCACGGGCATGTACTCGTTCTCCACAACAGCTTATCCAAAAATGACATGAGGTAGTATAGCTGAATTTATTGTAAACGGACAAACATCGATGTGTATGGCAAGTCATGCGTATGTTGGCAGATACAAACTTGTGTCTCCAACATCCTGCGGCAACGGTATTTACCTTGCATATTTCAGCGGAACCCGCGGGAAGGATTGTTTGGCGAAGCTAAAGGCAATAAAATAGGTCCACATTTAAGCCCATTATATTACAGGTTACTCGGGCTTCGTATCGCCACCCTAGCTTTGTACGGATGGCTTATCCGTCGTATAAATTTCCTGCGTTTCCAGTTAATTATGAAGCTATTGAAAAAAGTCGACGATTCCACTAATTTTGCCTGATTCTGCTAGACTAAGCAGTATTCTGGTGTCATGCTTGAAATACATAATCTGACAAAAATATACCGCACCGGTAGCGTGGAATTTAGAGCACTGGACGACGTGTCCTTTACAGTGCCCACGGGCGATATGGTCTGCATAATGGGCAAAAGCGGGTCAGGCAAGTCCACACTACTCAGACAACTGGGACTTTTGGACCGGCCCACATCCGGCGAAATAATCCTGGATGATATTTCAGTCGCAAAACTTAGTGATGATATAACGTCAACTTTGCGTCTCGAACGCCTCGGATATATATTCCAGGAATATGCCCTGCTGGCTGAGCTGACAGCCCATGAAAATGTTTTCCTTCCGGGCATGATGCTATCAAATGAAGGCATTGATTATGAGAAGAGGGCCAAAGATCTATTAGAAATGGTGGGGCTGAAGGAAAAGATGCATCACTACCCCAAGGAATTATCAGGAGGTCAGCAACAGAGAGTTGCCATTGCCCGGGCCCTGATCAACAATCCTCAAGTGATTTTTGCCGATGAGGCCTGCGCCAATCTTGATACTATTTCCAGCAAATTGGTCATGGATACCCTGGTCAATCTCAATAAAGATATGAAAGTTACAATCGTCTTTGTCTCTCACGATCCGGATGACAAGCAATATGCACGGAATTTGGTTGTGCTCAGCGACGGCAAACTTATGCCTGATGAACAACTATGAAAAACCAACGCATCAGGAACGTCGTAAAATCGCTAAAGGTAGCAGTCTTTTTAGCTTATAAAGGTATTGTCAGAGCTAATATAGGCGTGACCCTTTTAACCATTTTTATCTTGATATTGGTGGCCTTAAATCTAATGTTCGTTCCCGGATTGATCAACGGCATAGTCGCCAGCGCCAATGATAAATTAATCAACACGTATTCCAGTCATCTTGTTATAGAAGCCCAGGGCATCAAAGACCAGGGCTACAAGATCACTCACGTCAAGAATCTTATGACCGCAATACAGTCGATAAACGGTGTGGAAGCAGTCACCGCCAGGAATGCGGTTGGAACCAACATCAGTTTCAAAGACAAGTCGAATGATGACAGGAAAATCAATTGCATGACGTACGGCATCATGCCCGAGCAGGAGATGAAGGTCTTTGAAGTGAGTGACTGGCTGGTGGAAGGCAGCTATTTGGATGACAGAGACCGCGACAAAATTTTACTGGGCATCCAGTTGGCCGGCACTGACCAAACTAATGTTGAACTGTATTCTCATTCACTTCGTCATGTGCATGCCGGCGACAAGGTGACCATCACTTATAACAGCGGCTATGTGAAACAGTATACCGTAAAAGGGATATTCCGCACGGGATTCATACAGACCGACCTGCAGGCCTTCATCACGCAGCTTGAATATGAGTCAATAATACCAGGGACCCACGATACGGCAACGGAACTTCATGTGAGGCTGGATAAAGACGCAGACCCCCTTGAAATAATGAGGCGCATAGCCATGTTCAACAGCGACGTGGACTTCCAGACATGGCAGGAAAACGCCGGCATTGTGAACAGCATGACGACCAGCTTTCAACTTATCAATGGCATACTTGACGTGGTGAATGCCCTGGTTGCGGGCATCACTATTTTCATTATTACCTACGTTGATGTGATAAATAAACGGAGGCAAATCGGCATACAGCGTGCCATAGGGATAAAGAACAATGCCATTATTTTCGCCTATTTACTGCGCGCCCTATGCTATGTGATCGTAGGCCTGGTTGTTGCCAGGCTGCTCTTCAGATTCGCAATAGTGCCTTTTGAAGCCAGCCACCCTTTCTATTTCCCGTTCGGCGCCGTTTATCTTGCGCTTGAAATACCACTGCTGGTCCGCACCACCGTATTGCTTGTGATAGTTTCGCTTGTGGCCGCCTTCATACCGGTGATGCTTATAACACGTATCAAGATCTTGGATGCGATCTGGGGCTAGCTATAAAATAAAAGATACCTCTGTTTCAAGAAAGTTGGCGTGCCTAGCTTGCCGCCAACGGGTGTATAATAAGTGATCAAAGCAATTCGAAAATAATTCACACGGATTTTTCAGCAGTATTCAGTAGAAGAGTTTGGGAGGTGTAACGTGAAAATCAGCGCCCGCAATGTCCTCAGTGGCAAGATCAAATCAATCAAGCCGGGAGCAGTTAACGACGAGATTGTCGTGAAACTACCTAGTGGGGACGAGATAGTCGCCATAATCACAAAAGAATCAAGCAAAGGTTTGAAACTAAGTAAAAATAAGAAGGTCTATGCAATTATTAAGGCCAGCAACGTCATGATAGGTATCGACTGAAGAGCTTTCTTATAAATATTGATATATATATTAATCTTTAAAATAAGATGGCAATATCCTGAGTGCCTCATCCCCATTTTTTCGAGCGGCAGTATAATTCCCTATCTTTGCTACCAATAGTATCATTTTGCACATCAGGAAATTAGCATGCCCGGAACTTATATAGTAATTCCAACATATAACGAGGCCGAGAATATCAGGGGCATGCTGAACGCGATACAAAGCCTGAACAGCGATTATCATGTAATAATTGTTGATGATAATAGCCCTGACGGCACTGCTTCGGTTGTCCTGGAAATGCAACGGCCTTCCGCCTTTATTCACGTGCTGAGGCGTCCAGCTAAATCAGGCATTGGATCTGCCGTTATGGACGGTATAAAGGAGGCACTCTCATTTGCTCTTGATATAACCTCTATATCTGTCTAACTTACGGGGCTCATATCATATGTTGAATCTGGCTAAAGGAGAAAAATGCTGAAAAAAATCAGCCTGATATTGATTCTGTTATTTTCAATGGTTACATTTATCCCGATTGCCCTGGGATGCGCCAGCCAGAAAGAAGTCAATATGCCAATAGTTTTATTAACTGACTATGGCAGCGAAGACTACCGTATCTCCCAACTGAACGGGATCATCTATAGTAATAATCCCAAAGCCAGATTGATAGATGCCTCTTATAGTGTTCCAGCATTTGATATAGCTACCGGGGCTTTCATTCTGGACATAGCTGCAAAGGAATTCCCGGAGAATGTAGTCTTTATTAGCATCGTTGCCCCGTATACTCAGCCGGAAACAAAATACCTTGTACTTACAACTAACAAGAACCAGATCTTTGTCCTGCCTGACAACGGACTGCTCACTTACGTTGCCAGGAACACAGGGATAAAGACCATCTATCAGATAACCAAACAGGAACTATTTGATAAGCCTATAAAAGAGCTTGTTGCCGAACGCGTACAGGGTAAGATAGGTGCGCTTATTGCTTCAGGTTATCGCCCGCAGGATGTTGGAATCCCTGTGACCACTTTCCAAACTCTGGATATTCAAGAGCCTTCGATTACAGACCACAGGCTTATGAGTACAATAATCTACATTGACCGTTATGGTAATGCTATTACCAATATATCAGAAAAAACCGCAAATGAATTTGGCCTGAAGCTGGGAGATCTAGTCAATGTAGAGATCCCTCAGGGCACAATTTCCGCTAAATTCGGCATAATCTACTCGGATGTTCCTAAAGGTGAGACCATCGTGCTTGTTAGCAATAGTCTCGGTGTGGTCCAGCTATCAATTAACCTGGGCAATTTCGCAAGCACATACGGCGTAAAAGCCGGGACAAAGATTGAAATAGACAAATAGCGCATTCCAAAGTGCATGAATCATGATATGAATCACGGACGAAAAGAATTTATCGCTATTCCAGTTAATTAGCTTCCCGTTAGCCCTTCCGTTTTTTTGAATGCTTGCGTAGAAAATTTAAGATTATCTTGCTGCTTTCTCCTGCGTTATCTGTTATAAATCCGTGCCCGGCATTGCCAATCACAGCTAATTCAGCATTGGGTATCCTGGACGCAAGAATCCTTGAGTTCTCAGGTGGGATCAGCCGGTCTTCTGTACCGCATATAACCAGAGTTGGCGCTTTAAGCTCCGGCAAGCGGTCATAGCTGCTGTAAGTAAGAAGAAAATTAGCCTGGCTCATATATGCTTCAGGAGGAGTTGGATGTTCTGTGGTAACGGCAATATAGCGTTTAACAGCACCTGGATTTTTCTCAATAAACTGCCCATTCCATAACCATGGGATAGTAGCAAGTGCTTTTTCCTCATTCGTGAGTTTGGCCGCCTCTGGGTTAAAAAGAAAGTCCGCCGCTTTCTTGGTAGCCGGAATGGCATTAACCCCTCCGCAGGTGGTGCAACCCAGGACCAGGCTGTTTACCCGCCCGGGGTAGCTGAGGGCAAACCCCTGTGCAATCAAACCGCCCATGGATACACCAAAAATGTCTGTAGTATCAACGCCTATTACATCAAGCAAACCGGAAACATCTCCCACCATCATCTCTGCGGTGTACGGTACGTTAGGCTTATCGCTCCGTCCTGTACCGCGGTTATCGAATACAATCACCCTGCGTTCTTTAGCCAGCTTATCAAGGATGGCAAACCAATGACCGGAGTTGGACCCATATCCCATGATAAGAAGTAATGGCTCCCCCTTGCCATGGACCTCGTAATAAATGTTGATATCCCCAACTTTTGTTACCGGCACGTTTAACCTCCCTTACGCTGATTATTACCCGTATATTATATAGAATTTCAACCAGTAATTATGCGAAAGCGACATTCTATTTCTCCAGTCTTTCCCATTTTTCGAGAATAGCCTGAGCAACTCACTTTGCTACCGATAGCCCTTCCAAGGTAGCCGCACTTCTGGCTATTCTCCATGCGAATACAGGCAAGTTCTTGATATGAATGTCTGTTGTTTGGTCATTCTCCAGAATACTAA
>Ga0182021_10004031_pt1 | contig 17207 bp, 16 predicted proteins | sample 612E3MmetaG_FD_120493 | JGI IMG/M metagenome (GOLD analysis project Ga0182021, IMG submission 120493) | Permafrost microbial communities from Stordalen Mire, Sweden - 612E3M metaG (Illumina Assembly) | ecosystem: Environmental > Terrestrial > Soil > Wetlands > Permafrost | place: Sweden...
CAAAACTATCCGAATCCGTTTAATCCGACGACAAATATAAAATGGTCAATGCCTCAAAATGGAAATGTGAAACTAATTATTTATAATTTACTTGGAAAAGAAATTGAATCACCTGTTAATGAAAAATTAAATGCGGGTATGTATGAATTTGTCTGGGACGCATCGAAATTTTCTTCGGGAATTTATTTATATCGTGTTATTACTGATAATTTTGTTGATACGAAAAAAATGGTTCTATTAAAATAAGAATTTTTAAAAAGTCCTTTAAAAATTTGAGTGTGAAGTTAACAGGTTTAATTACTATTTGAACCTGTTTTTTTATCTAATTAATATTACAGTAAGACAGAACTACATTTATTAGCCTGTTGTTGAGAAGATTGAAATTGAGTTGATAACTGTAAATAGTGGTTTATAAATTACAAAATTTATAAAATCCATGAAAAAAACATTATACATTTTATTATTTATTATAGTGTTTACACAAGTCCATTCGCAGAGCTGGTCTCCGATTAACGGCTTTGGATGGGTGTATGCATTGACGGTATATAATGGCGATTTAATTGCCGGAGGACCTTCGGGAATAGCAAAATGGAACGGAGCGACGTGGTCGCAGCTCGGGACGGGAGTAGATGGAGAAGTTGATGTGCTTTATGTTTTTAACGGTAAATTATATGCAGGCGGAAGATTTTTAAATGCCGGAGGAATTCCGGTCAGTTACATTGCAAGCTGGGATGGTTCAGTCTGGGCTGACCTTGAAGGTGGGGTAAACGGGTATGTGACTGCGTTAACATATTATAACAACACTTTAATTGCAGGCGGATATTTCACAAGTGCAAACGGTCCTGCAAATTATATTGCAAGCTGGAACGGAAGTTTGTGGTCTCCGTTAGGTTCGGGAATGGGAGGAGCGCAGGGGCAGGTAATGGCTTTAACCGTATTTTCGGATTTGTATGCAGCAGGATATTTTACAACAGCAGGGGGTTTACCTGCCAACAGAATTGCAAAATGGAACGGAACAAGCTGGTCGGCTTTAGGAAACGGTGTAAATAATGTGGTATATGCTCTTACCACATATAATGGGTGCTTGATAACAGGCGGGCTTTTCAGTCAGGCAGGGGGAACGTATGCAAATGGTGTAGCCAGGTGGGACGGAGCATCGTGGACAGCTTTTACTTATGATGTTTTCAGCGGGTTGTATCCTAATGTAATGTGTTTAACGGAATACAACGGGAATTTATATGTAGGCGGACTTTTCACGAATATCGGGTCCATTCAGTATAACGGAATTGCAAAATGGAACAGGTTTTCATGGTCTCATCTTGGAAGCGGATTTACAAGCAGTTCGAATGTATGCGGAGCATATGCCTCGACGATTTACAATAATCTTCTGGTATGCGGAGGAATTTTTAACAGTGCGGGAGGCGTTCCCGCTTCAAATCTTGCTCAGTGGGACGGGACAATAGGAATAAATATAATCAGCAATAAAGTGCCCGATAGTTACAAACTATACCAGAATTATCCAAATCCGTTTAACCCGAGTACTAAAATAAGATATACAATAAAAGAAAATGGCACAGTTGCGATAAAAGTATTTGATATAACAGGTAAGGAAGTAAAGGCTTTAGTCAATGAGAAGCAAAATGCAGGAGAATATGAAGTTACATTTAACGGAAATTCATTATCCTCGGGGATATATATTTATAAACTCGAGAGCGGAGATTATTCAGAGGCGAAGAAAATGACTCTTCTAAAATAATTTAATGTTTAAATTAATTCTATTATATTCCTTAAAATACATTAACAAAATTAAAAAATGAAAAGCATTTTTTACAAATCCGGAATAATCATAGTTTGCTTCATATTATTTTCTTCATTCTCTTTATATTCGCAAACAATCGACATAAAAAATCATAACAATCAAACTTACATTATTAAGAATTACAATTCTTCGAAATCAGCGATTGTACCTGTTTACGGCTCGGAAAATATTACCGTTAATAATAATATATCTCAGGTAATACAGTATAAACCAAGTTCATTCAACTGGATATTAAAATTCACGGCGGCAGGAAAAGTATTCAAGGATATTTCATTTGCGACTACACAGGCAGGTTATATTGTAACAGAACTGGGGTCGGTATATAAAACCACGAACGGCGGTGACAACTGGACATCAGTGATGAATCTGGGATTTCCATATTACTGGTACGGTGTTCACGCTTTAACTGCTGATACAGTTGTAATAGCAGGATTTAATAATCAGGGAAATATAAATTCGGGTGTAGTAAGATGGAGTTACAACGGGGGAGCAACATGGACAGGAGATATTAATTTGCATATTCCAAATGGAGTCGGATGGTTATCGAAAGTACATTTCTTTGACAGGAACAGGGGTGTAGTATCGGCGGAATTTTCCGGAGGAATGCATTATACAACTAACGGCGGGAAAGACTCTACAGGCTGGACGTATGTTCAGGTTAATTCTGATCTCGGCTGGTTTTCGGGAAATATTGATGCAGATGCAAACGGAAATGTTTTTACAACGGGAATACATTTTGCTCACAGCACGGATTACGGTGTTTCATGGGTGTCAGGTGTTCCAGCAGATAATGTTTTTGATGGAGGAGTAGATTTTGCCGACAATAATCTATTGCTGGGTTTAACCGGAGGCGGTTCAATAAGTCCTTCTGTTTCTGGATGGGTTCACAGGACAACCGACGGCGGGCAGACATGGGGAGCAAGATTAAATACATTCGCGTATCCGATTCGTTCGGTAAAATATTTTAATGATACATTAATGTTTGCGATCGGAGGGAATCTTTACCAGGATGTAGGGGGAATTTACAGTTCCACAAATGCCGGGTTAAACTGGAATCTCGATATGAGTACGGGAGCTGAAATGTTTTCGTATGATTTCAAAAAGATATCGAATGATTCAATAGATATGTGGTGTGTGGGGTCAACCGGAAGCGGCTCGGGATATATCGGTAAACTTTTCAAAGTGAGAATCGGATATAATTTAGTCGGGATTAATAATATCAGTAATCAAATTCCAAATGAGTACAAGTTATATCAGAATTATCCGAATCCGTTTAATTCAATGACCAAAATACAATGGTCGATGTACAATAGCGGGAATGTGAAACTAATAATATATGATTTACAGGGAAAAGAAATGGTTACTCTTGTAAACGGGAAATATCAAGCAGGAAATTATGAAATTAAATGGGATGGCAATAAATATTCATCCGGAATTTATTTTTATAAATTGATTACGGACAGATTTACTGATACGAAGAAAATGGTACTTCTCAAGTAGTTAGTATATAGTAGTTAGCAGAAAAACAAATAATAAATTTTATAATCCAAAGAATCTTACGAATATTAAGAATTTAGTTTACGCTCGGGTCCTCTGGGAATGTAGATATAATTGCGAATTCCCCGCCCATAAGTTTTAATAAATGCTGCCAGAGTTTTTCAGGTTCACTCGAAAAAACAAAATCTTCATCTGCTTCGACTACGTACCATGAATTTTCTTTAAGTTCATCTTCGAGCTGATTGGGGCTCCATCCTGCATATCCCACAAAGAATCTGAAATCCGACGGATTCAGTGATTTAGCATCTGCCAGGACTTTCAGGTCATCGAAATTACCGCCCCAGTAAATACCATTATGAATTTCATAGCCGCCCTCTATTTTATCGGGTGCTTTATGCAGAAAATTGACTAATTCAGTCTGAACAGGTCCTCCGAGGAAGACTTTTGATTCAAATTCCGGAAAATCTTCAATAACTTCATCTATATTATATTTTATAGGTTTATTAAGTACAAATCCGACTGAACCCTTGTCATCGTGTTCAACAAGGTAAACAACCGACCTTCTGAAAACATCAGTTAAATGCGGTGCAGATATAAGAAATTTTCCTTTTTCCGGTATTATATTATTATCTTCCATAATTATGAAATTAAGTTATTTTACAATTGAACACGATGAATTAATAAATAACAAATCCTTTTTATTAATAAAACCTTTGAATTATTATTAAAATGCCATTAAATAAAATTAAATTCAGGCGGCAGTTCGTGAAAGATTATATCATTTAAATTAAGGAAAAAATTCGGTAAAATTGGCTCTGAATAGAATTTTATAATCTAATCTGTACGTATTTTGGTAATTTCCAAAGAAGAGTTAAGATCCCGATTAAAAAGAGTTAAAGTTGTAGTATCTGATGTTGACGGGACTTTAACAACAAACGATAATCAGGTTGGTGAAATAACAAAAGATTTGGTTAAGAAATTAAAGTCGAAAAATATTCTTACCACTTTTGCAACCCAGAGGATTCACTCTTCTATTGTTGAATTTGCGAAAGAACTGGATATTAAAATTCCTATGATTTCCATAAACGGCGCTTTGATACAGGATGCAGAGGGGAAAGCCCTTTTTAAAGCCGTAATTAATCCGAAGTATGTGAAAAAGGCTCTGGATTTCTGCGAAGAATTTTTTGTAAGGATTGCATTGGTTTACAATGATGAGATAGTTTATACGGAAAGCAATTCAGTATTAAAGGATTTCATGTACAGGATTGGCACGAATTACAGGCTGGTTGATTCTTATAATAATTATGTAAATGATGTACTGGAGATTATTATGCTGGGAAATGAGAAATCGGTAATCAAGCATATTCAAAAGAAAATGAATTTTCCGTACAGGTTCTTTGTAAATGCGAAATATTACCGATCCAGTACAAGGCTGGGAATTTATAATCTTGAAATAAGAAAATCCGGTACAAGCAAGCTGACGGGAATAAAGAAGCTTGCAAAATATCTGAAATGCAGAAAATACGAGGTTGCTGTAATAGGCGACTGGTATAACGACAGGGAGTTATTTGAATACGGAGGTTTGAATGTTGCTCTGCAAAATGCGGTTGCTGAATTAAAAAATAATGCGCATTATATAACCGAAAAGACAAATAATGAAGACGGGGTTGGAGAATTCCTGCAGTTACTGTATGATTCTGTCTGATATCCCGTGCTTAAATATTTACAACCTATCAACATATAAAACTTTTTAAACATATATGAACAAAATAATAGAATGTGTACCTAATATTTCAGAAGGCAGAAATCAAACTATCATAGATGCCTGCGCAGATGCGGTCAGAAAAGTGAAAGGGGCGAAACTTCTGGATGTAGACCCGGGTAAATCAACAAACAGAACAGTATTTACATTTGTAGGCGACCCGGAATCGGTTGTGGAAGCGGCATTCCAGTTTACGAAGAAAGCTTACGAACTTATAGATATGACTACACATCACGGCGAGCATCCGAGGATGGGTGCGGTTGATGTGTGCCCGTTCGTACCTGTTGCAAATGTTACAATCGAAGAATGCGTAGAAGTATCGAAAAAATACGGTGAGAGAGTCGGAAGGGAATTAAATATTCCAGTTTATTTGTATGAGGAAGCATCTACAAATCCTACAAGAAAAGCATTGAAGCAAATCAGAGCAGGCGAATATGAAGGTATAAAAGAAAAAATTTACAAACCCGAATGGAAACCCGATTTCGGTCCGCAGGAATTCAATCCGAAATTCGGAAATGTTGCAACAGGAGTGAGATTTTTCCTGATTGCATATAACGTGAATATACTCGGCACACGGGAGCAAGCGCACAGGATTGCACTGAACATTCGCGAGCAGGGAAGAGCAGAAAACGAACCCGGAAGACTGAAAGCAGTAAAGGCAATCGGCTGGTACGTGGATGAATACAACATGGCGCAGGTTTCAATTAATCTGGATAATTATAAAATTACTCCTCCGCACATTGCTTATGAAGAATGCACAAAGGATGCGAGGGAACTGAATCTTGCGGTTTGCGGAAGCGAGCTTGTGGGACTCATTCCGCTCGAAGCAATGCTGATGGCAGCGGATTATTACATCGAAAAAGAAAATTTATTTATATTAGATGAGCAGCAAAAGATAAGATTGGTAATTGAGCGACTGGGATTATCTTCGATTTCGCAATTCATTCCCGAAAAAAGAATCATAGAATATATGATTGCAGAGGACAGCAGCGAACCGCTTGCTTCGCTTACGGTCAGGAATTTTGTAGAGCTTGTCGGGGCAAGGACATCGGCACCCGGAGGCGGAAGCGTATCGGCTTTGATAGCATCGCTTGGCGCGGGGCTGGGAGCTATGATGGGCTGGATGAGTTACGGCACGAAAAAGTTCGAACATCTGGATGCAAGGATGAGAAAAAATATTCCTCCGCTGCATTTTAAAATGAAAGAACTGATTTCTATGATTGATGCAGATACAAATGCATTCAACGATTATATGATTGCAATGAAAATGCCGAAGCATACTACTGCGGAAAGAACTTTGCGCGAAACGAAGATGCAGGAAGGATTGAAGAAAGCAATAGACGTGCCGCTGAAAGTAATGAGGCTTGGAAATGAATGCTGGGAATGGATGATTCAGATGGCAAAGCACGGAAATATGTCTTCGAGAAGCGACCTTGAAGTAGGCGCTAAATCACTGGAAACGGGCATCTGGGGCGCATTTAAGAATGTACAGATAAACCTTCCTCAGATTAAGGATGAGAAATATAAAAAAGAAATTTTAAGTGAAGCGAATGAGATTTTAGATAACTCGCAGAAGAATTTTAAGAAGGTGGTATCCGTTTTAGAAAAACGATAAAAGATTATATTTTCGTTCCCACGCTGTCCACCACGGCGGATTTTCAAGAGCGTGGGAACGAGGGATTTTTTATTTTTTTTATTTTATAAGAACCATTTTCTTTACTTCAACAAAATCATCCGTTTTAATCCGATAGAAATACACTCCGCTTGGTAAATCAGTTCCATTGAATTGAACCTCATAAGTCCCGGGTTGCATTTTTTCATTTACAAGTGTCTCAATTTCTTTTCCAAGAATATCAAAAACTCTTATTTGTACAAAACCGGCTTGTTTAATTTGAAATTTTATATTTGTAGAGGGATTGAAGGGGTTAGGGTAGTTTTGTGAAAGAGAAAACTTTTCGGGAATATTATAATTGTTTTGCGTTATGAATGTTGAACTACCGCCGTTTGTGGTGCTTAAAATCGTACCGTTTTCACCGACAATCCAACCTTTTAAAGAATCAACAAAATAAATCGAATTTAAATAATACTGAGTTTTTCTATTTACACTCCAATTTTGTCCACCGTTAGTTGTTCTAAGAATAATTCCCGTGTTTGCAATTACAAATCCAGTTTGCGAATTAACAAAACGTACATCTCGAATTAACTCATTCCCATTGCCATTATTTAAATTAAGTTGCTGTATCCAGTTATTTCCTCCATTTGTTGTTTTATATAAAGAACTATATCCACCAGTCCACCCTGTTTGAGCATTAATGAAAAAACCATACGGACCTATATTAAAAATTGAAATCCAATTATTTCCGAAATTTGTTGTTCTGAATGTACCGTCACTGCCAAAGATAAAACCTGTCTGTGAATTATTAAACTGAATATTGTAATATGTACCACTGCTTGGACTAATCTGAATTTCCCAATTTGTACCGCCATTTGTAGTTTTTAATATTAACCCGTTATGTCCTACAGCATATAAGATTAGATTATCTATTATAAATATTGAGTTTACTGTATTGGAATTATTATAATATTGTGTAATCCAATTATTACCACCATTTGTTGATTTATAAATATAACTACTATTATATCCAACAGTCCATCCTGTTTGAGCATTCAAAAAAATGATTCTATTTAAAGAGGTATTCTGACTGGAAATTGAATCCCAATTATTACCACCATTTGAAGTCTTATAAATTAATCCATTGTCTCCTGCAGTCCAACCAGTCAGAGAATTTATAAAATAAACCGAATTGAAATTAGTCATTGAACCTTGAATAATCGGATACCAGTTCATTCCACCATTAGTGGTTCTGGAAATTAATCCTTCGTAACCAACTGCCAAACCTGTTTGAGAATTAATGAAATTAATTGAATTATAATATATATTTTGATTTTCTTCTGTCCAGTTGTTTCCGCTATCTGTTGATTTACTTAGAAAATAATGCCCGGAATATGGATAAATGTAAACACCTGAAATCCAACCGGTTTGTGAATTAATAAAATGAGAATTAAAAATAGTATTATAATTTCCAAATAAATGCGCTGACCAATTCAAACCTCCGTTTGTTGTTCTAATAATTGAATTTGTACCCGTTGCCCATCCTGTTTGCGAATCCAAAAAATTAATTGAAGTTAAATTGTTAGTTGTTCCGCTGTTTTGCGAATTCCAATTTAAACCTCCATTTGTTGTTTTGAATATTATTCCCCCATTACCTACAAAAAAACCTGTTGCTGGAGATATAAAATAAATTGAATTAATTGTATTTGGAGAAACAAACCAATTATATTCCCAGTTTGAACCACCGTTTGTTGTTTTTAGCATATGATACATTCCTCCTGCAATATATCCGGTACTATTGTTAATAAAGAAGGAAGAATTATATTGAATATTTTCTACATTTTGAAAACGTTCCCAATTAACACCACCGTTTGTAGTCTTTATTATTATAGCCCAATCAACACCTGTTGCCCACCAGTTTAATGAATCAACATAAAACACGGAATTTATTTTAGTAATATTTGTATCTGTCTGAATGCATTTCCAGTTAATGCCACCATTTGTAGATTTAATAATTGTGCCTAAATATGATAATGCAACACAATTTTGAGAGTCGAAGAACTTCACAAAAGATAAATCATTTCCCTGTGGTAACGGATTCTGCCAGACCCATTGGGAAAAACAATTAGAGAAACATAATAAAATAACCGGTAAGAATATTAACTTTTTCATAGATGTAATATGAATTTTTGCAAATTATTATTTAACAAAATTACTAACATCTATAATAAAGTATAAATAAATATTATTAGTTTCAAGTCTTGAATTCTATTCGAGTATTGATATTTTCCGGATTCCGGCTTAAAACATGCCGGAATGACAGAGTAGGTGAGTGTATAATTATACCAGCGTAAAAAATTCACTATTATCTATTCTATGATGTCTGAGAACTTCTGTTCTGACGAGGGTTACGAGGATACGGCTGGCACGGCGATCGGAAATATTTGCAAGTTTTTTAAATCCTTTCACTGTAATTCTTTCATTTTCTGCGAGATATTTAAGAAGATTTTTTTCTATTTCGCCGAAGTTAATTTTAACCGGATGGCTTTTTACATTAGAGCCTTTTAAAATACTGATTGTCTCTCGTGATGCGAGGACACTTTTGTCATTATACCTGATATAAACTTTTACATCATCATTAATTTTATCGGATAAAAGCTTATGCGGTTTATTTGTGCTTTCGGGAATATTCACCACAACTATGTCGTTTTTTTTAATCGAGACAATTTCGGTATCATAGATAATTTCAGGCTCGCAGAAAAATCTTGCGGCAGTATTTATGAGTTCGAGTTCTCCTTTTTCGCTTTCGACTCCAACTATGGTCCTGTCGTCATCCACGCCGAATAAAATCTGTCCGCCTTTTGAATTGGCGAATGCAATCATTTCCTTTGCGATTTTTTCGGGAGAAGAAAATTTTCTTTTGAATTCGACGGTTGAATTTTCGCCGTCTTCAATGAGTCTATGAAGTTCAACAAGGTACATTATGGGTTTATTTTTTGATTGGGCTGTCTAAATAATCCTGAAGTATAATTTTTGCGGACATGCTGTCCAGGATTCCTTTATCTCTTCTTTTTTTCTTCGATATTCCCGACTGAATCAGGTTATCCTGAGATATACTGCTTGTAAATCTTTCATCGAAATATATTATTTCCGCTTCGGTTTCTTTTTTCAGAAGTGAAGCTTTAAGTTCACTGCTGAAATTTTCCACGCTTAAAGTAATTTCGGTTTTTTCGGATTTAAAATTCAGCGGGTAGCCCAGTATAATTTTCGAGACATTTTCCTGCCTGATGATTTCTACAATTTTATCAATAGCATATTTATCATTAAAAACATAATCGCGGTAGAAAGAAAACTTTTTTTCAGTATCGGTTATGGCAATTCCAATCCTTTTCAGACCGAAATCAAGACCTAAATATTTTGAATTTTCCTTCAATAAAAATTTTACAGTCAGTGAAAACTTATACCTGCAGTTTTAAGAAATTCTTTAAAATTTTTCCCGGTTTAAAATGCATTTTTCTTCTGCCCGGAACGTACACGAATTCGCCGGTTTTAAGATTTCTTGCTTTAGGTTTTGGTTTTGTTTTTTTCACTTCGAACACGCCGAAATCCCTGATTTCTATTCTTACAATAGGGTCTGCCGTCATTACCAATTCTCTCATTGAGTCGAAAAGCGAATCAACGATTAATTTTCTTGTAACTCTTTTGCCTAAAAGCTTATCTTCCATCTTTTTTTCGACATCTTTTCTCGTCAGAGTTTCAACTCTTTTAGGTCTTGGTTTTTTTACCGTTTTAATTATTTCTTCGTTCGCCATAATTCTTTTTTTCTCCTATGTTTGTTTAAACCTTTTTAAATACAAAATTGATGAATAAACTATTAATATTGTAGATATATAATATAACAAACTACTAATATTTCTTAAAAGTTCAGCATCTTTGAATAATGAAAATACCAGAGCCAAACCAATTGTAAGTGCAGCAATTTTACCCGGATAGTTTGACATCAGTACAATTTTTTTCCTGTTTTTTAAATACAGGCCAAATACAAGTATCAGAACATCCCTGACCACTACAATCAGAATAAACCACAACGGAATTAATCCATTAAAAAACATTAAGATAGCTATTGCCCCGATTGCTATTTTATCTGCAACCGGGTCAATTATTTTGCCTAACTCACTGACTTCATCCAATTTCCTCGCAAGATAGCCATCCAATAAATCAGTAAAAGACATCAATATAATTATACACAATATCAGATATTTATTCTGTTCGAAGCCCGCCAAAAATAAATAACAAACAGGAATAATCAATATCATCCTGAAAACCGACAAAAGATTCGATATATAAAAAATCTCTTTCCTCACTTAAAAATATATAAAATTCGTAACTTAGTAAATATAAAAAAATAAAAACTAAAAAAAAACAATATTATATATAAATAAAAAAACTTATATTTATTATATGGAAAAAATTTATTTAGATAATGCGGCATCTTCACCAATGGACGAAAGAGTTCTGGAAGCGATGATGCAATACTTTACAAAAGCAGGGAATGCTTCTTCCATTCATGCTTTTGGCAAACCGCTGAAGGTTGCGCTCGAGGATTCGAGGGATAACATTGCGGATTTTCTCGGCGTAAAACCGAAGGAAATATTTTTTACCAGCGGAGGAACGGAAAGCAATAATACTGCTCTGAAAGGGGTGTCCCTGAAAAATTATAAAGGTGAAAAGAGACATATTATATCTTCGACTGTGGAACATCCTGCCGTGCTGGATATATTAAAATATATATGTGAAAAATTTAATTTCAGTTTAACATTATTAAAGCCCGATAAGAATGGCGAAATAACTCCCGGAGCAGTGCTGAAAGAAATTAAGAAAGACACACTTTTGATTTCCCTTATGCACGCAAATAATGAAACGGGACTGATTACAGATATAGGTTCGATAGCGAAGGAGAAGGGAGATGTGTATTTGCATTCGGATACAGTTCAGAGCGCAGGTAAGGTGAAATTGAATTTTAAAAAAATGGGAATTGATTTTGCATCTATATCGGGGCATAAAATATACGGACCTAAGGGAATTGGTGTTTTATATATAAATGAAAAATCAAAAATAGATAAATTCAGTCACGGCGGCGGACAGGAGCGGGATATGCGGGGCGGGACAGAAAATATTCCTGCAATAGTCGGTTTAAGCAAGGCGTTTGATTTATTAAGAGAGAATATTGATAAAGATATTCTGCATTATAAAACATTAAGGGATTATTTAATAAAAAAATTGAAAGATGCATACGGCGAATATGTACTTTTTAATTCAAACGAAAGAGGATTATACAATATTGTAAATATTTCTTTTAATACAGATAAATTGAACGCAGCAGGTGATATGCTGTTAATCCGGCTTGACTTGAATGGAATAGCCGTATCAGGCGGTTCTGCCTGCTCTTCGGGCTCATTGAAACCTTCGAGGGTATTGCTGGAATCCGGAAGAGATGAAAAAACAGCAATGGCATCACTCAGAATATCATTCGGGCGAAAAAATAGAATTGATGAAACAGATTATTTTATGGAGGTGTTAAAAGACCTGGTCAGGAAGAAATAATTTTCTTTTTTCCGTTTTTAGCTCTCTTGGCAATTATCTGTTCTTCGCGTTTTCTTTTTCTTGTAACCTGCATAATTGTGCTCCAGACAATACCGCCCAGAATAAATGCAATACAAATAAAAAATACCGCATAACCTTTTGTAGCAACCGAAACTACAGCTGCAATTATAATAAGTAAAAACGGGAAAGGATTTTTTCTGACTGCATTTGCAGTGAGTTTGGGGAAAGCGGGATATTTAAATTTACTGACCATTAAAAGCGACAGGCCGAGAGTAATAATATTAATAAAGATATTGCTTAAATCCGGTTTGAATACTTTATTGTGATAGAAGTAAACATAAGCAATAATAGTTATTGCCGCAGCCGGTGTAGGCAATCCCGAAAATTTATCTTTCTCGTAACCAACGAGAGTGATATTAAATCTTGCAAGGCGGATTGCAGCAAATACCATAATCATCGAGGATACGACCATTCCGTAGCCGTTATAATCTTTAAAATGCACGCTGTACAATAAAAACGAAGGGGCAGCACCGAAAGAAATTGCATCGGAAAGAGAATCCAGTTCCACGCCGAAGTCGCTCGAAGTCCTTAAAATCCTTGCAACCAGCCCGTCAAGAACATCAAACAATGCGGCATAAACAATAAAAGCGCAGGCCTGATCGTACATGCCGTTCGATGAATTTACGATTGACATAAATCCGCAAAAGGCATTTAAAATCGTAAATAAGCTTGGTACGAATTTTTTAGTTACTAACATTTACAGCTCGGCTAATATTGTTTGTCCGCCGGTAACTTTATCACCGACTTTTACAAAAAGTTTTGCATTTGAATTAAAAATTAAATCCATTCTTGAACCGAATTTAATCATTCCGAATCTTTTTCCAATAAATACATCATCTCCCGGTTTTAAATTACAAATTATTCTTCTTGCAACGAATCCCGCAATTTGCTTGAATATTATTTTTTTCCCTTTGGCGCTAGTAATTCCGATTATTGTTCTTTCGTTTTTATCGGAAGATTTGTGATTAAATGCCACGAGGTATTCACCCTTAATATATTTAAAAAAGGTGACAGTTCCCGATGCAGGAATTCTGTTTACATGGACATTCAAAGGAGATAAAAAGATGCAGACCTTGTGCAGTGATTCGCCTTTTTCAAAAAACCCATTATCATCATTATCAATCGTTTCTATTAAAACCACTTTTCCGTCTGCGGGAGATAATATTGAATTATCAGTAATTTCAGAGGGAAGTTTTCTTACGGGATCCCTGAAAAAATACAGTGTAAAAAAGAACAAGATCAGAGAAAAAAAAAGCAGTGTGATTTTCAGTATTTCAATATTGATAAGATAGGCAATTGCGTCTATAATCAGCGTAATGAAAAGCATTTTAATGACAACGTCACTTCCGTACTTTGTAATCTTACTCAATAATTTAAATCCATTAAATTTTTTGTTCTCTTCTTAATTTCGGACTAAGTTAAGAATTTTAATATTAATATTCTATTCTATGTGATTTTATTAAATTTATCTTAATATTTGGATAATTTAATAATTCATGATTTATTAATCTCCGCTCTAAATAAAATCGTTCCCAAACTTACAGTCCGGGAACGATATATTTTATTACATTATAATATTCAAATTAGCTTTTAGGCTCATCCGTTTTCACTTCCGGTTCAGCCGGAGGAGTAACGGGTGCAGCAGCCGGAACAACGGGAACTACCGGAGGCGGAATTTCTTCACCTATTATATCTTCAATCCTGAAGTCAATCTGTTCGGCTTCGAAGCTCCTTGTTTTTTCAACAATATCTTTTACGCTGAATTTTCTTGGAAGCTTGAACTTGGCAATATATCCGTCAATTTCAGCCTGGTCTTTATCTTTCAGGTATTCGATAACGGAGAGAACGATTTTTTTATTTGTTTTATCGAATTCGATAATTTCAGATTTCAATGTTTCGCCGTATTTAAAAAGCTCGCCGAAATTTCTTATCGGGGCTACCGCTAACTGGGATGCAGGTATGAAAGAATCTACCACATCGGGCAGTTCGACGATGATTCCTTTTTCAATAGGTTTAACAATTTTGCATTCGGTTTCAACGCCGATTTTATATTTCTCTTCGAGTTTATCCCACGGGTTTTCGAATAACTGTTTATGCCCGAGAGAAATTCTCTGATTAGCAACATCTATTCCGAGTATGACCACGTCTATTTCTTCGCCTATTTTAACAAAATCATTCACATCGAGGATTTTCTTTGTCCAGGATAAATCGGAAATATGAACAAGTCCGTCCACACCTTCTTCGAGTTCCACGAATATACCGAAGTTGGTAATGTTGCAGACTTTTCCTTTTTGTTTTGTACCAACCGGGAACTTATCTAGGAGGCTCTGCCACGGATTAGGTGTCAGCTGTTTCATTCCGAGTGAAAGTTTCCTGTTATCGAAGTCAATATTTAAAATCTGAGCTTCTACAAGCTGTCCCATTGTAACCATCTGGCTCGGGTTAGTTATATGCTGTGTCCAGGACATTTCACTGATATGAATAAGTCCTTCGATACCTTTTTCGATTTCAATGAACGCACCGTATTCGGTAAGGGATACGACTTTACCGGAAACTTTATCACCGATTTTATATTTGTTTTGTATATTATCCCACGGATGCGGCTGTAACTGTTTCAGTCCGAGGTAAACTCTTTGTTTCTCTTCGTCAAATTCTATGATATAAACATCTATAACATCGTCCAGTTTTACAACATCGCTAGGGTGATTAATTCTGCCCCATGAAAGGTCAGTAATATGGATTAATCCGTCGAGTCCGCCGAGGTCTACGAATACACCGAAGTCGGTAATGGCTTTGACGGTAGCTTTCAGTGTCATGCCTTTCTTTATAGTCTTCAGTAATTCTTCTCTTTGTCCTGCCATTGATTCTTCGATAAGAACCTTATGTGATACAATAATATTTTCTATCTGGTTATTGATTTTAATCACTTTAAAATCGAGAACCCTTCCAACGTATTCATCATAATCCCTGATTGGCTTTGTATCTATCTGCGAGCCGGGGAGGAATGCGGTAAGACCGCTCAGGTCAACTACGAATCCGCCCTTGATTCTTCTCAGGCATTTTCCTTTAACAACCGTGCCGTATTTCTGAGCATCAACAATTCTATCCCACATTTTAATAGAGTCTGCTTTCTTTTTGGAAAGCACGAGCTGGCCTTCTTTATCTTCAATCTTCTCGAGGAAAACCTCTATTTCATTTCCCACGACAAGTTCTTCGGGATTTGCAAACTCATTGATAGAGACTCTGCCGTCGGATTTGGATCCGATATCTATCAGAACGTCTTCACCGTGAATTGCAACAATTTTTCCTTTGACAACTTCATTTTCTTTAATAACGCTAAAAGTCTTTTCGTAAAGTTTAAGCATCGTCTGGAACTCATCATCGTTATAATCGGTGCTGATGTATTTGCTTACATTTATTTTTTCGTCATCATAATTTCTTTTAACAGGTTTCTCAACATCGCTTACTGCCGTCTTTGTTTTTTCTAATTCTTCCATTTATAAAAGTGTTTCTCCGATAAATTTTTGAAAAACTTTAATCTCTTACCGGTAAAATTAAAGGTTTAGTTTATAAATCCCCGCAAAATTGCGGGCTTTTTTAAAAAATTCTATTTAAGTATTAAGTATATTCAAAGATAAAATTTTCCTGTAGAGGAAATCGACCTGTTCTTCGATTATCATATTAGTCGTATCCACTTCAACCGCATCCTGAGCTTTTCTTAACGAGTTTTCATTTTGCCTGGTGTCGATTTCGTCTCTTTTTTTCAATTCAATAGAAATTTTTTCTTTGAGTATTTTATGACCCTGGTCAAGAAATTCCTGCTGTCTTCTTGCAACACGCGCATCAAAATCGCAATTTAAAAAAAACTTTACGCTTGCGTCAGGGAAAACAGAAGTCCCCATATCTTTTCCGTCTATAACCAATCCGTTCTCAAATTCAATCGATTTTATTTTTTCGTTAATGATTTTTCTTAACTGTCTTATTTTGCTGATACTCGCAACTTTATTTGTAATCTCAAAATTTCTTAATGCATCTGTTGCATCTACGCCATCCAGAAAAACCGAATTCTCTTTAAACTCAAGATTTATTTTCTTTGCAATTTCAGAAAGCTTATTTATTTCATTAGGTTTTAATTTATCTTTTAATGCTATAAATGTAATTGCCCTGTAAAAAAAACCGCTGTCTATATAAATAAATCTGAGTTTCTCTGCTAAAAATCTTGCCGTCGTACTTTTCCCTGTACCGGTCGGGCCATCAATCGTTATGACAACTTTTTTCATTCAATTTATAAATATATTCAATAATATATTAAATTTTTTATACAAACCTCTAATTTCATAAATTTTAAGCTTATTTTCAAGGGAAAATGACTTAGATTTTAATGGAAATTTTCTAAAAATATTAGTTCTTATAAAGAAATGAAAAATCATTACTTTTTCCTTCAAAATCAAAACTTTTTGCTTAATTTTTAAAGCGAACCCTTATTAAAATTGCAATTTAATTGTATGTATTAACATATTTTAATGCACCATAAATTTTGCCATTTCAGATTTTTTCAATTTGCCTCTTTTCCTGTATTGTTCTTTTATCATCACAAAAATTACGGGGGTAACAAAAAGCACGTGAATTGCTGAAGTAAGAATCCCTCCGATAAGCGGTACAGCAAGGGGTTTTGCAAGGTCTGAGCCCGTACCTGTCGCCCACATAATCGGAATAAGTCCAATCATAGCCACAGCTACGGTCATTAACTTTGGTCTTAATCTTAATATTGCACCTTCTTCAGTTGCATCTATTAAATCCTGTTTTGAAAGGAGACCGTTTTTTTCAATAAGTTTTTTATCGAGTGCTTCGTG
>Ga0182021_10004032_pt1 | contig 17207 bp, 13 predicted proteins | sample 612E3MmetaG_FD_120493 | JGI IMG/M metagenome (GOLD analysis project Ga0182021, IMG submission 120493) | Permafrost microbial communities from Stordalen Mire, Sweden - 612E3M metaG (Illumina Assembly) | ecosystem: Environmental > Terrestrial > Soil > Wetlands > Permafrost | place: Sweden...
AAGAGACCCCCTCTACCCCCTAGGTCTCTTTTTTTAGAGCTTTTACGGAAAAATTTTGCAAAAATTACATTCTGCCCAAATAAAAAGACATACCCCCGAATTACTGAAGGTATCCCATAATCCTTTTCATTTTCAAAGGTGGGTTCAGGGCAACATTATTTTCGTCTAAAAGGGATATATATCCCGACTGGTCTGTCATTTCAGACGATTTTGCAAGTAAATTAGGCATAGTGAATTTCGTTCCATCATTAAACCCGACCCAGTTTTCAAACCGATAAGAATACGATGCATTCAATCCTATACCAATACAGTTTCAATTCAGAAAAATAAAAAAATTCAATATTAAATATAGACGTGCAATTTTTATGCAAAATAAAATCTTCAAATTAAATGAATTTTCGCCGAGAAATTCTTACTTAAGGGAAAAAATGAGAATTGAAATTATTAAAATGAGAAAATATAAAAAAAGAGACTTACTAAAAGTAAGTCTCTTCAATGAAATTAATATTATTTGTTATTTATTTTTTGCCGATATAAAATGACATGCCGCCAAAGAAATTAAAATATCCCATTGACCTTCCCGAACTTAACAACGGGTTGAGTATTGCATTTCCTTTATCCAGCAACGAGATATATCCCGGATCATCCGTTATTTCCGAAGATTTTCCGAACATATTTGGCATTGTGAATCTGGTGCCAACATGGAAACCCACGTAGTTATCAAATTTATATGAGTATGCCACATTCACTCCAAAACCGAATCTTAATGATGCTGCAATTGTATTATAAGTTTCGCCTAAACCATTTACATCATCATATGCTCTGCCGGTAATATCGTGCACTGTTAAATCCCCACCAAAATTGAAAGCCGACCTGCATTTTCTATCTGTAAATACAGAATACTCGAGTCCGAAAGCAATATTCGGCATATTTAGTCTTAAATAAGAAGTGCCACCTGTCTGAACCGGAACAAAAGGAGTATGTGACGTTCCTGTTTCTTTAGGCCATCCGTATTGAGCGACACCAACCTGATATGCGGTATTATCATCGGTTGAGAAATGCGAATATCCGAGAATCAGGTAAATTTTTAACTGTGTCATTTTAGTAGTGTATACGCTCATCTTTGTATTTATTGTTGTACCAAATCCGCTACTCATACCGTAATTATAAAAATTATAGAATCCTAACAGGCCGTCACTGCCTCTTAAATCCATGACCGGCAAACAAAATCCTCCGCTTACATCAATTTCAAAAAAATTTTTATTTTTTTGGGGTTGGGTTAAATCCTGCGATAAAAGTGTTTCTCCGCATAAAAATAAAATAATTAAAACAGTAATAATTTTTTTCATTTTATGATGATTAGTTTTAAAAAGTTATTTTAATAATATCATTTTTTTAGTTTCGTGCTTTACAATGCCTGTTTTCAGATTTGTTGCAGATAACTTGTAGAAATAAATTCCTGAAGGTAGATTACCGCCCGAAAATCTAATTGTATATTTTCCTGAACTTTTTATTCCCTTATATAAGGTGGAAATTTCTTTTCCCAAAAGGTCATATACTTTTAATTCCACAGAACTTATTTCGGAAATGCTGTATTCTATGTTTGTAACCGGATTAAAAGGATTAGGATAATTCTGGGCTAAATTATATTTGTATGGAACAGAGGAAATATTATTAACATTTACAGAAGCTGGATTAAATTTTATAACTTTTCCGTTTAACCCGACCCCGATTCCGAACTTATCATTTAGGAATACCAGATCAAAAATTTTAGAGCTATCCGGAGTATCGAATAAAAACCAGGAAACTCCTCCGTCAGTTGTATTAAGCAGCTTCGAGAGATAACCCATAGAAGCCCATCCTTCAGAATATGTCCTGAATGAAAGGGATGTAGGAACTCCGAAAATTCCCATGTTTTTATATATCCAGTTTTGTCCGCCGTTACTGGTTCTTAGTATACTGGCGCCATATTCATAGTCGCCGGCAATTGCCAAAATATTCAACGAATCAAAAATCCTGATATCATTTACAGGTTCGGGAGCTATTGGTGTAACATCCCAAAACAATCCTGAATTAGTAGTTCTCCACAATACACCTGCAATATCCATTACACCACCCATTGCAAATCCGTAACGCGAATTAAAAAATCTGAAGTTTCTGATAGGGAATTTTGAGACTATAGAAGTTGTATCTTTATCGCACGGATTCCAGCTTACTCCGTTATCTGTTGTCTTTAATAATAATGCAGGTCCTCCACCCATGTATCCAGTAAGTGAATCCCTGAAGTTTATTGATTGAATATAATAATCGGATATGGGATATCTTGTTGTATCCCAGGTATTACCGCCGTTAGTTGTTTTGAGAATATATGTTCCGTAAAAATTAGTATCCAATCCCCAGCCTAATGCCCAACCTAATCTTGCATTCAAAAAGTTAACTGAAACCATGTAATCGATTAAATTGGAATTTTGCATAACCCAGGAATTTCCTCCGTTGGTAGTATGTACAATTGTACCTGAATCTCCAACTGCCCAGCCGTTCAATGTATCAATGAAACAGCATTTCCAGAGGTTCTGATTTGTAGCTGCTGTTAAGGATAGCCAATATTGCTGAGGATAACATTTTATTGTTATTAAAAAGAAAAATATTAAAAAATATTTATAAATGCCCCTCATAATATATTTAGATAAAATATCAAAACAATAATTTTATCAAATATACTTGAAAAAATCTTTTTAATGTAATCATTTTTTTTTCTCAAATTTACAGCCGAAACCATATATTTAATTGCTTAATTCCTAAATAAAAATTAAATTTCTTTAATTCCTTTATATATTAATAATAAAATCATGGAAGATTCAGCCTTTTTCTCATAAACCATTCTATTGTTAAGAAAATTATAATGGCAGTAAGTAATAACAAACTTGAATTTAGAAAGATTTTATTTGTTGTTTCCTGCAAAATTGAATCGCTGTCATTTTTTTGTTTAATTTTATCTTTTAAAATATTCAGATTTTGTAATGTGATTTTGTTGCCGTTTGTTATGCCTGCAAGATTTTCCAGAATAGTGTTTTCCGGCTTTGTTTTTTTATATTCTATCTCAGATTCTTTTATGAGAATTTTTTTAATATCCTGACCAACCTCAATACCATTTTGATACAATGTTCCTTTAATAAAATACTCGCCCATTTGAAGGATTTTTGTTTCTCCCGAGAAACTATTATTTGATGTCTTGTTGACGGGGATTTCAGTGTTTGATGAATTATTATAAAAATTTAGTTTGACAGATTCATTTCCTTTTATATCCAACAAATTAACGGTGCAATTTATTTTTATTAATTCACCCGGGGAAAAAACCTGTTTACCCGGGTTGATATTAATTTTTTTGTTGCTTTCCTTGTTGCTGATGTTTAAAATAATTCCGGAAATAATTTTACCCATAATATTTTTTGTATCCGAACCTGAATTATTTAATCTCCACTTATAGAAGTCATAAGCGAAGAAGACAGCAGAGTTACGCACGCCGTTTCCTGTTAATACCAGAACCGGTTTCGATGCAAGGGAAGAATACAGGATAGTTCTTGACTCAGGTTTAAGTGTGAAATTTATGCCCGGTATATATATTTCAGGCAGATTATTAAATGAATACTCAAATGAAAAATAACCTGCAATATCAGGTGACAAACCGTTGATAGTTTTTATTCCCGACTTAACTTCATTCCCGTTGCGGCTAATCGAAGAGACAGGAAGGTAATCCGTTAATATTTTTAATTTCTCGTAATCGGTATTGCTGCCTGAGATAAAAATCAAAGGTATATTTATTCTCCTAATATCATCGCTGAGATTATTCAGACTATTTAAATCCGTAGCAGCATTGGGAAAATTAACAAGCATTAGAACATTGAACTCATCCAGCTGGGGAATCCGGCCTTCGTAAAAAACTCCGGGTGCTTTTTGCGTGAAATATTTTGCCTCAATGTTGTTTAAGCTTTTCACTGTACCTGATAAATACGAAAAGTCGGTACTCGGATTTCCGGATAAGACAAGAAGTTTGAATTTATTATTTATAAAATTAATAAAAAACTCTTCGGAATTGTTTTTATAAGTAATTTCATCGGGCTCCTTTGCAATTTCAACTCTGAATTTCCTGATACCCTCAGCATCAGATTTTATATTAAATTTCCGGTTGTATACAATTTTATCCTTAGTAACCGGGATTTCTTGCGACTGAACAAAATTATCATCTTCATATAAATTTACTTTAATAATTTTGCTGTAATTGTAAGAATTTAATTCTACTAATATTTCTGTGTTACTTTCGGTATAAACTGTACCGTTAAAAAAAACATTTTTTACGAGTAAATCGTTTTTTTGAATAGTATCGCCGATTAAATAATAATTGAACATCGCACCTGTCTGTTCGGCAAGGTTTACGGTATTTCCTCCTTCATTTATAAGCCCGTCCGAAAAAATATTAACAGAGGATATTTTTTTACCCGCGAATTTCTCTGAGATTCCGGCAAGTGCCGCGGCAAGATTCGTTCCGCCGTAGTTTAAACTATCCGTTATTAAGTTACGAATGTTGTTTTTTTCAATTTCGATTATATCTTTGCCGGAAAAAGCATAATATTTATTTTCCGAATTATTATTAGCGAGAGTATTAATCAAGCTTTCGGAATTCTTTATTTCCTCAAAGCGATTTTCAAGTGTCATACTCAGGGAGTTATCGAAAAGGAATATGTTTACCGGTTTTTCGGTAATTATTTTTGTAATTGATACATACGTTATGAAAAGAAGCAAGAGTATACCGAATAATGCGAGAGCCCTTAGGCTTATTAAAATAAATTTTGATAAATTATTTAGAATAGTTTTTCTGTAAAACAGAAAAGACAGAATTACAGCAGCAGATACGGATATAACAATATATATTAAATAATATTCCTGTTTAAAATTCATTCATATTAGTATTTCACGTCAACATACACAGTTTTCTTAATTTCTTCTACCCATTTTTCCATTTCACTGTTTTCTTTGAATAGTGTAGCCAGTTTTTTTATTTTATCATAATCCTGCTCAAGTGTGATTTTATGTGCAGGTACTTTATTTATAACTTTAATTAATTCAAAACCGTAATCTCTCTCTTCACTTGTTTTCAGCGGATTACTTATATGCATTGAATCGAGATTTTTAATTGCGTCAAAAGTCAAACTGTCAAGCCTGTCAATCTGCACCAGCCCCAGGTAACCGCCTTTTTGATTAGAAGATACATCCTGTGAATATTGTTTTGCGGCTTCTTCAAACGTAGTTTTTTTACTTTCAATTCTAGATTTTAAATCATTTAAAAATGAAATGGTTTCCAAATCCGAAGATTCGAGTTTAGGGTAAGCAACAAGTATATGCTGTGATTTTACCAAATCGCCTTTTTTATCGTTCAGCTTGATTATATGATAACCATATTCAGTTTCAACAATCTCCGAGACCTCACCTATATTAAGTGTATATAAAGTCTCCTCGAACTCTTTTACAAATACACCTTTCTTTGAATATCCCAAATCACCGCCGTTCACAGCGCTTGCTTTATCGTCCGAATTTCTTTTTGCCAGCTCGGAAAAATCCACACCGCTTTTAATACTGTCAAGTATTCTCAGGGCTTTTTCTTTAGCCAATTGCTTTTCGGCATCAGTAATTTTTCTCTGCATATAAATATGAGCCAGTTCGAATTCTTCCTTTGCAGGCGGAAGACTGTCTTTATATGTTGCATAAAATTCATTTACATCTTTGTCGGTAACTTTAGTTGCTCCCTGAAATTTTTTCCTTTTGAGTTTATCGGACTTCATTTTTTTTAACAGGTCTTCTTTCAGGGCTATTTTAATTTTGCCTATAGACATGCCATATACTTCCTCAACTTTTTTTTCGGACCCCAACTGTTCAACCATATTTTTTATTCTGAACTCAAGTTCTTTTCCGATTTCATCCTCTTTTACCGTAATACTGTCCTGCTCTGCTCTTGCATATATAATTTTTTCTGTAAGTAACTGCTGGAATATTTGTTGTGCTATTGCGGGGCTAATCTGGCTAAGCTGATTCTGCCTTGCATATAACTGCATCTGGTATTGTAAATCGGATTCAAGTATAATGTCATATCCAACAACTGCAAGCACCCTGTCACCTTCTTTTTGAGAATATATTTTTGAAGTGAACAATAATATCAGTATTAAAAAATATGTCAGATTTATTTTGTTGATTTTCATATAAAAAATGAGACTTTCTTGAAGTCTCTTATTAATATTATATTTACCGTTCCCAAAAACTTCCGGGAACGGTAATATTTAAAAATATTTAATTTTTGAAAGCTTTTTCTAAAACACCTTCATTAACCTTAACAGGGTATTTTTGTTTCAAACCGTCGATGTAATTTTTCTCAAGCTCTTTAAATTTATCCTGCTGAAGAGTCTGTGAAATTTCAGATTTTACCTCATCCACTGTCCTGTATTTTGTTTCATTGTTTTCGGTATAAACATATTTCTGCTTATTGGTTTCAAAGTAGTTTTGAATGTCCAGGTCTGTGATTTTGATTTTACTCCACAATTCATCCTGGTCTATCTTAAAGCTTAGTAAACCATTTTCATATTCTTTATATAAGTCCATATAATCTTCGTCTTTTTCAATTTTTTCTTTTACGGCAAGTAAATTTAATATTGGTGTTTCTGATGATCCTTCTATTACCTTTTTAACAGTTGCCAAATTTGCTGGGTTCGATGAAAACTCTTTGTTTACGTTCAAATACTGTATAACATCTGAAATTTTAACGTCACCGTCTTTAAAAGTTGCGACTACTTTCTGTTTATCTGCATCGGAGAAAATACTATCTAATTTAAGGTCATTAAATACCTTGCCTGAATCGATTTTTGAAGCAAAGTAATTCAATCCGTTCATATCGATTTCGAATTTATAATCCTTGCGTACTTTTTCAAGGAATTTCGTATATGCCGACTTATAATTCTGACCTCTTTTAAACTCTGATTTCAGATTTTCTTTTTGTTTTTCATACGGCTGATATTCTTTTACTTCCAGTAATTTAATCAGGTGCCATCCGAATGGTGTTCTTACTATATTTGAGACTTCGCCTACTTTCAGTGAAAAAGCAGCACTGTCGAATGGCTGAACCATTCTTCTTCTGTCAAAGAATCCCAAATCTCCGCCTTTTTGCTTTGAACCCGGGTCTTCGGATAATTCAGATGCTATTTTACCGAAATCTTCACCATTCCTTATTCTTGCAAGGATGTCTTTGATTTTATTGAATGATGTTATTGAATCAACTACTTTTCCTGTTACACTATCCTTGATATCCTGAATTAAAATATGGGCAGCTCTTATACCTTCATTTCTTTTTTTCTTGTCAGTCAGTTTTACTATATGTAATCCAAACATTGTTCTGACGGGTTTTTTAGTATATTCACCGACTTTTAAATCATAGATTGCGTCTTCAAATTCCGGGACCGTCATTCCGGCAGTAAAATAATACAAGTCGCCGCCGTTTGTTTTAGCCGATTGGTCATCTGACATTTCCCTTGCAACTAAATCAAAATCATCACCTTTTTTAAGCCTTTTTATTATAGTATCCGCTTTTAAGTATGCTTTAACCGAGTCTTCGGGAGATGCTGTCTGCGGCAGGTTTACAAGTATATGTGAAGCCCTGACTTCGTATTTTTTCCTTTCCCAAAGTTCCTTAATATTCGGTTCTACAACTTCCTTATCAATTAAAAAAGTTGAAATGAAATTCTTTTTATAATCCTGTAAATCTTTTTGTATCTCGGGCGAGTTGAGGTAGCCCTTGTCTTTTGCATCTCTTACCTTCAGCCTGAATTTAATCATTAAATCAAGATATTCTTTTCTCTCTGCAAGAGGTTTGCTCCTTGCAGTATCAAGATTATTGCCTAAAGACTTTAAATATTGATTCTCAAATTCATAAAGATAGATTTTTTCATCGCCTATTTCGGCGATTACGTCTTTTTTCTTGCTAGAACAACCAATAATTAACGCTATTAAAGCGATTACAAAAAGGTTGAAACCATAATAAAAATATTTGCTTTTCATCATTATTTTATAATTTTTTATTAATTACAATCTATAATTTTACGAAAATTGGTTCTTAATAACAAGTCAATGTATGTTCAATTACTCCATTTCATTTTTACATTCATATTAATATTTTGCAGTCGGTTAGCTCTAAACTTTAATAATTATTACGGGGTTTAAATACTTAAAATTCTCTATGAAAATTTGTTTTATTACCAGTGAATGTGAACCATTTGTTAAAACGGGCGGACTTGCAGATGTTTGCGGTTCTTTACCCTTTGCCCTTACAATGCTCGGGTGTGAAGTAAAAATTTTCCTTCCGTTTTATGATGTGATTGATACGCAAAAATATGGATTAAAACCTGTCAAAGGGATTGAAGATGTAAAAGTAAATATAGGTGAAAAGATTGTAAATTTTAGTTTATTTACCTGCCGGCTTAATGATTCATATATAGACGTTTTCTTTATCGACTGCCCGGAATATTTTCACAGGAAAAAAATTTATACAAACGACAAAGATGAAGATGAGAGATTTATTTTATTTCAGAATGCCGTTTTAATCTCTCTTCAGAACCTGAAGTGGATACCCGAAATAATACACTGCAATGACTGGCAGACAGCGCTTATCCCTGCTTATTTGAAGAAGAATTTCTATGGAGAGGATATGTTTCAAAAGACAGCCTCGGTTTTTTCAATTCACAATATTGCTTACCAGGGTTTATTCGATAAATCTTCATTTGAAAAGACTAATTTTCCTGCAGAGGATTTTCAACCAATGGGTCCTTTTGAACTGAATGACTTATTTTGTTTTTTGAAAGCAGGAATTAGTTATTCCGATATTGTTACGACTGTAAGCCCTACTTATGCTAAAGAAATCCAGACTAAAGAATACGGTGCCGGACTGGAAGGTGTACTGGTAAGCGTTGAAGATAAATTATTTGGAATATTGAACGGTATTCACGATGAGATTTGGAATCCCCGGACAGATAATTTGATTTTTATGAAATACTGTGAATCCTGTTTTGAAAAAAAGGTTGAAAACAAGGAAGAATTACTGAAAAAGACAAAACTGGAATTTAAGAAAAATACCCCTTTGCTGGGAATTGTTTCCCGTTTTGCCTGGCAGAAAGGATTTGAACTATTTGAACCCATAATAAAGGATTTATTATTAAAAAATATACAGATTATAGTTCTTGGAGAAGGGGAAAGCCGGTATGAAAAATTCTTTAAGAAAATTTCCGAAGCTTATCCCGAAAAAATTGCAACTTTTATTGAATACAATAACAAACTCGCCCACCAGATAACAGCAGCCAGCGATATCTTCCTTATGCCCTCAAAATATGAGCCGTGCGGACTGAATCAAATGTACAGCCTTAAATACGGTGCAGTGCCGATTGTCAGAAAAACCGGCGGACTAGCCGATACAGTCAGGGATGTGGATGAATACGGAGAAACCGGTAACGGATTTACTTTCGAAGATTTTAATTCAAGATGTTTCTATAATACCTTATTAAGAGCTCTTGATTATTATAAAGACAAAGAAAAATGGAGAAAAATTGTAAAAGTAGGTATGAATGAAGATTTTTCATGGAATAAATCCGCGAGGAAATATATTGAAATATATGAAAAAGCATTTGAGAAAGTAAAATAGTTTCTATTTTTAGACAATTCTTAATAACCAAAATTCCATAGTTCAGAATTCTGAATTTTTTTATGCTTGACTTTAATTTACATTATTTTTAGTTTGTCGTAGGTATTACCTACTACAATTAATAAAATGAGTGAATTAATACAAAAATTAAAATCGCTCGGATTTACGGAATACGAATCAAAAGTATTTCTTGCTTTAATCAAAGGGCATAACATGTCCGTTCCCGATATTGCTAAATCAGCAAAGATAAGACGCACAGACGTTTATGACATAATGAAATCGTTTGTGGAAAAAGGTTTCTGCAATGAGATAGAAACAAATTCGGTTTTAATGTATGAAATAATTAACCCGGATATAATCCTCGACAAGCTCGAATTAAAAGCACAAAAAGAAAATGAAAAGCGCCTTGCATCTTTAAAAGATACGTTTAAAAATTTAAAACCTCTATACTGTTCCGAGAAAACCGATAATAACAAATCATTCAATGTAGAACTTATCCGCGGATATAATCTTCACAGGGTCGAGAAATTCTTTAATCTCATAAAAAACGCTAAAAAGGAAATACTGCTTATGATAAGGATGGAGATTCACGTTTCGGATGAGATTGACCTGACAGCAGCAAATTTCATTAAAAGCGGAGGAGTAATAAAAACAATTTACGAACTCAGCGATAACTTCAAGATAAAGAAAAACGATAGGTGGGTTGAGTGCACAAATGATGATTTGTATAATGTCTTTTCGAAATTCGAAAGTTACGGAGAGCAACTAAAATTAAGCAAAACTAAAATTCCTAATTTGGCTATATTCGACCGTGAAACCGTTTTTTTAAATGTAGTCGATAAATCCGATACCAAAAAAAATAATGAAGCAGATGTGATTTTTAAAAACAAAGATTTTGCTGAAACTATGACAGAGGTATTTAACCGTGCGTGGGAAAGCTCATTTTCATTAAAAGAGTATATAAAAAAAAATTAAATTTTTATTATGTATAAAATATTTAAATTCGGAAGAAATTTTATAAGTTTCTTATTATTTATTTTACTTTTATCCGGTATTAATTCCTATTCCCAGCAGAAATGGGAAACTATAAGCAGGCCGACCAGTCAGAATTTGTGGAAATGTTCTTTTGTGGATACGCTGAATGGTTGGGCAGTAGGTGACTCCGGGACAATATTATATACAAGCAACGGCGGATATAACTGGGTAACACAAAATTCTCATTTAATAGACTACATGACGTCTGTGTTTTTTCTTAATAAAAGATTAGGATGGGCAATTGCATGGGGACTAGACACGAATTTCTACGGTTCATATTTACTTAAAACAACTAACGGGGGAATTTCCTGGGATACGACAAGATATCCTGTTGTAGATACGTATATCAGAACAATTATATTTCTTGATTCATTAAAAGGATATTTAGGCGGAAGCCCTGCATTTTTAATGAAGACAACTAACGGGGGAATCAACTGGACGAGATGCTCCGTTGATACCACAGTTTTTGTATCCGGATTTCCGATTAACAGGTTCAGATTTTATAATGACAGATTCGGAATTGCCTGCGGAGGAGTGATGGATATAGCAGGTGTAATCTGGAAAACTACAAATTTCGGGGAATTCTGGTCAGTTCAAACTATTGCCGCTGAACCCGTCAATGACATTAAAATATTTGATACACTGCACTATCTGGCGGTTGCGGGTGATTATGAATACGGAGCCAGTATACTGAGAACTACTAACGGAGGTTTAAACTGGGACTATAAAACTTTGGGATTTTTCGGAGTGCCTGCTGTTCTTTCATTCAGAAATAATTATGAAGGATGGGCTCCAATGGGGTATTTAAAGAAATTTTTGAAGACAACGGATACGGGTGTAAACTGGAACTTAATTGATACACCTGACAGTACCGGTATTTTCGACTTGGTATTTATTAACACGAGGTTTGGAATTGGAGTAGGATTAAACGGAGCAGTTATAAAATATAAATCCTGCCCTATGTACACAATTTCAGGAACTGTAAAATATAATGACAATAATCAGCCTGTGCAGGACGGATATGTAAAAGCATTTAAGCTTGACAAAACGACAGGAAATTTAGTTATTCTTGACTCTACCGTAATACAGCCAAACGGAACCTACTTGTTGGGAGGCGTATCGCAGGATTCACTTGATATAGGCGTATTCCCGAATTCCACTCCGCCGAATGACTGGGTAATTACATATTTTCCTTCTGCAATATACTGGAAAGATGCAGTAACTCTATATCCGACTGCAAATTTAAATAATATTGACGTAAGCGCGGTTCGTATGATACTTACAAATGCAAATAATTTTATAAGCGGAAAAGTCATAAGACAATCAAGTACATTAACAGAGAATTTAAAAGATGCTGTTGTTTATGCTAAAAACGGAAATACATATGTAAATTATGCCGTTACAGATGAAAACGGTGATTATATTATGCAATCTCTGCCAACAGGAAATATAAAAATATTAGTAAACCGTTTTGGATTTACAAACGACAGTACTTTCAGGAATGTTACAGCAACAAGCAATATTGATTCCGTGAATTTCTCTTTGCAGCTTGTAAATGTTGGGATTAAGCAAATCAGCGGAAGCATTCCTTTAGAATACAAACTATTTCAGAATTATCCGAACCCGTTTAATCCTGCTACAAATATCAGATACCAGATAAGAGCAGAAGCCAGAAGTCAGGAGTCAGAAGTCAGAATTATTGTATTTGATATACTTGGGAAAGAAGTTGTAACTTTAGTTAATCAAAAACAGAAGCCCGGATATTATGAAGTAAGTTTTGACGGAAGTAAATTATCCTCGGGCATTTATTTTTACAGATTGCAAGCAGGGGAATTTGTTAATACTAAAAGAATGATACTGGTAAAATAAAAAGAAATAAATTATATTTTTGTCCGGCAATAAGTAAAAGCTGTCAGGAATGTTTGCTGACAGCTTTTTAAAAAATATTTTTTTAAATTTGGTACACATCTCCCCGTTTCGGAATAAATATATTCTTAAATCCGTTTTCTATCAATTTTTCTTCGAGTAATTTCTGGCCTTCGGGTTCGCCGTGAACAAGGAATAATTTTTTCAATATTGTTTTGTCAAATTTATTTAGGTAAGTGACAAGTTCGTTCTGGTCTGCATGTCCTGAGAATGCATTCAGTATTCTAATCTTTGCATTTACTTTATATTCATCACCGAAGATTTTAATTTTCGTTCCGGGGTTGTCTTTTGCATCAACAATTCTTTTGCCGAGAGTATTTTCTGCCATGTAACCGATAATCATAATCATATTTTTGCTGTTCTGTATATTATTTGCAAGGTGATGCAGAATTCTTCCCGCTTCGCACATTCCTGATGCTGAAATTATCATGCATGTTCCTTTGAATTCATTCAGCTTCTTAGATTCTGTTACATCCTTTACATACTTTACATTATCGAGTCCGAATATATTTACACCGTTTGCAAGATAAGTTATAGTTTCGGTGTCAAAGCATTCAGGATGTAGTTTAAAAATATCGGTCGCATTCACGGTCAGGGGACTGTCGACAAAAATCGGAAACGGGGGTATCTTTTTAGCATTCTGCAGTTCGGTGAGGGCATAAATTAATTCCTGCGATCTGCCTACGCTGAAAGAAGGAACAATAATTTTTCCGCCTGCTTCAAGAGCTTCTTTTATTGCAGTTTCGAGTTCGGATTCTATTAATTCTGCATTTTTGTGTAATCGTCCTCCGTAAGTTGATTCGGTTAAAAGCACATCGACGTTCCCGAGGAAACCGGGGTCTTTTAATATAGGTAAATGATATCTTCCCAAATCACCTGTAAATCCTAATGCAATCTTTTTTCCGTCCTCTTCTATTTCGAGCAATACCTGTGAAGAACCGAGAATATGTCCGGCTTCTATAAATGTAACTGCAACTTTATTATCGAATCCGTCCACATAGAATTTTTTGTCATATGGGAAAGATTTAAAATCCTCAAGCACAGCTCTTGCATCTTCGATTGTATAAAGCGGATTAAAAAGCGGTTCATTTCTTTTTGCGCGGCGCTTGTTGACAAATTCCGTATCTTTTTCCTGTATAAAAGCGCTGTCCTGAAGCATTATGGAGCAGAGGTCACGCGTGGCGGATGTACAATATATGCTTCCTTCGAATCCCTTTGCAAACAATACAGGAAGATTACCTGCGTGGTCTATATGTGCATGAGATAGAATTACGCAATGCAAATCTTTCGGTTCGAATAGAAAATGCCTGTTTATTTTAAATGCCTCTTCACGTTTACCCTGGAACATTCCGCAATCGAGCAGAATTTTTTTCCCGTTTATTACAAGCAGGTGTTGTGAACCTGTAACTGTTTGTGCCGCTCCGCAAAATTGAATTTTCATAATTATTTGTTAAATTTATGTTTTGTTACATATGGATTATCTTTTATAAAAAACCTGTATTGAAAATCAGCTCCTTTTACTATCCCAATCCTTTTTGAAGTTTTTATTTCAAATTTTTCTTTAATTTGTGAATCTGAAACAAATATTCCATTTTCCGATAATTTCTGATTGTTAAATTTCTTATCAATATCGAAAGCAATGCAAAATTTCGACGGACCGTTAGTTAAATCATGAATATTTTTTATTTTTGGTCTGAATTCTCGCATAATATCGATTCCTTCAATCGGTTCTACTGCTCTTATAAGTATTGCGCACCCGATACCTTTATTCTCTGTAACTATATTAAAACAATAATAATTACCATAAATAAAATACACATAGATTGTGCCACCTTCTTCATATAACACACTGCTTCTGCCCGAAACTTTCTGAAATGCATGGCAGGCGGGGTCATGTTCACCTATATATGCTTCAACTTCAACAATTTTACCCGCAAGGCAGGTTTTATTGTCTATTTTTCTTACAATCACTTTGCCAAGCAGTTCTTTTGAGACTTTTATCGTGTCTTTTTTAAAAAAATCAATACTTATGGGTTTATAAGCCTTCATTGTTTAAATTAGTCAATTTTTAAGTGTTTATATATTCACAAATTTGGGTTTATGTAAATACAATTTGCTTGAATTTACATAATATATATTGTATATTATTATGATTTTGTGAGCAAAATTTTTTAGAGTGGGTTACGTAACCCACTTTTTTTTTAAAAAAAATGGAAAACAATTATACAGAAATAATAAATGACTTTTTTAAGGTTTCCGATTTTGTTTTGATTGATTTTAAGCAAAAAGGGAACAAAGGCAATTTAATACTTGAGGTTTTTGTTGATAGAAAAGAAAATTTCAATATTGATGAAATAGCGAAGGCGAATAAAGATTTATGGAAATATCTTGAAGAGAAAAATGCTGATAAAGGGATTTTGAAAATAATAGTCTCTTCACCGGGAGCGGAAAACCCGATTAAGTTTTTCTGGCAGCTTGAAAAGCATATTGGCAGAGAACTGGATATAAAACTGAAAAATGATGAAATTTTAGCGGGAAAATTTGTTGAAGTAAGTAATACTGAAGATGAAGAGATTGAATTGCAGGTTAAAGACAAAAAAGAATTAAAGAATATTAGAGTTTTATTCGGTGATATATCCGAAGTTAAAATAAAATTGAGTTTTAAAAAATAAAAAAATTCTATAGTATGAAATCAGATATTATTGAAGCCTTTGCACAAATGGCAAAGTTAAAGAATATCGACAGGGATATTCTGGAAAGCGTGATAAAGGATTCATTCAGGAAAATGATGGAAAAAAGGTATGGGCTTGAAGCAAACTTTGATATTGTCGTTAATATGGAAAAGGGCAATATAGAAATCTTTCTTAACAAGACCGTAGTCGAAGAAGTTAACGACCCGGCTCTTGAAATTGATGTCGAAGGTGCAAAGGAAAGATCGGGTGAGGATTTCGAACCCGGAGATGAATATGTGGAAGAAATACCGATAATTGATTTCGGAAGAAGGCTCGTGCTGAATCTTAAGCAGAACCTGAACCAGAAGCTCCGTGAAATAGAAAAAGAAGTTACATTTAATAAATACAAAGAACTGATTGGTGAAATAATTGTAGGTGAAGTTTACCAGATAAAACCGAATTCGATTTTGCTTATACACGACCATAATGAAGTGCATTTTCCGAAATCTGAACAGATTGCAAAGGAAAGATATAAAAAAGGGGATACAATAAGGGCTATTATAAAAAGCATTGAAAAGAAAAGCTCGGGTCCGCCTGCAATCATTGTATCAAGAGCCGACGAACAGTTCCTTTTTAAATTATTCGAACTGGAGATACCTGAAATATTTGACGGCATACTTGAAATAAAAGCAATCGCCCGAGAACCCGGTGAAAGAGCAAAGATCGCGGTACTTTCCAACGATGACAGAATAGATGCGGTTGGTGCCTGCGTCGGAATGAAAGGAATGAGAATACATTCTATTGTGCGGGAACTCAGTAATGAAAATATTGATGTGATTAATTTCACCGATGATATAGCGTTGTATATTGCAAGGGCACTTGCTCCTGCGAAGCTGCAGGATATATACATTGATAAAGAAGGTAAGATTGCAAAAATATATGCTGATGAGGATCAGAAGAGCCTTATTATCGGAAAGAACGGTCAGAATATAAAACTTGCTTCGAAATTAACCGGTTACCAGATAGATGTTGTCAGGGAAACCGAAAAAGAAGACACTGAACAGGAAGTAAACACAGAAGTACAGGATGAAAAATAATATTACAAATTCATAAATATCAAATAATTTTAAATGTCTGAATTGGAAACTAAAGGGAAAAAATATAAAGTCGCTGCACTGATAAGAGAAATCAACAGATCTAAAGAAGATGTAATTGATTATCTAAGTTCAATTGGTGTGGAGAAAATTTCGATAAATACTTCACTAGAGCCTGACATAGTGTCAAAGGTATTTTCTCATTTCAAAAAGGACATTGAAGACCAGGAAAAACATTTAAAAAAGGTTGTTGACTTTGTACAGAAGAATAAAGTTGAAATATACGAAGCGGATGAACGCATAAAAAAGGAAGAAGAGCAAAAAGTAAAGAAAGCGGAAGAGCAGAGATTAAAAAAGGTAATAGAAGAAGAATCGAAGAAAAAAGAAGAAGAGAAGAAAAAACAGGAACTGATGGCTTTTCTTGAAAGGGAAAAAGCTATAAAAGAGCAGGCGGAAAAAGACAAGAAAGACAGTTTAGAAAGAATAATTGCAGCTAAGAAAAAGAGGGATGAAGAAAAAGCAAAGAGGGAAGAACAAAGATTAAAGATTGAAAAGGAAAAAGCCGAAGCTGAAGCAGAAAGAAAAGCCAGGTCGGAAAAGAAGTATGATGACCAAAAACCAAAATCAGAAGAGGCTAAGAAACCTGAAGAAGTAAAGAAAAAGGAAGAAGTAAAGAAAAGCGAAGAAATAAAAACAGATAAAAAGATTCAGGAACCCGAAGCAAAAAAAGCAGTATATGATAAAGAAAAG
>Ga0182021_10004033_pt1 | contig 17207 bp, 13 predicted proteins | sample 612E3MmetaG_FD_120493 | JGI IMG/M metagenome (GOLD analysis project Ga0182021, IMG submission 120493) | Permafrost microbial communities from Stordalen Mire, Sweden - 612E3M metaG (Illumina Assembly) | ecosystem: Environmental > Terrestrial > Soil > Wetlands > Permafrost | place: Sweden...
ATTCGCTCCGAACAGGTAGCCGCCGGTCATGATCGCGCCACTGAGATCGGCCCCGCTGAGATTGGCCGCCATGAGATCGGCTTCGGCCAAATCGGCTTTTTTGAGGTCGGCTTGGGAGAGGTCGGCCCGGCCCAGGTTGGCCCGGCCGAGGGATGCCCGCGGCAGCTTGGCCCGTCGCAGGTTGGCGCCCCGGAGATCCGCTTTCTGCAGGTCCGATCCGCCCAGGTCGGCCCCGCTGAGATCGGCGTCGCTCAGGACGGCTTGCCGCAAATCGGCCCGATTGAGGGCTGCTTCCTTGAGGACCGCTCTCTGGAATTGGGCCCGGAAGAGAGGCCGTCCCCGCAGGTCCGCGCCGCTCAGATCGGTGTCGTTGAAATTGATGATGCCGTTGAAACGGACTGTGGTCAGGTCGGCGCCGCTGAGATCGGGCTTGATCCGCGGGTGGGCGCTGCGCCACGCGTTCCAGGCGGACGTCCCTTCTTTGAGAATCTTTAAAAAACGTAATTCAGCCATGATCGCCATTCCTGGATATTCGACTCGGCCCACGGCCCCTCATCGATGTCTGCCAAGCTATGATAATATACCCGTTCAAGCCGCTCCTTTCAAGGCCTCCTTCATGGAGCGGCGGGGAGGCTTCGGATGAAAAAGACAACCGGTACGCCGCTCGGGAGAATGACGTGAGCAATCGACTTCGCCTTTTAAGCGCCGTTCTTGTTCTGGCCGTTCTCAGCGTGGCCCTGCCCGCCCTGGCCCAGCGGACCGGCTATTCGCGGGAGGAATTCCAGCGCCGCCGCCAAATCCTGCGCGAAAAGGCCAAGGAAGGCCTGATCGTCCTTTTCGGCGAAGATCAGGCGCCGGCCGCCGCGCCCTCCCGTCAGGACAACGATTTCTATTATTTCTGCGGAATCGAGGATCTCGGCGCCATATTGACCATGGACACCCGCACGGGGGAGACCAACTTGTTTCTTCCGCGCCAGTCCGCGCGGGAGGAGATGATCAGCGGGGCCAACCTGCTCAAGGACGAAAAGGCCGGGGAACGTCTGGGCCTGTCCCATCTCTATGATCTCGGCTACTTCGACGAATACCTGGCCCGCAGCGCTCGCGGCGGGCTGGCCTTCTGGCTGCGGCTTCAGCCGGGAGACGCGGTGGACAATGCCCGCAGCGAGGTCCTCATCTTCGAGGCCCGCAAGAACCGCACCCATTACAACGCCCAGATCACCCGGGACGATTTCCGCGTCCAGCGCCTGCGCGAGCGCTACCCGGCCTTCGATTTCCGCGACGTCACGCCGTTCATCGACGCGATGCGCTCGATCAAGAGCGCCGAGGAGATCGCCGTCCTGCGCCGGAACGGCCGGCTGTCCGGCGAGGCCGTCAAGGCAGCCCTGCTGGCCTCGCGCCCCGGCGTCTTCGAATACGAGATCGAAGCGGCCGCCCGCTACGTCACGATCAAAGGGGGATCCCCCGGCATGGCCTTCGCCCCCATCGTCGGCTCCGGGCCCAATACCTGCGTCTGGCATTACGAAGCCAACGGCCGGCAGACGAAGGCCGGCGATCTTGTCCTGATGGACTTCGGATCGGACCTCGACCACATGGCCATGGACATCACCAGGACTTGGCCGGTTTCGGGCGTCTTCTCCAAGGAACAGCGCGACGTCTACGATGTCGTCCTGGCGATCCAGACGGCCTGCATCGAGTCTTACAAACCCGGGGCCACGACGGCCGACGTCCAGAAACACGTGGCCGAGGTCCTCAAACAAAAGGGGCTCGACGGCCACGGCGAGAAGGGCGGCTTCGGGCATTTCGTCGGCATGGGCACGCACGACGTGGGCCCGCGCATCACCCGGCTCGAGGAGGGCATGGTCTTCGCCATCGAGCCGGCGCTCTATTTTCCCGAGAAGAATATCGGCATCCGGATCGAAGACACCGTCCTGATCACCAAGGACGGCTGCGAGGTCCTGACCGCCGCCGCGCCCAAGGAAATCGCGGACATCGAACGCCTGATGGGCAAGCGCTAGAATCCCAGGGAGAAAAGCATGAAAAGAATCCTCGTCGTTTTCGCGGTTCTGTGCCTGCTCGCCGCTCCGTCTCTTTCCGCCCAATCCCGGGGTTTGCAGGCCATTCGGGCGGCGGATATGAAAACGCACCTGGAATTCCTCAGCGCCAAGGAGTTCGAAGGGCGCAGTGCGCCGTCCGCGGCCCTCAACATCGCCTCCCGCTATATCGCCTTGCAGGCCCAAAGGATCGGCCTGAAGCCGATTCTTCATAGCGGCTCCTATCTCCAACAAATCCCGGTGGAAGTAACGACCCTCTCGCCGGCCCAATCGAAGCTGCGGATCATCTCCCCGGGCGGGGAGCTGGTCTTCGATTTCCCCAAATCCTTCGGCGTGAACGTCCGGACCGGCGGGGAGGGGGTGGTGAGCGGCGGGCTGGTCTTTCTGGGCACCCTGCTGAGCGGCCCGTCCGCCGATTGGGCCGGGCTGACCCTGCCCGACCTCAAGGGCAAAATCGTCATGCTGCTCGACATCCCCGCGCCCTCTCCGGCTTCGCCGGCCGCGGCGCCGGCCGGCTCACCGGCCATGACCCGCGTCCGCTTTCTGCGGGAGAAAGGCGCCGTGGGTCTCTTGACGGTCATTTCCGCGGAGCGTGAGAGCATCTTCCTCGAAAGGGGTTTCGATTTCGACATCGGCGAACGGCTGCGTTTTCCCGAAGTCGACACGTCCATTCCCGGCGCCCCGACGCCCGCTCCGGTCCAAGGCCCGGCCGCGGGACCATTTTTCCAGCTCGAGCTGCGGCACGAAGCCGGGGCCGCGATCCTCGGCATTCCCTGGACGGAGATGGAGGCCATTTACGCCGGAAGCGCCCGCGGGAAGGCGGTCGGATCCAAGGAGTGGCCGAATCACCTGGTTCAGATAAGCCTCGCTTACGAAACGCATCGGACGACGACGTCCAACGTGGTCGCCTGGATCGAAGGAACGGACGCCGCGCTGAAGGCCGAATATGTGACCATCAGCTCCCACCTCGACCACCTGCCGATGCGGGAAGGCCGCATTTTCCCCGGTGCGGATGACAACGGCTCGGGAGCCGTGGCCATGCTTTCGCTGGCCCAAGCCATGATGATCGAACGGCCCAAACGCTCCGTCATCTTCGTCTGGAATACAGCCGAGGAGAAGGGCCTTATCGGTTCCTACTATTTCGTCCAGCACTGCCCGGTGCCTGTAGAGAAGATCAGCGCCAACCTCAACTTTGACATGATCTCGCGCAACGATCCGAACATGATCTACCTGATCGGCTCCAACAAGCTGTCCACCGAGCTGGACGCCGCCATCCACGCGGCCAACGACAAATCCGTGAGGATGAAGCTCGATTACACTTTCGAATCGCCGGCCCATCCGGACCAGTTCTTCTTCCGCAGCGACCAGTATCCCTACATCCGCTACGGCATCCCCGCCGTCTGGTTCTTTTGCGGGACCACTCCCGACTATCATACGGACGGGGACACGTTCGAACGGGCCGACCTGGCCAAGGCGGAGAAGGTGGCCAAGCTCGTCTACCTGACCTGCTGGGACATCGGGAACAAGCCGGCCTTGCTGAAGCTGGATCTCCATCCGGAGATTACGGCCCGCGGCCGGGCCGCTATGAAGATCAACTGGCGCAATCCGCCTCCGCCGGCGGAGAAGAAATAGCCGGGTCCGGCCCGCCCATCCTCCTCCGCTTATTTCCCATGCGGCGGGAGACCGCCACGGCAAGAACGCCGGCCGCAATGCCGGTGGCGACGTCCGTCACGTAATGAAATCGCCCGTACACCGTGGCGACATAGAGCGACAGAATGATGGGCGAGAGGAGCCAGAACCAGAGCCGCTTATGACGGCCGGCCATCATCCACATGACGGTGGCGTTGGCGCAGTGAGGGCTGGGGATCGTTCCTCCAATGAACTGGGCGTTGTGGCGGAGCCATTCTCCGATCCCGGTCCAAAAACCACCCTTAAGAGGGACGCTGAATTGCGGGCCCAGGAAATAAAATGGACCAGCGACCGGAAAAAGTATAAATCCGAAATCGCAGACGAAGTTCGAAATGCCCAGGGCCAGGAGATATTCTTCTGCCGCTTTTTCGCCTCCCCGCCGGTAGATCGCCGCGGCCAGAATGATATAGAGCGGCAGGTAAATCACATAAGCGAACATCATCCATTCCGTGAGCGGCCGGGAAACGAAGCGCTGCAATTCAAGAACCGGTTGAAATCCGAAGATCCCGTTTTCCGCGTGGAGGATGATTTCGTCCAGCCAGCGGCCGTACAGGACCCGCTGAAGATCGGCTACGGCCAGGTTGACGTAGGAGTAGACGAACAGGATTCCGGCCAGGCGGACGGCGAATCCGAAAACCTTTCCGGCCCAGCGGCGGACGCCGACGAGGAGACCTACATAGGCCGCGGCCACGGCGGCGTCCTTCAAGGCCAGGATCGCTCCCCCGGGAATCCGACGGGAGAAAACCACGGCCAATAGGCCGGCCAGGGCCAGGGCCCCCAGGATAATAATATCGACGGGGCGAAATGGGGTTCGGCTGTTGGCTGATCGATCCCTGGGCATCGGCCATCCTCCGCTCAGCTCAGGATACGGCCGTCTTCGATGCGGACGATCCGCGAGGCAAAGGCGGCGATGCGCAGATCATGGGTGGCGACGACGACGGCGCTTTGAAATGTCCGGGCGATTTCCGCGAGGATCTCGATCACGGCCTGCCCGGCGCGGCCGTCGAGGCTGCCGGTCGGCTCGTCCGCGAGCACGATCGCCGGCCGGTGGATCAGGGCCCGGACGACGGCGGCGCGTTGCTCCTCACCGCCCGACAATTCCCGGGGAAAACGGTCCCGCAGATTGTCGATCCCGACCCGGCGCAGAAGATCCTCGGCGCCGCGCCGGATGTCCTCGGCTTCGCGTCCGGCGATCTGCCCCATGAGCAGGATGTTCTCCCAGACCGTCAGGTGAGGAAGCAGGTTGCAGCGCTGAAAAACGAACCCGACGGTCCCGGCCCGGTGGCGGCGGTCGCGGGACGGGGAACCGGAATGAAGCCGGCGGCCGCCGAGCTCAACCGACCCCGCGTTCGGAGTGAGAATCCCTCCGGCGACCGAGAGAACCGTCGTTTTTCCGGCTCCGCTCGGACCTTGGAGAAGGACGAATTCTCCCGGCTCGACGGCCATCGATACGTCATGCAGGACCTTGACCGCCCGGGCGCCTCGGCCGCGGGTTTGAGAAATGCCCTCTAATATCAGGGGTTTCATGCGCGGAAAGCCTCCAGGGGATCGACCGCCTTGAGCCGCAACACCGGCACGACGGCCGATCCCAATCCGGCCAGGATGAACAACAGGGCGATGAGCATAATATCGGCGGGAAAGAGGCGCAGGGGAATCGTCGGCAGAAATGCGTCCAAAGCAAGCTTCAGCGCGACAGAGAGAGCCGCGCCGATCAAGGTCCCCTTGAGGGAGATCGCCGCGGCCTGGGCCAGAACACCGCCCCCGGCCGCGCCCGTCCCCATGCCCATGGCGATCACGACGGCCAAGTCGGCCCTCCGCTCGTCCACCACGCTCAGGATCAATAGCCCGATCAGAACCGCGGCTGCGCCCATTCCCAAGCCGGCGATCAGGGCCATGAGCGGGACGAAACCGGCCGTCACTTCGCGGGCGTTGGCGGCGACGAAATAGGCGCGGGTGTAGGCCCGCAGGCCGGGGAACTTTCCCTCCACGGCGCCGATTACGCTTTCACGGTTTGCGCCCGGCGAAAGCTTGATCAGGATGAACGCCGCTTGTCCGGTCAACCCTCCGGCCGCCGCCGCGGCGTCGAAGCTGGTAAATACAAATTGGGTGGCCAAGATGTTGGTCCCCGTGGTCAGCCCGGCGATCTTTACTTTAAATCCGCCGATTTCGACGGCGTCGCCGATCCCGACGCCCAGTCGGAAAGCGGCGGCCCGATCCAGGGCGATTTCGTCGGGAGCTCGTGGGGGCCGGCCTGAAGCGTAGCCGGGCGGGCCGCCCAGCCCGTCCGGTTGGCGGTACCCGATTGTCAGCAGGGTCAGACGCCTGAGGGGGTCCCTGGCCCCGGGCAATTGAACAGGCAGGAAAGCTTCCAGGACCGGATCGGCGGCGGCGACGCCGGGAATGGCCCGGATGGGTTCCAAGGCGGTGAGGGGGATGAACGTAATGGTCGAGCCGCGGATCAGGTTATCCGCTTCGTTCGGGGCGACCCAAAGATCCACGCCGGTTTGGCCGGCATAGCTCGACATGGCCGTTTGGACGCTGCGGAACGCCGAAGCGATGACGATGACGAGGAGCGTGCAGGCGGCGACGCCGGCCACCGCCAGCCGCCTCCGGGCGTGACGTCCGCGCAGGGATTTCGAGAGGAGCGCGATCATGGCCTTCAGCCTCCCAGGATGGATTTAAGGGCCAGGAATTCCGCGGAACCCAGCATTCCGCCGAGAAGAATGCCGGCTGCCAATTCGGCTGGAGTGTGGTTTCCGGCGTCCCAACGGGCCCAGGCGGCAGCCAGGACGGCCAGCCCGAGGGGGGCGACGCCCGGCCCGAAGAAGACCATCGCCGCCGCCAGGGCGCAGGTCAGCACCATTGTGTGGATGCTGATTTTCAAACGCCGGTTGATGAGGACGAGCAAGAGCGTATTCGGGACATGGACGGCCAGGAGCCCCCAGAGAGGCCAGCGGGCGCCGGCGGCGAACAGGGCCAGGGCGCCGGCCCCGTATTCCGCCGCGAGAAGCCGATAAACGGCTTCGCGCTCGGTCCGGACGTGCATCTCCAGGTCGCTCAGCCGGCCCTTGGCCTTCAAAAGGAAAAGCTGGCCGACCGGGATGACGGCCAGGATGAGAACGGCGAACACGGCGAAGGCGATCCGGCGGACGCCCTGCGGTTCGTACCGGACCGCCAAAAAACAGGCCAAGACTGCCGTCCAGACGGAGGGATTGAGAATGAGCGAAAGGAGATCGGAAAAACGAAAGGGCTGGCCTCTCAGCGACACGTCAGGACTCCCCGGCGGGGCCGCGGCGGAACGAGCGGTACCAATCGGCGCAAAGGGCGAGGCCGCTATCGAACGGCAGGCCGGCCGGCCAGGACACCGCCCGGCGGAGCCTTGCGGCGCTGTAATAATGGTCGCGGGAAACCAAAAAAAGCCGATGGGCTGACGATCGCCGTCCGTCCTTGTCGAAGAGGAGCCCGGCCGCAAGCCCCATGACCAGACGCGCGATCGGATAAGGGAGACTGAGGCGAGGCCGGCGCGTCCCCGTGGTCCGGGCCAGGGATGTGACGATGCCTTTGAGGCTCACGGGCCGGCCGTCATTGACGTGGAAAGTCTCGCCGCCCGTCCCGGTCACGCCGCCGGCCGCGAGGGCCACGATCACCTCGGCCAGCTCCTCGACCGAGATGACGGAGAGGCGGGCCCGACCTCCGTTGATCAGGAAGGGAAAACGATCGAGCGCCCGAATCAAGGCCGGCAGAAAATGACGGTCTCCGCGCCCGTAAACGAACGTCGGACGCAGGACGGTTCCCCCCGCGGCCAGGACGGCCTTCTCGGCTTGGACCCGGGACCGGCTGATGGCCGTGGCCGGCCGGACGACCGATTCTTTTTCCGCGGCCCCGCGATGAATGCCGAAGCCGTACACGGCTGTGTTGCTCAAATAGATGAAGCGGCCGACGCCGGCGGCCCGGGCTTGGGCCGCCAGCGCCTCCGTGCCGCGGGCGTTGACGGCCTGGCACCGTTCGGCGTCGTCCCCGATGTACGAGGCGGCGTGGATGACGGTCCCGATGTTCCGACAGATTCCTTCGAGGGACGCCGGGACGGAAAGATCGGCCTTGACGATTTCGATGCCGGCCGGCCCTCCGGCGGGAAGGTCGCTCCGATGGACGAGCGTCCGCAGGGAAAGATCCGGGATCCGCCCCAGACGGGCCAGGACGGCGCCGCCGATGAAACCCGATGCGCCCGTCAGGAGGATCCCGCGCTGCAGCCGGTCTTTTTCTTCCATTGTTCGAACCGCCGATATCTTTTCCAGACCTCGGGCTTGAGCATGCTCCAGGTTCCGCCCATGCATCCGATCGGGCGGCCATTCTGCGAGAACGTACCGTCTATGCGCAGGTGGACCAGTTCGTCTCTCCGATATTGCTTGTCCGTCACCAGAGCCTCGATCCGCACGGGCGTCCGCGTCTCGGCGAATTCGTCGAAGCGGATATCGAAGGAGCGGGTGGCGAACATCGTCCCTCCGGGCACGCCCAGGAAGAGATGGGAAATGGCGATGCCCAGCTGGCGGCCGGTCTCTACCAGCATCATCGCCGGGATGTGATCGAGGGGATGCTCGAAAAAGAACGGATGCTCCATATCGTGGACCATCTCGGCTTCATATCGTTCCTCCGCGCCGGGAAGCCGGCGAACGTCGGCCAGCAGCACGTTGCGCTCATGGATCTTGTGGACGTAGCGGCCGTCAATTCGTTTGAGCATGGCGGTCCTCCCCCCCCGGGCCGAGGCCAAGGCGGCGATTCCGGCGGCATCGGCAGCCGGCAAATTCATGATCATGTCCCAGAGCCGTTCGCAGGCGGTCCGGCCGATGGCCCGTTCGCCCTCGACGAGGAGCTTCTCCCGGACGACGTCTTTCCGGTGCGGATCGCCGGCCATGCCCGTGGGGATGAGGCACTCCGCGGACTCCGTCCGGCCGTCCTTCAGACGGACCGTGACCCGGCTCCCCATGCGGAAGGACAGCTTGCGCAGATCGCCCAGGGGCCGATAGGTCTCGGCCGTCGGGGACGGCGAACGGCGGAAGCGCGAACGCAGGCTGCGCCCCCAGCGCTTGAGGAAATATCGGCGCTCCTCCTTCGCCAGCCGGGCGATCTTGATGATATCGCCGGGCCCGAGGGCCCGGGCGCTCCCGAACATGGAACGGAAAAGCCGGGAGGTCCGGTAGAACTGCAGCATGTCGGCCGAATGGCGACTGCCGCCCTCGTTCAGTCCGGCGTCGATGCCGAGGAGCTGATGGATGGTGAACTTCCAGTCATGGACGAGCCGGGCCCGCGGCCCCAAGCTCTCCACCGCCGCGACCAGCGCCGGAAAAGCCGCCTCGTCGTAGTGAAAACCGCGCAGATCGCCCAGCGTCAAAGCGGCGGCTACGCAGCGGAGGGTCGAAAATTGAACGTTTACCGGCGTCCAGACGCCGGGGACGTGCGGTTCGGACAGGCGTTCCATCGTCACCGCGGGCAGGGACGTGGCCACTTCGATATGGTCGATGTCCTCCGGCCGGAAGCCCGGCCGGGCCTGGATCTCCCGGGCCGCGTCCACGGCGCCCGAGGCGTAGCCGCAGGCGGCATAGCGCTTGAAGCAGAGAGCATATGTGCACCAGGCTTCCCCGAGCTGGACGAACGGGTTGGGGACCCGGCGCTGGAGTGTGAATTGGCGATAGAAGCCGGCCCGGTGTTCGAGAATATCGTGGGCGCCGGACAATCCCTCCTTGGCCAGGAACGCGGCTCGGACGCCCTCGACGACGGCCGAGGCGCCCGTCAGGATCTTGGAATCGGGCGAATACATGCCGGGGTGAAGCGGCAGGTCGGGCAGGGTCAGAGCCAGGGCGAAGGCGTCCGCGAATTCCCGTTCTTGGAGGCCGAGGATGACCCCGGCGGCCGCGGCCGCGGCGAAACGCAGAAGGTAGGACCGCAAATGCCCGTGGCGGATCTCGGCGGTGACGACCCAGCCCAGCCGGCCGGCCAATTCGTTGGCCACGATCTGGGCCCGGAGCATCGTGGCCCCGTCGGCTCGGGCGAATTCGGCCACGGAAAGCGGCGCCAGGACGGCGGCTTGGCCGAGATGGCCGCGGTAGTGGAAATCGTCAAGCTCCAGGGCGTTGGCGAACACGACGTGATAGTAGAGAGCGTCCCAGAGCGAGGCCGGACGGCCGTGCGGGATGATCGTGCAGGGACCGGGGCTTAGGGTTTCCCGGCCGGCCCGCCAGGCCTTGGCGCCGGCCGTGGACCGGGAGCCTGCCAGCACGGCGGCCAGGATGTTGGCGATCTGCCAGCGGGAAAAATCAAGGACGTCCGCGGGCGCCTGTTCCAGGCGGAATGAGGCGGCCCAGCGGGCGGCGGTTTCGAGCTGCGCTTCGGCCGGCGCGGAGATCCTTCGCCTCGCCGACCCGCTCATGGAAACACCCGATAGGCGTCGACCTTCGAATAGACGAAAGACCGGTCCTCCGCTTTCAGGACCCGGCTCAGCGCTTCGTCCTTGCGGATGCGGTCCCGCAGTTCTTCCGGAACTTCCCGGGGCAGGATGAGATTGCGCAAGCTGAGCCGGGCGCCCGGACGGGCCGTCCGCAGAACCTCTTCGAACAATCGCCGCGTATCCGAGAGGCTCATCAACTCGCAGATGTTGGACAGGCCGAAGGCGTCGAACGTGCCGGACGGCAGGGACGACAGCCAGGCCTTGGCGTCTCCCGTATGGATCCGGATCCGATCCAGGCGGGAGCGGATGGTGGAAAAGTGCTCCTCCCGGAGGTACTCCGGCGCTTCGGCCGGAGAGCGGTAGCGGCCTCTCAGATAAAGATGGACAAAATAGTTGCCCGGCGCGGGAACCGCCTGGAGGACGGCCCGGAACTTGCGGCGGAAGCTCTCGGAGAAGGAGTGCGATCCGTCGTCGAAGCTGAAGTAATCGGCTTCCAGTCCCATCCGGGCCAGGGTCCGCTTGTTGTAAAACAATTGGAAGACCGAACGGGTCCGCGGCCCGCTCCAAGAGCGGTCAAAAACCGCCCGCTGTTCATTCATGTTCGGAGCGTTCAGGAGGCGGTCGATCCGTCGCTTTCCATGGGTCAAACGGATGTAGCGTCCGACCAGCTGGACGAACCGATCATAGCGTCCTTGCAGGAGCATTCCGCGGCGCAGAAGCTCCGTCTGGCCGTCCCAAAAAGCGGCATCGTCCGGGCTCAGCGCTCCGCGCAGCGCCGCGTAGTATTTCAGCCGATCGTCCGCGGGCGCCAGGCCCATGAAGCCGATGAAATCCGGATAGTCCAGGCGGGCCATGGCCGCGATCTTCAAGGCCAGGACCCGGGACTGGCTGGGATTGATGTCGATCGAATGGATGACGGCCGGGTCAAAAAGCAGGAAGCCCAGGGTGTTGCACGCCCCGGAGGTGATGGTCAGAACGGTCTCGCCCGGCCGGATGGCCAGGGCCTTGTGATCGGCTTCCGGATCCTCCCAATTGACGGTGTAGATCAGCTTGTGAAGCTCGATCTGGTCCTTGTTCTTTTTTTTCATGAATCCCGCTCCCGATCCTCGTCGAACGCCGTGCGCTCAGACAAGCGAATAGTCTTCATAGGGCACCCTCAGCGCCAGCCGCGCCAGAGCGTCGTTGTCCCGCCGAAGGCCGATGACGAAGCCCAGCGATTTGAACGTGAATTTGGGAAATCGGGCCAGTCTCCGCCGCAAGGGATCCCGCTCGTGAAGGCCGATGGCCAAAAAATGGACTTTTTGCTCGAAAGCGAAGCGGCGGGCCGCGTCGAGAAGCCGGTCGAGGGCGGGTTCGCCGCCAACCCGGCAGGCCATGGCTTTGACATAGAGCATCCGGATGGCTTGGCCGATCCCGGGGAGCGCGATGGCCGGAAAAATCGATCGGGCTGTTCGCAGCGCGGCGGCGATCGGCCGCAAGGACAGCGGCAATTTGATCAGAACGTTCTGCTTGGCGTCGCCGAGATCGACGAGGGTGAGGGCGGCTTCCAGCGCGCCGCCCGCCCGTGACTCCCAATGGACGCATCCGCTCAGCCCTTCGGGCGTGAAGAAGGGGCCGAACTGGTAGCCGCGATAAAATTCGTTATAGAAGCGGCACAGCTCGTCCGGATCCGGAGCGGCCGCCGGGGTTGGGGCAGGACGGCCTCTCCATCGGGCGGAGGGAAGGATCTGATCGACGTGGAACGTTCCCAGGCCGAGGGCTCGGGGCAATCCAGAATGGCCGTCGAAAAAAGAGAGGACTTCGCTGTTCCCCTGCGCGGCCGTGCTGACCACCAAGTCCGCGCCGTCCGCGTCCAGGCGCTCCCGCATCGCCCCCAGCAGGCGGATGGCCAGTCCTTTTCCGCGATGGGCCGGGTGGGTCTTCAGATCGCCCAGATAATGGATGGTCCCGGTTTGTCCGTCGATCCGCACCGGGACACGGGCGGCTGAGACCGATCCGACGACAGCCCCGCCCTCCTCGGCGACCAAGACGACGTGCGGTCCGCGCTTTTCCAGCAGGCGGAAGAAATCCGGTTCGCGGTCGCTGCGGATGGAGATCCGGCCGCTCATCGGCGTCAACGACGTCAGGCGGCGAAGTCCCGGATCGTCGCTGCGGACCGCCTCCCGGATCGTGGCCATAGGGACTCTCCGGACTAGGCTTTCTCGGCGGCCTGGTCGAAGGCCTTCTCCCGGGTGAAGGCCCGGGCCCGTTTGTGGGGATCGAGAAATTCATCGGACGTGATCCCCGCGCAGATTCCGATTTCCCCGGCCAGGAGGGTCGCGCCGACCACCTCCGCGAACTTGGTCGCCTTGTCCTGGCCGTAGCAGCCGATCATCTCCAGACATTCCCTCTGGGTGCCCAGGGCCGTCCCGCCGCCGACGGTGCCGACGATGATGTTCGGCAGCTTGACGGCGATATAGAGGTCGCCCTCCTTGGTCATCTCGAACATGGTGATGCCGACGCTGGCGTTGGCCACGTGGGCCACGTCCTGGCCGCAGGCGATGAACAGGCCGGCGATTCCGTTGGCGAAATGGGCGTTGATGCCCAGCATGCCGGCCTGGAAGCTGCCCAGGGCCCAGGAATGCCAGGCGGCGTGGATTTCCTCGGGCGAGGAGTTCAGGTGGCGGGTGACGACCTTGCGGGGTAGAACGGCTTCGGCCAGGACGGTCTTGCCGTATCCCGACAACAGATTGACGCCGGAGGCTTTCTTCTCCGAGGACAGGTTCGAGCGCAGGAGATAGCGTTCGACCGGAACGCGCTCGGCGATGAAGCGGCAGACCCGCTCCGTGGCGATGGCGATCATGTTGGCGCCCATGGCGTCCTGGGTGAAAAAGGAGAACTTCAGGGCCACCCGCCGCCCGATGATGTAGGGAGTGATCTCCAGGAGCTCGCCGTGGCCGGTCACGTCCCGGACCTGCTCTTTCAGAATCGGAAAATTGTCCCGCGTCCAGGCGACCAGCCGCTCGGCTTCATCCAGGCCCGAAACGATGAAGATCGGATCGAGGTGATTTTCATCTTTCAGGATACAGGTCCGGGCGCCGCCGGATTTGGACAGGGCGATAGCCCCCCGCTGATAGGTGAGGACCATGGCGCCTTCGGTGGTCGCAAAAGGCACGTAATACGTCCCGTCCGCATAGCGGCCGCGGATCTTCAGCGGGCCGATGAGGCCGAGCGGGACCTGGGCCACCCCGATGAAGTTCTCGACGTTGCCGCGGACGTCCGCGGCCTTGATCGAATAATGAGCGATATGCGACAGGGTCGTGCTTGTCTCGCGGCAAAGCCAGTCTCTCCGCTCGGCGACGAAATCCTCGTCATAATCGCGGCGGGCGTCGTGGGGGATGCGGGCGATGATTTCAGACATGAAATCCTCCGGGGGCCTTTCCGGCGTCACAGTCCGAAGCCGAAGGCCCGGTCATGAACCATTCCCATGAGATAAGAATCGATGTCGGGGTCGGTCCGCCCGTGGGCGGTCCGCCGCCTGGCTTTCATGGCCAGATCCAGGGCGAAATAGCGGGCCGATTCCCGGGCCATGGCCGAGCGGACGGCCCAGGGTTTGGGCGTCGGCCATTCGGTCTTGTAGGGGACGGACCCGTTTCCGTCATCGTTTTTGTGGTAGGTATACCGTTTGAAGGGCTCTTCTTTGGGCCTGTAGAAGGAGGGATTGAAGATCGTCCGGGCGTATTCCTTGGAGGCCAGCTTCAGGACGATGTCCGAGAGAAGCTTCATCACCGCCGTGGGCTCCCCGACCACGGCCCGGTATCTTTTATCGGCCTGGTGGACGCGGCGCCGGACCATGCCGTTCGGAGCGTACTTCTCCATCGCCGACAGCAGCGTCCAGAGCATGCCGCACTGTTTTTTGAAGAAGATCGATTTATGGTCATGGATGACGGGATTGGCCGATTGCCGGCAATAGACGAGCCCGTTCAGCTCGACCTCCATCCGCCGCAGCAGGGACGGCCCCCAGGTCCGATAGAGCAGATCATAGCCGAACTCGACCATGTTCAGGGTTTCGTGGTCTTCCAGGCCCAGGTTCTGCTGCGTCCCGCTCCAGAAATGGACGTCCTCCCAGGGAACGTCATGCAGGCGGCCTTCTTTTTTGAGCTTTTCCCACAGAGGCGTTCCCGGGAAGGGCGACAGGCGGGTCAGCTGTTGGTAGGTCGGCGCCAGGGCCACGAAATAATTCAGGTCCTCCAGGATGTTGGCGTGGGTATGGAAATCCCAGCCGCAGATCCAGGAGCCGACCGTGCGGATGCCCATGCGGTGGAGATTTTTGAAGACCCATTTGGGATCCACCGTGCTCCGCTTTTTATAGTGGAGAAGATCGCCGAATTTGGATTCGACGCCGATGAACATAACCCCGATGCCGATTTCGGCAATGGCGTCCCAGCCGAAACGCTCGACGAAGGCGCCGATGTGGTCGAGGGACCCGAAGGAGAACCAATCCAGGGCCTCGACGACGTCGGGGTGGCTCTCCCAGTGCTCCTTGATCCCGTACAGGTAGTCTGGCCAGCGGAAATGGTCCTCATCGACGACGAAGATGTTGGAGAGGTTGGGAAACGTCTTATGGTACAGGGCCATCGAATCGACCAGATCCTTGGGCGGAAGCATCCAGATCCGCTGGTGGTCATAGAGGGCCGTGGAGGAGCAGAAATCGCAGGCTCCCGGGCAGCCCAGGCCGGAAACGAGAAAGCCGATGGCGCCCTTGGGAAACCGGGTGATAAACGGGGGAGAGCCGCCGCCCTTGGGCATGAGCTTCTGCTGCATGGGCCGGTCGACCTTTTCGCCCAGCAGGCGGCGCATGAAGGACACGCCTTCGCCGTGGCAGATCTCGTCGACGTATTTCTTCCATTCCTCTTCCGTGTGGGTGGCGCCCAGGGCCATGCCGCCGTGGCAGCCCAGCAGGATCTTCGTTTGGGGCGATGTCTCGCGGATGTGCTTGCACATGCGCAGGACGCCGTCCAGGTGGACGGGCAGGGCGCTGATACCGATGTAGTCCCAGCCTTTGCTCACCTCCCGGGTGAAATCCTCCCACCGCGGATACTCCAGGACGACCGAGGGCGTCTCGATGTTCTGGGCCAGCACATGGTTGGCGAAATGGTGGGAGTGGGAAATGATGCCGAAGATTCCGTCGGCCCGGGTGAAGCGGGCGCCCGTCGCATCGGTCAACGATGTGTCGTTGGGCAGCGTCGGATAAGGATAGATGGAGGACGTGAAGAGAATGCGCTTGGCCATGATCAAACCCCCAATAAATGAATTGTGGAAAATCTATAATGAGTGATGGAGCATGTCAATAAGAACATTTCGTGGTTCTCCTCTCGCGTTTCAATCTACGCGCGGAGAGAGCGGGAGGTGTCAAGGGTTTGTTAAAATTCGGTCACTTGTTTGTGGCCAAGGAAGGGCTGGAATATCCTCAGCGGAATTTCTGGGGATCTTCGTGCCGCCGGATTTTGTCCCAGCGCTTTTTCATATAGGACGCGACCATCCATCTCTTGGGCACGAACTTCTGGGCGGCGCGGTTGGCGAATCCCGGGATGACGACCGGCTTGTTCCGCCGGGCGCCGCGCAGCGAGGCCCGGACGACCGCAGCGGAGGTTCCCCAGGCATAACGGGGCAGAAACGATTTGAGCCCGTCATATGCGTGATCGTCGTGGAATCCGGTGTGCGTATAGCCGGGGCATAGGGCTTGGACGCGGATTTCGGTATCCTTCAGTTCGAGCGCCCAGACGCGAGCCAGGCCGACGAGAAAGGCCTTGGTGGCGGTGTAGAGGCCGCTGCCGGGGGAAGGAACAAAGGCCGATAGGGAGGAGGTCAAGATGACGACGCCTCGGTTCCTTCGGACCATCGTCGGCAGAAGGGCGCGGGTCAACCGGACCGGGGCCTCGTTATGGACCCGCAGCATGGCCATCTGGCCTTCGATGTCCGCCTCGCAGAACGGGCCGACCGTTCCGAATCCCGCGTTGTTGATGAGGATATCGGGAGATTCGAGATGCAGCAGACGCTCCCGCGCCGCGGCCAGATCTTCGGCTTGGCTGAGATCGGCGGCCAGGCATTCCACGGTCCCCCCGAATTCCCGGCGGATCGCATCGGCTAGGGTGTCCAGCCGGTCTTTTCGACGGGCGATCAGCAGCAGGGAAAATCCCTGGGCCCCGAGCTGGCGGGCGAATTCCTCGCCGATGCCGCTCGACGCGCCGGTGATGATGGCCCAGCCGGGCGTTTCCCAGTTCATGAAGTTGGCATTGGATTTCATGGGCGTTCCGTCTCTTTCCGCGGCCCCGGCTCCGATTTTTTCGATCGCGGCTCCCGGCGGGCCAAAGCGTTGACTTCCAATATGCAGTCGAGGGTGGTGCGGAAGGGCGTGTCGAATCCCGCCCGTTTCAGCTTGGAGCAATCCATGATATTGCGGTATCGGGCGCCGACCAGCCATTGCCGGGCCACGCGCACCCGGCCGGAGAAGGGGGCCAGGATTCCGGCCAGTCGATAAGCCGCCGGCCAGGGGATGGCCCGGAATTTTCGGCCTTGGCCGGCCAGATGCTCCCCCAGATCGAACGGTTCACCGGCGATGTTGTACGCGCCCGGAAGCGGATGGTGCACCGCAAAATGGACGGCCTTGGCCAGGTCTTCCTCATGCGTGTATTGAAAGAGAAGGCCGGTCGGGCTTTTCGGTCTGAAGGCCCAGAGGGTTCCGGATGATCGGGAAATATCGGGAAGAACGAAGAGATTGCCGGAATGGCGCCAGAAATTCGGCCCGGTCAGCAGGTGGGGACGAAACCGGGTGATGGTCAGGGACGGATGGCCGAGCTCGAATCCGTCCAGGAATTTTTCGACGGCGGCCTTCGTGGCGGGATAGAAAAAATTCTTGGCGTTTTCCTCCCCGCGCAGGGGCGTTGCTTCAGTGACCACGGCCGGATTCCCGGGGACCATGCCATAAGCCGCCACGGAGCTCGTATAGATGAACTTCGAGACCCCCGCCGCGGCGGCCGCCCGGG
>Ga0182021_10004035_pt1 | contig 17204 bp, 15 predicted proteins | sample 612E3MmetaG_FD_120493 | JGI IMG/M metagenome (GOLD analysis project Ga0182021, IMG submission 120493) | Permafrost microbial communities from Stordalen Mire, Sweden - 612E3M metaG (Illumina Assembly) | ecosystem: Environmental > Terrestrial > Soil > Wetlands > Permafrost | place: Sweden...
ACCGTCAAAAAGATGAACCGACATGCCCCCAGTCCAGCAGACCGCCGGAAAGAACGCCAGCACAATCTCTCAAACCCCAAATGCTACAAGGCTTTGGTCTCCACTTTGTCAGCCGCCCTGCGGGGGGGGGGGCGCCGGAGTTCGAAAAACCTTTCTGCAAAGGTGGAAGTTGATCCCGGCCTCGAACTCCTGTAACCAATGGTCTCGCCGAACCTACTGATGTGATTTTGAACAAACACAAGTTAAACCTCCTTTTGGCCGTAATGATCGCGCTCCTGGTCAATATGCCGGCGGCAGTGCGGGCCGAAAAGCTGCCCAATCCGGTCATCATTCTGGCCGACGATTTGGGGTACGGCGACCTGGGTTGCTATGGCCATCCAAGCATTGATGGCGTGGACATGACCGCGATGCTGCTGGGCAAAGGCCCCAGCCAGCGGAATCTAATGATCTATTACACCGGCGACGAAGTGTATGCCGTTCGCAAAGGACCTTACAAAGCGCACTTCACCACCTTTGCCGGCTACAGCAAAGAACCGCCACAGAAGCATAATCCGCCGTTGCTGTTCGACCTGCCGAATGATCCCTGGGAACGCTTCGACATCGCTGCCGAGCACCCGGAGATCATTAGCGATATTCAGCATGAGTTGGAAAGGTATCGTGCCACCCTTGTGCCCGGGAAACGGCAATACTGAACTGATCCGGCTCAACCCGGGGGCCGATGAAGCTTATCCCCATCCAGATCGAGTGCTACGCCGGGGCCAAGGCCGACGAGACGCCACGCCGTTTCAGTTGCGGGGAACGGCTCATTCAGATTACCGAAGTCGTTGACCGCTGGCATCAAGTGGAAAGCCAGCCGGAGTGGCCCCGGGCTGACTATTTCAAAGTGCGGGGCGCGGACCAGTGCGAGTATCTGCTCAAGCACGACCTGGAGTCGGATGAATGGTTCCTGGGGCAGCGGTGGTGACCATAATCATGTAAGAAAGCCCAGCTTCCGGCTACCAATACCAGTAGAACGGAACATCAGATGCCGGACGAAAACTCAGAAACGCTGTTCAAAAGCTGGCTCCACGCCTATGGTGGCACGGTGCTCAAGGTGGCGCGCGCGTACACGCTGGCCGCGGAGGAATGCGAGGATTTGGCGCAAGAAATCCTACTCCAGCTCTGGCGCTCCTTGCCGCAGTTTGAGGGGCGGGCCAGCGCGTCCACCTGGGTGTACCGCGTGGCGCTCAACACGGCCCTGGGTTGGCACCGGAAAGAGGGCCGCCGCCGGGCGCGGCAACAGCCGCTCCTCGAGCCAGAAGACCTGCCCGCCACGGGCGTGGACAGCGCCGAACAGCTTCATCAGCGCGAGGTGGTGGAACGACTCTACGCGGCCATTCGCCAGTTGCCCAAGGCCGAGGCGGCGCTGGTCCTGCTGTACCTGGAGGACCTGAGTTATCGCGAGATAGCCGAGGTGCTGGGCATCTCCGAAAGCAACGTGGGCGTGAAACTGAACCGGGCGAGAGAGGCTTTGGGCGAACTTATGAAAGAGGTAGTGCATGAAACCTGATAACCTGAAAGAAGCCTGGCTGGCGCAGCCGTCGCAAACCCGGCTGACGATTGATGCGGACTTGCTGCTGAAGGAAGTGCGACGCAACCAGAAGGCGTTCACCGCCAGCCTCTTTTGGCGCGACCTGCGCGAAATCGGCATCAGTCTGCTGATGGTACCCGTGTGGTTCTATTTGGCAGCCAAACACTCCTTGCCCTGGACCGCGTATTTACTGGTGCCGGCCCTGCTGTGGGTGGCCGGCTTCATGCTGGCCGACCGGTGGCGGCATAAACCGCACCCGCCTGCCCCGGGTGAAGCCCTCAGCCGGCGCGTGGAGAGTTCGCTCGCCCAGGTTGAGCATCAGATCTGGCTGTTGCGCAATGTGTTCTGGTGGTACCTGTTGCCTCCCAGCCTGGCGATGCTGGCTTTCTTTGGCCAGGTCGCGTGGTATATCCGGTTGGGCGGATGGTGGGCGGTTCTAGCGGTAGCGGGCATGGTCGCAGTAGTAACGTTGCTTTATGGCGGCGTTTACTGGTTGAACCAACACACCGTTCGTTCCGATCTGGAGCCGCGCCGCCGGGAACTCGAAGCATTGCTCGCAAGCCTCAAGGACACAACCATAGCGGACAGTCCGGCCGGCGGTCGCGATGCGGGCACTTCCAAATCGTCAAAAGCGATCTGGATGGGGTTGTGGGGAATCATTGGGCTTCTCGCTGTCACCGGCGTATGTTCGGTCTGGGCCTATCGCGCGGCAAAACCGCCCTCCAACGCCGCCTACGCCCCGGCTGAAGGGGATCCCGCAGTGACGAAGCTACTGGCGCCCATTCGGGAGAAGCATCACGTGCCGGCGATGGCTGCGGCCCTGGTGACCAGCAAGGGTCTCGTCACTGTCGGCGTGGTCGGCACGCGCAAACGAGGGACGGAAATCGCGGCGACCCTGAACGAACAATGGCATCTCGGCTCGGATACCAAAGCCATGACTGCCGCCCTGGTGGCGAAGCTGATCGAGAAGGGGAGCCTCAGATGGGAGAGCACTGTGGCCGAGGTCTTCCCCGACTTGGCGGCGGGCTTCGACCCCGAGGCTCGCACCATCACGGTCCTTCAACTCTTGTCCCATCGTGCCGGCCTGAAGCCCAACCCGGACTTGGTCCTTTACGGCGGGGCCGACGGCACCAGGGAGCGGTTGCGAGTGGTGAAGGACGCGCTCAGCAAGGCTCCGCAGCATAAGCCGGGCACGCATTACGAGTATTCCAACCTGGGATATGCCATCGCAGGCGCGATCACAGAAAAGATCACCGGCAAAACCTGGGAACAGGCCATGCGGGACGAAGTGTTTGGTCCGTTGGGAATGACGAGCGCTGGCTTCGGCGGCACGGGCACACCCGGCCAGGTGGACCAGCCCTGGGGACATCACATGGACGGGCAGCCGGTAGCCGGCAACGGTCCCGCCATGGACAACCCACCGGTGCTGAGTCCGGCTGGCCGGGTCCATTGCACGATTCAGGACTGGGCCAAATTCGTCGCCGACCAACTGCGTGGGGACCGAGGTGAGCAAGCCCTGCTCCAGCCAGCGAGCTATCAGAAGTTCCATACCCCGCCGTTTGGGGGCGAGTACGCGTTAGGCTGGCTGGTGGTGGAACGCGACTGGGCCGGCGGCACGGCGTTGAATCATGGCGGCGACAACACAATGAACTGTGCCAACGTGTGGGTGGCGCCGCGCCGCGATTTTGCCGTCCTGGTCTGTGTCAACCAGAGCGGTGACATTGCCTTTCGGGCCAGCGACGAGGCCGTCGGCGCGCTCATCACCCTTCACGCCGCAGGAACCAGCCGCGCCGAAACCGCAGGTCGGAAGGGGAACTGACCTGGTGAGCTGTAGGCGCTCGGGCGGCAAACAGTTGCTGCCGTTTGACCACCGTTCGTGATCGAGAGGACTCGACAAGCCTTGGGGCTGGGCATATTCGTCCGCGTATGAGTGGGCACGGGGCAAAAGACCAAGAACCGGTCCAAGGATTCGTTCGGGCCGAGTCGCCGGCAGGCACTCCAGTCCGGAAGTGCGCGTTCTCGTTCACCCTTTTGGTCGCCGGGCTGCTGGGATTAGCAGCCCGTGCTGCTGAACCGGCTTACGAGGGAAAGCCCGCGAGCTTTTGGTTGGACCACATGTATGCCCAGCCCAACGGAATGAGTGAGACCATCAGGGCATTCAAGGCGATGGGAAGCAACGCCGTGCCATTCTTGATCAAAACGCTGGAGCGCAAGCCGTCCAAGCTCGGCGAGGTGGTTGACCAAAAGCTCTACGAAGACGACCTTGAGCGCCATCTACCCAAGTGTGTAGCGAGAGCCCTGCCTAGCGCGATGCGCGTTGAAGACCGGCGAGAACATGCCGCGTTTCTCATCGGCCAGATTGGGCCAGACGCTGCGGCGGCCATTCCCGCCTTAATGGCCGTTTTGACCGACCAAATTGAAGGTTGGCGAATCGAGGCGGAAGTTCGTGGGGCCCTGTTGGCCATGGGCGAGAAACTGGCTGATCAAGTGCCTCAGTTCATCACGTAATTGAAGAGCGATGATCGCCAAACCCGGCAACTGGGAGCAGTGCTCTTGGCGGCAGTCGGGCCCAAGGCCAAAGCGGCCGTACCCGCGCTCCTTGAAGCGGCTGAGAGCCGGGACTCATGGGTGTGCCTCTCAGTTGCCCGGGCCCTCTGGAATATTGATCGCCAGACCAACGCCGCCGTCCGTCTCTATACCCGCAGTCTGCAATCAACCAACTCGAGCCACCGGCAGGTTGCGCTGGTTTATCTGCGTCAGATGGGAACCGCCGCCAGAGCGGCCAGGCCGCAGATCCAAGCGGCGCTAAAGGACTCTGACGATCTGGTGCGGCGGAAGGCAGAAAAGGCACTGCGGGAAGTTGATCCGGACCTGCTCCATTCGAGTCTTCAGGGAATCAATGAGCAAATTCCGGCAGCCGTGGCGAAGCTTGTTCAAACGATTCAATCGGGGGAGTTCAAAGATTGTTTCCGAGCGCTCGAAACCATCGCGGTGTTTGGCCCCGACGCCAAACCCGCCGTGCCAGCCTTAATCGAGGTGCTGACCGGACCGGCCCCCCAGCTTCCAGGGCCGTTTGCAGGCATCGGCTTGATGAACTCCCGCCGGAATGCGGCCGTGGCCCTGGCGGAGATCGGGCCGGAGGCACGCGCTGCAGCGCCGGCACTAATTGGCCTTCTAAAGGAACATCGGGACCACAATCGCGCCATCTACTGCAAGGCGTTGGGCCGAATCGGTCCAGCCGCGAACGAAGCGGTGCCCGTGCTCGAGGAGACGCTGCAGGATGATAACCGCGGGATTCGTCTGGCCGCAGCGGTCGCGCTGACAAGGATTGAGCCGCAACAAGCCTCGAATGCCGTAGCGGTCTTGAAAAGCCTTCAAAACGACCCAGAGCTCGCGACCGTTTGGGTCACGGATGAGAGCGGGGCCGCGAAGCAGACATCGCTGAAGGACTTCCAGAATCCTGCCAGCCGATTCTTTAGGCTGTCTGCTTCAGTCCCCTTATGGCGGCTCGGTTTGGAACAGGAACCGCCGGTCGAAGGCATCATCGAGGAACTCAACGGACCTTATGGGTCGGACCATGTCTCCTACGTGGAACTGCTCGGCGACATCGGGCCGGAGGCGAAAGCGGCCCTCCCGACACTTGCAAAACATTTGAACACAGATCAGTTCATCATCGGGCTTCGCCGGGCTGCCGCTATCGCCATCAGGAGGATTGATCCGGGTGAGGCTGCCAGGCTTGGGCTGCCGGGAATGCTGGCCGTGCCTTGATTGCGACAGAGATACTGTTCGGTCGTACCCCGCCCCTTGTCTCGATGGTGGATCTATGGTGTACCTCCCTCGTACCTGTCTCGTACCTCCCATGGGCATCACGATGCCCATGGGAGGTACGAGATAGGCACGAGACAGGTACGAGGGAGGTACACCATAGCAGTGCCGTCGCAGCATGGTCGGAGGGTGCCGCCTTGGGCACTCCCCAGCCGGCCAGTGAGTCTGCTGGATATGGATCAACCACCGGCTCGGGAAGATCACAGGATTCTGCAATTCCAGACGGGAGGTCGAATTCAAAGGGCGTTCCGCTGCTCGACTCGCAGTGATCGTCCCACTATTCTGGCAGCCAGTTTCAGTCTCAAGATCCGTATGACAGACGAGCCTTTAGCGAACACTAATGCGATGGGCGCGATCGAACGCTCGAAATCGCGGGGTGCCAACAACGCACCAAGGCGAATCACCCGACGCGGTTTTCTTCAGAGAAGCGCGCCGGCTCTTGGAGCGCTGAACCTCGCGCTTGCGGGGGTGCTGGGGGCTCCGGGGCAGCCGGGGCCCAACTCACGGTTGGTGGTGGCGCATATTGGCATCAGCGGCGCCCTTCTCTCGTCAAAACGGGCCTGGTTTCCGATGTAATGAACACTGCAGCCATTGGCTTTCACAGACCTGCGATGCGGCTGTTGTTGCTGGCGATGTGCGCCCCTCTGGTTGCCCGCCCGGCAACGGTTGTGGAAGTCCTCCACTTAACCGACCGGATTGTCATGGTTCATTTCGGCGAAGGCCGCGTGATCCATTCCCAACTGGGCCAGCCTTGGGGCCAGGAAACCGTGCTGGTCAGCCCGCTGGACACCGCCATGGCTTCCCAGACCAACAGCTATCGGGTTTCCAGCACCAACGATGCCGCCTACTCCCAGGCCCTCGCTCCAGTGCGGGTGGGACGCAAGACCAAGGGCACGGACTTTGCCTGGAGCAACGTCAGCCCTTACTGCAGCCGCGAGCACTGGCTTTACCTGGCGTTGCCGCAGCCAATGCAGCGCGGCAAAACCTACACGATTGACACGGGCGCGCTGGGCACCAACGGCCGGTATTGGCCACTCACCTTCGACGAAGCCCGCGCCCGCTCCGAAGCGGTGCGTGTCAACCTATTGGGGTACGTCCCGGGCGCGCCCCAGAAATACGCGTATGCATTTCACTGGATGGGGGACCTGGGTTCGCTGGACCTCTCGGGATATCAAGGACGGTCCTTTAGTCTGATTGACCAGCAAACTGGGGGGACAGCGTTCACCGGCCAACTCGCCTTCCGCAAGTCCGCCGTCCAAGCGGAAACCGGTCAAACCTCCGACACTCCGAACGGCAACTTCCTGGGAGCCGATGTTTACGAGTGCGATTTTTCATCCTTCACTCGTGCGGGGACGTATGTGGTCGCCGTGGACGGCATCGGTTGCTCCTTTCCGTTCCAGGTGAAATCGGACGTGTATCGCGAGGCCTTCCGCACGGTCATCCGCAGCCTGTACCATAATCGCAGCGGGATCGAGCTCAAGGCCCCGTACACCACCTTTGCCCGTCCGGCGCCGCACAACCCGAGCCTCACGCCTGGCTTCACCAACAAGCTGCTGTACACCTCCTTGCGTTTTACCGAGTGGGGCTCGGAAGGCGGCGACGCCGCGACGTTGATGGCCAACGCCAAGGGGCCGATTCAATCGGCAGGTTGGTACCAGGATGCGGGCGACTGGGACAGTTACTATTCGCACCTGGGCGTTGCGCAGATGCTGCTCTTCGCCTACGAGATGGCGCCGCGCAACTTCAGCGATGGCGAACTAAACCTGCCCGAAGGCATCAACGGCGTGCCAGACATTGTTGACGAAGCGGCCTGGCTGCCCCGGTTTCTCTACCGGTTGCGCCACGAGCTGATGGCCAAAGGCTACGGCAGCGGCGGCGTTGGCCTGCGCATTTGCGGGGATGCTTTCGGCTCGGATAATCCGAACAACGTCCTCGCCGGTTCCTGGCAGGACACCAACCGCACGTGGGTCGCGTCGGGCGAAGACCCCTGGTCCACCTACCGGTATGCGGGAACCTGCGCGCATCTGGCTTATTGCCTGAGCCTGACCGGGGCGCCGGACCCGGAGGGAATTAACTGGGCTGGCGAGGCGGCGGCAGCATACGCCTGGGCCGCAACCAATACACTGGCGGGCGATAACACCAATACCGTGCTCGGTCCTCTGGCCTATCCGCGAGCTTACGCCGCCGCAGCACTGTTTCGCATCACCGGGGCCAAGACTTATGAAACGCAGTTCAGCAACGATGAAGCCAGCGTCACTTCCACGACCGTTCTCGCGCAGGGTGACGCCGCCTATCCGGTGATGCTCTACGCGCTGGGCGGCGGCGCGGCCAATTACAGCTCCGCCCTGCAAGGCCGGATGCGCTCGGCCCTGCTGGCGACGGCCGATGAATACGGCATCAATACTTCCTCCAAACGCTCACTGCGCTGGGGTGGTAACTACTGGATGCCGATGCTGGTTGGCCAGCAGACCGCGCCGGCCATGCTGGAAGTCGCTGCCGGCTATGCCGTCGCCAAAACCAGCAATCCCGCCAAAGCCCAGCAATACCTCGGGACTCTTTACACGACCTGCGATTATTTCCTGGGTGGGAACTCGCTCAATATGACTTGGGCGACCGGTCTGGGGGTGCGGCACCCAAACCAGGTATTTCACATTGATTCGTGGTGCGTGGGCTATCATCCGGGCATGATCCCCTACGGCCCCTGGCGCACGGAAAACGCCAGCCCGACCTGGGTGACCGACCACGATTGGCCGAACCTGACCGTCTATCCGGCCATCACTAACTGGCCCGGCAATGAGCGCTGGTACGATAACCGTTGGTCTCCCATGAACAGCGAGTTTACCATCAGCCAAACCATCGCCCCCTCGGCGGCGATCTTCGGCCTGTTGTGCGCTCCTGGTCCGGCGGCCCCCGCCGCTCCGTCGGCGGTGCCCCTTACCATCACCAACACCCTGACCAACGCCGTGTTGCTCCGTTGGCCGTCAAAATCCACCGGCGGCCTTGTGCTGCAACAAAGCCCCAGTCCCTCCGGCGCCAATTGGGCGGCTATCCCTCAATTCCCGGCCGACGACGGAACCAACAAGAGCGTGCTGGCACCTGCCGCCACACCAATGCAGGTGTTTCGGCTCAAGTGGCCTTAACCGCGCGTAGAACCTCCGAATTGCTAGTCTCCCGCCGCCACCGTCCAGTAGCCCTTGGGATTGCTCAAGGTGCCGCTGCCGACCGTTTGCTCTATTTTGAGCGCTTGAACGTGGTTGTCGTGAAAGAGGTAATTAAAGCGCCGACTGTGAAGCCCATACTGGTTATTCCCGTAATTCTTGGCATCGCTCAGGTTAGGGTCTAGCTGGTACAGGTCGCCGCTCCCATAGGGACCATTGCAGAAGGCAGGCCAGGCATTGCCGACGGCATTCTGAATGTTCGGTTCTTCCACCAGCAACAACGTGTTGGCAGGATCCTTGACCACGGAGGTCTTGTAGCCTTTGGCATCCGGATCCGGGTAGCCGCCCACCCCTGGGCCCGTCCACGCAATTCCCACTCCGTGTCGGCCGGGGACACTCAGATTTGGCAACGGCTGGCTCGCGTCCACCCACCATTCCGTCCCCCAATTCGGACCGACGCTGTTCATGGCATAGGTGCGGCGCAGGCCATAGTTGACCCAGCCCCATTGCGGGTCGCTTTCCAAGGTCGGCATGCGGTCCGCAGGGCACTTTTCCAGTTTCGGGGCATACACGGTGGGCACAAGGGCTATGTTCAGCTTGTCGTCTGGCGCGGTGCCGCCGACATATCGGTGGATCCAGGTATCCCAAGCCAGTTGCCGGGTGTCGCTGACATAGTACGCGGCGGCCGGGAATTGGTCATCGCGGTCGCCAGCAAACATAATGAAGCCCGAGCCGAGCTGCCGTAGTTGCGAGGCGCATTGGACGCGCCACGCCCGGTTCTTGGCAGAGGTCAGGGCCGGCAAAAGCAGGGCCGCCAGGACGGCTATAATCGCAATCACCACCAGCAACTCGATCAAGGTGAAGGCCGAAGCCGGAGTGGCCGGCCTTCGAAATTGGCATTTCTTCGACTTCATCTCGGCTGTGGAGCGGCCGCGCTCCGGTTTCGGCAGTTAACGTTTGACCAGCACGACTTCCTGTCCCTGAATGGCATATTTCTTTCCAGCGGGCGGCAACGGGAAGCTCGTTTGGGATTTGGCGGCGAAGTCATCGAAGTTCTTTGGCACGCTTCGGGTGCGGACCACATAATCGCGCAAGGCCAGTGTCAGGTGCTGCAAGGTGGCATTCACATCGCCGGTGTCCGGAACAAGCGCCGTGGGCGGCGGCCCTCCTGTCATCCAAGCTAACCCCCGCGGAGAGGTAGGCAGTGCAGAAGGCGCAGGAGGCTGTGGAGGCCCCTTGGCCTCACGGCCGCAGCCTCCCAGCAACACCCAAAGGCACACAAAAGCCGAACGCCAGATCGTGTTCACTAACCAACCAAAGTACGCTCAGTTCAAGGCAATCCGCAAGTCATACAAATTAATGACAGTGCTATCTCATCTACGTTGAACCGCGGTCTAATGGCTGATGAGATAGTAGAGCGTGGCCGGCTGGAGCTTGAGCTGCTGTGCTGAACCACAGGCCCCCGCGGGATAGCCATTGAAATCCAGCGCCGTGACTTTGAGCTGCGCCGCGTCAGCGCGCTTGAAACGGACCGTCCCGTCGAGTTCTCTGACCAGCCACGGGTCGGTCCCGATATTGGCGATCCGTTTGACGCCCTCGCTCACCGTCTCCGCCTGGAAGCCGGACGCTTTCTCCTCCGACATGACTTGCAGCAGGATTTTGCCTGAGCGGGCCAGCGGCTGGTCGTCGAGCGAAACCGCGACGATGTGCCCCAGTTCCATCTCCGAGGCGACGGCCAAGTCCCGGGTTTCGACCGGGCCGGCGGCTTGGAGCCGGCCGCTCACCCCCTGGGCGCGGGCGGCATTGATGGTGAGCACGCCCTTGCCGTAATCGAGCTTCAACTCGCCGGTGCTGCTGGTCACCGTCTGTTTGGCGTGGTCAATCAGCGGCTTCAGGTCGCTTACCTTCACCGAGCCCGGCCCAGTGACGAATCTCACCTCCGCCCGCCCCGCGTAGTGCAGCAACGGATCAAGCCGCGCCCCGGGCTTGAGTTCGGCGCCGCTCGGGATCTCCCTCAATCGGAGCTCATCCAGCGCTGCGTCCTGGGGCAACGGCGTGCCTTCCAGGCGGAGCAAGGCCTCCCGGCACAGGCGGAGGTCAGCCAGCACGCTGCCGGCCCTCACCAGTTCGCGCCGGAAAATGAGTGCTGCGGCTGGGAACTGCCCCATCATCGCCGGCGTCATCAGCGTCCACGGCTGCATCCAGTAATTCGGCTTCACCGCCCAATCGCGGCTGTCGAGCGCAAAATGCACAATCGCATCGCTGTGCTGCAACGCGCCATACACCGCCAGGTAGAGCGGCGCCTCGCTCCGAAACCGGTTCGGCCTCTCCCAGGTCGTCTCCGAAACCATCGAGGGCTTGCCGTCGTAATGCACATCCATCGCCGGATGGACGAACTGCCTGGGCTTGCCTGGCTGCTCGGCATCAAACCGCAAGGCGCTGCGCTCCGTATAGGTGTGCCCGTTGCGCAGCGACCATTCGGCGCTCTCCCCTTTGTGGTTGCAGCCGAAATAGCCGTGCCGGTCAATGAAATCCCCGCAGGTGTAGCTCAGCTTCTCCAAGGGCCCGAATATCTCCGGGCTGGCGGTGGCCCAGTTGGACGCCGTGATCGGCCCCTTGAAGCCCAGCTTCCGCAGAAAGGCATAGGTTTCCGAGTAGAATCGCGTTTGCGCTTCCAGGAGGAACTGCGCCGTATCCCGGTCCCGCACCGTCTTCTCGTTGAACATATTCCACAGTGGCCGGAACCCGATGCGGCCCTCGGCCGGAGCGTCGCGCTTTACCTTCAGGCCGTTCCATTTGGCCAGCACCGCCTCCAAGGAGCCGTATTTCTTCACCAGCCAATCCCCGAACAACTTCTCCAGCGGCCGGAGTTCCACGTCCGGGATGTTTTGATCGGCAAAGGTCCAGAAGAAGAATGAGTCCTCGTTTTGCATTTCCAGGCCGGCGACCGCCGCCTCCTCCACCAGCGGCTTGCCCGTCGCCGAGTTGGGCGTGGTCAGCAACGCTGTCCACCAGCGGCGGTATTGCGCCTGGAATTCCGGGTTGAAGAACAGCGCCGCAAACGGGTGGCTGGCCCCATCGTAGCCCTTCAGCCAGGGGTTGTCCGGTTTGGGGGTGAGCCAGAGCGGAAAATAGATCGAGAAATGCGTGTAAATGCCCTCTGCTTTCATCGCCTCGACGATTTCGATGGCGTGCTTGACTTTGGCCGACTCAACCTCCCCTCGCTCATCGAAGTAACCGCCGTGGACCCGCACCAGGTTGACCCCATGCTTGGCCAGCATCCGCGCGCACTGCCGCAGGTCCGCGCCCTTCAACTCATGCGGCGGGCCGTTCACCGCCCAAAAGCGCACGGGCTCGCCGGTCCGGCTGTGGATGAACTGGCCGTCCTTCACGCCGATAAAGCCGTGCTCGCCGGCGAACCGCTCATTGAGAAAGCGCAAATCAATGGCGCTCTGGTCAGCAAAGGCGTCCGGCTTCGGGTCAAACGGAAACCAGTTCTCCCCCTCCGCCGCCCACGCAACTAATGCCGCCAGCCAAGCCCCGCCGCCCGGAAAAGCGCATCTCTTCCACATGCGCCACATCGTTCCAACTCGCGCGACCCCTGTCAACATTGTCTGGCAGGGCTGTGGTCTTCACCAACTCTCGACTTGCCGCCACCTTCCCGGTATGCTGGCAGCCAGTCTCAGTCTTAAGATTCGTATGGCAGACGAGCCTTCAGCGACCAGCAATGCGACGGGCGTGATCGAACTCCCGAAACTGCGTGTTGCCAGCAACACCTCGAGCCGAATCACCCGACGGCATTTTCTCCAGAGCAGCGCGCTGGCTATTGGGGCGCTGAACTTCGCGCCTGCGGGGGTGCTGGGCGCCCCGGGGAGCCCTGGGGCCAACGCGCGGTTCGTGGTGGCGCATATCGGCGTTGGCGGCATGGGCATGACGCACCTGGCCAACATGCTGCGCTTCCAGAAAGAAGACAAAGTCCGCATCGCGGCGGTTTGTGACGCGGATGACAACCGCCTCGAGGCAGCCGTCGAGAACGCCGGGCCGGGCGTCGTGCCCTATCGCGACTATCGGTATATCCTCGAGCGGAAAGACATTGATGCGGTGTTAATCGCCACGCCGGATCATTGGCACGCGGTGCAGACTGTTCATGCGTGTCAGACCGGCAAGCACGTGTATGTCGAGAAACCCGCCTCGGTGACCGTGCGCGACGGCCAGGCCATGGTGAGCGCGGCCCGCGCCAACAAAGTCGCCGTCCAGGTGGGCGCCCAGGCGCGAACTGCCAAAGGCGCCTGGTACACCTGCCGCGCCATCCGCAACGGCATCGTTGGGAAAGTCAGCCGGGTGACCTGCTGGCATTATGCCAATCCCGTGGATGAGAAGCCGGTGCCGGACAGCCCGCCGCCGGACGGGCTGGATTGGGACCTGTGGCTCGGCCCGCTGCCGTGGCGTCCACACAACCCCCGCTACCAGCCGGCGAACTTTCGCTGGTTCCTGGAAAGCGGCGGCGGCCAAATCCGGGACCGCGGCGCCCACCAGTTCAGCACGGTCCTCTGGTGCATGGATGCCGATCGGCAGACCTCCTTCACGGTCGAGGCCACCGGCAAGCCTCCGGGTAAAGGATTGTGGGATTGCCCCGTGGAAATGAAGGTGGTTTACCAGTTCAGGAATCCGGACTGGACGCTCGAGTGGGCGCAGCCAGGCGACAAAGTCGGCCAAACCGAGTTCGGCAACGTGTTCTGGGGCGCCAACGGTCACCTGGTCCTCGAATGGGAAGGCGGGTATAAACCGGCCAATCCCGAGGCGATCAATTTCAAACTGCCGCCCGGCGGCCAGGAAGTGTATCGCACCGATGAGTACGAGGATTTCAACATGAATCACAAAGCTGATTGGTTCAAATCCATCCGGGAAGGCCACATGCGTCCGGCAGTGGACATCGAGATCGGCCATCGCACCGCCACCCTGTGCAATCTCGGCAACCTCTCCTACATCCTCGGGCGAAAACTGGTCTGGGACGGCGACCAGCAGGCGGTCATCGGAGACGAACAAGCCAACCGCCTGTTGAGCAAACCACAGCGGTATCCCTACGTGCTCTGAAACCGGGAGGCCGAAGCGCAGCGCGAAAGGACGCAGACACGCAACAAAGCAAGGCATGATGAAACGAGATTTCCGAGGTGGTGCATTCCTGGCTGCGGCCGGCGTTGCGGCGGCGAGTCCTGTCCAGGGCGCCGAGGCCAACGCTTCGGTTGACGAGTGGATCAAGTGTTTGAAAAGCACGGACCAGGGCGTCAACACTGCGGCCTGCCAGAGCGCTCCTGAGGTTGGCGCCGCGGCCGTGAAGCCGCTGGCAGGCTTGCTGGCGGATTCCGATTTCGAACTGGCGCGCCGGGCGAAACGCGCATTCTATCGGATCGTGCGCCACGCCGGCCGCCCGGGTGCCGCCGCCGAGGCGCTCGCGGTCGAGACCGAACTTGTCGCTCTGCTCGCTGGCGGTCCGGTCCAACCGCGTCGCGACCTGCTCTGGATGCTTTCCGAAATCGGCACCGGGCGCGCAGTGGCACCGGTAGCGGTGCTGTTAATGGACAACGAACTGCGCGAGGATGCCCGCTGTGCGCTCACCCGGATGCCCTCGCCCGAGGCCGCCGGCGCGCTGAAAACCGCTTTTGCCCGGGTGCCCGAGGATTTCAAGTATGCCCTGGCTGAGTCGCTGCGGATACGCGGTCAGGAAGTCGAAGGCTACCCCAGCCGCAAGCTGGTCCCCTCAGCGCAAACGACCGTTAAGCCCATAGTCCCAAAGAACAATTAAGAGAATGTCTTGCACCTCGCGCCCTCAGACGAGCTTCGAGCAATCAACAAACCCGAAACCATGATCAAGCTCCCGGAACCGCGCCACGACAGCGAAACGTCCATTGAATCGGCCTTGCGACGGCGGCAATCCGTACGGGAGTTCAGCCGGGAAGCGCTGACGTTGGCGGAGGTTTCACAACTGCTGTGGGCTGCGCAGGGCACGACCGACCCGGAAGGCAGGCGCACGGCGCCTTCGGCCGGCGCGCTCTATCCGCTGGAGGTGTTTCTCGTGTCGGGAAAGCAAGGCGGTCTGGCCGCTGGGGTTTACAGGTATCGGCCCCGCGAGCATGACCTGGTCTGTGTCGCCGAAGGCGACTGGCGAGCGAAACTGGCAACCGCCGCGCTGGAACAGGATCGGTTAGCGAATGCGCCGGTGACAATTGTCATCACCGCCGTCTATGAGCGAACGGCCCGGAAATACAAGCAGCGGGCGGAGCGCTATGTCCACATGGAGGTCGGGCACGCCGTCGAAAACGTTCATTTGCAGGCCGTGGCGCTTGATCTCGGCACCGTCGTGGTCGGCGCGTTCGATGATGCCGAAGTGAAGCGGGTGTTGAGCCTGCCCGCGAACGAGCAGCCGCTGTGCCTGATGCCAGTCCGAAAGCCAACTCATTCCGACTCTGCTTCAAACGTCCTGTGCAGATAGCCGACGTAATTGCGCGAGACGGGACGCAAGCCCCATTTTCGCGTCGAACGCTCCAATGCGCCTATGAGGGCTTCAAACTCCGCGGCGCTTAGAACATGGATGCCCAGCAGCAGTGCCGCCACTTGCCAGAGAAAATCATGCACGGCACCCAGGCTGCGACCGTCCGGCCGCCGCCGGAGCATTGAGTAGATCTCCTCCATCTCTTGATCCGTTCGGTCGCCCTTGGCGGCGCAGACCGTCAGGACGTGATTCTCGATGAAGTAGAAGTGAAAAGTGTATTCCTCAGGATAGTGGTCCATATCGGCCGGGGGCGTTCGGCTGCCGCGGAACAACTCTTGCAGCGTCGGCACCTGCCAGCGGGCCATCTTCTCGCCGTCAGAAACGAGGACGGAATGCCTGTCCTGCACCCGGATATTGCCGCGGTCGTCCGCCTCAAGGGCGACGCTCAACTGGTCGGGATTCAAGCCCTCGGTCTCGACGAGAGTCCGCAGTGTTGGGAAGAAACTAGCTGCAGGCGGCGAGGAGTCAGAGGCATCTTTGGGCGCGTCGCCCGCATTGCCGGGCGCGGGCTTTCCCGTTAGAAGCCACTCCGCAGCCTCTTTCACGATCTCCTCCTCGTCGCCCTGTTGCGAAAGCAGCGTGCGAATGAACACTTCCTCCTTACGCTTGGGGGTCTCTCCTGGTCCAGCGGGGAGGTATGCCCTGAACTGTTCCGCTGTGCGGTGTAGGCTGGCGGCCAGCGAGAGCGCGATGTCCTGGTTGAGAACATCGTTGTCGGTCTTGCGCCCGTCCAGCAACGACCGGGCCAACGGTAACGCGTGAGTCAAAGCGCCGCGGATATCCCCTGTCTCCAGGGCAGCGTAAAAGAGTTCATGTCGCGCTTCGATGTCTTCGGGGTCGAGGTCGAGCGCCTTTGCATACCATTCGACGGCTTTTGCTGGCTGGCCGCAATTCCGGAAGAGATTGCCCAGGCGGCCGCAAAGAAAGGCGTTGCCAGAATCCTTCTCGAGGAGTTCAAGCAGGTGTTCCTCGCCCATCGCCGGCGTTTGAATGACCGTGCCATCGAACAAGGCACATCGGCCTTTCATTAGCCCCTCGAACCCGCGGTCCACCCAGGCTCGCAGCGCCAGCCCCATCATTTTCATGAAATCAGCAACGTCCCACGGCCCTGCACTGTCACAGTGCCGACAGCGAAAATAGTTAGTGAAGGTATAATGGCGCTTGGCTGAGTCTCCTTCGCCCTCTTGGTCGCAATAAATCGCGCCCACATCGTAAGACGCTTGGTCACCACACTCGCGGCAGGTCAGCCGCAGTTTCTGAGAGATGTGGGGCAGCTCGTCCACCGTGCTGTGCCTCTGAAGTTTGTCGGTCATGTGCGACCAGATGTTGCATTGAATGACCAAACCTGCTCCAGGGTTTCGAGGTAGAGTTCGGCGGCCTCGCGAAGGTTTGCCAAAGCCTCCTCAACGGTGTCGCCCTGCGTGTGGCAGCCCTTGAGTTCCGGGCCATAGGCAAAGACACCATCCTGATCTTGTTCTATGATGGCCATCAGTTTGCACGTCATGGAAGGACGATACGCGGCCCGGAGAGGCCTGGCAAGACCAGCGGCACCGGCCGGAGACCGGGGACATAAGAAAAGGCGCAGCCACAGGGGGACTGCGCTGCGCATATGAAACCACTAACAAAACCAACAAACCTAATACTGTCATGGACAGTTGAGCCGGCTTTCTGTTCAATGGAATTATGACGAGAAAACACCTTTCTTATGCAATTGCTTTGTTTGTGCTTGCGCTGCTCGTCCATTCCAACGCCCTCTGCAAAGCCTTCAAAGCAACCCTGGCGTAGCCCGCCCTTTGCCGGTTGCTTTTTGGCCCTTGCTACGGTAGTTGAATCTCATGCGATTTATCGCCAGCGTCATCGAAAAGCTGCAACGACATCCCAAGCGGATTGTCTTTCCAGAAGGCACGGAGCCACGCGTGCTCCAGGCCGCACGGCAATTCTACTCGCTGCGACTCGGCGTGCCGATCCTCCTCGGCGACCCAACCAACATCCAGAAAGCCGCTGCGGCGCTCGACATCTCCCTCGACGGCGTCCGCCTGATAAATCCAGCCGAGAGCGAGGATTTGGATAACTTCGCGCGTCGCTTCGAGCGTCTGCGTCA
>Ga0182021_10004036_pt1 | contig 17204 bp, 16 predicted proteins | sample 612E3MmetaG_FD_120493 | JGI IMG/M metagenome (GOLD analysis project Ga0182021, IMG submission 120493) | Permafrost microbial communities from Stordalen Mire, Sweden - 612E3M metaG (Illumina Assembly) | ecosystem: Environmental > Terrestrial > Soil > Wetlands > Permafrost | place: Sweden...
AAATGCACAGATCTCCTCAAATTTATAGCTCCCGTACGGAGTGATGCTCGTTAACCCGTATGGCGCGGCATCATCTCTTCCGAAATATGAAAAATATAGTACCGCAGGACGAATGCCGTTCACGTACGTGGTTAACGATTCAAGCGACTGCCCCCAATCAATATTTGAATCAATAAATTGTAGCGAACTTTCTTTACTGCGTCCCGCCAACTCATTCGTATAGGAAAGATAATATGGATGAAACAATAACGTACCGGCCATGTACCAGATGCATAATAAGAATACAAACGACATGATGACGACATGTTTAAAACGAACAATTGTCGTAGCGGCGATAATAATAATGAAGGGATACATAGGCAACACATATCGAACAAGCGGCTGCATTTTCGAGAGTGATGAAACGATTACTATTGATATGATGGGAATCAAGAATAACCATTCATCACTATCAGAAGCGGTTTTAGGTATGAAGGCAGCGAGAGTGCCAGCAATAAATAAAATCAGAAGCGGTAATGGCATCTTATAGATAACATTGACGACCATAAAGTACCATCGGGATGTCGTATAAAAATTTCCCAGGAAAAAATATGAGGCCGGTCGGGTCGTACGAATTGCGGTATTCTTCAGGACCGCAATATAATTCCCCAGAGGAACAGGCGTATGCCGTAGAAAATTTAGTGAAGATGCAAGTAAAAAATTATGCTGCCTGAACGCAATCTGTGAAAGCGTCGTTGAAACTCTCCCCATGGCATTACCCGGTGCAACAATTACATCGGTCTTAAAAAAATACGTGGACCACATTGCAAGTAAAAAGACGATAACAGATAACGCGATTGAAACCTTATTGCGCAAAATCCATTGCAAATGTTTTATTCTAACAATGCTTACGAATGCAAACACTGCACTCACCGCATAGAACGGTACTGTCGTTATTTTTGAAGCAGCCATGAGACCGACAAATAATCCGTGAAGGATAAAATTTGTGACAGTTGGTTTTTTTAGCATCGTGAATAGCGATGTATATACTAAAAAGAAAAAGAGTGTAGCCCCCATATCGAGCGTCACATAATGACTGTTGCCAAGAATAGTTGGTTCAAACACATAGAGAAATAGCGCTAATAGTGCAACATCACTGCCGAAAAACGTAGAAGAAGTACAGAATATCAGAACACCCAACGCAACTCCCATCCCGATAATTACCATTCTTGCCGGTAGTATTTGAATATTGGGCACTCGGGAATGAAAAATATCCGTGCCACCGATTAATAGCGGTATGACAGCAAGCTCCCGGATAAGCGGCGGATTATTTGTATCAATAAGAAACTCATGTTTTAGCCATGCATTTTTTCCTTCCTGCACATGAACTATCTCATCATACGTTAACGACTCATGAAGAGCACTCGAGACAGACAAAACGGAAAAGAGAATAAGAAGAAGGGCAGCCCCAAACAATGCAAATCGTTTTGATATCATGATAAGAGATGATGATATAAATCGCTCAATTTCCTGGCACCAATTGCTATATCATGAACCGTTTCCGCGCGTCTTCTTGCTTTTTTCCCGTAGGCCAACCGTTTTTTCGGATTTAGGATAAACGATTTTACCGCCTTGGTAATTGCGGAGACGTCACCCGGCTTTACTAAAATTCCAGCATCACCGATATTCTCTGGAATCCCCCCCGTTCTCGTTGTAACAATAGGTAATCCTGCAGCCTGTGCTTCAAGAAGCGCTGTGCAATATTGTTCATCGTACGTCGGTGTCGGCTTACTTGGCGCAATAAAAATATCCGCGCGGTCATATTCATTAGGCATCTTTTCATAAGAAACAGCTGAATGAAATGTGATATCAGACAATCCCAGTCGTCGTTCCTCATCCAACATTGATTGTTTTTCCGATCCGCCCCCGACAAACTTCAATCGGAGCGAATAATGTGACAACTCCGAGTCTTTCCGAAGAAGCGCCGCAGCGGCCAGAATATCAAAAACGCCTTTGTACTTTTCTAACCTGCCGCTAAACAAAATCGTAAATTCTCGTTTTTTATTCGAAAATCGCCGGCTGCTAGCCTCTCGTGTCGGGTTGAACCGGTGCGTATCTATAAAATGAGAAATAACGGTTATCTTATCGGGATCGGTACCCTCCTCAATGAGAACTGCTTTTGTCTTTTGCGTGAGAGCAATAATATAATCAAGCTCCTGTCGCGCTCGCTTTTTGAACCCCTTTCTCCCCCGAATGCCTTCATTATTAAAGGGTATATTTTCCAACACGGTCGCAATGACTTTCCTTACATATCCTTTCCTCTTCGCGTTTAGACATTGCTGGGTATAATGAAAATACGTTTCGGCAGTGTGAACGATATCAAATCCTTTGAGTTTTTCTTCAAGACCGTATAGGTAATGCACATCAATAAACATTCTGTTTAACAGCGGCATTTTATACGGGAAATCCGGAATATCCATAGGGCTCGGCAACTTCACAACGGGGAATGCAAATGAATCGTGGTAGCTCGTCAGTGATCCGAAACCCGTCAAATCGAACTGTTTGACCAGCGGTTCGTAAAACTGCATTTCGTATTTATTAAGGAATTTACCTCGGACTATCGCAATTTTCGATTTCATAATGATGGAATAATTGTCGGCGTATCTGTTCTCCAAACCTCAACATTTCCGCCTCCGAAATACAATTCGTATCCGTACTGCGTAAACGATTCGTTCTTGTCTGCAATTATATACGAAGGACGCATAACCGTTAACTCACGAAAATTATTTTTACCGGTTATCGGATCGGCAAACCGTGGCGTGTAGGTAGGTGTCCAGCCGTAATAATAGTTAAGAATCGGGATGGATTCACGAAGTAAGAACGGCTGCATACAACAGACAAAATTAGCTACGAAGAAATTTGAACCATCCCGCCGCCTTAACTCATGGGCAATAGCGGATTCATTGCTGCGAAACGGCTCAAATGTACCTTTAATTGTGTTAAAGTTCATGACAAAAAGCCAAACGACGCTCCCGATTAAACATAGCACTAAATAGCGCTTCACAACGTTACTTCCTTTGACAATCATATAGTCCGCGCAAAATGTGATGACCATAACAACAGGAATCATGAGTGGCACAACGACCCGTTGAGGTACGCGGAACATACGAACCAATGTGATGTTGTGAAACAGCCAGTAAAACGGCGAATACGGATACCGAAGCGATATATAACAGGCCGCCGTAATAACAAATATGACAGCAAGGCGTACCGGATATGATTTCCAAACTTTTTGAATATAAAGCAATGGTATTACTGCAAACGGAGTAATAAACGCATAATATTCATACCAATTGTAATGAAATCCGATAATCCGTTGAAGCGTCGGCCTGTCGTAGAACTCCACCTGCCACGGGATTAAGAACGATAATGGTAACAGCCATGCGTGAATCGAGCCGGCATACGGATCTATCGTTTGCAAACGATTGATATGAGGTATCACGTCGCGGATAAACGGTAGGAGTTTTGATAATGCAAACGCGACAAAAAAACCATAGATATACAATATCTCCTGAATGATTTCTTTAAGTTTACTGTTCTTGGTAATAATGCGATAAGCTGCCGAAACGACGTAAAATAAACTGAAAAACCAAAGACTGTAAAAATCCGCGGTGAGTAAAATACACGCGTAAATAATCCCCACTGTTGCAGCCTCAACGGGTTTCATCCGTTTACGGAAAAAATAGAGAAAAACGACCGGTCCGATCGCATATCCTGCAAACTTTTCCACATGACCGGCTGCTATCATTGCAGCGAGAGCTCCGGAAAATTCATACAGAATTGCACCCCACGCAATCGCCCACGGACGTAGTTTGAACGATGACAGAAAATACCACATCGAAAGACCGGACCCGATAATCGTGACGGCGATAAGCACCCGGAGTCCGTTATCAGGACCAAACAGGAAAAATAACGGCATATAAAACGGGCTCAGCATAAATGACGAATCTCCGAGGGCTGGTATCCCCAAGCCAATGTTCGGATTCCAGCTGAGATACGGAAACGGATGCGTATACGCCCGAAGCGCAAATGTTGCCATCGGCAGGATGACGTTATAGTCCGTATCCAGACGGAAAGATAGGTGTCTCGTCACAACCCAGAGTGGAATAATAAGGAGTATCGCAACAAATAATACCGGCAAATAACTTCGATTCGTTAAACGCATTATTAATGGTAATAAGCAGTTTACCTCTTGGGCGGTTACGAAACCGTATTATATAGCACCTCAATACCCTTGTGTTATTTGCTTTTTAGAAAGAAGTACCGGAATGGTTTTGTTGGTAACCGGAAAATGATTGCCGCAATTGCTGCATTTCACATTGGTTCCGTTTACGTAAATCAACGGATTTGCAAAACACAACGGACAACGAAGTATCGTTAGTAATCGCGCAATAATCCGGCTCGGGGCGACATTGATTTGAACATTCCAGAGCAACAATCTAAGTGTCTTTATACATTTCCGCTTCACCCGCCGCATCATCCAATAGATATAGAATGTTGCGTCAGGAATAAAATCCGGCTTCGCTTGTTGCAGTAATTTCCATGCGCTTCGGTCAAGGTTTTCAACCCATGTTTTTGAAGCTTCATGGGTATCCACACATAAATTAACACTTCCGTTCCATTCATATCGCACGTACATTTCATGTTCATATTTCTCGAAAAATCGCCGGAACCAAATCGTCTGGGCAATCAACCTATGGAAAAAACCCTTAAATTGTTCGCCTTCCGTTTTTCTGCGAAGCATGAGGACTCCGGATTCAACCGAACAATACCAATGGTGAAAATTCCAACCAAAAACCCGCTCCGATAATGCGGAGGGAACTTCTATATATCCGCTCTTGGCCACCCTGACGACCTCCGCGATAAATCTCTTCGGATCATCCATATGTTCCAGAATATGCGAACAAATAACATAATCGAATGCCTTATCGTCAAACGGTAAATGGTAACCATCGGCAACTACCATCGACCGGTCAATAACGATCGAAAATTCACCAGCGCGTTCCCCATCGTCGCTGAGATACCGGTCGCAAAGGATGTCCGACCGGGGATTCGGATTATTACCGCTTCCGATTTCCAAAACAATATCTGTCGGTTTAATGTTCATAGTACGCAAGAAGGTTATATATTTGGGAGGCAAATGTCTTCCATCGAAACTTTCTTGACCGTTCAATAGCGCGGACCCTAATTTTTTTTTGCAAAGCATCATCGGAAAGAAACTGATAAAGCGTATTTGCAATGTCCACTTCTTGCGCATTTCTTGACACAAGACCTCCGCCACCAACTATTTCTTTCATTGCTCCCCGGTCAACAGAAATAACCGGAGTCCCGCACGCCATACTCTCAACTGCCGGTAGACAAAACCCTTCATGCAATGGTGTTGTAAACAAAGCGGTCGCGCCGCGATAGTATTTGGGCAATTCACTATCTGAGATAAGGCCTATTTTTTTAACCCGACGTTCAAGTCCTAGTTCCTGAATCGTTTTATCGATGCGCGAATCGGGCCAATAATCGCCGCCGACAAGTAAAAAGTCGTATGGCTTTTTTACCCGTTTCATGGCAAGCGAAAATGCACGTATGGCCAGTGACAAATCTTTCGCCTTATTCAGACTCCCGACGAAAAGTACATACGGATTTGTTGATTGAAATGCCACTCCGATTGGAGAAAATAGCGAGTCAACCCCAGGGTACGCCACCGTAACTTTCGATTGGTCAACCGTATATTCCCGAAGTATATCTTTTTTTGAGGTGTTGGAAATAGTTACTATGGAATCCGCACGTTCAACGAGCGACTGCGTTTGTGTTTTCAGTTTTTGTGCTGCGTTTCCATACGCATCCGGGTTAAATAAAAACCCGAGATCATAAATGAACCCTATATTGTGCGACGTAGAGCGGGGGATGGCCTGAGAGACCCCCAAAAAGACATCGACGGGATGGATCGTTAATTCAATGGGTAAACGGACGGTAAACCATCCTCTTGCAGGAGTTATCACAACATTCGTCATTCGATCGCCCAATTCGCTTATCACTCCCCGATCAATCGGACTGAAACTGTACAACCGGTAGGTATTTTTCATATCCATTCGGGCGAGTTCTCGGAGTAAATGAAGTGTGACCCTATACACCCCAACTTTTAGCCGGTCATCGGTGATCGATAGTGCTCCCGCATCAACACCGATAATCATAATTGCACCTCTCTGTATTTCCGAAACCCGTCTTTAATACCTAAAAATGGCGTTATCATAGACCGTACACTAACCTCCCGTCCGAAACCGAACATGCATCGGAGTATCCAGTTCATTCTGGTAACTAAAAAGACAGGAAAATATAGTTTATTACAGTGTTTTAAGAAAAAATAGGTTTCGTTACTTAAAAAGTGATAGTACCATTGCATTCTGCCTTCTGTTTTGCGGCCGCCACCGCTGACTTCTCTCATGTGAGTCACAACGGCCGTCGGATCATATACCACCCGATACCCCAGTTTTTTGATTCTCAGGGCTAAATCCGATTCTTCCCGTATAGCCGCCGTGAATCTTTCATCAAAACCCCCGGCTCTTAAAAAAATACGTTTAGGAAATGCCATATTACATCCAACCGGAGTATCAACCTCTTGTCGAATAGTTGATGAAAACCCATCTGAAAATGTTGACCATGGCGAAATCCGACCCGTATGCGTATTCTTTGGATCAATTTCTTGTCCATCGGTAATAATTCTGCCCGCGACACAACCGATTGTTGGGTCAGAAAAATTTTTCACGAGGTTATTAATGCAATCTCTATGGACGACGATGTCATCGTCAAAGAAGATATAAAACTTGCCCTTCGCTTTTTTTACTCCTAGGTTTTTTGCCCGGGCGGTATTATGTATATTTGAAAATATATAGAATAACGTAATTTTCAATTTCTTTGCGTCACGTAAATACTCATTTCCATTTTTATCGCCTTGTTCAACAACGATTATTTCCATACGTGCCGTAATTTGCGAACTAATACTATCAAGTAGTCTAAGCAGGCTTTTTTTCCTGTGAAGCGTTGGAATAATAATGGAAATATTAATAGACATAGGATATTGTTTTACGCATCTTTGGCGCTTTGAGCATTGCGTAAGACCGTCTCATTCAGCTTCTCCCGGAGGCTTCTGGGTGCAAATGAATGACTTTTCCTAAACACACCGTTTTCTTTAACGAAAACCATGTCAACTGAAGCAAGCGCGTAATCGATCGGTCGATTGTAACCACCGAATATGTCATACGCAACAAACCCGTATTTATTTAAAAAGTTTACAATATCAAAAAATTGGGGTGCATTTTTATAAAAATGGAAGAAATGGACTTCGAGAATAATTACCTCTGTCTGCTTAAGTACATTCTTGGCCCCCTCAAGCACCAAAAGCTCGGCGCCTTGCACATCAATTTTAATAAGATAGGGTCCATCCATATGCTTTTTACGGCATTGTGCATCGATTGTGATGATGGGAATGTTTCTTGCGATTCCGTCAACATAACTTCCGTCAGTTTCTTTAAATACTGAGGACCCAAGCAAATCAGGGTGAACATTAATTTCCATAGTTCCTGATCGGGGGCCAGCCGCCGCTATAATATATTCCGCGCCGTACATAGCAGATATTTGCTTCAAATCGCTTTCAAATTCTCGTAGCGGCTCTATCAAAAAATGTCTTGCTTTGGGAAACGTCTTATACAACTCGTATGTGCCGGTTGCCACGCCCACATCTATAACTGTTTTTGGTCTGAATCCCAATCTCGAAATATTGGCAAGAACTTCGGAAAGCGTTGTTCTCCTGTCCTCTCCGTGTTTCCTCGTCCTTCGAACTTCTACGCCAAAACCTTTAAATATTTTCTTCACCGTTTTTTTGAATAATTTCATACGTTTCCTATCAAATCTTCGTATATAAATGTATTTCTCCCTTAAAATTACGAATAACTATTACGATATAAAGCAGCGAGGTACATAGTTCCGTTATGACCGTCGTATAACTCGTTCCGATATATCCGTACTTCGGAATTACGTAGAGGTTCAGTAGAAAATTAACAACCAATGAAATAATAAGTGGCCGGATGAGATATTTCGTTTTTCCGAAAGAAAGAATGACATTAAAAAATATATTGTTAAGGAACAAAAGAGGCACTGCAAATAGTAATATTTTAAACGGCGCCATACTGGAAAAAAACTTACTTCCGCCGAGTATGCGCATTATAAGAAAAGAAAACGTATTACCTATAAAAATAATGCCGGCTGAAAGCACAACCAATACTATGACTGTTTTCGTCAATAGGTCCCGGTAATTATGAGTTTGACCTTTTCCATGATATTTCGATAGCAATGGAAATACATTTGCCATATATAAACCCCAAAGCAAGAGACAGTTATCAATAATTTTATATGCTAATCCATAGATGCCGACATCCTGAGGCGACCGCATGACAGAAAGCATCATCGTATCAACTTTAAAATAAAGGATAGACAGAAATGCAGTTATTCCGACAGGCAAACTAATCTTGATTATTTTTGAAACAAGTGCCCTATCAAACGCAAATTTGAATACCAATTGGTCTTTCACCAGAAGAAGTGTTGGCACGATCCCCACCAGATTACCAATAAGTACCGAACCGACGATCCAATAAAAACTCTGTTTTGTAGCAACCACAATTGCTATCGCGATGACCGTAGCGACTTTCGTGGCGATATCAAGGTATGCCACAAAATCGAGTTTTAACTGCGCTTGTAATATCGATGTCCCGTATGAAGATAGATTACTTACAGCAACGGCAACGACACCGATGAGGATGGCAATCTTCAACATCATCGGATACGGAAAAAACAACAATCCAATCGTTGATAATACAATGGAAACTCCGATGAGAATAAGTTTAAGATTCAGAAGTGTCGCATACGCCCGTTGCGATTGTTCCTCGTTCTGTGCAAATTCCCGTACGATTGTTTGATTTAATCCAACATCGGACAGGACGGTGAAAAATGATATGTAGGTAAATACCAACGTGTACCATCCGTATTTATCGGTATTGAGATAGCGTGTCAGAAGGCCCACACTTATTAACGATAAAAGTACAGAAAATCCCTTCGAACCGAACTGAGTGAAGGTATTATAGATAATTTTTCGATAGGGTAACCCGCTCGCCATGTACGGCTAAGGGTAACATGGAAATTCATATTTGACAATCAAAATGGTTTACCCTGATGCAAATCTATTTTCCTCTGGGTCTAACATTATAATTAACAATATTCTAGTCTAATTATTCAAACGAATTGTTGATAATATTCAAATTGGAATAATCTCCTGAAGTATATTCGTAATTGTTAGATATAACTCCCTAATTTTGTTATTTTCAATACTGAAATTAATTAATAATATTACTATTATTTAAAGTAGTGAAGAAAATTCTCCCATTTATTACTCTTATACTGTCATATTTAATAACTGTTTCTCCAGTTTTTGCTATTTCAACATTTACTAGATACCCTCAAAATCCAATTCTCCAATCTATCGGATTAAACCCCGTAATCATAAATAAAGACGGTCAATATAAAATGTGGTACAACGTAAATTATGGTCAAGGCTGGAGAATAAACTACGCTTATTCAGAAAATGGAATTAACAATTGGACAATACCATATCAACAAATTATACCCGTTGGGTCCCCAGATGGGTTTGAAAAAGACATGGCGGATTTTTATGTACTATTTAACACTTCACTCAACGAATATCAAATGTGGTATTCCGCTATTAGTCAAAACTGGCAAAGCGGACCAGATCGTTTTAGGTTGGGTTATGCAACATCGATTGACGGAATAAATTGGACTAAAAGTGCTGATTGGGCTTTAAAAGGAACTTTAGGTTCATGGGATAGCGGAGGGATGGCGAGAGGTGTTTCAGTTGTTTTTAAAGATAATAAATACCAAATGTGGTATTCAGCCACAGATGACGGCTTTAATTGGAAAATAGGCTATGCAACCTCGTCTGATGGTGCAAGCTGGACAAAACAAAATACACTTAATCCAATAATAATCCCAAGTGAACCTTGGGAACTAAACGGCGTTAGCTATCCAAACGTAATTTACAATAGCGGATTATATGAAATGTTCTATGCAGCAAGTCCAACTGAAATGCCTTCCCAACTTATTTATGCCACATCTATTGATGGTATAAATTGGAATAAGTCTTACAATAATCCAATTGTTAAAGGAATAGATACCTATGACAATACTTTTATAAGTACACCATTCGCAATGCGATTAGAAAATGGCACTACTCTATTATGGTACACCGGAAACGGATATTATATTTTGCTCGATACCGACGGTCCGATACCCACCGCCATCCCCCCTCCCACCCCTACTCCCACTCCCACCTCTCCCCCCAATCCCACACCATCCCCATCACCCACACCGACTCCAACCCCCACGCCAACGCCGACGCCAATCCCACAAACGACAAAACAAGTTATTGTCATCCCGGGAATGACAGCGGGTTGGAATGCAAAAGATATAGTCTTTTGTACAGCCACACCGAATGCATCATGGTCTCTCATTGATCCGGCTAATGACGTTTATAACCCTATTCTTCAACGATTAAAAAACGACGGCTGGCAGGCAACATTATTTCCGTACGACTGGCGAAAGCGCGTTTCAGATAACGCTAGTCTTTTGAAATCGTTCATCGATTCTCATGTAAAACCCGGAGAAAAAGTCGACGTTGTTGCCCACAGTATGGGCGGGCTCGTCGCAAGAAGTTATTTGGAACAGGAAACAACAAATAATAAGATTGACAAACTCATAACCGTGGGGACGCCACACAAGGGATCTGTAGATTCATATCCCACATGGTCAGCTGGAGTACCCCCAGAAGACGGCGGTCCGCTATGGAAATTCTATGTATTAGCGATTGAAAAGTTGTGCTGGACAAAAACACGAAATGACCGGATTGCCATCCAAACATATTTTCCTTCAATTCAGGATTTACTCCCGACATTTGATTATTTAATAGATAATCAAACCAACAAATCAAAACCAGTACAATTAATGACAGCCAAAAACCAGTGGTTATTAAATTCGACGTTCGCTCCTCCATATTATGGCACCACAATGGGTACACTTTCAGGCACCGGTCAAAATACGGAGCAGACATTCAGGGTTGAACCTCCAAGCCAAACAGACAAGCAATTAGGCAATTGGCAGGACGGCAAACCGGTTAAAATCATAACAACAACAAATGGTGACAACAGGGTTCTCCTAGCAAGCAGTACGCTACCTCAAGCCAATAACTTGGGACCAATTGACGAGGATCACACAAATCTTATATCGTCCCGCGATAGCATAAACATAATTATGGACTTTCTAAGAGGCCCCAAAATGGCGCAGGCAATGATGCTTACGACTCCGCTGACCCAAACCACTCCGAAGTCGCACAAACAAGAGTCTACATCTCCTACTTCAGGACTCTTTATAGTTGGCTATCCGGCAACACTTTGGGTTATCGATCCTCACGGCAAATTTTACAAAGACACGGACGGTTTGGTTTCGATCATGGACCCCAAAGCCGGCCTTTATAAACTTATTTTCTGGCCGAAAGAAAAGGAAACTAAATTAATTGTCGCCCAGATGCTTGCTGATAACAAAAATTATTGGAAGGAATATGATTTCACGACACGCTTCCCACAATTCCATGCGCCACAAATTCATTTTTTGATGTTCGACAACAAGCATCCGAAAGAAGATATCCTCCATTAAATTCTCTATTCTCCTGGATTTCCTATAATAGTTAACATAAATTGAGGAATATTATTTGTTATAGAAAATATAGTAACAGACAAAAACGATAATACTAGTGATAGTGGACCCATAAAAATAAAAACCCAATAGTTTAACTTACGTTGAAGTATAAAACAAAATATTACATATAGTAGCAACAGTAAAACATAATAAACAGCAGAAATTTTTGCATACATGTAAGAATATACTGCAATCAAAATGACCAATGAAACTAAAATATTGTCTGATTCGAAATAATTAGGATAATGGAAAATAAACCATGGAGTTTTTATTAATAAAAATATTATGATCGGCCAGACAAACAGTTTCCACATAAATAACCGAACTTATGGACGTTTCAATGTCTATTATATGCCCTTTTTGTTGTCAAGGTGAAAAACTGGGATCGCATCTCTGAAGACATATTGCATTAACACAAATCTATGAGCGGTATAGGAATCGGACTCAGGTTTAAAACATAAATGCCGCTACCTCTTGTTCGTTTAATGGCCCCTGCATAGCATCAGGACTATCTGTTCCGGGGACCACATCATAGGCATCTAACTTTATATGTATAGGTACGGCATACCGAAGTTCATCTGTTGCCGATGAATAATGCACAAATACGGGTTTTGGTTCCAAACATAATGTCGTGACCTCAACATGTCCGTCATCTCGTTTCGCTACTTTCCTCATTACCAATGAGTTTACATCGTTTGATACATCTCTATCATATAAAACAAGATAAGAAACCGATGGTAATACAAGCTCAGTATGATAATGACTTTCCGTTACCTGAAAATGACCGTAGCTGTTGTAAAATCCCCTATCGCTACCGCGAAATACGAAATTTGGATGTAAGATTAAGTAGCTTTCTTTCCCTGGGTTTTCTTCTACAAACGGAATTTCATTTCGCAAACCTACACACGCGTTGTTAGGATATTTTTTTCGCAACTTCTTTTCCTCGGACGAATCGTTATAACGTGCCTTCAGATACTTAATGGTTCCCGTGTCAACAAATATTGCGCGTAATGCTGACATCCGCAGCCTTTTGGCATCAGGATGGTCAAATTTCGAATACCGGTTTTCTCTATCAACTTTATACACAGAAGGGCTTGCAATATGCCAAAAAATCTGGTCTATGAGAATCGACTGTGTGACGGGAATAATTTCCGCGTTCGTAAGCATTTCCCTGCCACTCACTAAACCGAGATTATCGCGCACAAATGCGTCAGCGTTTTCAAATATCTCAAGCCATTGGTTTCCTTTTTCCAGATATTCACCAATATCGCGTTTGTCTAAGTGTCGTGGCAAAAATCCGGACGTAACCATTCGGAATATCTCTTTCGTGAGCCTCCCCCGATCAAATCCGGCAGATAATGAGTCTATAAACTCTCCTTGTTCTTTTCCAGACGGCAATCCAGTATACATAGAGATCGTATTATATCCTATAGGTCATAATTTATCTAATGTACGTTCCTGGTAAATCGTATGATCTGAAGCGAATGCGGCGTGAGAGTGGTAGGACAATAATATTCTTAGACGTATTGTGGGCGGTATAGGAATCGGACCTATGACCTTTTCAATGTCAATGAAACGCTCTACCAGCTGAGCTAACCGCCCTATATTCTATTTTTCAAAAATCCTCTACCAAAACCCGTCTTAAAGTATTTTTCCCTAAGCTGAGCCTTCTTTTTAGTCACACATGCTTCGTAATATACAAGCTCTAAAGGTTTTCTATGTTTGGTAGCTTCAACATCTCCAGAATTATGTTCTTTTAATCGTCTCTTCAAGTCCGATGTTGAACCAACGTATAATCTCTTATTCTTAGTACTCTTTAAAACATACGTATAATAAAACATTAATAAATACGAGCTAGCTGCTCGACGTATAGCTTCGCAATACGCCGAGCCCGACAGTCGTGTATAGCTCGACGTCGGGAGCTAACCGCCCTATTGGATGTCCTTGACGATACATATTATATCACCTACACTGGTTTTAAAGGTATATTATATTTTCTATGGATGGCCTCAAACGAATAGTCGCGGCTATTTTTGATTTTTTACAGGGAATTGTTGTCGTCCTCGCTGTTCTCGTGATGATTTACCTCTTCATCATGTCTCCGCAGGAAGTCAATGGAGCCTCAATGGAGCCGAATTTTCATAACGGCGAATATATTCTCACCAATAAAATTGAGTATAAATTCCGTGAACCCCATCGCGGCGATGTCATTATTTTCAAATCATGGTCGGATAAAAATGTGGATTATATTAAACGGGTCATCGGTCTCCCGGGCGATACCGTACAGCTTAATAACAATGCAATGTATGTAAACGGAGAAAAATTGGATGAGAACTATCTCGCATCGGATGTCATCATATTCGGCGGATCGTTTTTGCAGGAAGGACAAACCATAACTGTGCCGCCTGATATGTATTTTGTCTGCGGAGATAACCGTCCGCACAGCTCAGATTCTAGGGAATTCGGACCCGTCGCAAAGGATGATATCGTGGGAACCGTTATATTCCGGTACTGGCCGTTCTCACAGTTCGGGACGCTCACCCATCCGGTCTACAACATCAATTAATTCTTTCCCATTTTTTCGTGGATTGATTTGAGGATTTTGCTCGTGGTTTCAAGGTTACCGCGGATAACGAATACAAGACGCGCTTCCACCTTCGATTGAGTGATTTTTACTAATCCGTTCACGGATGTCGCCAGATCCTTCGCCATGTTATCCAGCTCTTCACTATGGATCCGTTCTACCCGGTGGATCGGTTTTTTATCGTATTGAGCCTTAAGCCTTCTCGCTAAATCCTCGGCACGCCGTACTGACGCGCTTTCTGAAAGAATCGTCTTATAGGCCTCTACCATGAGGCGCACTTCACCAAGTCCGGCAATCGCCCGTGCGTGTCCTTCAGTAATGGCACCGGAAATCAGCCCATCTTTTATCGCATCAGGAAGAGCCAAAAGACGCGTAGTATTGGATACATAGGATTCGCTTTTCCCGACACGCTTAGCTATCTCAGAGACCGGCAATCCAAACTCTTCTACAAGGCGCTGAAATGCCTGTGCGCGTTCAATTGGGTTCAAATCCTCCCGTTGCACGTTTTCGACAATTGCCATCTCTAGCATGCCTTTCGCGGTCGTTTCTTTGACGATAACAGGCACGGTCGTGAGTCCGGCGAGTTTCGAAGCCCTCCATCTGCGCTCTCCCGCGATAAGCTGATAACCTGCAGGTGTTTTGGCTACAACTAAAGGCTCGATAATGCCGTGTTCTTTGATGGAATTAACGAGTTCTCCGAGACTCTCCGGTGAGATGAGCCCACGGGGCTGCAACGGATTAGCCTGGACAACGTCAATGTCGAGATGGAGTACCTGTTGCGTATCAGCCATGGATTTAGGTTGTTGCGGGCAAGCCTGTCTGCGCAGGTAGAACGGATACAAACTGTTTTCCTCTGGTTATGCTGAATTTTACTTTCCCTGAAACGGTTGCAAATATCGTATAGTCACGACCCATATTCACTCCGTCGCCGGGAAATACTTTTGTCCCTTTTTGACGAACAATAATATTACCCGGAATCGCGTACTGGCCGCCATAAATTTTAATGCCCAGCCGTTTGGATACTGAATCTTTATTTCCTGCTGCTGTTCCGCCTGCCTTTACGTGTGCCATATTAGTTTTTCTTTTGCAAAATATAAAACTGACGTTTTACGATTGCCTGCGGCCGACTGTATTCTATCGGTCCATCCACGATAGTATATCCGAGGTTTTCACACATGTCAACAACTTTTTTCACGAAGTACACTCTGCCCAAAACAGCATATGCGGGCAGCGCAATAACGATCCTGCCATTTTCCTTCAAAATTTTATGCCAATCACGAAGGCAGCCTATATACAGTTTTTCTAAGCCTTTGATAATATTTTTTATCTTTTGACTGTCCAACGTCTTTTGATTCGCGATGCTTGTAGCACCCATGAATGGTTCTGTAACGATGGCATCAACGGAATTTGCGACGATATGCTCCGATATATGAACGGCATCCGCCGTAACACAAGCGCCGATTGAGCCTCTGGTGCCAGGGAATAGTTGTACCAACCAATCCAAATTCTTCTTGGCGCGGTCAACAATATCGGCTGATACATCCGACCCCATAACACTCCATGAGGTCATATATGCTTCCGCAAGGATCGTTCCCATCCCGCAAAACGGATCAAGAAGCACCGGGTGAAAATCTTGGTTTAGTGACTTCGTGTTCGTTGGGTGCGGATACGCAATATTCACAATCATCCGTGCCACCTTCGGCGGCAGCATCCCGGCTTTGGCATCTGCATAGGGCCGTCCGTAATCGCGAGTATTCCATTCTTCAAATGGCTGTACAGCCAATGTAGTCCCAACAATATAGGATTCATTGTGTTTGACCACAACGACCTCCTGTACATTTCCTTTATCAATAACGACCGTCGAGAGCGCATTTCCATGAGCGGGCGTAACGTAGCGCGTTCGGACAGCCTGCTGTTCAAGCAACTCTTTTGTGCGCGCTGTCAGCGTTTTTACGGAGAGGTCAAAACCGTAAATGCTAAAGCCGAATGTCACTGATTTAACCCGCGTATCAATAAAAGATATAACGGACTCGGGAGTCACTTCGGAAACCTGACCAACAACGCGTGCTATTTTAACTGCTCCGCCTAATTTACCCATCAATTGACCGGCATCGATTTTTTCCTCCGATTCTATTTGAGCAATTTCTTCGGTCAATACGTTCACATCGGGAAAAAAAGTCTGAAGCTCTCGGAGTGCCAACTGCGGCGTTCGTCCGAAGATGACAATATAGCGTTCTCTCGCCATGAATTAAACAATCGCAACAATTTCAAGCCGAGTAAGCTGTGCACGAAAACCCATCTGACGACGGTAGCGTACCTTCTGCTTATAACGTCGGATTTCAATTTTATCTCCCTGTTCCTGGGCGAGAATTTTGGCCTTAACCGTTGATCCCTTCACGAGCGGTGTCCCGATATGGGTTTTTGTGCCTTCACTTGTCAATAAAACATGGTCAAAATCTACCGTTTCGCCGGCCGATCCGTCGATTTTATCGACAAGGATAACGTCGCCAACTGTAACTTTATATTGCTTCCCTGAAATCGTAACTATCGCTAACATATGCTCCGTATTGTATCAAGAGATTTACCCGATTGCAATGGTGGACTCATCCGTTCTCCCCCGTTCCAGTGCCCATAAAAATCCGAATGCAATCGATGAAGAAAGTATTGAACTGCCGCCGTATGAGATAAACGGCAGAGTAATACCCGTAATCGGAATAAGCCCCATATTCATGCCGGTGTTTATAAAAATCTGAGAGAGGAGCATGGAAAAAAG
>Ga0182021_10004037_pt1 | contig 17201 bp, 18 predicted proteins | sample 612E3MmetaG_FD_120493 | JGI IMG/M metagenome (GOLD analysis project Ga0182021, IMG submission 120493) | Permafrost microbial communities from Stordalen Mire, Sweden - 612E3M metaG (Illumina Assembly) | ecosystem: Environmental > Terrestrial > Soil > Wetlands > Permafrost | place: Sweden...
CTGGTTCAGGTCCAGCTCGGTCTTGTAGGCGCGCAAGACGATCATAGAACAATTGTACTATAAATCATATGGTTGTGAGGACCGAATGAATAGATTTGATCAGATTTTGGCTAACTGTATCAACCCCCAAAAAATTGACCCGCCAGGCGAAAACCACATAATTATTCAGGGTCGTTTTAATCCTGGTTTTGCCGATTGATTGGTCCGCTTGACCAGTTCATCCAGCAGCCTTTTTTCCTGCTCGACCGTTTTTACCTTTCCATCCAGCCAGGCGTTGCGCAAGGTATGCAGGATGGTCTGGTAGGAAGGTCCGGTGGGAAGGCCGATCGCTTTTAGATCATTCCCATTGGTTTTCGATTTGAGATACCGCCAAATCTCCAGGTAGTCGGACAGGTTGCGGCGAACCGGCCCGGGAGGCAAGGCGAGGCAGATGGAACGAACAGCCGCAAGGGGTATTTTATCCAGCCGGGCTACATATTGACTGGGTTTTTTTCCGGAGAGGGAGCCCCGGTCAGCCCACAGAGCGGAGGCAGCCAGCAGCACTGCGCGGGTATGGGCTTCAAAATGCAGTCGTTTATCGACCGCCACCAACCCACCTCTGGAAATGCCCATCAGCCAGAGTGACCAGCCCAGCAGGCGGCGGGAAAGAAGCCGGTCCGGACCACGGTCGCCCGGCCTGGCGGCAAGGAAACGGCTCCGCACGGATTCGTTCCACTCCAGGGCAGGGTGCACCGCTGCCAGGATTCCCAGTTCGGCCAGGTGCTGCAGCATTGCCGAAGATTCATTTTCCTCCAGCACCAGATCCAGTTCATGACGGACCCGTTCGGCGGAAAGTAGTTTTATTCCCGGCAGGGCCTCCGGGATTAGCGCCAGGGTCTGCGGAGCAATCCGAAAACCGTACCGCTGTTCGTAGCGGACAAGGCGAAATAGGCGCGTCGGGTCGTCGATGAACGATCGTGGGTGTATAACGCGCAGCCGACCGTGCTGCAGATCCTCCAGACCGCCCAGTTCATCGTGCAGTTCCCCAAAATGATCCCCATCCAGGCGGAGCGCGAGCGTATTGATCGAGAAGTCACGGCGGTGCAGGTCATCCAGAAAGCTCCCCGGATGCACAGTGGGCAGGGCGGCAGGCTGTCGGTAGATCTCAGAGCGGGCAGAGATCAGATCCAGGGTCGAGAACCCGGTCACATCCGTGCCAAGCGACTCCGGCAGGAACCATTGCGCCGTGCCGAAGCGGGAATGCACGGTCAACCTGCCGCTGTGTTTATCCACCAGCGCGCGCGCCAGCCTTATGGCATCCCCCTCCACCACCAGGTCAAAATCCACGGCAGGACGATCCAGATAAAGATCGCGCACGACCCCGCCCACGAGGTATAGCGGCAAATCGAGCGCCCGCGCCTGCTTCGCCACTTTCCGTAAAAGCGACAATCGCTGCGGGGAAAGCATATCTTCCAGATGGTTCTGCAACTCAGGAAATTTTGCCACGTTCACCCTTCTTTTGGATTATATACCGCTTCATATAAAAAACCATGATATTCCCGGCCGATTCCCCCCCACTTACCGATCACGAAAATTGGAACAAGCATCCAAATGCCGGCTTTTTCCCGCTGATTTAATCAGGTATAATATTCTCCATGATGCTGAGCCCGCTCCCGTCCCTGCACAACCGAAAACCTGGCTGGTCTGGATAGGTTCAGTTCGTCACTGCACTTGGCGGCTCCCAGACCTGGTGAGCCGTTTTTGTTTGGAATTTCCAATCGAAGGATATGATGGTGGATTGAAGATGGACATCCAGGACCTGACCGAAAAAATGCATGAATTTGTCCGCTCGAAGGGCTGGTATGAGCCCGGCAGCAAGCGCCCACAGACGCCACGCAACATTGCCGTCTCGCTCAACCTGGAAGCCAGTGAAGTCCTGGAACACTTCCAGTGGCAGGATGAAGTTGAGGATCAGGAGGAATACTCCTCGGAACTTGCAGATGTCGCCCTCTATCTATTCCAACTGGCCTCGGTCTCCGGGATCGACCTGGAGCGGGCGATCATCAGGAAGTTGGAAATCAATGCCGGGCGCAAATGGGATAAATGATGAACATCACCGTCTTCGGCAGTTCCCAACCCCAACCTGGTTCACCGCTTTACACTGAGGCTTATGAACTTGGAAAGCTCCTGGCGTTGGCGGGTCATGTCGTGCTGACCGGCGGCTACATCGGCACGATGGAGGCCGTCTCCAGGGGAGCCAACGAAGTCGGCGGGCATGTCATCGGGGTGACCTGCAACGAGATCGAAAAGTGGCGCGGAGTCGGAGCCAATGCCTGGGTTCTTGAAGAAAGGCGGTTTGCCACTCTCCAGGAGCGTCTGGATGAACTGATCCGGGGCTGTGATGCGGCCATCGCCCTGCCGGGAGGCCCCGGCACACTTGCCGAGATCGGCCTGACCTGGAACTTGATGATCGTGGCCTCGATCCCCCAAAAACCGCTCATCCTGGTTGGCCCGGGATGGAAAGCAGTGTTCGATGAAATGATCCATTCACTTGGATATCTCATTCCCCTCATCCAGCGGGAACTGCTCCACTTTGCCCCGGATGAACAAACTGCAGCAGCGATCCTGCGATCATGATCGTGGGTTGCCAGGCGAAACACAGCGAGAGGGCAGCCATCCATTCATGATGAGATTGCTTCGCTGTCCTCGAACGGCAGCCTGCAACGAAACAATAAAATACGAGGAGCTTATGTCTGACGAAAAACTCACCCCCCGCAATGAAGACTTTTCCGAATGGTACAACCAGATCGTCCTGCGTTCCGAACTGGCCGACTATGCCCCCGTGCGTGGTTGCATGGTCGTGCGCCCTTACGGCTGGTCGCTCTGGGAAAATATCCAGGATGCGCTCGACAGGCGGTTCAAAGCCACCGGTCACGTCAACGCCGCCTTCCCGCTGTTGATCCCAATGTCCTTCCTGGAAAAGGAAAAGGAACATGTGGAAGGATTCTCTCCCGAACTGGCCGTGGTCACCATCGGTGGCGGAGAAAAACTGGAAGAGCCGCTCGTGGTGCGCCCAACTTCCGAGACCATCATCGGTTCTATGTACTCCAAATGGATCAAGTCGTACCGCGACCTGCCGGTGCTGATCAACCAGTGGGGTAATGTCGTTCGCTGGGAATTGCGCACACGCCTGTTCCTGCGTACGCTGGAATTTTACTGGCAGGAAGGACACACGGCACATGCAACGGAACAGGAAGCCCGCGAGGAAACCATGCGGATGCTCGGGGTCTACGCCGATTTCGCCATTACCGAGGCTGCCGTGCCGGTTATCGCCGGCATTAAGTCGCAGAGCGAAAAATTCGCCGGGGCGAACATGTCCACCACCATCGAAGCCATGATGGGTGACACACGCGCCCTGCAATCGGGCACATCACACTTCCTCGGGCAAAATTTTGCAAAGGCTTTCAATATCCAGTTCTTGGATGAGAACAACACCCAGCAGTATGTCTGGACGACCTCCTGGGGATTGAGCATGCGCTTCATCGGTGCCATTATCATGACCCACGGCGACGACCAAGGGCTGATCCTGCCACCCCGCCTGGCTCCCGTCCAGGCCGTCATCGTGCCAATCTATAAATCAGCCCTTGAAACAACCTCCGTCATGGAGGCGGTCAAACGGGTAGAAGCCGAACTCCAGGCAGCTGGCATTCGCATTAAAGTGGACAATCGCACCGAGGTCACACCCGGCTTCAAATTCAACGATTGGGAAATGCGTGGGGTTCCGCTGCGCATCGAGATCGGCCCCAAGGATGTGGAAAAGGGAACCGTTGCCCTGGCTCGCCGGGATAGACCGGGACGGGAAGGGAAATCCTTCCTCCCCCAGGTAGGGCTTGCCGCGGCGGTCACTGAACTGCTGATAGACATCCAAAAATCCCTGCTGGAGCGCGCCACTGCCTTCCGCGACAGCCACATCTTCGACCCAAAAGATTACACCGAACTGAAGGAAGCTGTCCAGAACGGCTGGGCATACTCGTACTGGTGCGAATCCGCCGAATGCGAGACGAAGGTCAAAGAGGACACCAAGGCCACCACCCGCTGCATACCGCTCGACCAGCAAGAAGGTCACGGCAAGTGCATCGTCTGCGGGGAGGATGCAAAGCGGAAAGTTTATTTCGCTCGTTCATATTAATTCCGCCCGGCCGCAGCACAGCATACATGGAGGGCCTGCTGCACCCGTGAGCTGTCTGGAGTCATCCCATGAAAATGTCCCAGCTTTTCGGCCAGACCCTGCGAGACACCCCGGCGGAAGCCGAGGTTAGCAGCCATAGCCTGCTCCTGCGGGCCGGGTTCATTCGGCCGCTCGGGACGGGTATATTTTCTTACCTGCATCTCGCCAAACGCTCCATGCAGAAGATCGAAGCCATCCTGCGTGACGAAATGGACGGGATCGGCGGGCAGGAGATCTCAATGCCGGTCGTTCAGCCAGCTGACCTATGGCAGGAGACTGGACGCTGGTCCCAAATCGGGATGGAGATGGTTCGCTTCAGGGACAGGAACGGGCATGACCTGGTGCTCGCCATGACCCACGAGGAAGTGGTCGCCGACCTGGCGCGGCGCGAAGTAAAGTCCTACAAGCAGTTGCCCCGGCTTATCTACCATATCCAGACGAAGTTCCGCGATGAACCTCGCTCGCGTGCCGGATTGATTCGTGTGCGCGAGTTCAGCATGCTGGACAGTTACAGCCTGGATGCTGACTGGGGCAGCCTTGATCAACAATACCGCGCCCACTACCAGGCCTATTTCAACATCTTTCACCGCTGCGGTCTGCCAGTCATTACCGTCAGGTCCGATTCCGGCATCATGGGCGGCAAGCTAGCCCATGAGTATATCTACCTGACAGCCATCGGTGAGGATACGCTCATCCTGTGCGACAAGTGCGATTACCGCGCCAACCGACAGGTGGCACGCTTCCAGAAAACGCCTGCAGCCATGGAGGGATTGCTACCCATCCAGAAGGTGAAAACACCGGAATGCAAATCCATCGAAGACCTGGCGAACTTTCTGCAGGTGGAAAAAGCCAAAACTGCCAAAGCCGTTTTTTTCGTGGCCACTATCCCGGATGGCGAAGAAATGAACGAGAAATTCATTTTTGCAGTGGTTCGCGGGGATATGGAACTGAATGAGACCAAACTCGCCAACGCCGTGGGCGCAAGCGACCTGCGTCCCGCCACTGAAGAGGAGATCAAGGCTGTTGGAGCGGTGCCTGGCTACGCTTCGCCGGTTGGATTGAAAAACGTCCTGGTCGTTGCCGATGATGTCCTGCCTGTCTCTCCCAATCTTGTTGCCGGGGCGAATGAAGAAGGGTACCATTACCTCAACACCAACCTCGCCCGTGACTATAACGCGGATATCGTTGCCGACCTCGCTGCCGCGGACGAAGAGCATGCCTGCCCGGAATGCGGTTCCCCTTTGCGCATGGAGCGGGGTGTGGAAGTGGGGAATATTTTCAAGCTGGGTACGCGTTATTCGGAAGCACTCCGCTGCACCTTCCTTGACCGGGATGGACAGCAGAAACCGATCATCATGGGTTCCTACGGGATCGGGGTTGGCCGTCTGCTGGCTTGCGCAGCTGAGCAGCATCATGATGAGCATGGCCTTATCTGGCCGATAACCATCGCCCCTTATGCGGTGCATCTGGTTTTGCTGCACGGCAAGGTCGGCTCTGCGGCTGAAGGATCAGCCCTTAAACTTTACCGTGATTTGCAGACCGCAGGGATCGAAGTCCTGTTCGATGACCGCCAGGAAAGCCCCGGGGTCAAGTTCAATGATGCTGACCTGATCGGTCTGCCAATCCGCATCACGGTCAGCGACCGGGTACTTACCCAGGGTGGTGTGGAGTTTAAGTTGCGGGCCAGGGTGGATAAATCGGTCATTCCACTTAATGAAGCGACCCCACGCATCCGATCCGAGATTGCCGCGCTATATTCAGAGATCAAATCCAAAATCGTAGCAGTCGAGTACAATGAATAAGCGATCCTTCGATAACCACCTTTCTTTTACGCGTTCATATGCCTGCCATTGACCTCGCCCGACTCAAAACCCAGGCCGCCCGTCTCTCTGATCAATTCGGGGATCCGGATGCATTTGTGCACGACCTGAACGAAGTCCTGGACTACTATACCAACCGCACAATTCGACCCACGCAGACCGCCCAGCGCTTGTCTCTCCCTACTTACCATACCCCGGCACCCGTCCTGCGGCAAATTCAATCCGAACTGAACCCGCTGGTCGAGTCTAACCCCACAGAAGCTATTGCCCTGGTCAATGCCCTTTGGAAAGAAAAATACTTGGAAGCCCGTGTCCTAGCCGCCTGGCTTCTCGGCAGCATTTCACCAGCTGAGGCGACCTCAAGTCTGGCACACCTTCCCGCCTGGCTGGCCCAGTCCACCGACAAGAGGGTTCGCGAAACGCTGTTAACCGACTCCCTGGCCCGCCTGCGCCATGAGAATCCGGAAGCCCTATTCGCTATTCTTGAAGAATGGCTTAAATCACCCCGCGGCTCATACCAGGTCTGGGGGCTTCAGGCACTGATCCCGATCTTGAACGATCCCCATTTCGAAAACCTTCCAGTAGTTTTCCGCATTCTGCGTCCCGCGGTCCGATCAGCCGGGCCGCTTACACAGTTGGAACTGAAAGCCTTGCTTGCAACCCTGGAGCAGGTATCCCTGACAGAAACCGTGGCTTTCCTGCGTGATATCATCAACAACAACCCGTCCCCGACCGTGATTCGAACCTTGCAACGCATCCTCCCGGGGCTTTCAGCGGAGTTGCAATCGGCTGTAAAAACCATGATACGCGAACCATAATGAAGACCAAGGTGTGTAGAAACTTTCACGCGATGCTTTGGAAGGAGTGGCTGGGCATCAGATCCGTGTTCTTACCGCCCAACCTTTTTCTTTCAGGCGTTTGGACCTTAGTGGTGTTAATACTTGCATTTGGTGTTTATGAACCGATCAAAAGCGGACCGGATTGGATTTTATCCCCCAGCATGCTGTTCAGCTCAATGATATTAATTCCTTTCTGCATATCGGGCACCCTGACCCCGGACTCTTTCGCCGGGGAGCGTGAACGTCACACTCTCGAGCCTTTGCTCGCGACACCTCTTTCCGACCAGGTGCTCTTGTATGGGAAGCTTGTTTTCCCTGCAATCCTGGGATGGACTGCAGCGATGATGGCTTTGCTTGCCGGCATTTTTGCAGCGAATAACTTCAGCCTGTCCTGCAACCCATTCATGTCCCATTTTGGCACCATCCTGTTCACCGGTATTGGAAGCGTGGCTTTTTCCATTTTCATCACGATCATCGGAGTAGCTGCCTCCCTTCATGCACTCAATGTGATGCAGGCCCAATTAAAGCTGGTGACAGCCATTTTCCCGCTGTTATTAATTCCCGCCTTCCTGATCGGTCCATTTTCACCAGTCCAGCTTGGATCGTTCGCAAATCAACTTCTTCCATCCATCGGCCTAAATCAGCTCCTGCTCTGGACTGCTGCTGGGACAATGATGCTAAATGGAATTCTGATCCTGATCACACAAGTTCGTTTTCATCGTAAAGAACTTATAATGGATTAATTCTATAAATCCGGGATCCTATTCCGTACCAATTATTATTTATATGATCGCAGAGAGTTTATGCCAATGAAAAGGATCGATGTGTTCATGCCTGAATGATCCTAAGCAATTTTAGGGATCGTTGAGGTAAGGAGAAGGAAATTATGCTCACCCATCGTGAACGTTTATATGCCTGCATCGCTGACGATCCCGCCCTCGACCGGCCGCCAGTCGCTTTCTGGCGCCATTTCCCGGTGGATGACCAGTCGGCGGAAACGCTTGCTGCTGCCACCCTGGATTTCCAACGCCACTATGATTTCGACCTGGTAAAAGTGACCCCGGCTTCATCCTTCTGCCTTACGGACTGGGGAGTGGAAGATGCCTGGGAAGGCGACACGGATGGTACCCGCCGGTATATAAAACGAGTGATCCTGCGACCCCAGGACTGGGAACGGCTGCCCATTCTCGACCCGCATCAGGCTGCCCACCTTGCCGGACAATTAGCCTGTCTCCGCTTGATCAAACACGAGTTAAATCCCGAGACGCCCATTCTGCAAACCATCTTTAACCCTCTTGCACAAGCCAAAAACCTGGTCGGTGGGGCAAAGCTTATCGTCCACCTCCGCCAATATCCCGAAGCTGTCCTGAAGGGATTGCAGACCATTGCCGAATCAACGCGCCGTTTTGTTGAGGCCTGCATGGAAACAGGCATCGATGGAATTTTTTTTGCAAACCAGCATGCCCAGTCAGGCCTGCTGACCCTGGAGGAATACAATGAATTTGGCCTCCCCTTCGATCTCCGCATCCTGGAACCTGCAAAAGAGCTGAAATGCAACCTGCTCCACCTGCACGGCGATCATGTCTATTTTCAATTAGCCTGGCAAACCCCATGCCAGATAGTGAACTGGCATGACCGCGAGTCCGGCCCCACCCTGGCTGCCGCGCAGAAGAACTACGGAGGCACGGTGTGTGGCGGGTTGAGTGATGAGAAGATGGTTTTTGGCAACCAGGCGGATGTGCGCAAGGAAGCGGAGGATGCAATTCTCCAAACCAGTGGAAAAAGGTTCATTCTTGGTACGGGGTGCGTGATCCCGGTCATTACACCGCACGGGAATATCCTGGCAGCCCGGCGAAGCGTGGAGGTGGTCGGGTGAGCCTGCGTGTCATTTCCGGTCTGGCGAAAGGCCGCAAACTCAAGGATGTCCCCGGTGATACCACGCGCCCCGTGACCGACCGGGTCAAGGAAGCGTTGTTCAATATACTGGCGGGGGATGTCCAGGATTCCAGCTGGTGGGACCTCTTTGGCGGGACCGGGGCTGTTGGCATCGAAGCCCTGAGCCGGGGAGCGGCATTCGTATGTTTCTCGGAACTGAACCGTCTTCCCACCGAAACGATCAAGGCCAATCTGCAAACCACGGGCTTCGAGTCGCGGGCTGAGATTCGCCGCGGGGATGCCTTCAACATGCTTGCCGCCCACCCCGACCGGGCGTATGAGTATGTGTACATCGCACCGCCCCAATATCAAGAGATGTGGTCCCAGGCACTTATCGCCCTGGACCACAATCCCGGATGGCTGAACGATGAAGGTGCGTGGGTCATCGTCCAGATCCACCCGAAGGAATATGAAGAGCTGGATCTCCACAACCTGGATGAATTTGACCAGCGCAAATACGGCAGCACCCTGCTCGTTTTTTATGAGAAGAAATAATGCGTATCTGGTCTTTGCATCCGAAATACCTCGACCGGCAGGGACTACTGGCTGTCAGGCGTGAGACATTGCTGGCTCAAAGAGTATTGAAAGGGGAGACGAAGGGCTATCATCACCACCCTCAGCTCACCCGCTTCCGCCTCCACCCGGACCCGCTCAGTGCGGTGCCAACCTACCTGGTTACAATCGCCACGGAGGCGGAATGCCGCGGCTATACGTTCGATCGTTCCAGGATCGGGGGCGGACGCACCCAGGTCAAATTGCCGGTGACCCGGGGGCAGGTCCGGTTCGAATAGATGCATCTCAAGGCAAAACTGAAGTGGCGGGAGCCGGTCCGCTACGAGCAGTCAATCGGATTGGACATACCGGAAGTCCATCCGCTGTTCGATGGGATCGAGGGCGATATCGCTGAATCGGAAAGAGCTGGGTAGACCGCCCGAATGGGATTTGTTGTTCTAATAAGCAATCGGTATGATCGATGGCAGGAAATAACACGGAGGCTCTGGTGAATATAACAAGCGTAAAAATCGAAAAACCTGAGGAGATCAATTTCATCCTGGGGCAATCGCATTTCATCAAGACCGTGGAGGATCTCCATGAAGCGCTGGTGGGCGCGGTACCGGGCATCAAATTTGGACTGGCCTTTTGTGAGGCATCCGGCAAATGCCTGGTACGCTGGTCGGGGACTGACGAAGCGATGACCGAGCTGGCAAAGAAGAACGCCCAGGCGATAGGTGCCGGTCACTCGTTCATTATTTTCCTGGCTGATGGGTATTACCCTATCAATGTGTTGAAGACCATTCAAAATGCACCCGAGGTCTGCCATATATTCTGCGCCACTGCCAACCCTACCGAGGTGCTGGTGGCTGAAACCGACCTGGGTCGCGGCATCCTGGGTGTTGTGGACGGGTCTGCCCCCAAGGGGATCGAGGGCGAGGATGATATCAACTGGCGCAAGGGATTTTTACGAAAGATCGGTTATAAAATCGGCTGAAACCCCAGAAATATGGAAGATAGGAAGGCATGCAGGGAAAGAGAGGGGCAGCCTATAAAAACCCCCGCTGCGTCCGGAAGCGGGGGATCAGGTCGAGAATTCCAATATCAGGTTCTGGTTCTGATCATAGTATGAACGAGCGGAGAAGGGGGGATCACCTGTTTGCATGCCCTGGATGCGCTTCAGCAGCACAGGTAGATCCTCCACACAGGGTAATTTCAACACATCCGGGAGTGAAATCCATTCCGCCTTTCCTTCGGGAGACGACACCGGTTCCCCCTCCGGATATTCACCGGCGAAAACGTAGATCCCGACCCCGGGATTTTCCCCCGTATCCACCACAACCGTCCCACACAGCCAGAGATCGGCCGTGATGCCCGTCTCTTCCATCAGTTCTCGACTTGCCGCAGAGAGGAGATCCTCGCCTCTCTCGACGTGTCCACCAATTCCGTTGTATTGATTCGCCCACAGTGTTTTATCCGGTGCGCCTTTCATCAATAGATAATTGGTCGCCCGCCTGACAAAGATCAACACGCGGGGGATGAGCATATAGCGTTGAAGGGTGATGCCCTGATCAGATGCCGGCATATTTGATAATGAAAGGGGCATGACCTGTCATGCCCCTTTAGGATTTACTTTACCAGTTTTCGGACCACCTCGAGTTGCCCGGCACTGCCCAATTTTTCGTTTTTATGAGCGATGAACTTGGCATATTCGCTCATGAAAATCTTGCCGGGATCGCGCAGGTCAAATTTCTCGGGGAAATCACGGAAGAACTCCCGGTGGACGCGTGTCCACACCAGGCGACCATCGGTGTCAATGTTGATCTTGGTCACGCCCAGCTCAGCTGCGCGCCTGAACTGGTTCTCATCCACGCCCTTGGCGCCCTTCAGGTTTCCGCCGGCGGCGTTGATCCGGGCCACTTCTTCCTGCGGGACAGACGAGGAACCGTGCATCACCAGGGGAAATCCAGGCATACGCTTCTGGATCTGTTCTAGCACATCGAAATGCAAGCCCTGCGAGCCAGTAAATTTAAAAGCCCCATGGCTGGTCCCGATGGCACAGGCGAGCGAGTCAACGCCAGTCTGTTTGACAAATTCCTTCGCCTGGTCAGGGTCGGTCAGCTTGGCATTTGCCTCGTCCACCTTGACATGTTCCTCGACGCCACCCAATTGACCGAGTTCAGCCTCGACCACGATACCTTTGGCATGGGCTGCATCGACAACCCGCTTGGTAATAGCCACATTCTTGTCGAAAGGTTCGCTGCTGGCATCGATCATGACCGAGGAATAAAAACCGCTGGCGATGCAATCGAAACATGTGGCTTCATCCCCGTGATCCAAGTGGACAGCAAAAATGGCATCCGGAAATACCTCGTCAGCCGCACGGATCAGGCCCTCCAGCATGGTCTTGTGTGTGAACTGGCGCGCCCCTTTGCTGATCTGGATGATAAAAGGAGCCTGGCTGTCCATGCAACCACGGAACAGGCCCATGGTCTGTTCCAGGTTGTTGATGTTATAGGCCCCGATGGCATACTTGCCATAGGCAGCTTCAAATAGTTGCTTGGTGGTTACGATCATTTTTTTACTCCTTAATCGGAAAAATGATTTCCGGGTGAAGATTTCGCACCATTATACAACTTTATCCTTCAAATGTCGTAATTCTATATGAACAACAAATGAGCGGCAACAATTGGCAGTATAATCATCCTGGTAATTCGTCTGCCCAAATATCTCAGGAGGAACCATGAGCGATCTTTTTGAAACCGTCAAAGGCGGACAGGATATCTTTAAAAAACTCCTATCCTATATCCCCGGCTTTAGCGGTTATATCGAACGTACGAACCGCCGTGCCGCCGACAAGCTCCTGCGCGAGCAGGTGGCCTTGAAATACAACGAGCTGGCTGCACGCACTTCCCGGATGCAAAAGGATATTGCTGACGCCGGTCAGATCGATTTTCTGGATGATATTGACTCGGTTGGATTGAAGCTGCGCACCTTTGCCGACCGGATCAAGAATGCCTCATACGGCTACTCAGGTTTCTTTGATGCGATCAAGATCAATGAGAAGGAACTTGAGAAGATTTACACGTTCGACACGGCGTTCTTCACGCTGGCTGAGCAAATCTCCAGCGGGCTCGACAATGTAGAAACCGCCATAGCCGGAGATGGTTTAAAAGCCGCCATCCGCGCGGTTAATGACCTGGCCCGCCAGGCGGGCGAAACCTACGACCGCCGCTACGAAGCGATCACCGGCAGCGGCGCCCAGCAATAAACCTGGTCCAGCAGAAGTAGCGCAAGATGGTATCTTGCGCTACTTTGTGGTTTAATAGACCTATGTGGACAGATTACATAACCCCTGCCTCGCTGGAAGCAACCCTGCAGGTCCTGTCAGAAAAACGTGAAAAAGCCCGGCTTGTCGCCGGAGCCACCGATCTGATGCTCGAACTCGAACGCGGTGTCCGCAAAGGCATTGAAACGGTGATAGACATCACCCGCCTGCCCGGCCTGGATCGTATTACCCTTGATAAGGATGATACCCTCCATATCGGTCCGCTAGTGACTCATAACGCAGTGGTTGCATCCAGGCTGCTGCGGGAGCGGGCCTTCCCGCTGGTCAGTGCCGCCTGGCAGGTTGGCGCACCCCAGATCCGCAACCGGGCTACGGTCGCAGGAAACCTGCTCACCGCCAGCCCGGCCAACGACACCATCCCACCACTGATGGCACTTGGTGCCCGCCTGACCCTGGCCACAGAAAAAGGTAAACGCCAGGTGCCTATACAGGAATTTTACACGGGTGTCCGCAGGACGGTGATGCAACCGGATGAAATGCTGGTGGATATCACTTTTCCCGCGCTGAGAACGGGTCAACATGGAACTTTTTTGAAATTGGGCCTGCGACGTGCCCAGGCGATTTCGCTGGTCAACACCGCCATCATCCTGGAACTGGCACAGGGGAGGGTTAAAACAGCAGTGATAACCCTGGGAGCCGTCGCGCCTACCATTATCCATGCACTTGATGCTGAGTCTTATCTGACCGGCAAGGAATTAACCGACGAGGTCATTACCCATACTGCTGAACTGGCAGCTGGCGCCTCCAGACCGATCGATGATCTTCGCGGTTCCGCCGCCTACCGGCATGCCATGGTAGGTGTGCTGGTCCTGCGCGGCCTGCACACCTTGCGAGACGGGCAGGAGCAGGCCCAGGTCCCGGCTTTTCCTGTGCTGCTGTGGGGAAAGGAAAAACCCAAAACCGGAAAAGGTTTTTCGGGCGGGAGCTATGTTACCGGCTCGCCCATTCGTACGAATATTAATAACCAGGAATATACTTTCACCAGCGGACATGAGAAATCGCTATTACGTCTTCTGCGGGAGGAGGCCGGTTTAACCGGCACGAAGGAAGGCTGTGCCGAGGGTGAGTGCGGAGCCTGTACGGTATTCCTGGATGGCAAGGCGGTGATGGCCTGTCTCGTCCCCGCACCGCGCGCAGATGGGGCGAAAATTGTCACTGTAGAGGGACTGGCAAAGGGTGTCCCCCGCTCGTCTCAAGACAAGCCGGGAAGGCTGCACCCGGTGCAGGAGGCTTTTGTGAAAGATGGTGCAATCCAGTGTGGCTACTGCACCCCCGGATTCATTATGTCAGCAGTAAAATTACTCGAGGAACGACCCCATCCGGCCCGGGAAGAGATCACCCAAGCCATATCCGGTAACCTGTGCAGATGCACCGGTTATTATAAGATTGTCCAGGCAATTGAGGATGCTTCCAATTATTAGGAGCAGAACGCGATTCTAAAAGGGAAAGCATATCCTAAAAGGATGAGGGATTATGGGCAAATACACGAGGTATCCGATCCTGTCGAAAAGCAAACGCCAGATGAGTCCACTCTGGCGCGGCGTCGGTTGCATCCTGATCGTGATTGTGCCGTTGATGTCTTTCTGGTTGATGCTGCTTTTGGCTCCGCCGATCATCGCAACCGGTCTGGTTCCATACCAACTGCTCGGGTATATCCAGTTCCCTGTCTGGGTCCTACGCAATAAAATAACCAGCGGCCTCGCTTTGTTCATTGGCAGCCTTAATCACCTGTGGTTATCCATCATTATCTTCCTGGTGGTATTGCTGATCTTGTCTGCAATTATTTCACTCTCCTATACAGCGCTCTATCAGACATTGGGACCGGTGCGCTACACTCCGGTGGATGCACCACCGTCGAAACACAAGCCGAAAAAATACACCCGCTGATCAGGGGCAGGCCTCGGGGTTGGAGATACCTCATTAAAAGCGCTTAGTCTGCGGCAGCAAACCCGGATTTATTCCTTCTCTATTCGTTGTATTCTTTTTTGATTGTGACATTAAAAGTGGAGCCCCCCAAATGGGTGGCTCTTCTTATCCCCTGCCATCCCGCGGGGCAAAGATAAACTGGTTTTCATCAGACAGATTAATCCTGTTCCTCACCCCTCTGTTTTTCATGAGCGATATCTCCAGTGAATCAAGATATTCACGGAATAATCAGGGACCATGCAAAATACAAAATACAGTCTCCCTTTCAGCAAGGCGACCATCGAATTCAGCCTCCCCGACCGTATGCGGGGTACCCTTGCGCTATCCCGACCGGCTGATCCGATAACAGATGAACCCGGCGCCATCCGCGCAGCACTTGCCCATCCCATTCGATCGGTTCCCCTCTGCGAACTTGCCGCCCATGGCATGCGGGTTTGCATCGTGTTCACCGACAGCACCCGCGCCAGCCCCGATCACTTGCTCGTACCTGCCCTTCTATCCGAGCTGGAAAAAGCCGGGGTGTTGGATGAAGACATCACGCTCCTGTGCGGGACAGGCATGCACCGGCCCTCCACCCAGGAGGAAAGGATTTCCAAGCTTGGTGCACAGGTGGTCGCCCGGTACCGGGTGATCGACAGCGAACCACAGAACCCGGCCGCGCTGGTAGACCTGGGGATCACCCCCGACGGAGTCCCCATCCTGCTCCACTGTGCCGTCGTGGAAACGGACCTGCTCCTCGCCACCGGCATCGTCGAACCGCATCAGTACGCCGGTTATTCCGGTGGTTCCAAAACCGTGGCCGTGGGCGCCGCCGGGGAAGCGCTCATTGCCTACACCCATGGCCCGGCATTCGTGGATCATCCCGGAACCCGTTTAGGACGCATTGAAGGCAACCCTTTCCAGCAGGTTGTGAAAGAGACCGCCCGACGGGTCAACCTGCGCTTCATCCTGAATGTCGTCCTGGATGACGATAAACACATCCTGCGCGTTGCCGCCGGAGACCCAGACCAGACTTTCCAGGACCTGGTCCGTTTTGCGCGCTCCGTTTACGAAGTCCCGATCCCGCACCAATACGATATTGCCATCGGCGGGGTCGGTTTCCCAAAAGATAGCAACCTGTACCAGGCCAGCCGAGCCCCATCCTATCTTTTCTTTGCCCCAATACCGGTTGTTCGCCCGGGAGGGTTCTTCATCATACCTGCCCGTTGCGAGGAAGGGGCTGGCGCAGGCGTAGGCGAACAGCGTTTCATGGCTGCACTGAGCGCTGCTCCGAATGTTCAGCAACTCCTGGAGGATGCCCGCCGCAACGGCTACCCGCCTGGTCAGCAACGAGCTTTTGTGATGGCCAAGGTGCTGGAACAGACCAGGGTCGTCATCGTGGGAAGTGAATATCCCGACCTGGTGACGGCCTGTAAAATGATCCCGGCTGGCAGTATGGAAGAAGCGCTGGACCTGGCTGCAAAGGAATTGGGACCGGCCTGCAGGGTGCTGGTCGTGCCGCACGCCTTGCTCACCCTGCCGATCGTGCAGGTGGGAAGGTGAATGCATAAAGTGGAGGGAACCCCGACGAGTCTCCTGGGTTTTTATTCTCCCGCCAGCTTATCCTTCGTTTTCGTCTGCCATTGAACTTTCCACCTGATCCGCTCGATTGTCTGCATCCGGGAATTCGCCGGTCTCAGGGAATACATCTACTATATTGAGCAAATTCAGGTGGTTGTATAATTGGACCAACCAGATATCAACATCATGACCGGAGCACATTGATCCATGTCTGCCATAGGCCAGTCCGTCCCTCGCATCGATGCCCGAGAGAAAGTCACCGGAACCACCCTTTATTCCGGCGACCTTGTCATGCCGGGTATGCTGCATATGAAAATATTATTTGCTGGCCGGCCCCACGCCCGCGTGGTGAGGATCCATACCACACAGGCCGAATCCATGCAGGGCGTGGCAGGAGTGTTTACCGCCGCAGATGTACCGGTTAACGAATACGGGTTGCAAAAGAGAGATCAACCCGTCTTGTGCGGGCCTGGATCTACCCCTGCCCCCGCCGGGGTGGCAGGTGATGTTGTCCGCTGCGAAGGCGATCAGGTGGCAGTGGTTGTGGCTGAAACAGAAGCCATCGCTGCCGAGGCAGTCAAACTAATTAATGTGGAATACGAAGACCTGCCCGCCGTCTTCGATGCTACCGAGGCAATGAAACCGGGAGCACCGCGCATCCATCCAGAGATCAGCGATTCCAATGTATGTGTGCTGGATAAAATTCGCAAAGGCCAGGTGGAATCAGCGTTCGCCGGGGCAGCTGTAATCGTGGAGGGCGAATATCACACACCCTACCAGGAACATGCCTACCTCCAGCCTGAAGCTGGCCTGGCTTATCCTGACGAGGATGGCCGCATCACTGTCCAGTGTGCCGGTCAATGGACCCACGCCGACCGCGAGGCTATAGCCCATGCTTTGGGCCTGGCCGACGAGCAGGTACGCGTCATCTATCCAGCCATCGGCGGTGCCTTTGGAGGACGCGAAGATCTATCCGTCCAGATCGTCCTGTCACTTGCGGCAATGAAACTGAAGCGCCCGGTCAAGATCGTCTGGAGCCGCAAGGAATCGATCGTCGGGCATGGCAAACGTCA
>Ga0182021_10004038_pt1 | contig 17199 bp, 10 predicted proteins | sample 612E3MmetaG_FD_120493 | JGI IMG/M metagenome (GOLD analysis project Ga0182021, IMG submission 120493) | Permafrost microbial communities from Stordalen Mire, Sweden - 612E3M metaG (Illumina Assembly) | ecosystem: Environmental > Terrestrial > Soil > Wetlands > Permafrost | place: Sweden...
GGTCCCTCCGGTCTCGGTGGTTCTGCCGCCCGCGCCGGCGTCTCTGCTCCCACCGCTGCCTGCGGGAACAGTCCCGCCTGAACTGACGCTGGCGCTTCCGGTGGTCCCGCCCGAAGCGGCTACACTGCCGCCGCCGGCGCCCCCGGCGCGGGTCGTCCCGCCGCTGCCGGCGCCCCCAGTTCCGGTGCTCCCGCCGCCGCCCCCGCCCCCGGTTCCGGTGGTCCCGCCGCCCCCGCTGCTTCCCGTGGATCCAAATTCATAGGCGCCCAAGTCAGGGGCAGCGCCTACAAAGGGAAGTTTGACGTCCGTGCCTTTATCGATCATTGCGCTGCCCGCAGCCAGTTTGAGGAAGTCCACATTGGGCGGGCTCCCGTCGGCCTGGCGGGGTCCCAGGATGCCTTCACCTGGGGTCGGCTCTGTCACTCCGACGAAATCACTGTCTTTGGGGGTGATATTCAGATCCCAGGTGTTGAATTGGCTGTCGGTCCCAAAAGCGTCGCCAATGTCGTTGTTCTTGTTGGGATAGGCGATGTTGTTTCTCAGTATGTGAACCTTGTCCCCTGTCAGCTTGACGTCGTCCCCCGTTCGCGTGGTCCCACTCCAGCTGCTGGCCAGCATATTGAATTGAGTTCCGTTCTTGTACGCCGTGTTGTTGTACCAAGTGTTCCCACCCCCGGAGTGGTTGGCGTAGAATCCCGATGCCCTGCACCCCCACGCCACGTTGTTCTGGACGAGGTGCCTGATGCCAGTCTTGCTGCTGCCTATCTTGAAGCAGTTGCCATTTCCTGCCGTGCCTTTGCCCGAATTGATGTACCCACTGCCATAGGCATAGGAGTTTTCGATTGTGACCGGAACCTCCTGGCTGATGAAGTCGTAGCCATCGTCAGAATTCCACCACGCCCGGCAGCCCCTGATGATCGTGCTGGTGCCCTTGGTCTGGTAGTGAACGCCGAAACCATCGGCATTTTCTCCGGGGCTTTTTCCATTGGGACTCGGATCGTAGTTGTCGTGTGCGTCACAATTGAGAAGGACGTGGCCCCCGTTCTGCTTAGTGCCGATGAATATCCCGTTGCCGGCGTTGTGATGCATGTTCAGCAACTCAAAAATGTCATTGCTGGCGGGATCGTCTACCGCAAAGCCATTGTTGGAGTCGTTGATCATCGGGACGCCCTTTTCCTCGAGCCCCTTGAAGTGCAGGTAGCTGCCGGTCACGTGGAAACCCATGGTATAGCCGCTGCTTGACACCTTCATGTTGGTGAAGTCGATGACCGGGACCTCGCCCGGGTACGCCCAGTACTTGATGCGGTTGGTGTCCGATGTCCCGCTCTTCGTGAACTCGATGCCGTTGCTCGAATGGGGCGTCGTAATAGAGTAGGTCCCGCCCCGGAAGTAGACCGTGTCTCCAGCCCCCGCCGAGTCGGCCGCCTTCTGCACGGTGCCCCAGGGGCTGTCCTTGGTGCCGGGGTTCGAATCGCTGCCCGTGGGTGATACGTAGTATTCGGTGGCCAAGGCACTCTTCGTGGCGAACAAACCCAGGCCGGCGAACAGCCCCAGCACGAGGGAGTATTGCCGACCCATCTTGGACGTGCGCCTTGCGAATTCCATCAGAGTCTCCTTCTTTGCTGCCGAACGAGTTTGAGTCGCTACACCTGAGTCATTCGTCAAAGGAACGCCAATTCCTAGTCGCAGGTTCCCGAGCAGGGAACCCAGGTGCCGTCGGTGACTGTTATGGTCGCGGTGCCGTCGGTGAGCCCGGACGCTTTGGCCCCCACCGTGATGGTCCCCGCGCCGGTCGACTGAACGATGGCGTAGGCCAGGCCGCCGCTGGCGGTGCGCGTATCTCCGCGGAACATCGTCTGCTGACTGTTCGCGCTGTCCACGGCTATGATGGTGCCAGGACCCGTGATCGAGAAGGTCACAGCGGTATCGCTGGGCACTGCGGCCACGACGAAAGAGACGTCGTCCAGGTCGGTCGTTATCTTGTCGTGGTCCGCCTTGAGCACCACCTTGCCGGCCGACACCGCGGGGTTCGCAATCGGCGCTCCGGTTCCCCCCCATACCTTCACCCACGCCGAGCCGCTGGTCCTCAGATTCCCCAGTGAGTCCAGGAGCCCGCCGCTGCCACCAATGTTTGGCCAATTGCCATCCTGCTCGCCCAGGTAGTCAACCCCCGTCCAGATGAAGTCGCCGGTCAGCCCCGCGTTCCCCATCACGTCGCCGGTCCAAGTGGCGGTATCGGGGCCCTTCTCGCTGATCACGCCGGGCACCTTGGGCGACATTCCCATGGCCTGCAGGAGTTCGCTGGTGCGGTAGTTGACGCCGAAAACGTCGAGTGTGGTTCTGGTGTCCCCGGTGATGTCACCAGCGGAGGAAGGCTGAAAGAGCGCCTGGGTGACAGCGCGCCCGGGGTCGAGGGTGTGACATATCTCGACCATCTTCTTCAGCAGAGGAGTTCGCGTGCTATTTGAATCGCGGATTTCGTTGCCGGTACTGTAGAGCGCGATGCTCGGGTGGTTGCGATCCCGCATGACGATGCCGGTCACATCGACCTGGTACCACGGTGCCCCCGTGGTGCCCCCGGGCACCGCAGGAATTCCCGTCGGCGCCGTCGATACCTTGTTGAAGTAGGTCGCGTAGTCGCCGGTATCGCTGTACTTGTGTGCGATCCACATGTCGAAGAACTCATCCATGACCAGAATGCCCATCCGGTCGCACAGATCGAGGAACTCTGGGTTGGGCGGATCGTGGGCGGTGCGGATGGCGTTGGCCCCGATGGTCGCCTTGAGCGCAGCAATCCGCCTTTGGATGGCCCGCCCCGGCGCGCCAAGCCCGAGTCCGTGGTAGTCCTGGTGCAAGCAGACGCCCTTCATCTTCACGTTCTTGCCATTGATATTCAGGCCTGTCGTGGCGTCGAATACCAGGCTCCGGATTCCAAACGGGGTGACATCGTCGTCCACCGTTTTGCCGCCGACCTGAACGTTGGTCACGAGCTTATACATGTTGGGAGTTTCGAGTGACCATAGTTTGGGATTCGTGACCGGGACATCGAACGCGAACTTGGCCGATGCGCCGGCAGCGATGTCCTGGGCAGTCGCCGTGACCGGTGCCAGAGCCGTCCCGCCGGCGTCGCTGACGATGCCCTGCACGCTCACGCTTTGCGACGACGCACCCGAGTTGACCACCGAGGTCGTAACCTTGACGGTCGCCGACGCAGCCGTCGGCGTGGGCGTGGTGACGTAAGTGGCCCACTGATCGACATGCACCGGATCGGTCGCAATGACGCGAGCGTGGCGGTAGATTCCAGCACCCGCGTAGTAGCGGGAGTTGGGCTGCGCGGTGGAGTCGGTCTTGACCGCGATCACGTTTTCCGCCCCCAACTTGATGTTCTTGGTCATGTCGTAGCGGAAGCTCACGTACCCGTACGGATGAGTTCCGAGAGCAGTGCCGTTGATGTACACGGTGCTGTTCAGCATCACGCCGTCGAATTCAACGTAAACTTGCTGTGTTTGCGTCACGCTTGCGGGAAGACTGAAGTGATTCCGGTACCAACCGATTCCCGACGGCGCATAGCCACCCCGGCCGGTTGTCTTGGCACCTGAATCGAACGGCCCTTCGATGGCCCAGTCGTGCGGGAGGTTCACCTTCTTCCACGTAGAATCACCGAAAGTTGACGACTCCGCTCCGCTCGCGTCACCCTTGTTGAACAGCCAGTTCCGGTCGAGAGGCATGATGGTTCGTACCCGATTCCCGGGCGTTGGAAGAACAGTCACGCCGCCGCCGCTGGGTGTGCCGCCAGTGTCGACGACGCCACCCGTGGCTGTGCTCCCGCCACGGGCAACGCTCCCGCCACGGGCAGCGCTCCCCCCGGTTGGGTTGCCGCCGCTGCCCGGCAAGCCGCCCGTGCCGTTGCCGCCGCTAGCCGGCAGGCCCCCGGTGGCGTTCCCGCCGCTGCCCGGCAAGCCGCCCGTGCCGTTGCCGCCGCTAGCCGGCAGGCCCCCGGTGGCGTTCCCGCCGCTGCCCGGCGCGGTTTGGCCGCCAGCGTTGCTGCCTCCCGAAGCGGGCGTGGTCTGCCCACCCTCGCCGGTTACGCCACCCCCGCCTGCCCCTGCGCTTCCGTTGTCGACCGAACCGCCGGAATTCTGGGTGCCACTCCCGGTACTCGCGGTACCAGAATTGGTTGAGCAAGCGGAAGCGACAAGTGTCGCCGAGAAAAGGACGGCTAAAACGGCGTGTTTTCTTTGCATGAAGAACTCCTAAATAGACTAGGGGCAGCGACTCCGCGAGATGGGTCATTCATCTGCGGGGTTTCCTCTGTCTTGGACTTCGCAAAACTGACCGATTTCGTCGCAGGGCCTAGCCTGGGGATGGATTCCGAGAGGGGCGAGGTGCTGTTGCTGATGGTCAAGGGGACGTTCCGATTGACGGCAACCGCCCCGGTTTGAGGATACCACGCGATTCCTCGATTTCTGGCGCCGCCTGTTGCCCGCCGAATGATCTTGTACAACAAGACTCGTCGCAGCGAAGATAAGTCGGCTCGCTTACCGCTTGTTCAGGAAGGTCGGTTCGATTACGCCATCCTTGTTGAGCAGCTTGGCGCGGTGGCTGGCCGGGTCTTGGGATCTCGTTCGGCGGCTGGGAACACGATTCTTTCCGAGGTTCGCCGGAGGCTGACCGGTTAGCCCTGGTTCCGGCTGGTTCGGCTTTGCTGCGGGTTGCGGGGGGGCCGGGGTCGCTGTGTCGATGGCTTCCGGTGGGGGCGAGGGAGCCACCATGGGAGGAATCGGTTGCTGGCTTGCGGGCGTCTCTTCAATGGGCACGCGCGGGCGCTTGCTGGCCTGCGGACCGAAACAAAAGAGCAGACCCACCACTAGCGCAACACAGACGAGCGTGACCACGACGACGATCCGTGCGCGGGACGACATCTGCACCCTCGGGGTTCCAGTCCTGCCCCTGGAAACCGGCGTCGGCCGGTGCCGCGCGGCCGCAGTTTCGGCGGCCGCCGGCGACGGCTCCCCCGGCGCCCGATGCGGTCTGGCCACGACTGCTAGCGGCATTGGCGCGAGCGCAGCATCGCTGGGGGTCAGCAGACGGGTAGCGCGAAACATGGGAGTTGAAGTGAGAGCATCGGCGGGCGGTGGGACGGGCGGTTCCGGGTCGAGAATGACGGTGGTTGCGATCGGGGCGGAAGGCGGGACTGCCGCCGATGCGTCTGGCTCGAGAATGGCGGTCCTCGCAATCGCGGCGGAAGGCGGGGCTGTCGCCTCGTCCAGAAGGGAAGCTCGCTCGGGAAGGGCCACCTGCATGACGGCGATGATCTCTCCCATGCTGAAGGGTCGCCGCGTTGGATCTTTCTCCAACATGGTGGCCAGCAAGTCGTCCAGGATGGACGGCAACTCCGGACGCAGTTCCCGGATCCGGGGTGGCGCATCGTGCGCATGAGCCGACACCAGGCCCCATAGGTCCGTCTCCCGGAACGGGGGCTGACCGACCAGCACTTCGAACAGAAGGCATCCCAACGCGTAGATATCCGAACGATGGTCCACGCCATCGCCGCGAGACTGTTCCGGGGAGGAGTACCGGAGCAGCGAGGCAGGCAACTCCTTGCCCGGCGCCATCTGGCGAATGCGAGACAGAAAGTGGTTGCCCAAACCAAGTTCGAGGAGTCTCACCGTGACCGGCGCCCCGCGCTGGCTGGCCGGAACCAGAAGCATGTTCTCGGGGCGCAGACAGAGATAGCGCAGGCCCGCGTCATGTGCGGCACCGATCGCTGCGGCGGTCTGCACCACGACCTCACGGACGAGGGCCAGGTCGGAGGCAAGGCCGCCATCCCGCTGCAGCCGCCCGGAGATACACTCGGCCTCGACGTGCTCGCTGACCAGGTAGACGGCTCCATCATTCAGGCGATCGCAGTCCAGGAGGGGAACGAACCCTGGATGGCGAAACCCAAGCACAGCGCGCGCCTCGGAGAGGAACTGGTCTGCGTCACCAGCGCTGGCGGCTGCGTCGGACGGCAGGAGGATCATGTTCACCACCCCACCTTGGCGAGTGTCCAGCGCCAGGTACAAATCGGCCAGAGGCCGCGGAACCGCGGGGCCTATGATGCGGTAGTTGCCGATCTGCTTCCCGACCATGCGACCTGCCAAGATCATTAGCACGTCCGCGCTGCAGAAGCGGAGTTCGGTGGGACTAGAGCACCGAACAGTTTGGCGGACCGAGTGAAATTGCGCAGTTGCGAGCGGCCCGAGGCGCGAGGAGGGAGAGTACTCGACGTATTTGACCGACGAGCAACGAAGGGACGCGACGCAGGTGCGCGATTGTCGCGTGGGGTGGGCAGGGTGGGCTGTCCGTCCCGAAGGCCGGCGGGTTCCCCACGCGACTAGCGTTGGTCGGTCGGGGGCAACTCGATAAGCGGTATCTGATCCTTGCGCTTGGCCTGCAGATCCACGCCGATCAGAGGAGGAAGCTGCAACTCCTTGGAATCGGAGGCGGCCGGCTTGAGCCAGTCGTCGACCGGAACGTGGCTGAGCCGGCGGGGCTCCATTCCACCGTCGCCCACTCCTTCGCGCGGCCACGGGATGTCAGTCTGGGTTGCGTGGGCGGCCAGTGACAGCAGGAAGGTAAGCGGATTGTAGGAATAGATGACCTGATTCAGTGGAAGGCCCGCATGCCTCGCCAGTGCGTCGGTCCAGAACAGGTAGGGTTTGATGGCAACCTCGTAGATCCGCTGGCGGTCAGCCTTGGGTATCCCCGAGAGTTCGCGCAGGCCCACGAACTCAGACAGGGTGGTGCGGTCCCCCCATTCGTGGCGATGCAGGACGACCAGTCGGCGCAACGCATGCCGTTTGGCGAAATCGCTCCCTTGGAAGAAACCGCGCAACTCGCTGGCGTCGACTTGCGAGTCGCCATTCTTGTCAACCAGGCCGATAAGGTTGGCCCTGTGAACGATGGGCCCGTCCGCGGCCGCATTCATCAGACGGAAGGTTCTCTCAAGGGCGGCGGGGGGCTTGTCGGTGGTGAATATCTCGAAGTGCAGTTCCGGGCCCTGCTCGACTCCGCGGTTCACCGTGCCCAGGAATCCCACCAGGTCACCCGTTTCGATCCGTTCGTCAAGCAGGGTGACCGCGCCCGACTCCAGCGCTGCGCGGTCCCCGGCTCGCTCGGGTTTCGCGAGAGCCTGCAGCCACCCCACGGGATTCGTCTCGGATGGGGCTGGCAAGGACAGGTGGGCCAGAAGCGAGTAGAACGTGAACGGTCGGCCGTCCAGTTCCGCCTCGTGCCGAATCAGCACAAACGAGGTTGAACTGCCCTTGGCCGCAGCCCACCGGGCAGCCACCAGACGGCCGCGCGTCGGCGCGGAGACTGGTGCGCCCCGCAGGCCCCGCAGGTGGACGCCCGAGTGCCACAGCCGGGCCGGCGCCAGGGGAAAGAACCCGCTGACCCGTTCCTCGCTGCTGAAGAAGGCGGCCTTGCGCGCAGCCAGCAAGTCGTCGCGGGTGCGGGGGATTTCGCTAAAGGCGCGCAGCTGGATGGGAAAGAAGAAACCTTGCAAGGCGCGCGTGAGCCATCTCCAGTCAAGCGCCCCGGGATCCCACTTCTGTTTCTGCAGGTCGACGTGCAGGTGGCCAACGATGCCATGGAACGCGAGCGGGTCTTCCAGCGTGTTCAGATAGGGGCTTCCGCCCTCCTCTGGGATAATGGGTTTGATCTTGGGGAAGATCCGAAGAAGGGTCCGAGTCAAGGCTAGAAGCGAATCGTACTGCTCGGGACGAAAGTCGTAGGCGTCGTAGGTGAACCCGTTGATGACGACCATGCGCCGAGGCCGCGTGCGGTACTCCGCGGGCAGCCGGCTCATCTCGCTCGGGTTGTATCGCCCCCGATTGCAGATCTCGACCCCCACCGAAATCGAGTTCTCCTGCTCCGCATGATAGGCGCGCTCGGCCAGATCGAGGGTCTGATAGATTGTCCCATCAGCGTCGATCATGAAATGCGCCGAAAGCCCGCAACCGCCGCTGGGACGCACGCGGTTGTGCATCGACTTGAAGCAGGAGCGCGAGTTCACACACCCGTCAAAATGAAGCACAAACTGCGAAACGACTTCCTGCAGGTCCGCCACTGTCCGGTGGGCAAGTCCCTTCCTGCTCGTGTAGCGATCCCAGTCCTCGTCGCAGCATCCGCCGACCTGATCAACGCATCGTTTCTCGTAGCCGTTGAAGCCTTGGGCGTCGGTCCAAAGCACCACGGTTCGCCCCACGTCCACCGGCTGGCCTGCCACGACGATTGACGTTCCGCGTCCCGGAGCGATGGCACTTGAGGCCTGCGTAGCCAGTAGTGCTATGGAAAACACAGGGATCATTCAGTGCACGCAGTAGCACATCATACTTCAGGTGTCCCCCCGGCCTGTGCTACTGGTTTGCTTGCAGAGACACGCGGCCCTATCATTTGCCGCGGCGAGCGACCGTGTTCGACAAATTGAAACAATGGCTGGCAGGCGAGAGCCCGCAGACCCGGCGGGTGGCGAGGCCGGGCGTGTCTGGCACCCGAAGGAAACGCTCGCCTGCAGCTTCACGGTCGACGTCTGCCCCTGATCTCGACGAAAACAACTCTCTGGCCGCATCGGCGGTAATTCCGGGGGCAGTCGAGCAGTTCTGTCCCAATTGCGGGCAACCCATGCTCGCGTCGTGGGGTTCGACCTGTGGGAATTGCCGCCCAGCCATGTCTGCTCCCAAGACGATGTATCTCTCGGCGGCGGAGGTGCAGGGGATCGCGCCCGCACCTGGACTCAGCCTGGGCTGGCTTGTGGTTCTGCAGTCTCCCGACGAGAAGCGGCGCGGGACCATCATCGAGCTGACCGCGCCGATTTCCGTCCTGTCGCGGGGTGTCCGGGGCACGACGGCAAACGAAGAATGGTTCGGCATCAACGACGAGTTCGTGTCGAGCGGGCATGCCATCGTTCATCGTCCGCAAAGCAGCGATCGCAGCGACTCGTTTGCCATTCGGGATCGCGAGAGCCCGAGCCCGTCAGCCAACGGCACCTTCGTCAACTCGCACAAGCTGGGTCAGGGCGAGATCGTCAAGCTGAGCGAAGGTGACATCATCCGGCTGGGCACCACGGAGCTGATCTTCAAATCACTCTGGTTGCCGCCTGGCGGATCGAGGCGGGCATGAGACCGCTCTGTCTATTTGCCACGGCAGTGGCTTTGGTCACGCTGCCAGGACTTGCCCAGGCGGGACCGACGTGCTTGGTTTCCCCGCCCACCGTCGATGGTGATTCCGCCAACCTCACCTTGCTCGTGGGAGCAGTATCCGAAGACGGGGCTACCTTGAAGGCTTCGTCGATTGACGTGGAGATCGATGGGGAGCCCGCTGCAGCGCCCAAGTTGCTGGAGTCATTCTTCGATCTGGCGCAGCGTGAAGCCGAGGCCGACTCAGCCTGGAAGTCTCCGCTGGCCGTTGGTCTGGTGTATCTATGGGTGAAGGAGACACCGGCGGGGACCTCGGATTCGATCCTTGAGGGCGTGCAGGGCTTCTTCAAGCGGTTGCCCGCCCGGACGAGCGCTTACGCGACTCTGTATGGGCGCAAGCGACAGCCCATCCCCAAGCTCAAAGCGTCGGACATCGGAGGCCAGCTTCACGACCTGGGTTACCTGGGGGGGGATCGTCCCAACCTTGGGGATGCGATTGCGGTCGACCTGAAGAATCTCTCGGCTGATGAGAGCCCCTTCAAGCTCCTCTTGGTCGTGACTGACGGTCGTGATTTTACCGATCCGGATGGGCAGGGACCAGCCGATTTCGTGGCGGTGGGGAGCGCACTGGCCAAGGCGGGGGTTCGGCTTCTTCTGGTGTCCTTCCCGGCCCCCGAAGCGGACGCTGAGCAAAGCGCAAAGAACCTGAACGATCTCTCCGGTCCCGGTGTTTTTCATAGGGCGGTCGAACAGCCGGTGGAACTGCAGACCACTCTGGAGTCATTGGGACAGGCCGTCGCGGACTTGCGTCGCGTCCAGATCGATGTCCCCTGGGCGTGGCGCACCTTCGGGGGAAGCCACAAGGTCAGGATCTACTTGACCACGGATGGCAAGCGCCGGACCGTCGAGTTGGGGAAGATCACGTTGCCCGCGCAGACCGGCTGGCTGGTCTGGCTGGGCGCCTTGGTCCTGGCAGTCGCGGCGCTTTCAATCGGGTTGCTGCTGTTCCTGCGCCTGCGCGCCTCACGCCAATTCGAGGTGGACGAAGACCCGATCATCCCGGCCGCACACGCTCTCATCCGACGAGGGATGTCGGCCCAGCGGGCTCTGGTTGAACTGACGCGCGGATTTCCCGAAAGCGTTGCCGGTTTGGCCAGAGTGGATGAATCGATCTTCTCGGATGCCCGCTATCCCTTCCTGAAGACTCGGGCCGGCCGCCGGCGGTTCGAAGAAATCCAAGCGCTGCTGACCCAGAGGGACGGCGACGAGTCGCCGCTGCACGACGACCTGTTCGCGGCGCTGGCCGAAGCCGTCACGGCCCAGACGCCGCCGGGCAAGGCAGCCGAACGCATTGCCGCGCGGCTGCCTGATGATCAGTGGGGCGCGCTCTTGCGGCTGGGACTGGAGGATCTGGCGCGGACTCTTCGCCAGGCCGGCAAGAGATTCCCGGTCCTGGGTCTGCCGCGTTCCAGGGGCGCAGTCCTCGCCATCCAGGATGCCCTGCACGCCCGAAGCGGTTCCTCTCTGGCCGTGGCCTGGCTGGTCCGTGCCGCCGGTCCAGGCAAGCGCGGTGAGACCTTGGGCCTTCGGGCCAGCCGGGCGGTGCTGGGGCGGGGCACCTCGTGCGACCTCCTCCTCGGCGGGGATGCACAGGTCGCCGAACAGCACGCGGCCATCTCGGACGTGCATGGGGAGTTCGCCATCGAGCCGCTGGGTGGCCCCATCAAAGTCGAGGACGCACCCATCGAGGCACGGCATGCCCTGGGTGATGGCGACACCATCGAGATCGGCGACAGCCGCTACGTCTTCAAGTGCGTGACCACCGGCAACCTGGGCAAGAGCAATCCCAGACTGAAACGCGGAAGCCGGCGCGGGTGATCTGGTACTACTCGCTCTTCTGCTGAGCCCCGATCCAGCGGTCAAGGATGGACGGAGCCGTGGCCAGCAAGGCACCCGCCTGCAAACGAACACGCCGTTCGCCCTGGGCGCGCCGGAGGAAATTCCCAGCCGTACCGTCTTGCGCCCGTTCTTCCACCGTGAGTTGTTCGTGAACCGCCACGCCCTCGGCGTCGTAGGTGAGTGCGCTCTCGAACTGGAATTCCTTCCGGCCGCGTCCGTGCCCGATCGCACCCTGGCCCTTGAGCAACAGCAGGGTGGAACCCGCGCACTTTCCGGCAGCGTCCGCCAGGTCAACTGGGGTGAACCGACCCCCGACCAGCGGAACCAGGCGCGCTGTCCGTGAGCAGGTGGACGGATCTTGGGGCACGCTGCACGACTCGCCCTCGGCGATGAGTACCGTGCCACCCGCGAGGTTCTTGAGGCTCAGCCTGGCCCTGGTCGGGTGGGCGCGAAGAACTCCCACGCTGCGCACGCGCACGCCTTGAGCCTCGAACTCGGCCAGCGCCAGCGAGCCTTGCGCCTGCCCATCCGCGAAGCGCTCGGTGATCGCCCAGACCAGGCGCTGCGCGCCGCCCAGGTTCTCCACCACGATGTCGGCCGCAGTCACGGACTGACTCGGGAGAGCCGCGGCTGGGCCCGGCCAGCCCGAGCAGCGATCGGCGGACCAGTCCACGCGCCGCCCGAAGCAATCCGTGGCGGGCCTCGTGATGGCGCCGGTCGGCAGGTATCCGTAGAGCAACAGCCTGAACCACTGGGAGGCAGGCAGTGCGCGTTCCGCGATGGGCTGCGCAGCGCCGACGGTGGTCGCCATGGTACAGGGGACTGGAGCTGCGATTGGGGCTGGGGCGGGCGGAGCCTGCGGCTGACGCCTGGCCGCGCATCCCGTGGTCGCGCCTATGACGGCTCCAACCAGAACGATCCGCGCAATCTGCATGGTTACTCCGATACTTCAGGTTCGTCGGGACCCGGCTTCGATCCGCCGAGCGCGACACTGGCATAGCCGCGCGCAAATTCTTCGCCGAAGATCTCGGCGTGCAGGGCGGCATCCTCCGCGATCAGGGTTGCGAAACGCTCCACGTAGCTGCGCCACTCAGCCTTGGACCTCGACCGGCTGAACAGGCCAGAGCCGGCATAGTTCTCCTGGGTACTAGGATCCAGGGACTCGAGCAAAGCGCGGATCCCCTGCGTCAGACCCTCCATAAGCGCGATGTGGTGAATACCCATGTCCGCAAACACCGCTTTCAAATCACGGGCGCGCGCCTCGATATCGGCAGCGGGATCGAGCAAATAGTCAATCACCTCGCGGCTGGAGCGCGCGCGGTGCAGGGGCGTACCACCGCTGAGCGGTCTGACCCCAACCTCGGACCCGAACTGCTCATATCCCTTTTTCAGTCCGATGAAGGTTTCGCTGAATGTCTCGAACAGGCGCATGGCGCGAGCTTGCGCATCCCCGGTTCTCTCGCCCGGGATGGACGACAACGATGGTGCCTGCTGGCTGGCTCTGGACGGCTCGGGGGGCGGCCAGGCGACAGACGGTTGCGCCGACCCAGCTGCAGCTGGCTCAGCGACCGCCAGGGACTCGCTGCCTTTCTGTGGCGACCCCCAGACAATGGTCTCGTGGAAGAGGCCGGTGGCCGGGGCCGCCGCCTGAGCCACAGCGGAAAGCTGGAAAGGCCAAATCCCGAGCTGCGAACTCGGAGTCAGCGGTGTGACCGTGTTCTTTGGCAGGCGCTTCCCTTCGAGCAAGGTTCCGTTGGTGGAGCCGAGGTCGAAGTAGTAGACGCCGGTGGCGTCGAAACGAATGATCCCGTGCCACTCGGAAACGTGGTTGTCGCTGATGGCGACATTGTTGAGCTGGTTGCGGCCGATACGGATCGGTGATTGCTCGAACCAGAGCGTCTTCTGTTCGCCGGTGCGTACATCCTTGAGCTGAACTTGGATAGCCATGGCGGGCTCGGACGGAGTAGGAACCATAGCGCAATTACGGGCAGGGCGTGAAGTTGCTCATAGCGCGCCGCGGCTTCGAGGGCTTGCTGACGGTTCGTGAGCAGCGTTGCTACGAATTTTCGGGAGGCGGGGCTAGACTGCACCATCTTGGACCCAAGCACCCCACTCCCGACGACGAACCTACGTGACCGTCTGCTCGCCGTCCTCGCCGAGCCGAGCGCCGGTCAGGCCGCCGAGCGGGCATCCCTGGTGGCGGTCCAGGATCGCCTGGCCGTGCTCGAATGGCCCGGCGAGGGCAAGGGCTTGGTCGTGCTTGACCATGCCGGGACCAGCCCCGAGGATTTCCGTGGTGCCGTGGACCGCATTCTGCAGGCGCACCAGGCCGGGTTGCTCTTCCTCGTCGCCGTGGGCGGCGGGGTTGAGGCGCAAGCGATATTGGCAGACGCAGACCGCGAGGCGCGCAACCAGAACCACCTCGGCGTATACCAACTCACCGATGACGGGCGCTTGGTTCGCGTCGCCGGACGGCGTCTGGCCCCATTGGAATCAGCCGCCGAGCGGCTCGGCCAGGCCCAGGCGCTGACCCCGGATGAGATCCCCCTTCTCATCGAACGCGGCCGCCGCGAGCGTGCCGAGGCGGCCGCCTTTGCCCAGACCGTGGCGAAGCGTTCTCCTCGCGTCACCTTCGCCCTCATCGCTGTCTGCTTCCTCGCCTTCGCCTTCTTGGACGGCTCGGGGTCGCAAGGCCAAGCCATCAAGGCCTGGCTCAGCGACGGCTCGCGCGCGATCTGGCAGGGCGAGGTCTGGCGTGTCTTCACCTATGCCTTCTTGCACGCCAACACCACCCACCTCCTGGTCAACATGCTGGCGCTATACAGCCTCGGCGGTTTTCTCGAAGCCCTGCTCGGAGGCCGGCGCTACCTGGCAGTCTACTGCGCGTCGGCGGTCGGGGGCGGTATCGCCACCGCGCTCGCAAGTGCCGTGCGCGTGGCCATGGGCGGGCTGCCGTCGTACACGGTGGGTGCATCAGGCGCCATCTGGGGCCTGATGGGTGCGACCCTTGCTCTCGTGCTCGGCCGGCAACGGGTGCTGCCCCGGCTGATCGCGCGCGGCTTGCGCCAGCGGCTGCTTCTGGTCCTGGTCATCAACGTGGCCCTCTCGTTCTTGCCGGGCATCGACCTGTATGCGCACTTTGGGGGCGGTTTGGTCGGCTTCCTCTTGGCCCGCGAAGGCCGCGTGAGTCGACCGGTAGCCTCATTCCGGCCGCGAGAACCAGACGGCGCTCGCGGGCAAAAACCTGGAGACGCTGACCAGTGTTGAGGGCACTTCTTCTTGGCGCCGGCGCATCACGCGAGCTGGGGATGCCCCTGCGCGACGAGCTGAACACTGAGATCCTCGCCTGGCTGACACCGACGTCGCTGCGCAAAATCAACTCTGCCTGGCGTGCGCGAGGCTACGGTCACCCGGACGGAGTCATGGACGACCTGGTGAAAGTACTGGAATCCCATGACTTCGACTACGAGGCGCTGCTCAATCAATGGGAAGCGCAGTACATCGCAAACGCGGGCGATGCGCGCGGCCTGAGCTACCACAGCCTGTACGCCTGGCTCGCCCAGGTGGTTTCGCTTGCCCTCTACCGCCGCCAGGTGTCGCACCGGAGCGTCTTCCAAGATGGACTGCCCTACTTCGCGGGCATCGTGCCCCTGGTCAGGGACAACGCTCCCCTCTGGGTTTTCTCCGTGAATCACGACGTCCTCGTCGAATGCCTGGCCGCCCACTTCGGTATCCCCGTCAGCTGCGGGTTCCCGGCGCGCACCATCGCCCTGCCCTGTCGCAGAAGCCCGGGCAACATTGTCGCCAACCTGCAGGCCGATGTGCTCAGCGAAGCCGAGCTGGCCGACGCCGCCCTGCCCTTTTTTCCCCCAGGAACGCCCGGAATCAACCTGCTCAAGATTCGCGGCGCGCTTGACGTCTTCGCCTTCGGCGACAGCCACGACCTCATCAAGCTGAAGCCCGCAACACCGACCTTTGACGCCATCATCGATGCGCTGCAGATCGCCAACGAAGGACTCCTGGATCCCGGACTGTCGCCCGATCCCTTGTCGGTGACCAACCAGATCCCGTACATCGACGACAACGGCGATCGGCGGGTTCTTCGCCGCACCCTGCTGGCCAGCGCCGCCCGCCTGACCGATCCCTATCCGCAACTGATGCAGCGCCGATTCTTGGAGTACTTCCGCGCCAATCTGGACCAAGTGGACCAGTTGGTGGCCATCGGCTGCGCCATGGGCGACGCAGATGTCACTGAAATCCTTCAAGATTGGCTTGCCTCGTCGGCCCATCGCCGCCTGGAAATCGTGGCTCCACGCATCGAACAGGTTCCTCCCGCTCTGAATCCACTCTCCTCCCAGATCACCCTGACGCCATCTTCCACGACGACCTACCTCGAACAATTCGGCTAGGAGCAAGCCGCGCGGCCAGCCGACCGCACGACAGTGTAGACTGGGCCAAGTAGCCAAACCTTGAGCCTCCACGGAGGATCCCTATGTCTCGTCTGTGCCGCCACCGCGCCGACTTCTTGATCTCACTCTTCCTTGCACTGGCCGCCGCGAATTGTCGTCTTTCCCCACCGCGTACCGGCAGCGGCGGGACGATGAGCGGCGGGAACACCGCGACCGGCGGGAGCACCGGCGGGGACACCGCGACTGGCGGGAGCACCGGCGCGGACACCGACACCGGCGGGATCACCGACACCGGCGGGATCACCGGCGGGGACACCGACACCGGCGGGATCACCGGCGGGGACACCGACACCGGCGGGATCACTTCGACTGGTGGGATCACCACGACTGGCGGGAACACTGCGACTGGCGGGAACACTGCGACTGGCGGGAACACCGAAACCAGCACCAGCTCTTCCCAGGAGTGCAGCAAGCCCAGTGCGACCGCCACGCCGTGCACGGGCCTGCCGGCGTTCACCGGTACCCAGAATCTGGACGGAAACGACGATGACTTCTGTAACGTGCCCTCGTTCGAACTCAACTTCACCAACGCGGGTCGAGTGAAGGTGTACAACGGCAGCGGAACCAGCTTCCCCGAGCGCGCCATCGCCCGCGTGGCCTGGGACTCGGCCGGCATCCATGCCTTCATCCATGTGGTTGATCCGAAGTTCGTACGAGCCACGGATACTGCCACCATCTACAACGCCGATGGCGTCGAGTTGCTCTTCACCTCCACCACCTCGGGTCTTTCGGGCGGAACCGCCCAGGATTCCGGCGTGGCCATGCACGTGATTATCAGCCCGCCCCTGGCGGTGAAATCCGAGGCCACCGGCTCCAACGGCAATCAGATCGCCCTGGACCCCAACCTGTTCAAGGCTGCAGAGGAGGACGGCGGCTACAAAGTCGAGCTCAAGCTGCCCTGGCCAGGCACACCGCCCACCGCCGGATCCCAGATCAAGTTCGACATGGAACTCAACTCCGCCGATGGGATCACCACAACCGGCGACGCCGGCCCGCGCGACGCCCAGGCCATTCTGTACCAGGGATCTGATCCGGTCGGCTCACCCTGCGGCGGGGAAACCTTCCCCTACTGCGACGACCGCCTATGGTGCAACACGACCCTGCAATAGCGCTTCGTCGATACTAGGGGACCACGATCTCGATCGTGCAGAACGACGAGCAGTTGTCGCCAGAGATAGTGTTGCCGTCGTCGCATTCCTCGCCATACTCGCGGTCGATGATGCCGTTGCCGCAGGAGGGACGGTAGGTGCAGTTGGCCTCGCATTTGCTGCCAGGCAACTTCACCCCGTTGGTATCGCATTGTTCGCCGAACAGGCTGTCAGTCTTGCCGTCGCCACAGTAAGGACTCCACTTGCACCCTGGGGCACAGGCACGCTGGCCGTTGATCCCGTAGGTGGTCAGGTTCACCCCGTCATCGCACTCTTCTCCCTCATCATCCTGTACCACGCCGTCGCCACAATGCGGGCCCAACCCGTTGCAGGTCTTGTTGCAATGCCCATAGGTCCCGTTGAGTGGACCGTCGTCGCACACTTCGCCCTTGACCACGATGCCGTCGCCACAAATGGACGTGCATACAGACTTGGAGCGGCCGAAGCCGTTGAGCGTGAGTTTGAAGTTCGATTGATCGGTGTGTCGTTCGGCGTGAAAGA
>Ga0182021_10004039_pt1 | contig 17198 bp, 19 predicted proteins | sample 612E3MmetaG_FD_120493 | JGI IMG/M metagenome (GOLD analysis project Ga0182021, IMG submission 120493) | Permafrost microbial communities from Stordalen Mire, Sweden - 612E3M metaG (Illumina Assembly) | ecosystem: Environmental > Terrestrial > Soil > Wetlands > Permafrost | place: Sweden...
ATCTAGCAAGGCTAGCGAAATAACTGCAAAAGTCGAATACATTTCTGAAACATTATTCAAGGCTAATACATTTGTCGCATATTGTTTAATAGATTCAATACCTGATAAAAATAATCACCTTAGTTATTTATTTATTACTTCTATTGAAAGAAAGAATTTATTAAGTGAATTAGAGTCCTTTTTTGGTAAGTCGCTTCAAACAAAACAAAAAAATCCAAAATATACAATTGCTAGTGCAATCATACTAAAGCAACTATTAACTGATCAGCATAAAAGTAAAGACGAAAGAAATAAATACGACAAATAAAATCTTAAATATATTTACGCCGCCTAACCAGCAACTCAAGCTGACAGAATGAGCCTGGGTACGTTAAGCATTGCGCTCAGGGGTTATTGATTGAAAGATTTTATAATAAACTTGGTTCGTATTCAGCAGCTTGCGGCTTATCAGCGCTGCAGCTTAGTTGCCATCCGTTAGGCGGTGCAACAACATATAAAAATGGCATACTATTTTGAAAATCATAAATTTCCAGCGACACTTTACAAGTATCGCTCATTTAGTTTGGATAACAATCATCTGCGCCTCTTAAGCCATAATGAATTCTATTTTCCATCACCATCAAAGTTCAATGATCCCTTCGACTCCAAGATTCCGATTTCTTTTGAATTCGATTCATTTGAAGAAATTCTCCCTCAGTTGAGCGAGGATTTAAAGCTTCTGGAACCATCGTTAACCGAAGAAGAGAGGATAAAAAGAATTATAGATTTGCATAACAAGGGAAGTTTTACAAGTCAAGAATATCTTGAGATGGCAATTCGTGAGACAGAAGCTTTTCCTGGAACGCGACTTGGTATATACTCTGTTGCAGGCTCTCATAAAAATATACTTCTTTGGTCTCATTATGCAAATTCTCATTCTGGTTTCGTTGTCGGTTTCCATAGAGAGAGACTTCAGAGAGTTTGTTCTACGTCTCATGCACAGTTTCAAAAGCTTATGGTTCTATTGCCTGTTGAATATTCATCTGATTTTCCCGTGCTCTACAAATACAAGCATTCGAGTGATGAACGATTTCGGAAACAATTATTAGTCAAGGCATCTGACTGGCAATATGAGAATGAATATCGGTTGATCTTGCAGGATGGTGCAAATGTGATCGTAAAATTTCCGAATGAAATTTATAGCCGTGTTATTCTAGGTTGCTTAACATCAGATGAGAACCGTCAACAAATAATTAATATCTTAAATGGGCGCGGTGATCATTTGCCGTTATATCAAGCAAAACGAGCAACAAAATCTTTTTCTTTAGTGTTTACAAAGGTTCCTTATTAATTATTGCACCGCCTAACCAGCGGCTCAAGCTGACCGGATGAGCGTTGGTACGTTAAGCATGGCGAGCATAGGTTTCGGTTCTTAATAATAAACTTTTCAGCATGAACTTGTTTCGTTTAGTACATTTTGAAAATCATCAGTGCGGCAGCTTAGCCGCCATCCGTTAGCTGGCACAGTAATAACCATTTAAATGGATTATCTGTATAAATATAGACCCATAGACAAATTTCTTGATGAAATATTATTGAATAGTCAGGCATATTTTAGTTCACCTGATGATTTTGATGATCCATTTGATTGCAAAATTAATCCATATCCGGCGGACTTGCCCGCTGAGGCAACATCTTTTTTGGAGACATTCAAATCAACATTTAAAGAAAAGGGCTCGAGTGTTTCTCAAGAATTGGTTGACTTTTTTTCCAATCCCGAACTTTTAAAGCAGGCTTTTTTTGAAGATTGGCAAGGACGTAATCCAGTGATGTTAAAAAAAGCTCGAATCTTTTGTCTTACCGAGCTCAATGACAGCATTCCAATGTGGTCGCTTTATGCTGATTCGCATAGAGGAATATGTCTTCAGTTTCAGATTATTGATGATCCTTTTTATCATGTTCTATATCCAGTTGTTTATGGCAAATCATATCCCTCTTTTCGCCTCTCGCAAGGTGATATGCCAGGATATCTATTTGCACAATTAACATTTAAATCAATCGAATGGTGTTACCAAAAGGAGTGGAGAATCATCAAGAATGTTTATTTCGAAGACGAATCACTTTATGATAAAAAGATTTCTCGATTATGTCCTTTTCCTTCTAAAATTCTTACAGGAGTCATTTTCGGTTGCCGTGCTGACGAAAAACAAAGAGAACATGTTCTATCTATCTTGAAACAAAGAGAATTTAAAGTCAGTCTTTTTAACGCGAGGCCAGTGGATCAAAGAATGGCATTAGATATAGTACAAATTGGAAAGTCTTAGAAACTGTGCCAGCTAACCAGGCGCTCAAGCTGACGGAATGAGTAGGGTGCGAAATTCATGGCGCATATAGGTTTTGTGTTTAATTGAAAGTTGGTATAATGAACTTGTTTCGTTTAGTGTATATTGAAAATTATCAGTGCCGCAGCTTAGCGCCGGTCCGTTAGGCAGCGGCATAAATTATAAATGGAGGTAGAAATGAAACTACTTTTTATTTTAATCCCTCTATTCTTGTTCATGTCTTGCGATTCAGGAACAACTCCAACAAACAATCACGATTTATCGGTATCGTTTACTCTTGCTGATACTTTAGGCAACCAGACAACGATATTTCACACTGGTTCTTCTTTTGATATGGCATTCAGTGTTAAAAACCTAACCGGGAAACCTTTAACCTATGGTTTCACAGGAACCCCAGTCGTTTTTCAGATTCTTTCTGCTGATTCTGTCTTTGCTGGTTCCACTGATTTTCTTACTTTCACTCAAGATTATAAAAGAGGAACGCTTGATAATCAGGCTACATATACGGATCGATGGCGCGCTCCAAATACTATAGGCCGTCAGAAACCTTTGGTTTTACTACCCGGCCAATATAAGGCACGCATATTACATAATTTCTTTAACGAATTTCGTATGGAAGATCCTCAATTGATTCCATTTACAATTATTCAATAATGCCGCTGCCTAACCAAGCGCTCAAGCTGACGGAATGAGCTCACTACAATTAGCATGGCTGGTGGTGGGTTTAAGTTTTTATTATTCGGTTTTTAGTACCTATAACAATGATATTTATTAATTTTGTTATCAGCATGAACTTGTTTCGTTTGGTGCATATTGAAACTTATCAGCGCCGCAGCTTAGCGCCGGTCCGTTAGGCGGTGTTGTTCTATACAATCAATAATAGAAAAGGACGTTCAAATGAAAAATAGGTTTAACATTTTTATGATTCTATTTTTCTCTTTGTTACTCCATAGTTATGCAGGTGAAACAAAAGACAAAACCTTTATTAAGAACACAGCACACAAAGCTGCGAAGGAACACAAATTGCTTGCTATAGAGTTCTGGTCGCCATCCTGCGGTTCTTGTATGGCGATGAAACGGGATATCTTTGAGAACAAGATGCATGCCGAATTCGTCCGTAAATATTTCTTCCTCGTGCAAGTATCTCCGGCGGACTCGATCTACAATTCGTTGTGGAATTACTTCCATCTGGAATTCCAGTCATCAGTCATCTATATAGATAAAAATGGAAATGAGATAGACCGCACAGTCGCTTATGACGGGGACAGAGATGCATATTTGAATATGATAAAAGACATTGCTCATGGCAGGAATCTCTTTAAGGATGTTGTAAAGAACTATCGTAAGGATAAAGCGAACGTGTTGAACTGTTGCCTGATGGCAGGAAAGCTAGGATCGAGAAATAAATTAGAAGAGGCTGCGAAGCTGTATAACAGAATTCTGTTCACTGATTCCACGGACATGTACGGGCTTCGCACCGAATGCATGTTTAAAATCGCAGAAATAGAATTCATACGTAACGGTAATCTTGAAAAGATGCGGAAATTTGTCTCTACAGGTCCCAAGAATCCTTTTGCTCCGAAGGCCTATGTGTATCTAATCAATGATCTTATAAGTAAAAAGGATAATACCGGCTGCTTGACGATTTGTAGGGATGGTTTCAGCAAGTATCCTGATAGCTGGGAAATTCTGAACAAATATGCTTGGGCGATTTGTACGTTTAAAATACAGGAAGAGTACACGAAAGCACTTACGATGGTTCAAAAATCCATTTCCCTGAACCCCGGCAGGCCTGGGACATATTCTACAGAAGCGTGGATTCATTTCGCAATGGGCGACAAAGCAAAAGCCATCGAATTACTAAAGAAAGCCATAGAAATATTTCCTGATCGTGGATTTTTACAAGATCTCAAAACATTCGAAGAGAAGTAAAAAATAACAACACCGCCTAACCAGCGGCTCAAGCTGACCGGATGAGCGTGGGTACGTTAAGCATGGCGTGTAGAGGTTTGGATGTTTAATAATAAACTTTTCAGAGTGAACTTGTTTCGCTTTGTGTATTTTGAAAGTTAATCAGTGCGGCAGCTTAGCCGCCATCCGTTAGGGCGCAAGAACAAAATTCATATATTATTTATGCTATTTAGACGAAATAAAAAAGATATTCAGTGGCGTGAACAACCTGGTTGTTTTGAATTACGACTCAAAAGACGATACAATAATCCAATATTTCCCATTGGTTCAAGAAAAGTAACCCAAAGAGATTTATTAAAAGCACGGGAAAAGGATGACCAAGGTTTTGACCAAATCAAAACAGAAGTATTGTCGTACTTAAAAGAACTATCTCAAAAATTAAAATCGGAATCGGGTACTAATTACAATGATTGTATTAAATATATCCTCAAAATCGATTCGTTAATTGAACGAGTTGTCGAAATAGGTGGTGCTACTAATTCGATCATAGATAATTTGTTTGCACTGAGAAAAACTATTGTAGACGATTCATACGAAGCCTTAGCTAATAACGAAGAAGCTCAGACGTATTTACGTTTACAAAAAGCCGAACAATTTAACAATCTTGGCTATAATATTATAACAACAAATGTATTTGCTCGACAAATGCTTCGAAAGGATGATCCTCTCAAGCATGAAGCGATAGTTTATAGTCTTTTATCTGAAGATTATGAAACAATGCTTTCGATCCTTGTAGGTTTAGATGAGGAACCGCGTAATTCCTTTCTTTCTTTTTGCGCTATGAGAATTAAAGAAATGGAAAGTGAGTTGCAAGGAAATAATGATCAATTAATTTCTAATTTAATAAACAAGTTGGAAATGGTTACAAAGTTCTACAATAAATAATTTGCGAAATATATTCTACTTGCGCCCTAACCAGCGGCTCAAGCTGACCGGATGAGCGTTGGTACGTTAAGCATGGCTCGTAACGGTTCTGTTTATTTTGAAGGCTATCAACTTGAAACTCAGTTCGTTTGGTGCATCAGTAAAATTGGTCACGCGGTCAGCTTAGCCGCAATCCGTTAGGGCGCAACACAGACAATAGGAAGAATAATAACATGAACAGCTTCAAAGTCGCTACTTGTACAGTTTCACTGAATGGTTATGCTGATCCGATAGGCGCAACTCAACGTATGCTGCTTCTATCGGAGGCAGTGTTTGAACTTTCTAAGAATGAAATTCAACTTTTTTGCTTACCTGGTGGATACTTTAACGCCTCAAGCAACGCCCACCTTGATGTTCTCCAAAGACAGATTAAAGATTTAGCCACAAATAGTGGTATTGATCTATTTGTCGGATTGGACATGAAATTGAAAAATCATGAGCCAGATATCGAAGACATCAAACGCGGCCGATTGCCCGCATTCTCGTTCTTTGTTTCTCGGGACGGTAAAGTTTCTTTGTGGCGACAGCGAACTACTAACAGTACAAACCAACATTTTGTTTCAGACAATGTCTGTCAAGAGGAGCGCCTTTTGAGAGCTACTCCACGGGTTGAAGGTCTTATTTGCGGTGAGATTTTCAACCAACGTATTCGGTCGGGTCTGATTGATCGCAAAACGAGCATCGTAATTGACCAAGCCCATAAGGCATTTAGATTTCGCGTTTTTGGTCCAATGAAACAACTCGCTATGAATGGCATTTCTTCTCTATGTTCAGTACACGCAGATGTCCGAGAGGCAGTTAAACATTGCTATGTTCCAGGGCGACCTGGTTGGGTAAGTATGTCGTCTCATAAAACTGACAAAAATATCGGCAAACAACCGCGACTTGAAATAAAATATTGGAGGTTCGACTCATCCGGACAAATGAATCCAGACGTGAATGAACTCGGTTCAGGCAGTGGTACATTTTAAGGTATCATTGCCGTAGCTAAGCCACCATTTTTAGGTGTTATTGCCTTTCACTATTTCACGAAAGTGGAAACACATGAAAATTATTTTCCGATTTCTTTTTATTATGTACTGCCTAATCACCAGTACGAACCAATTGAATGCCCAATGGACACAAACCAATGGGCCTTCTGGTGGAAACATCAACTGTCTTGCTGTCGCCAGCCCGTTCCTCTTTGCCGGTACTGATGGTGGTGTCTTTGTTTCTGACAACAGCGGCACAACCTGGATAGCGTCTAGTTCCGGCTTAGCGGGTTCTGTTCGTGCTCTTGCCATCTCGGGCATGAATCTCTTTGCCGGGGCTGCTGATGGAATCTATTTATCGACAAACAACAATACAAATTGGACGCGTATAGGTTTGGCGAATATTAATGAATATTCTCTTGCTGTCTCCCCCAATGGATCAGTTGGCACAAATCTCTTTGCAGGGATTTTGGGTTACGTCTATGTTTCCACAAATAGCGGTACAAACTGGACTGCGAGGAGTCTGGGTTTGTTGCAATCTTATGTTTCGGCTCTTATTGTCAATGGCACAAATCTATATGCGGGGACTGCTGACGGGTATGGTGGTGGCTCCATCTTTCTTTCCACTACCAACGGCACAAGCTGGAGTGCGCTGTATAAAGGCTTGACGAATAATTCTGTCAGTGCTTTCATTGTCAATGACACAAATCTCTTTGCAGGAGCTTATGGTGGCGGCGTCTTTCGTTCCACTAATGATGGCGCAGATTGGATGAGAGTCAATTCAGGTTTGACTAACACTAATGTCGAAGCTTTTGCCGTAACTCCCACCGAAGGCGGGTCCGGCACAAATCTCTTTGTAGGGACTAATGGTGGCGGCGTCTTTCTTTCCACTAATAATGGCACAAGCTGGACAGTAGTTAATACCGGCTTGACGAACACTTTTGTCAAGTCTCTTGCTATCAATGGCACAAATCTCTTTGCAGGGACTTTGGGCTCAGGCGTGTGGCGTAGACCTTTATCGGAAATGACTACATCGGTGGAAAAACTCTCAACCGACTTGCCGACAAATTTCAGTCTTGAACAAAATTATCCGAATCCGTTTAATCCCACAACAACAATTTCGTTTGCTCTTCCATCAAAATCATTTGTATCGCTCAAAGTGTTTGATCTTGTAGGGCGAAAAGTGACAACGCTTATAGATCAGGAAAAGCCGGCGGGCACACATCACGCTACGTTGGATGCAAGCAAGCTACCGAGCGGTGTTTATTTTTATTGCTTGCAAGCAGGATCTTTTAAAGAGACAAAAAAACTTATCCTTATCAGATAAACATAGTTGCGCCCTAACCAGGCGCTCAAGCTGACGGAATGAGCTGGGTGCAAATTACATGGCGAACATAGGTTTTGTGTTTAATTGAAAGTTGGTCACGCGGCAGCTTAGCCGCAGTCCGTTAGGCGGTGGCAAAAAATAAATAAAGGGATATTTCTATGTTAACCGAAAAAAGAATAAAATATTTTATAACAATCAAAATACTACCAGCTTTCATTGGGGCTTGGTTAGGATGTCTAGTAGTCGATTTCTTGTTGCAAGCTGTATTCCATACGAGTTGGTGGCGAGCTAATGAATCGTATTGGCAACCACAGGGGGAGCTATTTCTGAGAATTCCTTTTGGTTATACTTCTTTTGCTGTCTATTGTTTTGTAATAACTTGGTTGATCATTCGACTTTATAACAATGATATTAATATCACTAAAGGGATGAAATTGGGTGCTATAGCTGGAACAGTTTATGGCGTTTTGTTTGTTGCTGTGACTTATTCTGTTTTTTCGATGCCACAAATCACTTTAATTATGTGGCCATTATCAATCGTGATAGAATCTACGATCGCTGGTGGTATTGCAGCATGGGTGTTGATAACGGGGCGTCCTTGGAGACAAGTCGCAAAAGTATTCGGAATCTCTCTTATATTTTTTATAATAGGTGTTATAGTTCAAAACCATTAGCCACCGCCTAACCAAGCGCTCCCCTCTAGAAAACAGAGGGGCAGGCAAGCTGACGGAATAAATACCAAGCCAAACCGATAATCCGATGTGCCCGTTCGCCTCTGCAGGGCTTCGTTCGTGTGCAACCTGTCCTGAACCGAAGCTCGTGTTGAGCTTGCCGAAGCATTAAAGGATCAATACGGTTTAATTTAATAAATGTCAAATCCATTATCAGAAAAACCTGTTATTAAGAAAACAAAATATGTAGCGGCAATCGTTGATGGCATTGAGGATGGTGATAGAAACAATACCATCACTAAAATGGCTGGGCATTACCGAAAAAGAGATATCGAGTTTGGCGAAGCTCCTGAAATATTGAAACTCATAAACCGTACAAGATGCAAGCCACCACTCGATGATGCAGAAGTAGAAAGAACTATAGAATCGATCTATTCGCGTCCATCGCGTGAAATCCGATGCTATACAGGAGCAGAGATGTATCTTATGAAACAAATATTATCACCTGATTTAATCCAAGGAATCATGAGAGAGTAATCGCTTACATTCCTTGCCGGAGAAGAAGGCTCAGGAAAAAGCATAACCGCAATGAATCTTGCATTGGCAGTAGCTGTCGGTTTAAAAAAAATTCCGGGATATGATGTAATGAAGAATGGCAAAGTTATTTATTTGAACAACGAACTACCTTTTAGTGATTTCTTAGGGCGTGTCAATTATATGAAACGACAGTTTTTTTCCAAAGCAGGTTTTACAGCTTGGTAATTTTATTGTTCCTGAGAGCGTTCCGCCTATGAGCGAATTCCTTGGAACACTTCAGAAATTAATAGAAATGCATCAACCTGTGCTTATACTGCTTGACTGCCTGTATTGGTCGCACGATAAAAAAGAAAACGACAGTTCTGAGATGAAAGAGCTGATGCGACAGTTAGTAGAAATACGAGATGCTTATAAAGTCACAGTGCTTGTCGTACCCATACCAAAAAGGGCACACGTTATGAGACGATGCATAATGATAATATGCGCGGTTCAAGCGTCTTTGCCGGTACGACGGATACAGTGTTAATGTTTCGTCGATCTTCAAAAGAAGAAAGTAAACGTCTGTTGAAACCCACAAGACTCCGACACGGAGATGATAAGATGCGAGCGGCTCGATTACTGGAATTGAACCCATCTTCTCTATGGTTTAACGACTTAGGAGAAGTAGATGAAATAGACCACATCACCCGACAGGATCATTCCTCCGGTCGAGAAACTGCAGAACAAAAAATCGACTGGCTTGCAGTGTTCGGTAGTGACAAACAACTGTCACGGAAACAGCTTATCGAACGGTGTCCGAATATTTCCGCTCGAACTGCAGATAGACTGATGGCAAAGGCAGTCCAACCGGACAATGGACAGATGGTTATCGTCTCGCATGGCGTTTATGCTTTGCCATTGCCACTCGCAGCCTAAGAGACTCGGCAATATGACAATATCCCTCGCAGTGAAAACTGTACGTGATATTTATTTTTAATCGATGCTTGCATAACACTTGATAGAAACGTATTTTAATTCTTAGAAGATTATGCAGGATCGATTTTGCTAACAGATTAATGTTAGGAAAAACGCTTTTGTAGAAAATGTGATCTCAAGCTTATTAACAAACAAAATGAATTTTTTGTTTTGGAAGCTTGGGGTGCAAGGGGTCGCGGGTTCAAATCCCACCGTCCCGACGAATTGTGATGAAAAAATTATAAACCACATATGGAATTGAAAACTCGGAATAAAATTATACTTGTTAGCGATAAGGTACTCCTCGCCCCCGATAAAGAGAGTGAGCGATCAACTCATGGCTTGTATCTCCCTCCCGGTGTGAAGGAGAAAGACAAGGTTCAGAGCGGGTACGTGGTGCGTGTTGGGCCCGGATATGCAGTGCCTAATCCACAATTCATGGATCAGGAATCATGGTCTACCACTCCCAAAGATCCTATCAAGTACCTTCCCCTGCAGGCTGAAGAAGGTGATTATGCTATTTTCATACGCGATGCCGCTATTGAGGTTGAATTCGAAGGCGAAAAGTATCTAATTGTCTCGCATTCATCCATCTTAATGTTGTTGCGCCCCAACAGCATCGACGAGTTAATCCGATCATCGAAACAGTAAGAGTCATTTCTCTACGTTCCTCTTATTTTTTTTACTCATCAGATTGTTATGGAACCATTATCGCTCTTTTCTAAAATCACCCCTCTGAGTACTAACGAATCAGGTCCACATCCAGCGCTTGTCTTCCTGCACGGCCGTGGAACCGACGAAAATGATCTCCTCGGGTTGACACCCTGCCTCGATCCGCATTTGCTCATCGCGAGTGTACGGGCGCCGTACAAATTTCCTTATGGCGGATATACTTGGTTTGACTTAGATGAAAACGGCATTGTGAACATCGATCAACTTCTCAATAGCCGTGATTCTTTCCTTCGGTGGTTAGATGACTTTCAGCAGAAATATCCGGTTGATTCAAGCAGGCTATTTCTATTTGGATTCAGTATGGGAGCAATGATGTCGTTGGCGATATCGCTCTCAAGTCCAAAGCGATTCAAAGGTATCGTTGCACACAGCGGCTTGCTGCCACTACACGAGCGATTATCATATCGATGGGATGATTTGGGCGCTCTTTCGTTCTTCATTGCACATGGCGAATATGATCCAATTGTTCCGATCGAATTAGGCAGACAAGCACATCGACGGCTTATACAAGCGAATGCAAACGTTCTTTATCGTGAATATCCTATCCAGCACACGATCAGTGATGAAAGTCTTTCAGATATCTCAACTTGGCTGAAACAACAAATCTAACCTATATCGCCCGCAACGTTTGACCAAGGGAGAGATTTCCTGTATATTCCTGTCGTATATATTTCTTAGTGCATACAATTCGATTGAATATCGATGAAAGTATATCGCATAAGTTTTATTGTTGTAACCTTTTTCGCCCTCCTTGTCTTTGAAGCGAGAGCATTAAATCATAGCTCAATCATTAAATGCATTCTTCAGTCAACAAAACAACAATTCGCACCGGACCAGCGGACTGCAGTCTTTGATATCTCTTATAAGCAGACAAAGACAGGAATTGTATTCTTCGGTGAAGTTGATTCTCTCGCAGCAAAGAATGCGCTGATCGATGCGCTGCATAAGAATTTCAAAGAAAAGGTGATTGATAGCATTCGTGTGCTTCCCGACCTAACACTCGGAAACTACAGAAATGGCATCGTCATTATTGACGTAGGAGATATTCGACACGAACCCCGCAAGCAGGGAGAACTTATAACGCAAGTATTGATGGGCACAGTAGTAAAATTGTTGAAAAAGACCGGTCGATATTGCTTCATTCAAATGCCCGACCAATATCTTGGGTGGATCGATGCAGCATCGATCTCCATGACAAATCAAACTGATATGAAGGCTTGGAACACTGCGCCCAAAGTAATTATCACAGAATTGAAATGTATTGTTCGTAAGACACCCGACTCAACCTCAGTGCCGCTCTGCAATGTTGTTGCCGGATGTATTTTGAAAAGCGGCGGCAAGAATGATAAGTGGACGATGGTGGAACTTGCCGATGGGCGAAAAGGTTTTGTGCTGGACTCCTTTGTGCAGGATCTCGATGAATGGAATAATAATCGTATGCTCACGGGAGAAAATCTTGAAAAGACAGCAAAAGGGCTTTTGGGTATTCCATATCTTTGGGGCGGAACATCCGTGAAAGGAATGGATTGTTCAGGATTTGTCAAAACAGTGTATCGAATGAATGGGACAGAGTTGCACCGCGATGCTGATCAACAAGCGAACCAAGGAACACCAATGGATCCGGGGAAGAATTTTGAGAACCTCCAAAAGGGCGACCTTCTCTTCTTTGGTCAACAAGCAATTGGGAAAAAATCAAAACGCATTACTCATGTTGGCCTCTATATAGGAAACAGATTGTTCATTCATAGTTCAGGGCGAGTACGACTGAGCAGTTTAGATCCATTATCGAACTATTTCGAAAAAACGCTCCTGAGCCGATTCGTACTAGCGCGCAGAATCATCCAGAAATAACTCGTGCAATGCTATTCAATTTATAAAAGGAGGATATATGGTACTGACAGAAAGTATCCGTTCATTGGCAAAACAGGCGACATTGGTCATCTCGGCTCACACAGCTCTTCTGGTTATCAACAATTACGCTCACGAAAAGATTGATCTCCTTTATTCTCTGACTCCGCACATGCCGCTTCTCTTATTTTTCTGCTTGGCACCATTGGTGGTAGCCTTTTTTTTGCCAACGCAAAATGCTCGACAAGGAGCAGTTGTTTTGCTTGGTATTTTGCCGGCAGTTTTGATTTATAATATTGTTACTCGATTCATGGCATTACCTCCGATGACCCAGCAAGAACCTTCATTGATCTGGAAGATACTTTATGAAGGATCGTTCGGATTTGTGTTGGTTTTTGAAGTAATCGCCTTCTGGTTCACATTCAAATTGCTACGAGAGATTCATACGCAATTAAACAAACCAACGGAGAATGTTCCCAAGTAGTATAAACCTCCGGCAAGAGAATTTACTCGAGAGTGTACAATGGCCATGCAGATATTGATTCTTACTAAAAAACGTGCTAACCTTCAGTAATCCAGTTGGCAAAACATGAGTTGGCTTCTGAGTTATAAATATCATAAGAGATAGAGTTGCATGGAAGGGACGACCATGAGGAGAACGATAAAAATATTTCTGTTCATTGTTATCTGGACACTGACATCGTTTACACAGCAACAAGGAACTGAACGGTTTGTAAGGGTCATTAACCGTTTGGTCGAAGCAATGAATAAACAAGATTACGCCGGGATTGTTCGAGAATACGATGCCGGAATGTCGGCTGCCTTTCCAATCAATAATACGACACTCTTATTCAAAAATTACGAATCCCAATATGGAAAAGTAACCAGAGTGGATCCTCCTCAGGTTAAGGCAATAGATCAGGCAGTCTGCGTGATCTATTTTGAGCAGGGCGCTCAAGACTTAACATTCTATATCAATGATCAAGAGAAGATCAAAGGATTTATTTTTACAACTCACGCCGTTCCTGAACCTCAAACACTACAAGAACCAAAACCCGTACCAACGCCAACTACTCCTCAGACAACAAATCCAAATCAGACTATTGAGCCAAAATCGATACCAACACAAACCGCACCCACAGCATTACCTGTAACAACGAGCCCAACAGTTAAACAACCCGCTGCCGTTGTTGTACCTGACAAACAGCAAACAGAATTGTATCCCCCTTTCAAGGGTGCTTGGACTGTAATCGCTGGTGGAGAAATTCGTGAAGGTGCTTCGCAAAGCAACTTATTACAGCAACAATATGCATATGAATTTTCAGCCAAAGATACAATCGGATTGCGCTATAAGAATGATGGGAAGGCAAATGAAGATTACTTCGGGTATGGGAAGGAAGTGCTCGCTCCGGCAAGCGGAACTGTGGTAGAAGCGATCGAGGGTATTCGCGAAAATTCTCCCGGTTTGCGTAATCCCTATGCACCTATCGGCAATGCGATTATCATTCAACATTCCAACCGCGAGTATTCGGTTCTAGCTTTTTTGAAACAGGGGAGCATTCGTGTAAAAGTAGGCGATAAGGTAACACGCGGACAAGTGATAGCACAATGTGGAAGTTCAGGCAGCGCAACCGAACCTGTGATTCATTATCATTTGCAGGATTCACCGTACCTGCAAACAGCAAAAGGCATCAAATTTTATTTTGAACGTGCGATGGTTACCAAGGAAGGAATGAAGGAACTCAAGCTCATTCATCTCCCCGGAATTGGCGAGATAATCAATTTGGAATAAAATACAACCAAACTATTATTTTATAATAAATTTATGCGATGCACTCATTTTTAATAACGATGTACATTGCCCACCATAGAGAATACTCCGTTGCACGCTGTAAACTATAAAAATCAATGTGGGTGTATGTTTATGAGAATTCTATCGAAGTGTGTATAGTAATTTATTTTTTTGATGTCGTTAACTGCCGCCCTGATTTGAGTTTACCCTCTACGATTGCCACCATAAAATCGATATGTAAAGGTTTGGGAAGGAAGTAATCCACACCCATGCGTAATCCTGCTCTCACAATGCGAGCGTCACCAGGATAGGTCATCATCAAAAATGGGATATGATTCCATTGTTTATTTGAACGAACTTTCTGATAAAATTCAAATCCGTCAGTCTCCAATTGCGGAAAAACAACTTCACTGAGGATTAGATCGGGTGTAATCGTTTTCATAAAGAGAATGGCTTCATCTGGATGCCGTGCTACTCTCACATCATACCCTTGACCAATGAGTGCGCGCGCGATGGAAATTAAGTCATCTTGATCCGGGTCAACGATCAATATTATTTCCCTTGTCTCATTGGTCGTGCGTAATAAAGAGAATCTCTTTTCTGCCGCTGCTTGATCTTCCGGTGTTATTCCGAATTTCTTGCGCATAATATCTAACACTTCTTGTTCATTGTCGGTCACCACACCATCCTGCCAAACAATGTGCAACGCATCAACATACGCGTCAATCTTGATGTCCACTTCGAGTCGACAATGATCTTCAAAGGTAATCAAAGACTGAGTGCGCACACGATGCAACATCGCAGATTCTTCAGGAGTAATAACACCATCCGCCCAGCATTCTCTGAGAAGCTCCCGGTACAATGCAAAATGACCGGCCTCTTCCTGAGGCTCACTTTTTTGCATCGGTATTACCGTTTGGTCTTTTATGCTCGGCTTGGGAATCTCGTCTTGCACAATTGCGGGAGCCTTGGGGGCAGCATCCTGCATAGGTGCAGTCGGCTTGGGAATATCGTCTTGGAAAAGTGCAGGCGGCTCAGTTGCAGGGGGGTGGGCGTACACTTCCGGTTCACTGTGGCGAGGGCGTTTGAGATTAACGTTTCCTTTGCCAGCCGCTTCAGCAAGCATTAATTCTTCAATACGCTCAGAATATAATTGTGCATAATGATTCTTCGGATCGATTTGATAAACCTTTGCAACAACTCCTAAAGCACGATGGTACAATTTGACTTTGATAAATTCTTCTGCGGATGCAAGCAGGCGTGAAATGGTTTCCATCCGGCGTTCGAGGGGCATATCCATTTCATCCAATACCTTCGCCCGTTTTTCGTTTTCTTTCTGGATCAAATAACGCGTGCGCTCGAGGAAGGAACGGATATACATGTTTTTTGGGTCGAGTTCGAAAGCAAATTCAATTTCCAATAAGGCGTCATCATATTTTTTTTTTCGTACCAATTCATCGGCCGTACGAAGATGCTTGCTGACGCGTTCTTTGAAAGGATCAACAGAGGCTGTTTTCTTTTTAAACATGAGACGGATTATTTTTCCAAAGGTGAAACGTGAAGTTTCCCTTCAATCATTGATAATAGCATTTTCATATCGATTGGTTTTACAAGGACATGATCGGCACCTAATCGATAACATGCGTGGATCACTTTTTTATCGGTAATAGAACTAATAAAAAAGAACGGTGTTCGCTTGAGAACCGAATGCTCACTTAACTTTCTGCGAAATCCTATACCATCCATTTGATCCTTGGGAAAGAGAATCTCGGAGAGGATAAGATTGGGGGTATGAGTGGTGAGAATCTGCAGCGCGTCTTCTGCTTTCTGCGCTAAAAGGACCGTAAGACCATGTTGCTGCAGTCCCTTACTCAATGATACCAAAGTCTGTCGATCTGCATCGACAACAAGGATGGTGCCTCGCGACTTCGATGATCTCTTGACCTCTGCATATCGTGATTCTGCTTCTGCTTGCTCTTCTTTAGAAATACCATATTTATCGAGCATCATCTGCAGTGCCTTCTGTTCCAAGCCGCTGAGATTATTATCGCGCCATGCGATGCGCAACGCTTCCAGATACGCTTCAATTCTGGTTTCCCGTTCAAGCCTTATGTGCTCTTCGTGCGTAATGCCAAAAAGCTCACGCAATGTACTAAGTTCAAGAGCTTCCTGTTCGGTTATTTTTCCATCGAACCATACTTCTTTGAGAAGTTCACAATACATCAGTGTACTGCCTCTTATCGGAGATTGAACAGGCTGAGCATCCGGTATTGCGGGTTGGACACGGGTTGCTACAGGTTTATCATTTTCAATACTCTTGTCCTGCATGAGAATATCAATTCGCTCGGAGTAGGTTTGTGCGTAATAATTTTGTGGAGCAATTTTGTATACACGCGCAACTTCTTCCAACGCTAGGGCATACTCTTTTTTGTTAATATACTCTTCTGCTTTAGAAAGATGTTGAGAAATAAGAGCCGTTCGTTCTTCCGCTGTTTTTTCTTCTGAAACCGCTTGATCGAGTCCTTTCGGTTGGGAACGTTTATACATCAACTTAACTCGTTCGAGGAAAGAACGTGCATAGTTATTCTTTGGATCAATTTCAAGCGCGCGCTCAATTTCGATGAGAGCTTCTTCATACCGTTGCTGGCGAGTGAATTCATCCGCAGTTCGCAAATGCTTGCCGATGTGTTCTTTCAAAGCCTGGGGATCAAGTTTTTTTTCTTCTGACATTGTTGCTGTTTATCGTTGGTTCAAAATACAGTTCCGAAGTTGCTTTTTATTGATTACAGGAATATAGTCGCGATGATGTCGTCTATCAAACTTCTCATTTCCCCGTAAGACGAATACTCATCAATATATCATATATAATAATAGTTCTTAAGACGATATCCAAGAACGATACATTGAATATCCATATAGTACTTGATCCAAATTTCTTATTCTCAAACATCTTAACGGCCCTTGATGGCTATTTCTAGCGAAATAATCCCAATTGCACAATAATAAGCATGCCAAATCCTGTTTCTACTGTGTGTGAGGCAAGCAATTGAAACGATGCGTTTGCCGAGTACCAAACACTCGGTGTTGTGCCCCTGGCAAATTCTGATTGCGGAACCTCGGTAAATGAATTTGCAGTGCGAACCGCTTCCG
>Ga0182021_10004040_pt1 | contig 17197 bp, 14 predicted proteins | sample 612E3MmetaG_FD_120493 | JGI IMG/M metagenome (GOLD analysis project Ga0182021, IMG submission 120493) | Permafrost microbial communities from Stordalen Mire, Sweden - 612E3M metaG (Illumina Assembly) | ecosystem: Environmental > Terrestrial > Soil > Wetlands > Permafrost | place: Sweden...
AGTTGCGAGCGGCCCGAGGCGCGAGGAGGGAGAATACTCGATGTATTTGACCGACGAGCAACGAAGGGACGCGACGCAAATGTGCGATTTCACGACGGGAGGCAAACCGTTCGGTGCTCTAGAGCAACCTGGCCTGGCAGGCGGGACGCCTGGCGTCGGAATTCGATTCGGAGACTGGCTGACGGCTATCGGAACAAGACCGCCATGGCCTGGTGCGCGTCGGGGTCGTCGATGCCATTGGGGTTCCCCCAGTAGAAGCAAGCCGCACCCAGGCCCTTGTCACTGACAGCCAATGAGGTGTACCAGGGCAGAAGCAAGGATTTCCTTGCCAACTCAGTCGCTGGTTGCCACAGGCCGGCTGGCTTGCCAGCCAGCTTGCGCTGACCGTAGACCGCGAATTCGCGCGGGGCGGTGTTCTTGGTCTTCTTGGACCAGATAAGCAGGACATCGTCGGCGGCGTCTATCGCAAGCGCGGGGAAGGGGAGGGGTCCGAAGTCGTCATCCCAGTAGCTAAGGTCAATCGCAAGGTTGTCGGTCTCCAGTACCGTAGGACTGGGCCATGTCCCGCCGGCCGTGCCCTCCAAGGCCCAGACATTGTAGAAGTCACTCTTCGCCTGGGACCAGGCCACAGTGATTGTTCCGTCGGACGCCAGGACCACGCTTGGGTCGCGAAGGCCCACTTTCCCAATGTTCTCCTCCGCGGTCCACGTCCTCGTAGATGGCGAGTAGGAGCGGAGGAGCGCGCCGTTGCTGTCGGCCCACACCACCACGACCTGTCCGTTCCGGTTCACCGCGGCAGCCCGGTACACGAGGTTGTTAGTGGTGTTACTGTCGAGGAAGATGAAGGGATCCACAGTCGTTCCCGCAAAGGTAGCAACCGCAACACTATCGTTAAGAGTCTCGTCCATCTGGGTGAAAAGAATAGCGCCGCTACCCTGGTCGTTGATCACCACCTTTGGGCTCGGGAAGTGCGGCGACGAGCTCACGGGCTGAGGGGCTAGCGGATCCGGGCCCGCCGTCCAGGTCCTCCCGTCGTAATAGGCCGAGTAGAGCAGAGGGGTGTTGTCGTTCTCAGGGCCGTACTCCGTGAAGGCGAGGCGGGCGGTGCCATCGCGAGCCACGGCCAGGCTTATCTCCCACACCTGTCTACTGGGCGCAATGGGCGCCGGTGTCGACCAGGACACTCCATCGGTCGATTGCGATACCCGAACACCGAGCAGGGTCGTGTCCTGCGGCTCATAGTGATGCCAGGCCGCGGTGACCTTGCCAGCGCCATCCACGCCGATCTGCGGATTCCGGGGCGCACCCTTCATGTTGCTTTCCAGCGTCTGTGTCTTCTCCCAGGTAGCCGTGGTGTGGTTCCAGCGTCTCACCTGCACCGCCGCTGCCGACCAATCGATCCACATCACGTAGACATGCTCGTTGACCGGGTCGACCGCCACTGCGGTATAATTCACATAGCCGAAGGGATCGTTCTGGACATTCTCGACCGGCTGCCAGGCAGGCCCCGCGATGCTGTCTGGGCTGGTGTCCGCGCCGGCCTCGCTGGCATCGGTCGATTGCGGGGCATCGGGCAATTGCGCGGCGTCGGTCAGTTGCGGGACATCGAGCGACGGCAAGGCGTCGGGCACCTGCGCGACATCGAGGGGCGGCAAGGCATCGGACAAAAGAGGCGCGTCTGGCGCTGCCACGTCCACCGGCGCATCGATGCGCGTGTCTGGAGTCACGCCCGCGTCCGGGCTGCCAGTTTCAGATCCACCTGAGATGTCGGGGCCAGGTCCGTCGCCGGGTGAGGCATCAGCCCCACCATCGCCGCCCACGCCACCGACAGGCATCAGAAGCACATCAATGGGTCCATTGGTCTTGCCAGCCACGATCGTGGTCGATGGCAACGGCGAGGCCGCGGCGATTGGGTTCCCTCCTCGCAAGGCCTGCACATCCAGGGTGACAGTCCCGGCCGCCTCATCGGGCAGCACGAGTCCAACTTCGAGGGTTCCGGCGGTCGCAGCCGACCAGTTGGCGTGCTGGGTGGCAAATGTGGTGGATCCGCGGCTGACCACGAAGGTGATCTTGTCGGGTGGGGGCGCGACGAGGCTGTCCAGCCTGACATCCACCAGCAGGGCGGTCTTGTCGTCCTTGGAACAGGCAGCCAGCCCAAGACCGGCGGCCAGAACCAGCACAGAACACGCAAAGTGGAATCGGAGCGAACGCATGGCTACGGACCTCCCGTGGCAGGCACACAGCCTGGACGACCCGCGCAGGGGTCAAATGATTTGGAGAACACGCCGCCGGCCCACAGTCCGCCCACCACGGCCACTGCCACGACTCCGGCGGCCACACCCCAGAACCAGCCCCGCTTGTAGAAGGGTGTCGACTGGGGCGCGGGGGGAACTCTTGTGGAGGCAAGCTGCGTTTGTGGCGCGGGAGCTGCGGGCTGCAGATTCGGCGCGGGCGCGACAACAGGCGCCGCAGCTGGCGCAGAGGCCGCCGCGGCCTTGTCGGCTTCCTGTTGCCTCCTCAATGTTTCCATGTCGGCAATGTAGCCGTCGATCTCGCCTTGCTCGGCAGCCGAGATCTTCTGAGCCCTGCGAAGATAGTCGCGGAAGGAATCGATCGCCTTGTCGGGATCTTTCAGCTTCTGGTAGCAGCGTCCGATGTTGCGCAGGTAGGTCGGGTGCAGCTTCTCGGCGTAGAGCTTGCCATAAAGATCGAGCGCTTCCTGGTAGCGGCCGGTAGCGAAGGCCTCCCGTGCCCGCAATTCGCGAGTCTCCTTGGCCTTGGGCGCGGCCTGGCTCGGCGTAGCCTGGGCCAAGAAACCGATCAGGACGAGCGCGCCTAGCGCGCCGGGTTGACGGAATTTCGCCAGGCGCCTGCCCAGCAAGGGGATCGAAGTCATCATGCGAGGCAGTCTCTAGCAAGTCGCAGTTTCACGCAAGCCACAGGATCGACTGGCCAAGATCGACTGGTTCTGATTCGCTGTCGAGCAACGACAGGTCCGGGAAGCCCGAGGCCAGCGCCATGTCCATAATGCGGGCGAGGGAGTCGAAGGTCACGGAATCCTCGGAGGCGACCTGGACGTCGTCCTTGTCCGGGTGACCGGCCTTCACCAGGGGACTTTGCTTTGCCCCAAGATCCGCTACTATTTGCCCGCGCGGCCCGGTGGGGCGGCGACGAACCATCAGCGAGAGGCAGACACCATGGCGACCAAGACCCTTGCAGACATCAACGTCAGCGGCAAGACCGTGCTCATGCGCGTGGATTTCAATGTGCCCCTAAAGGGCGGCCAGATCACTGACGACCGGCGCATCCGCGCCGCCCTCCCCAGCATAAGGCAAGTGCTGGACCAGGGCGGGAAGCTGGTGCTGATGAGCCACCTGGGCCGGCCCGACGGCGCCTTTGATCCAGAGGGCAGCCTCAAGCCCTGCGCCGTGCGTCTGGGCGAACTTCTCGGCAAACCGGTGAAACTGGGCCCCAATGAGGTGATCGGTCCGGCCGCCGAGGCTCTGGTGGCTTCGCTCAAAGCGGGCGAGACGGCACTGCTGGAGAACGTGCGCTTTCACGCTGGCGAGACCATGCCCGACAAGGCCAAGAAGAATCCTGACAAGAAGCTGACGGCAGAGCAGCAGAAGACCCACGATGAGTTCGTGGCCGGCCTGGCCAAGTTGGGCGACGTGTATGTCAACGACGCCTTTGGCACCTGCCATCGCAAGCACGCCAGCATGTACGGCGTGGCCAAGGCCATCCAGAAGAAGGGCGGCGCGGCGGTGGCCGGGTATCTGGTGGAAAAGGAGATCCGCTACCTGCACGAATCGGTGTCCAGTCCCAAGCGGCCCTTTGTGGCCATCCTGGGCGGGGCCAAGGTCAGCGACAAGATCAAGCTCATCTCCAACCTCCTGGGCAAGGTGGACCACATTCTGATCGGCGGAGCCATGGCGTATACGCTGCTGAAAGCGCGCGACGTGGCCGTGGGCAAGAGCCGCGTCGAGGCCGACCAAGTCGAGGAGATGAAGAAGCTGCTCGGCCAGGCGGGCGGCAAGATCGTACTGCCCTGCGATCACAGCGCGGCGGCCAACTTTGACTTCAAGGCCATGACCGGCGACAAGCCCACCGTGGTGCCCGGCGCCGCGATTCCCGACGGGCTGATGGGCATGGACATCGGCCCCAAGACGGTGGCCGCCTTTAGCGATATCATTGGCAAGGCCGGCACCATCGTGTGGAACGGCCCCATGGGCGTGTTCGAATCGTCGGACTACGCGGCCGGCACCCTGGCCGTGGCCAAGGCCATTGCGGCGGCCACCGGTCGCGGGGCCATCACGGTGATAGGCGGCGGTGATTCAGCCGCGGCGGTCGAGAAGATGGGCCTGGCGGACAAGATGACCCACGTGTCGACCGGCGGCGGCGCCAGCCTGGAGTATCTCGAAGGCAAGACCATGCCGCCGATTGAGGTGCTCGACCAGAAGTAGAGTTGGCTCGTTCTCCAGGTCCAGGGCGTTGTAGTGGAGAAAAGGCTATATACTTCCCTCCGTGCAGGGCACGGACTTCGACGAACGCGTTTTCTTTCAGGGCATCGCCCAAAGCGGTGCCCGCGCCTTGCTCATTGGCAGGCGCGCGTTGGTCGCCCTTGGCCTTCCCTTGCTGACCGCGGACTATGATTTCTGGGTCCATCCTGACGATGTGGCTCGTTTCAATGCGGCGGCTGAACCTGTGGGCTTGGTCGCAAGCCACACGCCGGAAGAGGTGCGCAAGCGGGGCCGCTATGTTCTCGAGAACGATGAGCATGTGGACGTGCTCGCCACTCGATCGGTGCCGACGGTGGACGGCGCGACCGTTGCCTTCGACGATCTCTGGATCCGGCGCCAGACGCTGCACCTCGATCCCGACACACCGATCATCGTTCCGGCCCTGGCTGACTTGATCCTGACCAAGCAATTCGCGGCGCGGCCCAAAGACATCGAAGACATCCGCTTGTTGCAAACTCTGCTGGTTGCGGAGCGCAAGCCGTGAACGAGGTCATCGGCCCCGCATCGCCTGAAACGCGCGCTAGGCTCAAAGCCTTGGCCGAGCAGCCGGTGCCGCTGGACGAGTGGAAGCGGCGGCTAGCGATTCCGCTCTCGCCGGAAGAGATCGGGCACACCCAGGAACTGGTGCGCTGGTTTTGCCGCCGCTACCCCACGGTGGGCGAGCGTCTGGCCTACGTCCGACGCGCCTACCGGCGCTGGACGGGACAGCCGAAGTGAAATCGATCAGATCTGCGTCTTCAGTTTGCGCCGTTCCGCGCGCCGCTCGATGGCCAGGTCAATCAGGCGCGCAATCAGCTCTTTCTGCGACACGCCGGAGGCCTCCCACATTTTTGGGTACATGCTGATGGCGGTGAAGCCTGGGATGGTGTTGACCTCGTTCACGTATAGCGCGCTCGACTGCCGGTCGAGGAAGAAATCTACCCGCGCCATTCCCGCCAGTTCCAGGCAGCGGAAAGTGTCCTTCGCCAGCTCGCGCACCCGCAGGCTCAGCTCGGACGGAATGTCGGCCGGGATTCTTGCGTCGGCGCCGTCCGCGTCCACGTACTTGGCGTCGTAGGAATAGAAGCCGTCCTTGTGATGAACGATGATCTCCGCCGGAATGGAGGCCTGGGGCTCGTCGTTGCCCAACACCGCGCATTCGATCTCGCGGGCATTGACCGCCGCTTCCACCAGGACCTTGCTGTCGAAGGCCAGCGCGGCCCGCAGGGCAGGTTCCAACTCGGCGGCGGAGGTGACCTTGCTGACACCGACCGATGATCCCGCATTGGCCGGTTTCACGAACACCGGGAAGCCCAGCTCTGCAGCCTGCGCCAGCGCACCCGCGCGGTCGCGGGCCAATCTGCGCGCGGTGACCAGCCGCCAGGGCACGACCAAGATCCCAGCCTGCGCCAGCAGACGCTTGGCCACGTCCTTGTCCATGCCGATGGCCGAGCCGAGCGTCCCCGGCCCAACGTACGCGATGTCCGCCAGCTCCAGCAGACCTTGCACGGTTCCGTCCTCGCCATAGGTCCCGTGCAGAACCGGAAACACCACGTCGTCGTGGCGGAGCAAGGCACGCGCCGCGGTCATGGCCCCACCACCTTCGGGGTAGACGGGCACCTCCAGCGCGCTCCCCACCGCCTTCAAGCTAAGCGTGCGCGGATCGCCCGTGGCACCCAGCAGGGTCTGTTCGGCCTCGGGCCGCCAGCGGCCCTGCTTGTCGATGCCGATCAGCAACGGATCGAAGCGTTCGCGATCGAGGGCGACGAAGACGTTGCGGGCCGATAGCAGCGACACCTCGTGCTCTGCCGATCGGCCACCAAAGAGAATGATGACGCGGGTCTTGTTCACCAGCTGACCCTACTACCCGCCGGCGTCGGTCGCCAGAATCACAGAATTCAGAGTTGGCCGAAGAGGAATGCCATCTCGTCCGCATACTGCTTGATCGATTTGGCAAGCGGCTTGCTAGCATGTCCTTGCCGTCGGAAATGATCTGTTTCCAGTGCTCGCGCTGGGGCTTCTGCGGATCGACCTGGAACAGCCGGCAGCAAGGCGCGTCCTCGTTGCTGACCACGTACAGGCGATCGTCGAGCATGTCGACCAGATTTCCGTCACCGGCTCGTTGCGGGTGGAAATGGTTGTCGCCATGAGGGTGCTCGCCAAGAACGCCAACGCGCCTGCTACGCCCGTCCGCGCATCAGTCGCTTGACCGTGCCCGAAAGCACGAAGAGCGCCGTGCCCGCAATCAAGGTGACGACCACGAACATGAGGAAGAAGTCCGCCTGGCCGCCCAGAATGCGAAACACCTCGCCGCGTTCGACCCTTTCGACCTGGCCGGCCAGGATGCCCGCGCAGCGGTCGGACACGAAGTAGGCCAAGAACCAGACGCCCATCATCAGCGAGGCGAAGCGCGCCGGCGCCAGCTTGGTCACCATGGACAGGCCGACGGGCGACAGGCACAGCTCGCCGCAGGTCTGCAACACGTAGGTCGCGATCAACCACAGCGGGCTCACCCGAACGCCGGCGTCGGACAGCCGCGCAGCCACCACCATGATGGTAAAGCCGGCGCTGACCAGGAACAGGCCCGCGGCGAACTTGACCGGCGTGCTCGGCTCGCGACCGCGTGCCGCCAGCCGGCCCCACATCCAGGCAAAGACTGGCGCCAACACGATGATGGCAACCGGGTTCACCGACTGATAGTAGGGAGCGAGGAAGTCAATGCCGAGGAACGCTCGCCCGGTTCTCTCCTCGGCGAAGAAGTTCATTGACGAGCCCGCCTGCTCGAAGGCGAGCCAGAAGAAGATGTTGAAGAAGGCGAGAATGGCGATGGCGGCAATGCCGCGCCAATCGTCAGAAGAAAGCGGCTGGTGGGCTGGTCCGTCCCGCGCAGGGGCTCGACCGGCGGGCTGTTCGCCGATGCCTGGCAAGTAGCGTTGCTTGAAGACCAGGTAGGTGACCAATCCCGCAACCATGCCCACGCCGGCCGCGCCGAAGCCCCAGTGCCAACCGAAACGCGTGCTCTTGGCCAGATAGCCGCAGATGATGGGCCCCAGGGCCGCTCCGGTGTTGATGCCCATGTAGAAGATGGTGAACGCGGCGTCGCGGCGCCGGTCGTTCGGCTGGTAGAGCTGTCCCACCATGGTCGAGATGTTGGACTTGAAGAACCCGGTTCCCAGAATGATGAGGGCGAGCCCGAGGAAGAAGGTCGGTCGGCTGGGGATGGCCAGGCAGAAGTGACCCGAGGCGATCACGACGCTGCCGATGATGAGGGCGCGGTGGGTGCCCAGGAACCGATCAGCCAGGTAGCCGCCGAACAGCGGGGTCAGGTACACCAGGCCGGTGTACCAGCCGTAGAGATTGGCTGCCTCTTGCTTGGACCAACCGAATCCGCCGGCGGTGCTAACCAGGAACAGCACCAGAAACGCCCGCATACCGTAATAGGAAAACCGTTCCCACATCTCGACGCCGAACAGCAGGAACAGGCCAGGTGGCTGCTTGGTGGCTTCTGTGTTCGGCACGCTCACACGCCCAGAACCAGGATCACGCGCACATCTTTCGTGCCGAGGCCGTTGCCCACGTCGATGCCCACGAGAGGCATGGCCACGGTTCGCAAATAGAAGCGCAGGCCCGCGCCGGCCGAGCTGTGCAGGTCATCTTTGAACTGGAATCCCTGATGGAGGTATCCGGGCGGCAGAAACTGACGACCGTCGGACCGGATGTCGTAGGCGGTGCCTTCGAGGTTTACAGGCGGCAGCTTGCGAAAGTAGATGGCCGCGGTGTCGTTGAAGACCAATCCGCGAAAATCAAGCCCCCACAGCGAGAAGAGGGGGAAGTGGTACTCGACTTGGGTGCGCAGGTGCGTGTCGCCCTGGAACTGGCGATAGAGATAGCCGCGCAGATTGGTGCCGCCGGCCGAATTCTCTGCCCACAGCGGCAGATTCTCGCCCGCGGTGCCACCCGCGCGCACGATGAGGTTGTGGCGGCGAAAGAAGCGAATGCCATGCTCGTACGAGGTGCTGGCTTTCCAGTAGTCCATCTCGCCGCTGCTGCCCCACCGCTTGCCCCCCATCTCCAGCGAGAAGCCCAGTGCATTGCCGTACATGACGGCGTGTTGGCGGGCGCGAAAGTCGAAGGTCAGATTGGCGGTGACGGCGCCCCGTCGTGCGCTGACCGCGGCTGGCGGCAGATCGATGGGCGCGTACTTGTTGTTCAGATTGGGGGCTGACCAGATCACATCGTTCCGATCAAAGATCCATCCGACCGAGGTGCGGACCTTGCGGAACCAGGCCACGCCCGCGTTGACCTCGCCGCCGAATGAGCGCAACTTGGTGTTGCGCATCGGTGCCACCGGCAGGCCGGGCTGGTTGGAGTACTCATTGCTGTATTCGGGGATGATCTGGAGTTGGAACTTCCCCTTGATGGTGAAGAAGATCCACGATCCCCACACCGCCGGATCGTCGTAGGCCACAAGCGCGCCTGAATCGACATTGGAGATGCGCCCACCGATGACCCCGCGCTTGCCTCGGCCGAAGAGGTTGCCGTGGGCGATGATCGCCCCGGCCGAGATGTTGCCCGGCGAATAGGAGAAGGTGGGCAGCGGTGCCCAGGGGAACTTCTCCTTGATCACGATGTTGACGCGCACGCCGTCCTGGTTCGGCTCCCAATAGACATTCACGTCCGCAAACAGCCCGGAGGTGTGTAAACGCTCGCGCACGACATCCAGGGTATCCGGCTGCATGAGTTGGCCGATGGACAGGCCGGCGATGGAGCGGACGGTTTCTTCGTCGGTGCGAACCGCGTTGTGAATCCGAATGTCGGTGATGACCTCATCCACCGCCCACGCCGGCGCGGCGATGAAGCTGACCGCGAGTGCGGCAAGACAGACCAGGGAGCGCATGGGCGGAGGATTCTATCATTGTCTGAGCCCTTCCACGCCAGACATGCGCGCCGGGGTTGTGTCCATCGCGGTTGCCGGGTACCTTACTGTCGCCGATGGTCCCCCAAGATTCGTTCCCGGCCCGCTACTGTCGTTTCATCTCCCGCCGCGCCGGCACAATCCTGGCTGTGGCAGTCGCCTTGTTCATCGTCGCCGCGCTGCTGGCCACGCGCCTGGAGCTGCGCACGTCATTCTCCGAGCTTCTGCCCAGCGACGATCCAGGCGTGGTGGCGCTGACCAAGACACAAGCGCGCATGGGCGACATGACCCTGCTGCTCATCGGCATACGCTCGCCAGACCGCGCCGCCAACCTCCGCTACGCCGACCTGCTCACGCGAAAGCTGCTGGCTTTGCCCAAGGACGTGGTGGAGTTCGCCGCCTACAACGTGCGCGATCTGCGCTCGTTCTTCGAGGAGAACAGGTGGCTCTACGCCAGCGAGGATGATCTCGGCGAGATTCGCGATCGCTTGCGCCACGAGATCGGCAAGCGCAAGAACCCCTTGCTGGTTGACCTGGGCGACGAAGACGAAACGGTCCAGCAGATGAGGGACCGCATGACCAAGCAGGACTGGCTGGGCGGCCGCTTCCCCGACGGTGTGTTCAGCAACCGGGATGGCACCTACGTCTGGGTGGCCGCTTTGCCGCCCGGGGGCTTGTTCGGTGAGCGGGCGGGCGAGGCGCTCTTCCATGCGGCCCACCAGCTCATCAAGGACAACGATCCGCGGGGTTTCCAGGGCGAGATGTTGGCGCATGTGGGAGGCCCGGTGGCCACCCTGATTGCCACGCGCGCGGCGGTGGAGCGCGACATCTTGTGGGTCACGGTCACCTGCCTGCTCATCGTGGCCGCCTCGCTGTGGATCTACTTTCGTCGCTTCCGCGCCGTGCCCCTGGTCGGTATTTCGGGGGTGATCGGTACGGTCATGGCTTTTGCCATGGCCGAGCTGCTCTTCGGCTACGTCAACTCGTCGACCGCGTTCCTCGGCTCGATCATCCTGGGCAACGGTATCAACTACGGCATCATCCTCATCTCGCGCTACCAGGAACTTCGCGCCGAGGGTCTGCCCACCGAGGAGGCGCTGGAGAAGGCCCTGGCCGGCGTCATGCGCGGCACCGGGGTGGCAGCCGTGTGCGCGTCGGCCGCCTATGCCACGCTGATGCTGACCAGCTTCCGGGGCTTCTACCAGTTCGGCGCGATGGCGGCCTTTGGTCAAATTATCTGCTGGGTGCTCACTTTCACCGTCCTGCCCGCCCTGTTTCTTGTCCTCGACCGCCGCCCAGGCGCAAAGAGTGCGCCGGATCGGCCGCCGGTCAGCTTCGCCTTCTTGCGGCCGATCCTTGGCAAGCACCCCGGCGTCGTTGCCCTGGTGGCCGGCCTGCTCACCGCCCTGTGCGGTCGCGGCCTCGTGCACTTCGTGGACGCGCCCTTCGAGTACGATTTTCGCAAACTCAACGCGAAACTGGATACCACCCAGGATGCCAAGGCGTTCAACCGCAGCATGGAGTCTCTCTTCGGCCGCTGGCCTTCTCCCACCATCGTTCTGGCCGATTCACGGGCAGAGACCGAATCCATCCGTCGGGCCATACGCAAACAGGATCGGGCCACCGGCGACAAGCGGGTCATCGGTCAGATCGTCACCGTGTATGACCTTCTGCCGGGCACGCCCGAGGTGCAGGCGCGCAAGCTGGCGCTCTTGGCCAACATCCGCAAGCTGGTCCACGACCCCGCCCTCGACGTGCTGACGGCCGACGAACGAAAACAGATCGATGCCGTCGACCCACCCACCCGCCTGCACGTCCTTGCCCCCGAAGAGCTGCCGGCGCTGCCACGGCGGCCGTTCACGGAAGCGGATGGGACCATAGGCCGGGTGGTACTGGTCTACCCGGTCGACGAGGGTCTTTCGGTGTGGAACGGCAAGGACCTTCTGCGCATTTCCCGTGTCCTGCAGGTCATCTCGCTCGACGACGAACACAAGACCATCGAGACCTCGGGTAGTGCGGTTGTGTTCGCCGCCATGATACGTTCGGTCCTACACGATGGTCCCCTGGCCACGGCAGCCGCGCTGCTTGCCGTGCTGGTGCTGATTCTCCTCATCATGCGGCCGATGTCCTCCGCGGGCGCAGCCATCGCCACGCTTCTCGTGGGCGTGATCTGGATGATGGGAGTGGCGGGCCTGTTTGAGGTGAGGATCACTTTCCTGAATTTCATCGCCCTGCCCATCACCTTCGGAATAGGCGCCGAGTATGGCCTCAACGTGGCCGTGCGCTACCGGCAGGATCGCGATATGATCCGCGCGGTGATCTCGACGGGCACGGCGGTGGCGGTCTGTTCGTGGACCACCATCGTGGGTTACGGCTCGCTGCTCGCCGCGCGCAACCGGGCGCTGCAGGGTTTTGGCGCAATGGCCATTCTGGGCGAGCTTGCCTGCATCACGGCGGCGATCTTGGCCCTGCCTGGCACGCTGTTGTGGATCGAGCGGCGCCGCGCACAGCACAGGGATCCATCGCGCAAGACGCCCGTTGATCCTGCGCCATAGATCACGATGGATTCGCCGGCGCCCCCAGGCTAGAGTGCCGCCCATGCGCAAGAAGGTGGAATCGGGGCGCCAGAGTTCGGGTGGCGAGCGGCCACCAGGCGAGCACGGGGCGAGCCCCCGTATTTCCAAGCCTGCGGCGAGCAACCCTTCTGTTGCGGCGATGATACCGTCCCCTGTCGAACGCGAACCTTGCGCCAAGATTCGCTGCAAGGGCGCGACCCGCTACGGCGATGCTTGCCGGTTCTGGGCGCTGCCCGACAGCGAGTTCTGCTACTGGTGCGAGCAGGCGGGGCGGCCCCGCTACCCATTGCCCAAGCCCACGGCTGAGGCTGCTCGTGCCGCAAGCATGAAGGAGACCCACAAGAAGCGCTGCCAAGGCGTCACGGTGTTCGGTGACCAGTGCCGCTTCTGGGCGGTGGGCTCCACCGACTACTGTTTGTGGTGTTCGGCATCGTTGCCAGGGATGCAAGCTCGGGCGCGAGAGTAACGGATCCTGGACCCTTGGCTCCCCCGCTGAGAACACAGAGGGGATAGGGGAGCACACAGGGAGCAGCCGCGTGGCTTGCAGTCTCAGCGGTCACGGGCATTGAGCCGTCGTCGATCTCGGGCCAGCAAATCCTGATCCCCTCCGAAGCTCCTCTCTGTTTCCTATCCGCGCACCCCTGTGTTCTCGAATGAATCTGGCTTGCGCACGGGTGTGTCGCCGTGATCAGCCCACAAGATCGAGATCACCAATGACGGCCCGCAGCAGACCCTTGTGTTGGATGAGCAGCTCCTTGGCGCGCGCAGCGTTCACGCGCGCATGATGCATGACCAACGCAACCTTGGCCCGGCCGCCCGCCTTCTTGATCAGCTTCGCGGCTTCGTCGGCCGGCAGATTGGTCAGTCGGGTCACGACCCGGATGGCGCGCTGCCAGCCGCGCGGCGTGGTGGGGCGCACATCCACCATCACGCCACCGTAGGTCTTGCCCAGGCGCACGAATGCCGTGCTAGAAACGGCCTCCAGAGCCAGCTTGATGGCTGTGCCGGCCTTGAGTCGCGTGCAGCCGGCGATCATCTCGGGACCTGGGACAAGATCGATCACCACGTCAGCCAGAGGCTCGGCTGAAGGCATCGGTCCCGCACAGGTGAGCAAGATGATAGTCGCGCGCCGGAAGCGCGCGTAGTCCAGCGCAGCCTGCAGAAACGGCGAGATCTCGACATCGGCAACCGCGCAGACCACGTCCTGTGGTCCCACCGCCGCGCGCCGCATGCGCTGGTCGGCTTCACGCGGATTGTCCTGCGCCGCCTCGGCCACCCGGGCCAGAGCATGCGGACCACCGGCGATAATCGATACCACCAGCGATGCCGGCAGACCAAAGGCGGGCACGCACTCCGCCGCCTCCAGCGCGCCCACCCGGCCGGCCGTGCCCACGCCCACGTAGACCAGGCGTCCCCCTGCCGCGAGCTTGTCCGCCATCAACTGCGCCGCTGAAGCCAGCGCCGCGGCCCGCGCCCGCACCGCCTTGACCGCGTTGGTCTCCTCCTCCACCAGCAGCTTGACCACTTCCTCGGGTGGAAGCGAGTCCAGCATGGCCGCGCGCGGGTTCTCTGCGTCGCGCAGCAAGCCGCCTTCGGGTTGGGAACGAGAAGAACGGGCCATCGATTGCGATTCTCGCCTGAGAGCGGAAGAATGGGAAGGAAGCTTTTCTCGCCACAGAGAGCACAGCGGACACAGAGAAGGCGGTTGGGTTAGAGATTGAGGGGAGGCACGTCTATACTGCCGCCATGCGAGCCCTGCTATCCCTGCCTGTCCTGGCACTGGCCTGCGCGAACGCCACGACGTCCACGGGGTCAGCGCCGCTCTTGCCTCCGCACCTGACCGACCCTGACCACCACCCGCCGCCCTCGTGCCCCAGCTACAGCCACCTTTCCGCCGTGGGCACGTCGACCGAGGGATACGAGGCGGCGCTGGCCCACGCGAAACGCAACCTACTCACGAAGCTGGGCAACACCATCCACGTCGAGGCCGAGTCATTCTCTCGTCTGGTCAGCGTGGACGGGCGCGAGGCAGCCGAGTATCGCGACGTGCAGCGCGTGCTGGAAAAGGTCGACTTCGCGCATTCCGATCTAGTCGCGATCGTGGACGCCGCCCAACACTGGGGCGACAGGATCTATGTGGTAGCGTGCCTGCCGCGAGGGCCGACCATCGCGCGGCTGGAAGGGGATCTCGACACCGAAGTGAAGCGTTTCGACACCTGGGACAAGGCCGGGCAAGAGGCGCAGAATCGTGCCGATCGGCCGGCATTCGTGGCGGCGCTGGGCAACTTGTCAGCGGCCATGTCCGCGGCCGCGCCCACCCTGGTGCAGATTCGCGCGCTGGCCGGCGGGCCGGCGCCGGTTGAGCAACGTCTGACCTCGCGCTGGTTGGCCATGGTCGAGGCATCGACCAAACTGCGCGCCCAGGTGCGTTTTGTGCTGGATGTGCAGGTCGGCGAGCGCATGCGCCCAGTGGCCGGGGACGTGACCGAGTGTTTTCGTCGTGCTCTGGCCCCCCTGGGCAGCGAAGTCCGCCTGGCCGCGATGTGCCCCGAAGGCGCCGCCGCCACCTACCTGATTGGCGTGCGCGCCGATGCCGACTGCGGCCGCGGCAGCCTGGGGGCGACTTGTCGGCCGGCCCTTGAAGTGCAGGGCCAGGAATGCGGCTCGGGAAGACAAATTTTCCACTCTGGCCTGGGAAGGATCAAGATAAACGCCGCGGATCCGCGCGGCGAAGATCAAGCCCTGCGTGCGATGGTGCAGAAGCTGGACCCACAAGCCATCCGCGACGAGCTGCGAGCTGCGCTGAAGTCCGAACTGCCCGGTGAGGAGAAGCGATGAACGTGAAGAACTGGACCGCGATTGGCCTGGCCCTGGCCTGCGCCGCCACCACGGCCTGGGCCGCTCCGCCCAGCCGCACAGTCAACCAGATGGGACCGTTGAAGGTCGGCCGGCCCTGTCCCAGCTTCGCCGGCCTGACCCTGGAGAGCCAAACGCTCTCGCTGAGCAAGCTGCTCGCGCCCGACAAGGGAACCCCGGTTGCCGCGGCGGTGATCTCTTTCTTCGCTACCCACTGCAAGGCGTGCAAAGCGCAGCTTCCCGTGATCGAGCGCGTGGTCGCCAGCAGCAAAGACGTCCGCGGCGTGTTGATCGATTTTGGCGAAGACCCTGATGTCGTGGCCCCGTTCGTCGAGGCGCAGAAGCTGACACTGCCCGTGATCCCGGACAAGTTCACCAAGATCGCCGCTCGCCTGGGCGTCGATGGAACGCTGCCTCGGAGCCTGGTGGTCGATGGCCATGGCTACGTCAGCGCTATCTTCGAGCACGAGGGCGACGACTTCGAGAAGGCGCTGCGCGCGGCGATCGAGGCGGCGAGGAACGCGGAGTAGCTTCGGCTTGTCGGGAAACTCTGAGTTGTCCGAAGAGCCGGCCCGCGGCATGCGGAAGGCGGACAGCCTCTGGGAGCAGCCGACCCTGCTGGACTCCTCCACCAGGGATCGGTGAATCGCCCTTCGCCCAAGCAGAGAAGGCCAATACAAGAAAGCGAGAGAGCTGCGCAGCCGCCGTCGCGAAGGCTACGCCGGATGCTGCTGGGTCAGGCAGTGCAAGGTGCCGAAGCCCAACACCAGATCCACGGCGTGTATCCCCACCACGGGACGGTCGTGGAAGAGTTCGCCCAGAATTCCCAGGGCGATGCGATCCGCTGGATCGTTGAAAGTGGGGACGATGACCGCGGCGTTGGCGATGTAGAAATTGGCGTAGCTCGCGGGCAGGCGCCAGTCGCCGTGGTGAAGCGGCGCCGGCATGGGGAGGGCAATCACCTCAGGCCGCGTCCCATCCTGCAGGCGCACGTCTTGCAGCCGTTCCCAGTTCTCGCGCAGCGGCCGAAAGTTCACGTCGCGTTCGTTCTGCTCCTGGATGACGACCATAGCGCTGGGATTGACGAAGCGGCACAGATCATCGACGTGGCCATGGGTGTCGTCGCCCACTATTCCGTGGCCCAACCAGACTACGTTGGGCGTGCCCAGGACCGCGGCGAAAATGCGCTCGTATTCCTCACGGGTCATGCCGGGGTTGCGACATTGGGTTTTCTGGTCGAGCAAGCACTCCTCCGTAGTCAGCAGGGTGCCGCGGCCATTCACATCGATGCCGCCGCCTTCGAGCGCGACCGGCTCGCCTTTGCAGGTGACCGGAAAAAGCCGCATTCCACGCTGCTTGGCGATTCGCTCCGCGATGCGGTTGTCTTTCTGCCAATTGGCGTACTTGGCCCAGGCGGTGAACTTGAACTTGGCGATGGCGACTTCGCCCCTAGGGTTGCGCACGCAGATGGGCCCGAAGTCGCGCGACCAGCCACGATCCGAGGGGGCGCGGAAGAACTCCACATTGGCAAGGTTGGCGTGGGCTCGGGCAAGAATCCGCCGCGCCCTGGATTCTCTCGTTGGTCCATCGACGATGATGCGGACCTTCTCGCCTTCCGCGATCTTGCGCACGATCTCGCCATAGACCCATTCGATGGTGCAAAGCTTGCCAGGCCAGTCGGTGCGACAGTGCGGCCAGCCCAGCCAGGTGGCTTCATGCGGCTCCCATTCGGCGGGCATGGCGAAGCCAAGTTGGACGGGAGTCTTGTCAGTCATCGCCCGTGACTATAGACGGAAATCGCGCCCGCACAGAGGCTATTGCCGGTTCAGATTCACGGACAAATGGAAGGCGTGCTCAGTTGACTTCGGATGCTCGAGATCGTCGATCCCCAGCTGCTATTGGGGTTGTACTGTGTGATCGACACAACCCCCTCCGCGATGCGGGCATTGAGGTTTGCCACGACATCCCAGGCAGCGTCATGTCCGGCCGAGCCTCCGCCCGCTCCGTAGCCCGTGTCGGCCAGGATGGGCTTGCCGGAGGCCTGGTGTAGAGCTGCCCAGGTCATGTTGTTCGAGTTTCTAATCTTGGCCGTACCGGCGCTCGTCCCACCGCCCGAAGTGTTGACGAAGGTGAAGAGGGACATGTCGAAATTCGAGAACCAGGTCTTGCCGCCGTCCGAGCCATTGTTTGGGGCTACCCAGGGTGAGATATCCAGGGAGAAGACTGCATTTGGCAATGAACTCTTGAGGGCATTGACCAGGGCTGTCATCTTGGTACCTGCGTCCGCCGGAGAAAAGGGTTGGGACTGGCCGCCGCCCGTGTACTGGTACCAATCCGGCTCCATCTCGAAG
>Ga0182021_10004041_pt1 | contig 17197 bp, 13 predicted proteins | sample 612E3MmetaG_FD_120493 | JGI IMG/M metagenome (GOLD analysis project Ga0182021, IMG submission 120493) | Permafrost microbial communities from Stordalen Mire, Sweden - 612E3M metaG (Illumina Assembly) | ecosystem: Environmental > Terrestrial > Soil > Wetlands > Permafrost | place: Sweden...
ATCGTGGCGGCGGACACGCACAGCCGGGCGGCCACTTCGCGCACGGTGAAGAACGGACCGACGGCTCTCGGCGCGCCGGACCCCACCCCCTCGGCTTGTACCACTATTGCACCAAACGATCGGCTATTGGGTGCGACTCCTGGGGAAGCGCGGCCAAGGTCACTCTTGCTAACCTGCTGAACCTGCAAGAGGTTGCTATCGTCGGCTACGCTCTGCGATGTTCTGTCGAGAACTTCTAAGCCGAGGGCTGGGGGGGCAATTCCCTCCGGGCGCGCTGCCACTTCCCGCACAGACCCTAGCGCACACGTTCCACCGGTCGCACGAAGATGTCTGGCTTGGGAGGCATCTTCATGTCGTGGCCGATGTGGAAGCCCGGGTGAGGAGGCTGGTTGAAGCCGCTCTGCTCGGCAGAGACCTGCATGCGGTACTGGGGATCGTGCATCAGGGTGTAGATCCGTCGCCTGGTCACGTCCGTGGTTGTGTACACGCGCAAGGCCGAGCTGTCCGCTTCGCGCCAGATGATTTCCTCACGCCAGTCGCCAAGCAGGTCCGCAGTCAGTGTTGGTGTCCTGCCACCGCCGTTCGGCTCGCACTCAGCGCAGTTCAGCAGTGTTCCCCCGCCGTACTTGGTGATCGACGTGCCGTCTTCAAGTTCACGCGATTCGTCGCCGTCCCAGTAGATGAGGAAGTTGGTCGAACTCGGCTTGATGCCAACGTTCGAACCGTCGGTCGCCGACAAGAGCGCCGGACTCGCTCCACTCCACATCTCGGCACCCGGATTGTTCGGGTCTATGTCGTCGGCCACGCCCTCACGGTTGTCGATACCCATGGCGCGGCCCTTTACGATCAGCGCGCAAGTAGCTGCGTCGTGCACGTCGTACGCCGGCTGCGTTCCGGTCTGGTGGACCATGAAGACCTGTATGCCTGGATCGTTGACCTGAAGCGATGGGGTGAAGACCCCCACGTGGAGCGTGTCGCCGTGGCCGAACCCCGTCGAGCACTTCCCTATCCCGTTGCTGGCGATGGTCGATGACCCGTAGATGATCTCCTGGGCCCCATCGCCGTCCGCGTCTGCCACCATCATGGTGTCGGCACCCTGACCCACGAACGCGGTGCCGCGGTTGCTGTCTGCAGTCCACAGCAGCGTGAGAGCACCATCACGCCAGTTCCAAGCGCAAATGGCGCTGCGCCCGTACACACCCCGCGCCATGATGATACTCGGGCGGCCACTGGCGGTTCCATCATCCTGGTCGCTGACAAACGCCCCTGTGGAAAGCAAGATGTCCACCCGATTTCCGTAGGTGTCACCCCAGTCCGCGACTACTCCGCGCGCCGGCTGGAAGTCCATAGTTGCCAACTCGGCGCCCGTGGCCCCTTCAAACACGGTCAGGTATTCAGGCCCGGAGAGGATGCGGCCAAGTGAATTGCGGTAGATGGCCTTGTCGTCATCGGTAGCAGCAGGTCCCGACCGGAGATAGTTTTCGGTTCCGTCAAGCGTGCCGGGCGCGGTCTTCACCACGACTTCGGCCTTTCCGTCACCGTCGAAGTCATAGACCAGATGCTGGGTGTAGTGCGAACCTGCCCGGATATTGGGCCCCAGGTCGATGCGCCAGAGATACTCTCCCTGCAGCGTATACGCATCCAGGAGCACGTTGCCGGTGCAACCGGATTCCGCGGTGTCTTTGGCATTCGAGGGATCCCATTTGAGGACGATCTCGTAGCGTCCGTCTCCATCAAGATCCCCGACAGAGGCGTCGCCCGCGATGTAGGTGTAGGTTTCATCGGGATTCGAGCAGGCCGGCGCTCCCGGCGTCACGCCCGGCGGTGGAATCTTCAGGGGAATCCGAAGATAGTTCAGGTCCAGTGGCCAGGCGGTGAGGTGTGGTGAAGGCTCCTGGGTCTCGCCGTCTATTATCGCGGCCACCTGGTACTGGACAACCGGGCTACCGCCGGGGTCAGAGTAGTTGGTACTGTCGTAGACGGTATCGATCAGCGCGTCGTCACGGTAGATGGCGTACCCAATCCGTTCGGGATGCTTGTCGTCATATTCACCGTAGCCAAACATGCGCCAGCTGAGAAACACGCTGCCATCGGGCTTGCTTATTGCGACCAGGCCCCGGTCCAGGTTCTCCATATGGTAGTGCCCGTTCGTGACGGGGCTGGGCTCGCTCGCGTCGGCAATCGGCGCTGATTCAGTGATGACAACCAGCTTTCGTGAGTCGCACCCAAGACAAAGCCACAGCAGGATGATGGCTGTGCGTCTCATCAGAATCGCGCTCCGGCGAGCGCGGTGCCAATCCATGAAGGTCGGCCCGTGCTCGCGACATGGGTGTTCACACTGTACAGCCGCGGTTCCTGCGTCAGCCACAGAGTGCCTGCCGTGACGTCGAAGAAGAAATGGCGGGAGAGAGTGGTCGCGATGCCCAAAGATGCGCGTCCGCCCAGCGACCACGCGGTGAGGTGTTGTCCTTGGAAGCCGGTATTGGCCATCCCCTCGGACGCCACATGATATACGCCGCCGCCTATTTCGGAGTGGGGGAGAAAGCGCCACCACTGCCAAAGCGTGAAGGTGAGACCCAGCCCGATGAAGCTTTGATCGACGCGCAGGGTTCCCCCTGGGGTTTGTAACTTTGGGCGCGTGCCCAGGCCGAACACACTGGCCGTGGCGCGAACCCAAGAACGCACTTGATATCCCGCTTCAAGGTACGGCAGAAGCGAAGGCGCGAAGCCCGAGGAGGTGGCAAGAACCGCGAGACCGCCGGCCAAGAAGATGCGATCTCGTATTGCAGGCATTCGCTCGGGCGGCGGAGGTGAAGGCAGTCGGTTGGCTGTCGCCAGCCTGTGAGCGAGGGTATCGAAGATGCGGGCACGAATGAAATCGACGGCTCGCACCGCGATGACGACGTCCGCTCGTTCCATCTCTTCATCAGAAACCTGCAAGTGAGCCACCGAGACCCTGCCGCTTGAACGATCGAGGAACCAGACGTCGAGCTGGCGGGCGCCCAGTTCCGGGCTTGCCGCATCGACCCGGTCAGCGAACACCACGACCGCTGCGGTTCGCGGTCCGGGCGCGAGCGTTTCCAGCTGAGCGGCGGGCGTATTGGGAGCGTACGCGTGGATGAAGCGGACCTCGAAGCCAACCGACAGCGCTTCGCCACGCAGGCGATTGAGAGCCTCTTGCATGACGCTGTTCTGTCCTTCGGGAACTGCCACGGCAATCACTGCTGTCCCAGGATCCGCGGGTGCACCTGCCCCCGCGGTGTCAGGGGGGGGTGCAGCGGTGAAAAGGAAGGCGGCTAAGAAAACGTTCACTCAGCCGGTGATTCTACAACGGACCGCGCGAGTTCGGCCTGATTCCCTTGGGGGAAACGTTGCAGGTAGGCCCGTGCAGCCTCGTGCGCCAGTTCGTGGTCCGTGCGCACGAGCAAAGTGAGCTTTCGTCCGAGTGCCTCGGAGGCATAGGGTCCGCGGCTGGCTTCCGCGAGGTAGGTGTCATACCAAGTCAGGGCGGCATCAGATGACGCGGCCCCAACTTCAGAGAGACGGCCCAGGAAGAAGGCGGCATCCTTGGCGCGATCACTTCCGGCGAACCGCGCCCGCAGGGCCAGCAAGGCCTGGCGGGCTGTCTCGTACTTCCTGGTGTAGCGGGCCGCGTCAGCCAGGGTTATGAGATCCAGGGCCGAGCCCCGAGCCAGGGTGACGTCAAGCCCGCGTCTCTCCGCGTCCTGTACAACGGCAGGAAAGTCTCCTTTCGCGATCAGATCTGACCAGGGGATCGGGTGGCTTGCCAGCCCTTCCTCACGCGTCGCGATCCGGCCTGGGCCACTGTGGGCGGCGTGCTTCGCCACGATCCGGCTGGCTTGTGGGGCTTCCGGCGGCGTCGCGACCGGCAGCGTCGAAGCGACCTGGACAGGAGCGGTGATGGGCGCTTCGCGCTGCGGGTTTGCGAACAGTTCCAGTGACTCGCCGCCACGCAGGGTCAAGACGCGATCCTCGCGTGGACACCGCACCTCGACCACCCCGGTCTTCATGTGCAGATCCAGGCGTCCTTTCGCGGCCTCGAAGCCAAGGCGGAAGGCCGTGCCCTTCACCAAGACCGAAAATGGACCGGCCTCGAAGCGCCAGGAAGAGTGCGTGCGGGGCTTGACGAACACGTCGATGGAGCCATCGGTGACGGCCACCTGGGCCCCGTGCGCGTCGGTACCCAGCACCTTGATCTTGGCTGACGCTTCGATCCCCAGGCGCGACTCGTCGGAAAACAGCACGCGAGCTTCAGACGTGGCGGTGATGGTTTCAGCCGCTTCGACGGTCGCTCCCTCCACCATGTAGTGCAGCGGTCTGTCCGACGGATGAAGCGGCAGGCGATGGGCTGCGATTCCCAGCACGACGGCAACCGCAGCTGCCATGGCCCACTTGCCCCATGGAAACCTGGGACGCAGGGAAACCGGCTGGGCCAGTTCCTGTTCTTGTTCGAGGCGGGTTGCCAGCCGCTGCCAGCCCTGGTTCAGTTCGGCCTCGGTCACTTGCCCCAAGCCCTGCTCGGCCAGGCAAACGATGTCCTCGATAGTCAAGGGAGTGCGCCCGTTCATAGTCGCCCACCCCGGAAGAGACAGGTCGACGTCGGCGTACCCGAGCGGGCGTGCCCTCGCTTCTCCTCTTGAGCAATGGCCTTGTGGATCGAAGTCAAGGCCTTGGCAAGGTACCGCTTCACCGTGGCCAGCGAGATGCCCAGGCCCGACGCGATTTCCTGCAAGTCCATTCCATCTACGTGCCGGAGGACGAACACGGCCCTGTACTTGTCGCGCATCCCGTCGAGACTTCGCTGGACGCACAACAGGGTCTCGCGCATCTCGAAATCGGTCGGTGACGAGGACGAGGGCGTGCCGAGATCTTGGCACTGCGCAACGATCCGGCGGCGCACGCGGAAGCGGCGGATTTCCTCTTTCAGCACGCGAACCGCCACGGAATACACGAAGCTGCGAAGGGCCGAGGCCTTTTCCAGGGTGTACAACTTGCGAAATACCCGGAGGAAGACCTCTTGGGTCAGATCGTCGTGGTCATGGCGCTGTCGGAGTACGCGGCGGAAAAGGCCATAGACCATGGGTGCGAAGCGAAACCAAATCTCGCGCTGGGCCCAGACTTGGCCCACGAAGGCTGACCGGGCCAGAATGACGTCGTCGGCATCGGCACCCACGCGGTCCTCGAAGTGAGGTTCTGAATCGTCGGTGCACGGGTCTTTCGTGCACAGCGGCACTATGTGAAGACCGCTGCCGGGAATAGACCGCTCGGACACGGATCCAATTCTAGCAGGGTTGGCAACACATACACGCATTGGGCTGGCTCTCTGTCGTCGATCAGATGCTTCTTACATAGCGCAGTGTCCTGACGGTTCACGGACGGCTCACAAATTCGCTCCGGGTTCCAAGAACGTCACGCACCTTGGCAACCAGTTCTTCGCTGGTGTACGGCTTCTGGATGAAGCCTGCCAACCCTTTGCCGGCGAACAGGTTGACGACATCTTGCTCATTGTAGCCAGAGCTGAGGATGACCTTGACGTCCGGCTTGATCAGGCGCAGTTCGCGGAAGCAGGCCTCACCGTCGAGGTGGGGCATGGTGAGGTCGAGAACGACCAGAACCACCTCGGCCATAGCGAGCTTGAAGGCGTCCACGGCCTGGCGACCGTCCCCGGCAGAGATCACGGTGAATCCCACCCGCTCAAGCATCCGCCGGGTAAGGTTGAGCACAGTCTCCTCGTCGTCGACCAAGAGGATCTTGCCCTGGCCTCGCCAGGCCTTGTTTTTGGCCATAGTGTTCGGAACCCCGCGCACCTGGACATCGGAGGCTGGGAAAAGTAACTTGAAGGTCGTGCCGCGGCCGACTTCGCCGTGGACCTTGATAGCGCCCCTGTGGCCGCGCACGATGCCCAGGACGGCGGCCAGACCCAGGCCCCGGCCGGTGAACTTGGTGGTGAAGAACGGATCGAAGATGCGATCCTGGGTCGCCTTGTCCATACCGGACCCGTTGTCCGCAACCTCCACGTACACGAAGTCGCCGGGTCGGACGCCGTCCGCGGCAAAACAGGTCCTCAAGTAATCGGCGTCGCAATGGGCCAAGCCGGTTGTAATGGAGATGACGCCGCTGCGATCCCCGATCGCCTCCGATGCGTTGACGATGAGATTCATGATCGTCTGCCGCATCTGCGTGGCGTCTGCCTCGATCGCGGGCAGATCATTGCCGAAGCGGTACTTGAGCACGACCTTCTTGCTGATGCTGACCAGGAGAAGGTGTCCCATCTCCTGCACGAGTTCCGTCAGACTGAGCGGCTGTACCAGAAAGCGTCCCTTGCCGCTGTAGGCGAGGAGTTGCCGGCACAGCTCGGCAGCACGACGGGCGGAGGTTTCGATAGCGCCCAGGCTCTCGCGCGCCGGTGCGACCGGTGACAGTTCAGCCAGTGCCAGATCAGCGTTGCCCAGGATGCCGGTCAGCAGGTTGTTGAAGTCGTGCGCGATCCCGCCGGCGAGCACGCCCAGGCTTTCCAGTTTCTGGCTGTGCAGCACCTGCTGTTCGAGGTTGCGCTGGTCGGTGATGTCCTGCCCCCCGGTGAGGATGAGCGTCTGCTCGCCCATCTCCACCATGCGCGCCGAGATCCGCATGATTGCGGCCTTGCCGTCTTTGCAGCGAAGCCTGGCCTCAAGGCGGTGGATCTCCCCCGTGCGCGCAAGTTCGGCGTACATGGCCTCGCGCTGTTTCGGGTCGGTCCACAACCCGATCTCGGTTGGGTTGTGTCCAACCAGTTCTGCCTCGGCGTAGCCCGCGACCCTGCAGAAGGCTTCGTTGCAGCTCAGCAAGACGCCATCGGGTGAGGAAATCGTGAGGGGATCGGGCGCGAAGTTGAAGACCTTGCGGAAGCGTTCCTCGCTCTTCTGCAAATCCTGCTCGTGGCGCTTCTGCTCTGACAGGTCGAGAAAGATCGTGGCGAAGAAGCCAGGACCAAGCGGCGCGATACTGAGGGCGAAGTGGCGGGCAAGGGGCGGAAAGAAGACCTCCAGCCTGGAGGCTCGCCCTGACAGACCCACGGCAGAGAACTCGGCCAGGTACGGGGCCTGGGGCGTGCCGTAGGCTTCGCTGGCCAGCCTGCCGACCACCTGCTCGGGCTTCAGTCCCGTGCACTGCTCATACTGCGGGTTGACAGCAAGAATGCGGTAGTCGACCGGTCTGCCTGTGGCGTCGCACACCACTTCATGCAGGGCCACCCCCTCCGCCATGTGGCGAAAAAGGGAGCCAAAGAGCTTCTCGGCGTCGATGTGTACGCTGGGCATGAAACTGCGCCCGTCCATTCGGCCTCCCACTCCGATGACTTGAACCGCGAGACTACGGCCGAAGTCGCCAGCAGCACCTTACCACCATCCGCGAACAGGAAGTGGAGAAGTGCCGTGCTCTAGGCGGTCGCCAGCGGCCACGGCGTTGTATGCTGTGGCCATGTCTGCCTTCCTGGCTAGCTGGTCACCCGGCCTGCGCTGCGGCCTGCTGTGCCTGCTTGTCGTCACGGGGTGTCGAAAGGCCCCAGTCGAAATAGTAGTCTTTCACGCCACCAGTTTGACCGCCGTGCTCGGGGACGTGGCGGAGAAGTTCCAGCACGACAACCCGCGCATCCGCGTCCGGCTAGAGCCGAGTGGTTCCCAGGTTGCTGCACGCAAGGTCGTCGAGTTGGGCATGCGCGCGGATATCGTTGCGGTGGCAGACGCCGGAATCATCGGCAAGATGATGATTCCCCAGCATGCGAGTTGGAACGTGGTGTTCGCGATCAACGAGATCGTGCTGACCCACAAGGACCATAGCCGGTTCACCGACGAGATCAGCACCCAGAACTGGCCCAGCGTGCTGGGCCGGCCGGGCGTGCGCCTGGGCCGGGCTGATCCCGACACCGCGCCTTTGGGGTATCACACCTTGCTGACCTGGCAGCTTGCCGAGAAGTCGGGGAGCTATGGCGACGCAGGCGTGAACCTGGCGACGCGGCTTTCCGGCCTCTGCGCCAGGGAACATGTGACCCACGACGAGTCGGAGCTGCTGACTCTTCTCGAAGCCCGCGCCATCGACTACGCATTCCTGTTTCGTTCCACGGCCGAGGACCATCACCTGAAGATCACCGCGCTTCCGGCCGAGCAGAATCTGTCCCAGCCCGAGCTGGCCGGGCAGTACGCCGGCGCCAGTGTCGAGGTCCGCATGAAGCAGGGCGAAGGCAGAGCGCGCATCACCGGTGGCCCCATCACCAATGGCCTAACCATCCCCGCGGGCGCGCCTCATGCCGCCCTGGCGCAGCGTTTCGTCGCCATGCTGCTCGGCGAGGGCGGCAAGCGCCTGCTTGAAAGGCGCGGCTTCCATCCGGCCAAGCCCGCCTGGTGCAGCCCCTGCACCGGGCTTCCCGAGGATCTCGGCTCCCTGCTGGTAGCAAGACCGTGAAGGTGGCAGCCAAACAGATCGGGGCCGCCATCGTTGTGCTGGCGGCGATCCACGTTGGGTTGGGTCTCCTGCCCGAGCCGCCCTTCACGGTGCCCATGAACTTGGTGCTGTTCTTCACCAATGTCTTCGTATTTCACGCGGCGGCCGCAACCCTGGCCCGGCGATCGGCGCGCACGGTGGGGCTATTCCTCGTCGGCTACTTCGTTCTCTTTCTGCTCGTGCTGGTGCTGCTGGGCAAGACGCCGCTCTTCATCCTGCTGGTGGTGGCGTACGCCAGCCTGTTTGCCTCGCCGGTCTTGCTCGGGTTCTTTGTCATCTTCGTGCTGTCGTTCGTGCTTCTGCAGCCCTACGCCTTCGAGACCTTCGTTCCGCTGGCCCTCATCTACAGCACCCTGTGGCGAGTGCGACGGGTGACGTCGCGCTTCGTCCGTATCTGCCTGGGCTGTGGTCTGGTGGCTTTCGGCATCGTGCTGTTTCCGCTCATTCACCTGGCGGGCGAGGATTCGGTACAGACCCTGTGGCGCACGTTCGTCCGTCCCGAGGTGCGCGACGCCCTGTGGTTGAGCCTGGCGTCGTCCACCCTGGCCACGCTGGTGGTGGGGTTGTGGGGCATTCCGCTCGCCTATGCCCTGGCCCGCGTCGACTTTCCGGGCAAGCGCTGGGTGGAATCGCTGGTCGACGTGCCCATCCTGGTGCCGCAATCGGTGGCCGGCGTGGCGCTCATCGTGCTGCTTGGCCCGGGCAGCATCTTGGGCGGGGCCCTGGAATCCCTGCACCTTCCCATCTCAGGATCGCTTGTGGGCGTTGTCATCGCCCAGGTTTTCGTGGCCGCGCCATTCCTCATCAAGACGACCATGACCGCCTTCGAATCGGTGCCCTTGCGGCTGGAACTGGCCTCGCGCAGCCTGGGCGCCTCACCGGCGGCGACCTTCTGGCGCATCTCGCTGCCCTTGGCCTCACGCGGGATCCTGGTCGGCGGCACCCTGGCCTGGGCACGTGCCATCAGCGAGTTCGGTTGCATCGTACTGTTCGCCAGTTCGCCAGTCACTGCGCCCGTGCTGGTGCACACCGAGTTCTTGCGCGCGGGGGTTTCGGAGAGCCGGCCCATCGCCGTGCTGCTGCTCGTGATTTGTCTGTGGGTGTTCGTCATGCTGCAGTTCGGGCAGACCCTGATGCCCTTTGCCTTGCGCCGGCCGCGCCGGGAGCGCCGCCCATGATCGAAGTCCAACATCTCGGCTGCGGGTTCGGCGATTTTGCCCTCGACGACGTGTCCCTGCGTATCGGCAAGGGTGAGTACTGCGTGCTGCTCGGCCCCAGCGGCTGCGGCAAGTCGGTGTTGCTGCAGACCATTGCCGGATTCTTTCCGCCGACGGTGGGACGAATTCTGGTCGATGGGCGCGACGTGACGGCACAGGCGCCCGAACAGCGCAACATCGGACTCGTGTTCCAACAGGCGGCGCTGTTCCCACACCTTTCGGTGCGCGGCAACATCGAATATGGCCTGCGCGCCCGCCGGGTGCCCGGGGTCGAAGCGCGTCGCACCGTCGACGAGTTGATTGACCGCCTGGGTCTGGGCGCGGTTCTGCCTCGGCCCGTTGCCACTCTGAGCGGCGGCGAGGCGCAGCGGGTGGCCATCGCGCGTGCGCTGGCTGTGCGGCCGGTGCTTCTGTTGCTGGATGAGCCGCTGAGCGCGCTTGACCACAACGCAAGGTTGGAGTTGCAGGCCGAGCTGGCGCGCTTGCACAAGGAGCTTGGCCTGACCACGTTGCACGTGACCCACAGCCGCGACGAAGCGGCGGCGCTGGGCGATTCCCTGGCGGTGATGCTGGGCGGACGCATTGTCCAGACCGGGACTCTGGCTGAATTACGCGAGAAGCCGCGCTGTCCCTTCGTGGCGCGCTTTCTGGGGCTAGATTCGTCGACGGCGGTATCGAGGCCGTTGTGCGTCGCAGCCTGCCTGGACGAGCCAGGGTGCTGTCCGTGCGAGGGAGTCGACGGGAAAGGCGAGGGCTGATGTCACTCGATGGGACAGCCGCACCGCGGGCGTGTCAGACTTGCTGTCAATCGATCGGTTCGTGACGCCAGCCCTTCCGTAGCACCATGCAGCCCGAACGTCTCCCCCTTGCCAAGGTCTTCAGTGTCCCTTTCCTGTCGCTGGACGGGACGAGCGTGGAGATGGCATCGCTCATTTTTCTCTTCCTCGTCGTGATCGCCATCAGCGCCGTCAAGCGCCGGCGCCAACTCATCCGCCGGTTCGTGCAGGCAGGATCGTTTTTCGTCTTCTACTACGTCGTCTACTCGTGCCTGGGCGTGTTCGGGATGATCCGCAACGGGCTCTACGGGATGACCCTGCTCGGCTCGGCATATTCCGAGTCGTTCTACTGGCTGGCCCTTCCGGTCGCGATCATTTCAGTCACGCTGTTGCACGGAACGGTCTTCTGTGGCTGGATATGCCCCACGGGGACCGTGCAGGATGTTGCGGGATGGTTGCGCAAGCGGTTTCCGCGTCGCAAGGAGCGGCTGACCCGCGGCAAGCTCATCGGGTTAGCCCTGTTCGTCGCGGCGTTTCTCGTCCTGCTGGCCTGGATGGGGGCAAGAAGGCAATTGCTGCTCGAGGACTCCAGTGTGCACTGGGCCGCCATGCTGATCCTGCTGTGCTACTTGGTGCTGGCCGGCGTGATTGACGACTTTCCCTCGCGCAAGCTGCGTCTTTTCAGCCTGGTGGCCATATTTTCCACCGCCGTGTCGCACTTGGTGGTGACCTCACCGATGCATTTCGCCTTCACCACGCGTGACGACAAGGCGTCCGCGCTCACCACGCTGGTGATCCTGGTGTCGTCGCTCTTCGTTCTGCGTCCCTGGTGCCGGTATCTGTGCCCCTGGGGCTACTTGATGGGATTCTTGCACCGATTCTCGCGTCTGCGCATCCAGCAGGCGCCAGGCCGGTGCACCGAATGCGGCGTATGCAGCACCACTTGCGATGTGGCCGCTATCAAGAACGGTGTGGTGCGCCTGGACCAGTGCCAGTTCTGCTACTCCTGTGTGGACCATTGTCCAAACGGCGGTCTGCGCGTGGTCGACATGTGGAGTCAGCAAGGCGAGAAGTTCGCGGTTCCAGCACCGAAGGCGGAGGATCCGGTGTGAGGAGTGCCGGGAGGTTGCGGCGACCATCACTTTTCATTCTGGGTGGGGTGGTTGCCATCGTGTGGTTGGCACCTGGCCTGGGCCCCGTTCGGGCCTGCACGTTGTGGTCGCAGAGCCGTTGTGACGCCCAAAACACGGCGGCCATCGAGATGGACGCGCCGGCGAGTGAGGAGCCCCGCGCTTGGAGTTTCGACGGGAGCGGCCGGGTGTGGGGCTACGAGCCAGGCATGACCGTGTGGTCGTCGCCTGCCTTGGCATCGGTCGAGGGGCGGGCCCTGCTGGTCGTGGGCAACTACGACCACATCGTCTACGCGCTCGACGCGGCCATGGGCGAGCCGCTGTGGAAGTTCACCACCGGCGGGCCGGTGTACGCCGCGCCCGTGTTTTTCCGCGAGGGCGACCGCATGCTCCTTCTCGCCGCCTCGACCGACCGCCTGGTGTACGCAATCGATGCCGTGCTTGGCCGGCAGGTATGGGTCCATTCGGTCGAGGACTACCGACCAACCTTGGGCGGTGCCCGGCTGGCCTCGCCTTGCGTGGGTGGAATCGGGGCCAGCGACGATGCGGTCTTCGTAGCCTACTGGGTTTGGGATCGCTCCCTGGCCAACAGCCTGCAGAAGAGCGGCGTGCTGGCCCTGGCTCTGGCCGACGGCAAGCCGCTGTGGCGTCAAGAGCTGGGAGACAACGAGCTGAGTGCACCCATCTTCGTACGCATGGCCGGCCACGGGCGTCTCTTCCTCGGTTCGGCCAACGGCAATCTTTACGCGCTGGACGCCGCGACCGGCGCCGTACAGTGGAGAAAGACCGAGTTGGATGCGGTTCGAAGCCCGCCCGCGTTCTTCGTCTCATCATCCGGCCCGCTTGTGGTCACCGGCTCCAAGTACGGCACGGTTCGCGGACTCGACGCAGCCAGCGGGGCTGAGCGCTGGAACTACCGAACCGGCGATCGCATCACCGGCTCACCGGTGATCCTGGCCGGGCGGGATGGGGCGCGTGCATTCGTCGGTTCCTACGATCGCTCTCTGCACGCGCTGGACGCCGCGGATGGCTCGCCGATTTGGCGCTTCGCTGCCCGTGGCGGCCTCTATTCGTCACCTGCCTTGGTGGCCTCGGGCAGGCAGCCGATGGTACTCGTCCTGGGCTGGGACCATATGTTGCACGCCATCGCGGAGAAGAACGGTGAGCCGCTATTCTCCGCGTTCACCGGCCGGCCGCTGTGGAATGTCGCTGGGATGGACGACAGCAACTGGTCGTCGCCCGTTGCTGGACGCATTGGCGACCGCTGGATGGCCTTTGTGGGCAGCTACGACGGCACCCTGCGTGCCCTGCCGCTTGGGGAGGCCGACCGGGCGGCGCCTGCCCTCCGTTCCAACCGCTGGTTCTGGCTGTCCTTCCCTTTGGTGTTGATTCCGTTCCTGGCGCTCGCCCTCGGGCTCACCGGTCGCGAACGACGCCGACAGCGCGCCCGGCCTACTCCAGCTCGTTGACGATGATCGGCTGGTAGTGGCCCGTCGGGTTTCCGAGTGAGTCGACTGCCCCCGGGCGGATGAACTGGGCCAGCGTACCGTCGCAGTCCAGGTCGCCCTTGGAGTACGCCGTAAACTGAGAGCTGGTGCCGGCCCCTGTCCCGCTATATCCCGGCATGTAGTGGTGGGCGTCGGGCAGGGAGAAGCTCAAGGCCAGCCACACCCGATCGCTTTCCCATATGGAGTTTGCACCCACACAGCGTTGTCCCGTCTGACACGCACATTCTGTGCTGCTGGCCCAAGTCCCGCTCGGCCCCGGAAACTGCTTGGGCAGAACCGCTCCTAGGTTGGCCATGTGATCGGTTTCAAAGTAGGTCAATGAGCCTGCCCACTGCTTGTTCAGATGCCCCGCGGCTTCGGCGGTGCGGGCCTTCTTGACATAGCGGCTGAAGGCGGGAACAGCTAGCGCAGCCAATATGCCGATGATGGCCACAACGATCATCAGCTCCACTAGCGTAAAGCCGTTGCGTTTCCTGCTGCTGGGTGAGATCACGGCAGGCATCACGGACTCTCACTGGAAGGATGCAAGCCTTGGGCCGTGGGCCTGACCGCGGGCAAGGATGGTCCAAGTGGTGGCAATCCGCGCTTTCTGGCGGCCGCGCTCTTCCAGCCCGGAGATGTCGCGGTGACTGGAATGGTCACTGGCGCCTCAAATAGGGAACGAAAAACGGCGGTGCGCCAAGGCCCGCCGCACGCGCCGCGCCGGCTGCTACTTGCGGCCGCGGCGGAAGAAAAACCACGCCACGAATACGAGCAGGGGAACAGCAAGGTACGCCAGGTAGTGCAGGCGCGAGGGCGCCGGCCGCAGGCTTCCCTTGGCCAGCCGGATCATGCCGCTGTCTTCGGGGATCTCACGCATTTCGGTATTGATTCTCAAGTCGAAGTCCACGCGATGCGTGCCGGCGACCGAGACGGACAGAAAGATGGGATGCTCTCCCTCGCGCGCCTCGGGTGAGCGAACGAAGGTCAGGGTGAAGTCCTCCAGTTGGCCAGGCTGCAGGCTGGGCAGCCGCGCGGGCGTGACGTCGACGCTGCAGGCCGGGCTGTGCCCGGAGAGGACGAAGGCGTCCATGGGTCGGGTGGAGACGTTCATCAGGGTGACCGTGGCCTGACTGATCAGCCCGCGCAGGCGCGCCAGCATCGGGCCGTGAACCGAGACTCCAGCGCTCTCGGTTGTGTCCACGGCTGCGATTTCCATGGCCGTGCGTCCCTGGGGCGTGCGGATGCGGAGATCCCCGCGGCGATCGATCAGCGCCTTGGCCACGATGCCCTGCCGGGCCGTATGCAGCGGCGTCCTGCCGCGGTCGTCGAGGACGTTGACTTCTGCGCCGGCCGTTACCAGCACGGCGACGACTTTGTCGTCGGCGGCCAGGTGCAAGGGGGTCATTCCATAGGCGTTGCGCGCGTCGGCGCGAGCTCCGCGGCGGGTGAGCAGGCCCGCTACCTCGGCGCGGCCAGACATGGCTGCCCAGTGGAGCGGTGTCATGTCGAAACGCGCGCGGGCGTTAGGGTCGGCGCCGCGGTCGAGCAACAGGGCCGCAACGTCTGTCCACCCGTGGGCAGCCGCAAAATGCAGGGCTGTCCAGTCTGATGCGTCCTTGCCATCGACCGGCGCCCCTCCCGCCAGCAGGGATCGCACGACTTCGGTCTGCCCAGTAGCCGCAGCTTGCGCCAAGGCTGGGGAATCGGCTGCCGCATCGCCCGCCACCGACGCGCGGCCTGACATTACTTCAGGAAGGAAGGGAAGCGCGGCCAGCAAGAAAAATGACCCGACTTTTGCGCGTGCTCGCACTACTATTAATATCGAGTCTAGCTTACATGAACCGTCCTGGCGAGACGTGAATCAAACAACACGACCAGAGAGCCACACCCTTTTTGACGGAGTAATGGGCATGACCATGCGTACGAAGTTCCTCATCGGGACATTGTTGACGATATACCTTCTGCCTCTGACGGCCCAAGCACACTGGTGCAACGACCTGTGGTCATCCGCGTACAACATCGTGGTCCGCCCAGCGAGCGACACCGTCACGGTGCCGGCAAGCGGGTCTGGCAGTTTGGACATATTTGTGCAGAACAACATGGGCTATCAGCTCACGTCGTTCAAGCTGACTGCCACGATGGCCTCCGGTACGATAACCGCGACCAGGAAGACGCAGAAGGTGGCCAACATCCTTCTGCCAGGCGAGAAGGCCACGTACACGCTTGCCATCACCAAGTCGGGTGGCGGCGATGTGGCGGTCGGGGGCATCTCCTTCTCGGTCAGTTTCGGCAACTCCGGCCAGAGCGGCCTGTACCCCGCGGGCGGCGGCAAGGCCGTGATGATTCGGCAGTCAAGCGGTACGCTCGTGCCTACTGCTCCCCCACCCGGCGTCGGCAGTGGAGTTGACCAGGCGCGGCAGCTTCAGTACGCCGCCCTGGCTGACTTCAGTAACGTAGATACCGGCCTGGACAAATTGATGGGCTTCTACTGCGCCGGTCGTGGATCGTGGGGCGCCAACGATGCCACGGTGATCACGACTGCCTGTTCGGGCACCGCCACCGACTGCACCAAGGCCACGCGATCAACTGCTGGCACGGGCTCCGGCACCAAGTACGACTACACAAAGCTGTGGGCTGCGGTGGAACTGGCCGCGCGCAAGAGCGCACTGGGCACCCGTCTCGCCGCCTTGCGGACGCGGCTCCAGTGTGGGGCGGCTGACAAGAATGTCGGTTTCGCAGGCGTCGCCCTCATGGTACTCGGCTACCTGGGCGAAGACGCCGGGGCGCGCTCTTTCCTTGAGGGGAAGGTCGGCACCGATGACATCGGTACCATCGCCAAGGCTGCGCTGATGCTAATGAGCGCAGCCGACGTGACCAAGTACGAGGCCGACGTCAAGGCTGGGCTGAGCAAGGGCGGGTTTGTGGCTGCGTCTTGCGCCGCTGCGCTTGGCATCGCGAAACTCGACGATGCGACCGTGACATCAACCTTGGTGCCATTGTTGAAGTGGTCGGAGCCCGACACCGACAATGGTGCGGGACTCTATCCAGCGCATATGTTGGCACTCACGGCCTGGTCTCGCCGTGGCTGGGCCGCAAACGCTGGAGACACGGGGGCGGTCACTTTCTACGAGGGCGGTACCCCGACCCCGACGGGCGGAACCCCCAGCACTGGTGGAAGCACCGGCGCTGGCGGGACCACGGGCGCTGCTGGGAGCGTGGGCGCAGGTGGGACCACGAGCGGTGGCGGGGGCACGCGTGTGGGCGGTAGCGTGGCCACGGGCGGGAAAACTGGGACTGCCAGCGGTGGCGGTACGTTGGCGGCTACTGGCGGTAGCGCGGAGACGCCGACTGGCGGTAGCGCAGTGACGCCGACTGGCGGGAGCGTAGTGACGCCGACTGGCGGGAGCGTAGTGACGCCGACTGGCGGGAGCGCAGCCACGCCGACTGGTGGAACCCCGGAGACGCCGACTGGCGGGAGCGTGGTGACGCCGACTGGTGGAGGTCAGGCGACTGGTGGGAATCCGGCGACTGGTGGGAAACGGGGAGAGGACACGGGCGGTCAGGCCGGAAACAGCGGGTCGGCAAGTGACGACACCGCTGCCCACAGCGGAAGCGCTGGTGGGTGCAGCTTGGTCCCGTCTGGCCGGGCGACCATTCCGCTGGGATTCCTCTTGGTGGGCGTGGGCCTGGCGCTCGCTGTGCGTCGCCGCCGTCGCTAGCACTGCCGACTGGCTCAACTCACTCGCTACTCGGACTTCGGACTATGGACGGGCGGCGGGCCTACCGGGCCAGCGCAGGTCGGCCAGCGTGAGCGGTAGCGTGAGCGGTAGCGGAAAGCGGCCTGCGTGGGCGGCTGGCGTGAGCGCGACGGGCGGGCGCGAAGCGCGAGGGGTGGGTGGGGTGGGTTGTCTGTCCCGAAGCCCTTTAGGGTGAGCGACCCGCGGCCCGCGACACCCGGAGCGCTCACGCCCTCGCTCCACGCTTTCCGCCTGCCGCGCACCCCACACGAACACGCTCACGGTGCGACCAGGCAATGCTGGTCGGAAGGGAATGAAGACATGCGGTAATTCATGAAATTCCGAGAA
>Ga0182021_10004042_pt1 | contig 17194 bp, 17 predicted proteins | sample 612E3MmetaG_FD_120493 | JGI IMG/M metagenome (GOLD analysis project Ga0182021, IMG submission 120493) | Permafrost microbial communities from Stordalen Mire, Sweden - 612E3M metaG (Illumina Assembly) | ecosystem: Environmental > Terrestrial > Soil > Wetlands > Permafrost | place: Sweden...
AGGGTTGTTTTGCCTGAGCCTGAAGGACCACGAAGTGCGATAAATTTTGCTTTCGGTATTGACAATGTTAATTCTTTGAGAACTTCAATTTTTTCTTCGCCTATCTGGTACGCTCTTACCAGCCTTTCAGTATAAACCATGGTATCGTCGTCTTTGGGCACCTGCATGTCCATTCCCTCTCGGCATAGAGTTTAATTGAGATTGATAATATAGGTTGAGGTACATTTGCTTACTTGATTAGCCAATTGAAATCTCAAGAAAAGGAGATTAGATGAGGCGCCATTATTGTTCAATTTCACAAATGAGCTCAGGTAACAAGTGATAGTATTCTTCGTTTAAGGAATAGGAAACTTTTACTCCATCAATATTTTCTTTTATAATTCCTTCTTTTCTCAGTTGGTTTATTTGCCAAGTTAAGCCTTGAGAAGTTATGCTAAGATATGAAGCTAATTCTTTATGAGGAACTATCTCGTCAGAAGCTATTTTCTTAATAATTTTTCTTGTGTTCTCATGTCTTAATAGCGAAATTAGCTTCATTTCTTTCATTGAGTATTTTTTTGAGACAAAAAACCGCTTATATTTGCCATCACGAAGGAAAGAGATTAGACCAGCCCTCTTGAGCACTCCTAAATGGAATTCAGCAGTTCCAATGACAATGCCTAATCCAGTGCATATACCTCTGAATTGGATACCCGGGTTTGCGATGACGAAATTGTAAACTTCTGCTCGAGTTGAATTACTGGTGATAAGGCTTGTTGAGTCTTTGTTTACGTCTTGGAGAACTATCTGATTGTAAAATGTTAAGGCGTAATAATTTGGTGCTGGGAAAGTCAAGGCGCCAAAATGATTCCAACTTGCTATGTTAGAAGTCGAAGGATCGTTTGAGTTGAAACTAATTGAGTTGTTTTTTTCCAGTTGAATTAAGGCTATTAGCGAGAAGGCAATTACAAACGCTAAGATTAGCGCAATGGATGTTTTCTGCCAAGTCATTTTTCTGGTCCTATTAGTATCATTGTTTCCTACTGTTTTTAACAGTATTTGTAAGCGAATGTACTAGAAAGGAATTGTACCATAAAATCTATTTTTACAAAGCCATTCTTTCATAACTAAGTTCAAACGAAACACGAGGAATGGATGACAAATTTGACTTCAGAAAGTGGTTGGAGAGTTTTTCTGGGTTCTTTTCTTCTACTCATAATTACTTACGCGGTATATTTTGTTCGTTATCCAATGTGGAGTTTTTCAACGATTGAGCCCATATTTGCATTGTTAATTGTATCTTATTTAGTTGTTTTGGTTGTTGCCTTAGTGCTCATAAAAAAAGATATGAAGAAACCACTATCGGATTTGTTTAGGTTTCATAGTCTTCGTTTAATTATAGTTGGTTTAGGTTTTGCCGTTCTATTTCAGGTTATATGGTTCAGTGTTAGCTTAGGTTTAGGTGGTACATTAGAATTCTTTTCTTTTCCGAGTTTAAGTGGATTTGAGGTTTATGCATATTATTCTCTTCCAATAGCCTTTGCTCTCTATCTTACATTCGCTATCTTCGGCGCCTTTGCAGAAGAAGTTACCTATAGGGGGTATGTCCAAACACGGATTTCTTCGAAATACGGGTCTGTAATTGGCATCTTTGTTTCTACAATATTATTTTCTTTGCAACACATCCACATTTTTCAGTTAAACTGGATAACAACTTTTTTTGAAGGCCAGTTTATTTATGTCGTGTTCTTTGGAGTCTTCGATGGTTACCTTTTTATTAAGAGCAAAGGAGACATCTGGACAGTCTTTGCATTTCACGGCTTAATGAATGCATTTAATGTTTCTCTGCCCATCCAAGTGACAACCGGATTTATCTATACGGATTGGTTAAGAACAATTATAAGTTTCACGTTGCTGATTTTGATTCTTCGTTTTCTACCCTCAATCAGCATGTACGGATCGGAAAAAACAAAACAAAAGATTTCTTAGGCAGTCTTTGACTAAGCTGGAACTGTTAGCTAGTCATAGTTCTTGACTGGGCAGTAACTCTTGGAAGTTAAGCATATTTAATCTAAGTTTGCGATACCAGATTGAGGTATCTCAAAATTGGATGTGTTAAAGATGCGATTAATAGTTTAGGCGCATCCCAGCGGGGTCCGCCATCCCAGTGTGAATGTGTACTTCTTTAAATTAGATCGAAACAGAGACGAATAAAAACAGAAGAGAAGCATACTGTGCGAGTCCAAAGTAAGTTAGGCAGTTAGCTATCGGCGTCTTTTTTGCACAATTATCAACACAGCAGCTATTGCAACCAAGAAAACAATAATTAGCGACATCGCTGCCTTCGGCAAACCGGTTGTAATAACAATTAGATTAAACTTAATCGCCAAAGTTTACCCATCAAAGAAAGACGAATCTTATCCGTAATCCAGCTTCTAATTAAAAGAAGAAGAAGGTTGAAAATTTTGCACTTCTTCTTCTTCTTTTGACTTAAATTTCCAGTCGAAAGGACAACAAAAACCATTTTTTCAGCTGTCGGTATTGTTGTTATTCCCAAAAAAATTGCCATAACCAAACTTCAGGAATTAAGGTTAGTTCTGATAAAGCCTTCCTACGGAACCTCCTTATTATTTAGCTCAAATCCGAAACGCTTATATTTTCTGGGATATGAAACATTCAACAGGTTTCGAAGCACAATGTTCAAAGCAAATAGTTTAGCTTCAGGCACTGCAGAGCCGTTCCAGAGCTTCGACTACTACTTTTATTATTACCATTTTCCTTAGGCCCAGAACTGAAAAATTTTTTGGGAGCGGTTCTGGGCGAAATAGAGGTGTACTAATATGCAAAGTAACAAGAGAATAGTTGTTAAATTCGGTGGTTCTAGCCTTGCCGATCACGAAAGGCTGCTTGAATCAGTTGTCGCTGTAGTGAACGAAGCCAAGAAAGGCACCAAAATCGCCGTTGTAGTTTCTGCCATGGGTAAAACAACCGATGTCCTCATGTCCACTGCCAAAAACACTTCAAACGGCAAGCTTGAAAAACACGATTTAGACGATATCCTTTCTATGGGTGAACGTACAAGTGTTCGCATATTCTCTGCTGCACTCAGAAGCAACGGGGCGAACTCCTGCTACTTCGACCCAATCGACAACAACTGGCCCATAATCACAGATGCCCTATTCCAAAACGCTAACCCACTCCTAAAAGAATGCGAAAAAAGCATCAGAGACTCAATCTTACCAATCGTGGAGAAAGGCACTATTCCTGTCATAGCTGGTTTTGTGGGCAAGACCAAAGACGGCAAAATCACAACTCTTGGCAGAGGAGGAAGCGACACAACAGCATTCATTTTAGCAGAAGCCTTAAACGCAGACCAAGTCGTGCTCGTAACAGATGCTGATGGCATAATGTCGGGTGATCCAAAAATAATTTCAAACCCCCAGAGGCTCAAGGAAATCGATGTAAACACCTTAGTGGGCTTAGCAGATTCAGGTGCCAAATTTATCCATAGCAAAGCCTTAAAGTACAAACCAAAAAACATCGACGTTAAAGTAATCAGCAATGCTCATGGCGACTTGAGCCGGGAAGGCACCCTAATCACCGGTGAATTAGTTTCGGAGTTGGACGCTGAAATCGCTCATCCCACACCCGTTGTAGAAATAACAGTAATTGGAAAGGGACTGTCAGCAAACCCACAGGTCATCACAGAGATGGTTGCGAAAGTAAAGGAAAACTCGATGCTCTTGGGCATGTCAATGAACACAAACTCAATAATCCTCTATGTCCCCCAAGAAAAAAACATCGAAACCCTCTTCGACCAAATCCACAAGATAACAATAGGCAACAAAGAAACCATTGCTATGGCAGTCAAAAAAGACCTTGTTTTCCTCAAAACCAGCGGAGTCGGACTTGAAGAAACTCACGGTATTATCGGAAAAATCAGCGAGGACCTAAGAGTAAGTGGAATAAACATATCAGGCATATTAACCATAACGTCAAGTATTCTGCTGTTTGTAGATTGGAACGAGAAAGAAAAAGCACTAAAGTTAATTAAAAACTCACTTAAAACACGTTAAGGTGGACATGATGAATTCAGGAAAAACCCGCAGATTAAGAAGAATCATGCAGCAAGATAACCACACCGTAATCGTACCCATGGACCATGGTGTAACTGTCGGGCCTATCCAAGGTATAACTAACTTGCAGCAGATAACCGACCAACTAGTAAAAGGCAAAGCCGACGCCATCCTTGTCCACAAAGGCATAGCCAAACGCATCGACGTCGGCAACGCAGGCTTAATTGTAATGCTTTCAGGCATGTCAAACCTGAGCCCAAACATAAACGGCAAAGTCCAAGTCTGCAGCGTCCAAGAAGCAATACGCATCGGCGCAGACGCAGTCTCAGTACATGTAAATGTTGGTGCACAAGATGAAGACAAAATGCTCTGCAACCTTGGCAAAGTCTCCGACGAATGCGACTTCAACGGAATTCCACTCTTAGCTATGATGTATCCAAGGGGACCAAAAATCCAAAACGAGCACGCTCCTGACGTAATAGCTCATGCAGCACGAATCGGCGCAGAACTTGGCGCAGATATCATCAAAACAAACTACACAGGCAACATAGAAACCTTCAAGGAAGTTGTTGAAAGCTGCCCAATCCCGGTCGTTATCGCGGGAGGACCAAAATGCAAATCAAACGATGAAGTCCTCCAAACTACCTTTGACGCTATGAAAGCGGGTGCTGCAGGACTTTCCATCGGACGAAACGTGTTCCAATGCGAAAACCCAACTCAAATAGTAAAAGCCTTATCGGCAATTGTCCACCAAAACGCAACAGTTGAGCACGCGCTTAAAATTCTCGGTGAAAAACGTTGAAAGAGCTCTGGATAGAAATAGACCCAAAGGCTTCACCCCAAGAAAAGGAGAGTTTACTTAGCCTTGCACAGGAAAACGCAAATATAATTCTGGAAAATAACCAGACAAACGATCGCAACGGAAAATTGTACATAACTTTTCTTTCAGAGTTAAACGAGAAAAAACTTGCCCAGTTAAAGAAAGAGGGCAAAAAAACTGCTCTACGAGTAACTATTCAAGGCAAAGACGACGAGAACAAAGCCGCCAAAGCAGCAGAACTAGGCGTGGACTATGTAATCATAAATTGCCTTGACTGGCGAGTAATTCCTCTTGAAAACTTGATAGCGAAAGGTAGAGGAAAAAGTATCCTAATCGCTGAGGTAAATACGGCTGAAGACGCCAAAGTTGTTTTGGAAGCACTCGAACTGGGAACCGACGGAGTTCTGCTTAAAACAGGAAATCCAATCGAACTGGAAAAAACGATTAAACTCATCAAAGCGCAGGAGCAGAAAATGAAGTTAACAACTGCAAAGATTTTATCAATCAAGCCTATTGGTTCGGGAGCAAGAGTATGCGTTGACACGGTTGACTTGATGGCTCCAGGCGAAGGCATGCTCGTTGGCTGTCAATCAGCAGGGTTCTTTTTGGTTGAAGCAGAAGTAAACGAGAACCCTTACGTGCAATCCCGACCTTTCCGAGTGAACGCTGGTCCAGCTTCACACTACACCCTAACCTCAACACAAGGTACGCAGTACCTCTCAGAACTCAAAGCAGGAGACGAAGTCCTAATCGTCAGCAGAGAAGGCAACGCTAGAATAACAAACGTGGGCAGATCAAAAATCGAGTTCCGCCCATTAATCTTAATCGAAGCCCAAGCTGACGACACAAAAATCAAAACCATCCTCCAAAACGCAGAAACCATCCGCCTAGTTACCCCTAAAGCTTCCAAACCCGTCACAGAACTCAAACCCAACGACGAAGTTCTAGTGCATTTAGCTGCGAAGGGAGGAAGACACTTCGGCATATCTGTGCCTGAAGAAACGGTGATTGAAAAGTGACCGCGAGAATCTGTGTTTCGATTCTCCCAAAAAACGACATAGAAGCAATAAATCTCATCGAAAAAGCAGAACATGCCAAAGCAGACCTAATAGAAGTAAGGCTTGATCGTTTTGAAATTTCCCGCAAACTATCTGACCTTTCAGCAAGCACAAAAATTCCCCTAATCGCCACCAACAAACTCCAAAACGAAAAAGGTTTTTTCTCCGGAACTGAATCCGAGCGGCAACAGACTCTCCTAAATGCAGCCAAGAACGATTTTGAATACGTTGATATTGATCTCTCAAGCCCAAAGCATAAAGAGTTAATCGGTCAACTTAAGCAAATGGGGACAAAACCGGTAGTTTCTTACCACAAATTTGATGGTATTCTCAACGTTTCAGCGATGGAGAAGATTCTCGATGAAGAGATTGCCAGCGGAGCCAGCGTTTGCAAGATCGTAACATCCGCCAAAGTGGTAGAAGACAACCTTCCAGCTCTTAGCTTTGTTTCTTTTGCATCAAGCAAAGCTAAATTGGTTTGCTTCTGCATGGGTGAACAAGGCAAGGTTTCTAGGTTGCTTTCACCAATGTTTGGGGCTTTCTTCACTTTCGCTTCCCTCGAACAGGGCAGCGAAACTGCAGCTGGACAGATGAGTATCAAAGAAATGAAGGCTGCATACTCTATCCTAGGGGCAAAGTAAAATGGATATTTCTGGAAAGACACGAGTTTGTGGAGTCATCGGCGACCCCATAGAACACACGTTGAGCCCTATCATGCATAATGCTGCTTTCCATGCCCAAAAATTTGACTACACATTTTTAGCTTTCAAAGTAAAGTCTGCAGAACTTGAAAACGCTGTAAACGGTATGCGAGCACTAAATATTCGCGGATTAAACGTAACTATGCCACACAAGAGCGCTATTCTAAAATTTCTTGACAGAGTCGATTTATCAGCCCAAATCATTAATTCTGTGAACACAATCCTCAACAAGGATGGCAAACTTTTTGGCTTCAACACTGATGGCGTGGGAGCATTAAAAGCTCTAAAGGAAAACAAAGTGGAATTAAAGGGTAGGAAGGTTTTATTGCTCGGTGCAGGGGGAGCTGCAAGAGCCATAGCGTACTCTATGGCCAAGGAATCTGACGAGCTCGCTGTTTTGAACCGCTCCCTTAAGCCAGCCCAAGAACTAGCTAAACTGCTCGAAAAGACAGCTAACAAAAAAATAGTTGCAGGCTTACTTTCGCCAAAAGAAATCCAGCAAAACCTCCAAGACTCAGACATTCTAATCAATGCAACATCTGTAGGTATGAAACCAAAAGCCGACGAAAGTCTCGTGATGCCTAAACTTTTAAGACCTAATTTGGCGGTAATGGATATAGTTTACAACCCCATTGAAACCAAATTGGCAAAAGACGCCAAAGCGGCTGGAGCAAAAGTGGTGAGTGGGGTTGAGATGTTGATTTATCAGGGTGCTGCATCGTTTGAAATCTGGACGGGTAAGTCTGCGCCTGTCGAAGTTATGAGGCAGGCAGCGTTAAATCATTTGCAGAAGGTGTAAGCTGTGACTGGGAAAGCTGTAGCTATTGCTCATGGGGCTGCAACAATCGTAAACGCGATTGCAATCGGGAAAGGCGCAGCGTTTGGGGTCGATTTGTGGACTAGAGCTGAAGTTAAACTTACTGACGAACCAGGCGTTTTAAGAGCCGAGATAGTTTCTGACCCCAAAGAAAGCACGCTTCTCATAGAAAAGACCGCAATGAGGGTCCTTCAAAGGTTTAATTTAGAGAAGAGTTTTGGCGCAAAAATAAAAACGCTATCAAACATCCCCATCGCTAAAGGTCTTAAGAGTAGTAGCGTAGCCGCGAACGCAACCGCACTCGCAACCACGACGGCTCTTGGCAAAACCCTTGACGACCTAGAAATTATAAAGTTAGGTGTAGAGGCGGCTTTTGACGCCAAGGTCACGATTACCGGTGCATTTGACGATGCTTGTGCTTCCTATTTTGGAGGCGCTGTAATTACCGATAACTTCAAACGTGAAATCATCAAACAATTGCCATTACCTGAGAATCTAACAGTGCTGTTTCATGTGCCGCCACAAAAAGCTTACACCGCTGACTCTAATGTTAATAGGCTCAAAACCCTCAAACCCTTGGTGAAAATCGCTTATGAGAAGGCTTTGGAGGGGAAAGTTTGGGAAGCCCTAACTCTTAACGGGTTAATTTACTCTTCAGCTTCCAGTTTTAACACAAAAATCGCTATTGATGCTTTGGCTGCCGGAGCAGTTGCAGCTGGGCTTTGCGGCAAAGGACCCGCTGTTTCCGCAGTGATACCAAATGACAAAGTTAATGAGGTTAAGGCTGTCTTGCAAAAGTATGAAGGTGAAATTTTGCAAGCACAATTAAACTGCGAGAAAGCAAAGGTGCTCTAAACAATGGCAGATGTCACAATTAAGAAAACTGATCAGTTGAGCGGCCAAGTCTGTGCGCCACCATCTAAGTCTTATACTCAAAGAATGGTCATCGCCGCTGCACTTTCCCATGGAACTTCCAAAGTTTCTAATCCTCTTTTGTCTGAAGACACCGAAGCCACTCTAAGAGCAGTTATCGCTTTAGGAGCGCAAGTCAAGGTCGTAGAAGGCTGCTGGACCATCGAAGGTTCCAAGGCGCTTAAATGTGCAAAAGAACCAATCGATTGTGGCGAGTCTGGGGCAACATTGCGTTTCATGATTCCTGTTGCTTCACTGGCAAATGGCTCTTCGATTTTAGTATTTCGAGGTTCAATTGAGAAACGACCAGTTAAACCCTTGATTGAAAGCCTAAAAGAACTCGGCACCAAAGTCAAAGTTGGAAAACTCGGCGAAAAAGACGCTGTTTTCGTGGAGGGGGGTGGCATCATTGGGGGGGAGACGTCCATTCCAGGAGACGTGAGTTCACAGTTTATTTCTGGTTTAATGCTTGCTTGTCCAATTGCTAAAGTGGACACAGAAATAATGCTTACTTCGCCGTTGGAGTCCGCGGATTACGTAAAGATGACTCAAGCTGTTCTTTCTAACCATGGAGTTAAAGTGCCTTCACATGAAAACCACATTCATATCCCGGCAAATCAAACCTACTCACAATCAGACGGTAGGGTTCCAGGCGATTTCTCTTCAGCAGCTTTTCTCTTAGCAGCGGCAGCCATAACTAGCTCTAAAGTCAAAATAAACAACCTTGATTACAACAGCGCTCAGGGCGACAAAGGCATTATGGGCGTACTGAAGCATATGGGAGTTAACGGAAAAGTATGTGAGGACAGCATTGAAATTGAAGGCTCGGGACAGATGATCAAGGCAATAGAAGTTAACGCCAAGAACATTCCTGACTTGGTGCCGGTGATAGCTGTTCTTGCTTGTTATGCTAAAGGTCTCACTCATATTTTTGGTGCTCATAGGCTTCGGCTCAAGGAATCTGATCGTCTCGAATCTCTTTACATGGAGTTAACTAAGATGGGCGCACAAATAACCATCAATGACGATGGCTTAATCATAGAAGGCGGGTTCCCCCTACGAGGCGCTATTGTAGACCCTCACAACGATCACCGAATCGCCATGGCTTGTGCAGTCGCTGCTTTAGGAGCCCAAGGTGAAACAACAATCCAAAACGCAGAGTGCGTCAGAAAGTCTTATCCACAGTTCTATACTCATCTCAACCAGTTAGGAGCTAACTCAGTTGGCGGGAAATTCGATAGGTAAAGAATTCACAGTTACCACGTTTGGCGAGAGCCACGGCAAAGTTATCGGGGTCGTTGTGGATGGTTGCCCAGCAGGCTTGCAACTTTCCGAAGCTGATTTTCAAGAGGAACTCGACCGCAGGATTCCAGCAGAACCAAAAATTGTTTCTGCACGTGTCGAAAAAGATGTAGCCAAGATTTTCAGCGGAATTTTCAACGGTTTCACAACTGGCGCTCCAATAGCTGTAATGGTTGAAAACAAGGAAACCAACTCAATTGATTACGAGGTCATCAAAGACCTGCCAAGACCCGGGCACTCAGACTATCCAGCCCGCGTAAAATACGGCGGTTTCAATGACTACCGAGGTGGGGGGCGCTTCTCAGGCAGAGTAACAGTCGCCCTTATCATGGCAGGTACCATAGCCAAAAAAATCCTAAGCAGATATGACATTGACGTTTTAGCATATACACAATCGATTGGCGTTATCAAAACTAACAAACAGTTCAGCGCCGCAGAAATCCGCAAAAACAAAAATGCAGCTGCAACTAGATGCCCAGACTTAGCCTGTGCAGAAAAAATGGAGGAAGCCATAATCAACGCCAGAAAAGAAGGCGAGAGCCTTGGCGGGGTCATCGAATGCGTCGCATTCAACATGCCGCCAGGAATCGGCGAGCCACTGTTTGACTCTTTGGATGCTGATTTAGCAAAATCAATATTCGCCGTTCCAGCGGTGAAAGGCGTGGAATTTGGTGCAGGTTTTAGGGCGGCAGAGTTGACTGGTTCACAGAACAACGACGCTTTCCTCTTGAAGAATGGTAAGGTTATTACTTCAACGGAGAATGCAGGAGGAGTTTTGGGTGGCTTATCCAGCGGTATGCCCATAATGATTCGAGTAGCTATCAAGCCAACACCATCGATTTCTAAGGACCAGAAAACCGTTAACTTGTCCACAATGAAGAATGATGCTATAAACGTTAAAGGCCGACACGACCCATGTGTGGTGCCGAAAGCTGTTCCGGCAATTGAAGCAGTAGTCGCCATAACTTTAGTTGACCACTTGATCCGTTCAGGGTTCATACCGCAAGTCCTCAAGGTGCTCTAAATATGGATGAAATTCCAAAACTCCGAAAAAAAGTAGATGAAATCGACGACCAAATCTTGATGGCATTATGCGAAAGAGTAAAAATTTGCAAGGAAATCGGCTCCGCTAAAAAAAAACAGAGCATGGCTATCAGGGACACTTCTAGGGAAAATGAAATTTACAAGCGTATAAGAGAAAAAAGTACTCAATTTGGGCTCGATTCAGTTCAAATTGAAGCGGTTTATCGCGAAATAGTTAATATGTGCAGTGCCGTTCAAGAATAAAGCACTCCTGACGGAGAGTCAAAAACTGTATGCTCTACGAGATAAACGAGAAAGCCCTCAAACTTGAAAGTGAAGGAAAAAAGATAATTCGATTAAACCTTGGCGACCCAGACATGGCAACTCCACCTGAAATAGTGGAAGCAGCCTATGCATCCATGAAAGCTGGCAAAACCAAATACTCCTCATCTTACGGCGAGCTAAAACTTCGTCAAAAAATCGCCGAAGTACACGGCGTCAAAGCAGAAAACGTCGTTATTACGCCTGGATCAAAATGGGGCATTTTCTCCGCGATGTTTTTGATGCTTAAAAACGGCGGCAACGTAATTATTCCCACACCTTACTGGACCGCGTACGATTTAATAGCTAAAAGTTTCGGCGCCAAAACCAAGTTACTGCGGACGGAAATGGAAGACGGATGGAAAATTGATCTTGACAAGCTTGAGAGCTTGATTGACAAAGACACCAAAATGATTATACTCAATAACCCAAACAACCCCACAAGCAAGGTCATGGACACAAAAACTCTCGATGGTGTCGTCGAGATAGCTAACAATAAAGGTGTCACCATCCTGTCTGACGAAGTTTATGGTGCAATCAGCTTTGTGAAAACCAAAAGCATCCTCGACTACGATGGCGAATGCAAACACATCCTTTCTAACGGGTTCTCAAAAACCTTCACCATGACAGGCTGGCGCATCGGCTACTTGATAGCAAATAAAATGCTCATCGACAACGTCACCAAGTTTAACCAAATCACCATTAACAACATACCCGTCTTCATCCAAGACGCAGCCCTGAAAGGCTTAGAACTTCACAAACAAATCGCATCAGCAATCAAAGCCAAATACAAACAACGCGCAGACCTCGCAAGCGCCAAACTCTCCGTAGCAGGCTTCAAATTCACAAAACCAGACGCACCATTCTACGTGTTCCCAAAGCTCGACGGTTTGGATGGCGAAAAATTCACTCTAAACCTTCTTGACAAGGGCGTAGCTGTTGCTCCAGGCACATCGTTTGGCGATTACCGCGAACACTTCCGAATTTCCTTAACTGCCCCAGACGACCAGATAGAAAAGGGTCTGGATAAAATCTGCGAGGTTGCTCAATGAGGATTGCCGTAATCGGCGCGGGAAAAATGGGCGTTTGGTTCGCCAAATTTTTTCTCTCAAAAGATTACGACGTGGTATTAGCGGACAGGAAAAAGGAGAAACTTGAAAATCTGAAAGATTTAATGGTTGATCTAACCACAAATTTCCAAGAAGCCGTCCAAGATGCTGATCAAATCTACATTTGCGTATCCATAAGCGCCATCGAAGAGGTCGTTAAGATAATCAGCCCGGAATTGCATGAGGGACAGGTTGTCATGGACATTGCCTCAATCAAGGAAACCTCAGTTAATACAATGCACCAATACATCAAAGGTGCTACTGTTTTGGGCACGCACCCAGTTTTTGGTCCGGGCAGCAACGGTATCAAACACAAAGCATACGTCCTGACCCCAACAAACCCAAAGGAACAGGAGTTTGCGGAAGAATTCAAGAAATGGCTTGAACTGGAAGAAGCACATGTTTTTGTTATGACTCCAAAGAAGCATGATGAACTTATGTCGGTAGTTCTGGGGTTGCCGCATTTTTTGGGCTTAGTCGCTTGCGAAACGTTGCTTGAGCAAGAGAATTTGTCTGAAACCAAAAAAGTCGCGGGCACCACCTATAGAATGCTTTTTACGTTAGCAGAAGCCACGGCGTTGGAAACACCCGATTTATATGCAAACCTGCAAATGAATCTCCCTGATTTGGGCAAAATTGAAGACCAGTTTATGGCTAAAGCCCAAGAATGGCTAAACCTTGTAAAAAATAGGGATGCCGCTGCGATTGTTGAACGGATGGAGCAACTGAAGAAAAAGCTTAAGGAAACTGACAGCGACTTTGCCAATTCTTATGAAGTCATGTATAAGATGTTGGAATCCACAGAAAAATAAGTGCCACAGAAAACCTCAAGTAGCCATTTGTTTTTTACTATTTGAGCTGTTTTTATGGAATGGAAGAAAGCCCCTGCAGAACTTGTAGACTTCATAAATGAAAAAATGAAGGACAAAAACTGCGATTACAAAAAAATGTTCGGTTACCCAGCCTATTTTTTTAATGGCAACATGTTTGTTGGAGTTCACGGCGATAAATTGTATCTTCGGCTGTCGGATACTGACACAGCAGAAATCATGAAGGATTGCAAGAGCGTTACAGCTTTTGAGCCTATGCCTGGAAGAGCTATGAAAGGCTACGTTATCCTTCCAAAACCCGTCTATTCTGACGATAAACTTTTTGAAGAATACCTGAACAAATCAATAAATTACATTTCGAAGTTGCCGCCCAAAAAAGAAGGCAAGAAGAAAACTCAATAGGAAGCCTTTGGATATGAACCCAAAATTTTGATGAATGTTGCATATTTCTCCAGAGCTTTAAGGGCTTCAACGCATTTAGGTTCGGTTCTGTGTCCCTCAAAGTCTAGATAAAAGTTGTACTCCCAAAGCATCTTTTTAGTTGGTCTTGACTCGATTCTGGTTAAGTTAATTTTTCGTTTGGCAAATTCTCCCAATGCGTGATAGAGTGAGCCTGGTTCGTGGGTAGCTGAGAATATTATGCTAGTTTTATCTTTACCAGTTGGAGCTGAATCTTCGTTGGATATGACAAAGAATCGTGTATAGTTTTCTTTGTTATCCGCTATGTCGCGTGCTAGAATTTGCATACCGTAGAGTTCAGCTGCTCGTTCGCTTGCGATTGCTGCTGCGTTTTGGAGGTTTTTTTCTTTGATGAGTTTAACGCTGCCCGCCGTGTCATAAGCTGGAATCAATTCGTATTTTAAATGTTCAAGGAAGCTTCGGCATTGAGCTAAAGCTTGTGGATGTGAATAAACTATTTTTATTGAGTCTAGGGTTGCTCCTGGATTTGCTATTAAGCAATGGGCAATTTTAACAATGACTTCTCCGCAGACTTTCAGGTCATAATTGAAGAATAAATCGTAGTTCTGATTGACACTGCCCTCAATTGAGTTCTCGACCGGGACAGCGCCCGCTTCAACTTCCTGCTTCTTCACACTTTCAAAAACATCTCGGAAGTCTCGGCATGGCTTAACCTGAACCTTTGGTCCGAAGAATTGGTAGACTGCGTTTTCGCTGTAAGCGCCGGGTTCGCCTTGGAAGGCTACAGTAGTCACTTTTTGTTTCCCTGCTTATGGTTCTTAAGCAAGAGCTTGTTTATACCGTTTATCATTGCTTCAACGCTTGCCATTACGATGTCTTCTCTGGCAGCGCGGGCTGAGACGATGTTTCCTTTTTCATCTTCAACTTTTATGACGACTTCGGCTACTGCGTTTGAACCACCAGTTATGGCTTCAAGTCGATATTCGCTCAAGCGGATGTTTTCGAGGTTGCTGGTTAGTTTTTGGATTGCTTTGAGAACTGCATCTACTGGCCCTACCCCGGTTTCTGCTGCGATGTACTCTTTTCCATCCAGCATCAAGCGCACTGAGGCAGTTGGGATAACTTTAATGCCTGTAACGACGGCCATGTCGCATAGGTCGATGATTTTTTCTTCCCCAATCACTTCACCCATAACAGCAGAAGTCAAAGCTATTAAGTCGGCGTCTGTGACCATTTTGCCCTTGTCGCCTAAATCTTTGACGCGTTGGACGATTTCTTTAATTTGTTCCTCGGTTGGATGGATGCCGATTTCTTCGAGTTCAGCTTTGATGCCTCGGGTTCCAGCAAGTTTGCCGGCAACAAGTTTTCTGGTGCGCCCAACTAATTCAGGGTTTATGGGTTCGAATGTTAGTGGTTTCTCGGTTACCCCTCGGGTGTGGATGCCTGATTCGTGGGCAAAGGCGTTCTCGCCGACAATTGCCTTGTTTGCTTGAACTGTTATTCCTGATAAGGATGCGACCAAACGAGAAGTACTATAGAGTAGTCTTGTGTTGACTCCTGTTTTGTACTTATAAATCATGTGCAACGCCATGACAACTTCTTCTAGAGAAGCGTTACCTGCCCTCTCACCTAAACCGTTAACGGCAACATGCACTTGGGTAGCGCCTGCTTCGACGGCAGCGAGAGAGTTTGCAACTGCTAAGCCGAAGTCATCATGACAATGAATACTTATTGGAACTTTGACAGCTGTCTTTAGTTCCTCAATTAGTTTGATAGTGGTTTTAGGAATCATAATGCCGACCGTGTCGGGAACATTTAGGCTATCCATTCCTGCATCCTGTGCTGCTTTACAGACTTGTTTCAGAAAAGGCATCTCGGAACGTGTAGCATCCATGGGTGAAAACTCACATTTCACTCCATGCTTTTTTACATACTCAATTGAGTCGACTGTTGCAGCCAGCACTTGTTCAGGTGTTAGATTAACGGCATACTTCATTTGCACAGGGGAGGTTGGAATGAAAACATGAACTAAATCAACATCGCACTCTAATGCGGCATCGATGTCACCTCGGGTTGCCCTTGACAGTGCACAGATTTCCGAGGTCAAGCCTGCCTTTGCAATATCTTTGACAACTTTTTTTTCGCCATCAGAAGAACTTGGAAAACCCGCTTCGATAACATCAACGCCTAACTTGCTAAGTTGGTGTGCAATCTCAATCTTATCGTCTGCAGTTAAAGAAACTCCGGGGGTTTGTTCCCCGTCTCTTAATGTGGTGTCAAAAATTCGGATGGTTTTTTGGTTTTTGATCGTCATACTTTCAGCCACTTTTCACTGTCAAGGCTGCAGCGATGGCTTCAGCCATTCCCACAGTAGTGGTGGTGCCACCGCAGTCTGGAACAGATTGACGGTTAGTTAACGCGTAAACTACTCCGTTCTCAATAGCTGCGCCTGCTTGTAAGCATTTCTTGTCACCATATTTTTCTCCAAGCCACTCCAACATCATTTTGGCGGAGAGGATCATGGAGATCGGGTTGGCCGTTTGTTTTCCTGTTCGATTTGGTGCAGAACCGTGGATTGGTTCGAAGAGGCCAAAGTTGTCTCCGATGTTTGCGCCGGGAGCCATGCCTAAACCGCCAATTTGCTGGGCTGCCTCGTCAGATAGTATGTCTCCGAACATGTTACAAGTGCAGAACACATCAAATATTTGTGGTTCTTTGATTAAACGCATAGATGCTGCGTCCACATACAGTTCGTTGAACGCAATGTCTGGATACTGTTTTGCTGTTTCCCTACAGACGCTAGCGAATAAGCCGTCGGTAATACGCATAACGTTGGCTTTGTGGATGGCGGTCACTTTCTTTTTTCCGTTGCGTAGGCGGGCAATTTCGAAGGCTTTTTTGGCTATGCGCTCGCAGTTTTTGCGTGTAATAACTCGGAGGCACAAAGTTGTGTCGTTGCCTATTGTGAATTCTAAGCCCTTGTAAACGTCCTCTGTGTTTTCGCGGACAAATATCATGTCGATGTCTGGACGAGCAACAGGAACGTTTGGGTAAGCTTTCAGTGGACGCAAATTAGCGTACAAGTCAAACATGACTCTTAGTTTCACTATTACGTCGGCTGCAGATTCGCCCACTGGACCTTTTAGGCAGGCGTGAGAGTTCTTTATTTTTTCAACTGTATCCGCTGGCAACGCAACCCCTCTTTTTTCTAGGGCGATGTCGCCTGCTTCAGCTTCAATAATTTGTAGTTTTACGCCGAATTTTTTTTGAACAGAGTCTAAGACTTTTAGGGTAGCTTCGGTTAGTTCTGGTCCGATGCCGTCTCCTGGAATTAAGGATATTTTGTATTCAGTCATTTTTTCATTTTCCCTCGTAGGTTCTCGATTAATCCGCCATCTGCTACTATTTCTAAGATGAATGGTGGAAGTTTTTCTACTTGAAACTTTTTGCCGTTTGAAGTGTTTTCTATCTTACCCGCTTCAAAGTCTACGGCTAATTCGTCGCCTGTCTCTACCGCGGTTGATATGCCTTTGCGTTCGATTACGGGTAAGCCGATGTTTATGGCGTTGCGGAAGAAGATTCTAGCGAATGATTCTGCGATGACGCATTTTACGCCTGAGTACTTCAACGCTAAGGGTGCTTGTTCTCTGCTTGAGCCACAGCCGAAGTTTTTGCCACCGACCAAAATGACTCCTTTTTTGGCTTTTTGAACGAATTCGGTATCTAAGCTTTCCAAGGCATGTTTTGCTAGTTCACATGGATCGACTAATATCAGATATTTGCCTGGTAGGATAACGTCCGTATCGTTGTTGTTGCCGAATTTTAT
>Ga0182021_10004044_pt1 | contig 17191 bp, 21 predicted proteins | sample 612E3MmetaG_FD_120493 | JGI IMG/M metagenome (GOLD analysis project Ga0182021, IMG submission 120493) | Permafrost microbial communities from Stordalen Mire, Sweden - 612E3M metaG (Illumina Assembly) | ecosystem: Environmental > Terrestrial > Soil > Wetlands > Permafrost | place: Sweden...
ACCTCCTTGTGACGATTCACAATCAGCGTCCACAAGCTCCTCCCCTTGGCAATCCTCCTGCCACGCCGAATTCCTCTGTACAGACAATTCAGCGACCAATTACCCCAGCAAAGGCGGACGATCCAATCAAGATAGAGGGAATTGTTGCAGATGAGGTCTCGACACCGACACTTGATGGGTCAAGAGGCAGTGCCTTGTATTCGATTCCATTCCGGTTATCTCGTACGCCATCCTCGGAGTGGGCTCAAGTATTCATTGAGACATGGAATCACCCGCCTTCATTCACTGGGATGCATCGCCCGGGAATTGCGAGAGTGGTTGGGAACAAGGTTCTTCTCACACGCACCACCATTGAGGAGGTCGAGAAATACCATCGCGCCACTCTTCTTCTTGCTGTAGAGGCAGCCAATAAAGCAGAGGCAGCGATCCGAGATGAGCATCAACGGAAGCGAGAGCAGGAAGAGGAGCAAAAGCAAAAACATCAAGAGAAGATTCAAGATGCCGCCAAAAAGCTACGATTTGACTGACACGCAACACAACGAACGCATAACAAACGGCGCCACTCCGCTCGCATCGTCGGTAAAGGCAGATTGAGTGCGAAGAGTTCAGAGGTAAAGTGCTCGCTCAAGGCCGCGCACATTTCTGTCACCGCATTGAGCGCGGCCTTGCGTGGCGTCACGGACGTTATGCGCAAGCCTCACGTCTGACATAAACAAGGAGAACACATGAACAATACAGACACAGACAACAAGAATCTTGCAATCATTGCCAAGGCCCTTGCTTCCCTGTGCACTTCAACCGACGAAATGAAGGGCAAGAGCCTCGGAGAGAAAGCGAAGTTCCTTCGTCGCCTTGGCTTTGCGGACAAGGATGTTGCAGCATTGCTGAACACGTCCGAGAACTCAATCAGGGTTCAGATTTCATTGAGCAAGAAGTCCAAGAAAACCAAATCGAAGACCAAATCGGAGGACAAAGAATGAGTGCTGACCAACAAATAGCGGATCTGAATCGGAAACTCGACCTTCTGGTTCGACTCTTCGCTTATCAGCTTGTCTCGGGAAAGACTCTATCGCACGGAGCTCCCATTCTGAAACGGATAGGGATGACTGCTCAGGAAATTGCGGCAGTCTTTGACACGACTTCCAACACTGTGAACGTGAGGCTAACGGAGTCTAAGAAAGCAAGAAAGAACAAACGGGTCCAATAGCATGGTCGAACGCCGAGTTAGGAAGTTGCTGCTGGACAGGCTTAAAGTCTCCCCGCAAGCACTCAGCCAGCAAGCCCGGAGGATCAAGACGAAGCATGGGCCAATGTCCACTGAAGAGGCAACCTATGTCATAGCGCATCAGGGTGGAATTGATCTATCACGTTTCTTGCCCATTGAGGTGATCGACAGAATTCGCTCTCTCATTCCCAAGGAACTGCCTAAGACGGCTCAACCGACGCCCGGTGCACAAAGCAAGAAGAAACGGAAGAGATCAGCAACATCTTATCCACTCGTTCCGGACACACTCACTGCAAAGGGTGTCACTATCGGTCATGAATCATTCCCGCAAATGTTTGTGCTCGAGAACTCCATTCGCAATTTAATAATCCAGCGTCTTTCGAAGGCCTATGACAAAGATTGGTGGGAGAAAGGCAACTTCAAAGGTGTGCGCGATAGCGTTCAGAGGATAATCGACAAGGAGAAGAAGTTCCCACACAGAGATAAACGGGGCCTGCATCCCATATTCTATTCCAACTTCGCGGAATTAAAGCTTATCGTTCTGAATGAGTTCTCACATTTTGCCGATGTGATTGTGGACCGACAGTGGTTCGATGTTCAAATGGATCAAGTGTACATGTCCCGCAATTCATTAGCTCACAGTGTTGCCATCACGGAAGACGACGAGACACGAATCCGACTCCTCTATAGTGAGTGGGCAAAGCTTCTTGACAATGCAGGTATCAAATGACGTGAGGCCTGCGCATAACAGCAGGCACAATCGACGCTCACTCATCTGTGAAGGCGAAGGTAAAGCAATTGGAGCAAATTGAAATAGAGTTTGCTCCACGCCGCACTCATTTGTAAGAAAAGAGTGGAGTGCGGCGCTGCGTTGTGCCTGCAGACGTTAGGGCAAGCACGCTGCCAACTTAAGTGGATACGCGCTGTGTACTACGAATGTCCTGAGGACACCGATGGACTTAATCGTTCCAGTCTCGAACGCAATCATGGCGGTGGGAGCATTGTTGATTCTCTGGCAGATCAGACAGGCTAAGCGGCAGGCTGTGACATCTTCTGAGGATTCCATTGACAAGGAATACCGGGGAATCATTCATCAAATCCCAGCAAAAGCCCTCTTGGGAGAGGCTCTAAGTGCAAAGGAAGCCAGGGAACACCTTGACGAATTCTTTGCCTACATTGATTTGTGCAACCAGCAGGTTTTTCTGCGGCAGCGAAAGCGAATTGGTCGGGGGACATGGCAATTTTGGTGCGACGGGATGAAATCGAATCTACTTCGCCCTGCTTTCAAGCAAGCCTGGGAAACAGTCAAGGTGAAAGCGGACACTGATTTTGGAGAATTAAGGCGTTTAGAATCCTCCAATTTCAAGAACGATCCCGCCGGATGGAAGTGAATTCAATGAACTGACAGCGCCGATCTCGCAAACCCAATAATTCTGGGTTCAGGAGTCTTCATCCTCAAGCGCGGCCTGCACTATGTAGTTACGAACAGTCACGTCGTTCACGGTTTACCATCTGGCCACACGCTCCTTGTCGGGCTCAACCTAAAAGCTGGCAAGATATACGGCATCCCAAGGGTTGTTACTGATGACTCAAAGAAGGATATTACCGTCTTGTCAATGACTGAGAATATTGCGGGACTGCACCTTCCTTCGATGGACTCGTTGAGTCTGGATCAGGCTGCCAATGGAATATCTGTCTTCGCTGATGGCTCATCCTTTTCAGAAGGCGTGAGTGTAATAACAATCGGTTTTCCATTGGGAATAGGATCAAAGATGACCCATAACCTACCGATTGTTCGCAAGGGCATCGTCGGACAGGGCCTTACTGCGGATGGCCACTTCCTTGTTGATGGGATTGCCAGTCATGGGAACAGCGGCAGTCCAGTATTCGATCTCACTGACGGTAAGCTTCTCGGTATTGTAGTTGCGTTTCCAGCCGATTACATTAGCATGTACGACGATAGCCACCAACTTGTCGCCACTCTTCCCTACAACTCGGGATTGAGCATCTGCATTTCATCATTCGAAATATGGTCGATGGTGCCTTGACTACTACGTGGAGGTAGGGAGACAAGGCGTGAAGGAGATGGTTGAAGGGTGAGGCGGGGTTCCAATTCCAAAATAACAACATTCGTTGTGACCTAAGAAAGGAACCGCAAAATGTCTTCGGGCAAGGGAACTACGCGCACAACAGATGCGCAGACTGAACTCATCAGGACTCTGGTCATCATTCAACTTGGCTTGGCTGGGGTACCTCAACAAAGAATCCGTTCAATTGCGAAATGCAACATGAACAGAGTCAGCAGGATATTGAAGAACGTAAAGCCGAAGAAGGCAATACCAACTGTCTGAAGGGCAAGTTCTTAAATAGATGCTGTCGAACGAGTGAATCAGGCCACGTCCCAAGTTAACCTTAAAGACAAAACCACTTCAAACACCGTTATAGGATGACAGCAAGCGAAGTGTTTCGGCTAAATCTTAGGCGGGCGAGGAAGCTCATTCGTCTCTATGACGAATCACGGAGACGAGGGAAATCTCACAACTCGCTTGCAGATTTATTGCGCATGTGCTTGGTTTTCACCATGGGCTCGCTTGACGCCTTCATACATCAAGTTGTTGGTGACAATATCGTTCCCTATTTGAAAAGAAATGTAAGAGCTTCAAGATATGATCCTGCTCGACGTGCTAGAGTGTCAGAGATTGAGGCACTCATAAAGGGCATTTTCACGGCAATTGATTACCTCCAGATGTTAGATCGTGCTCGGCCGTTTGTAACAATAAGGTCTTCAGTAGACAGAGAACTTTCTTTACGAACATATCAATCACCAGACCAAATTGACAAGGCATTCCGTTTGTTTGCAGTTTCAGATTTCTGGAAATCTCTAGAAGGCAGTGGGATGGGCGGTCCATTAGCGGAGAAAGCGGCTAGCAAGCTAAAGAAGTATTTTGATCGGCGGAATCGGATCGCCCACGAAATGGACAGGGAGAAATCAAGGAGAATGAGAAACCGTAAAAGACCGATTGCACGAAGCGATTGCTACGATTGTCTCGCTGTGGTGAACTTGGTCGTCCATTTCATTGAAACAACTTATCTTGATCCATCTCGAGGTGATTATCTTCTAAGGTAACTAGGAATGTCAACCAAGAATTAAAGGACCCACCTATGGACGACGACAGACTGTTTCAAATAGACCTTCTCAAGAGGCTGGACATCATTATCAAGCTTTTACTTGAACCCCCCGTGGATACATCAAAGGAATTGACAGCCAGAGAGCAAATAGCACGACTGCACTCGTTCGGACTTCGGCCAAGTGAAATCTCGCGGATAATGGGCATTCCTATAAGTGGTGTGGGGGCTCAATTGAGTCAGATTAAGCAGAAACGGAAAGGGAAAATGAAATGACTGAGGCGGAGCTTTTGGTCGACATTGGACGGAAACTGGACAAGCTAATAGCTCTGGCAGCTATTCAAGGGAAGGAAGAGGAAAAACAGCTCTCAATCCTAAACGCTATGAAATTCACGGACAAAGAAGTGAGTATCTTTATGGGAATCCCCGTAGGGGCTTTGAAGATGAGGAGACATCGAAAACGTAACAAGAAAATATGATTGGTAGGCATAAGCGATGCATCCGGGATGTTAGTCGTCATCAACATTGCCAATACGTCGATCGAGTCTCATTCTCTTACAGGAAGAGAATTCAAAGATAAACTCTGGTGGGACCATATGGGAAAACAATCGAACGGTAGTCTGGATCGGGACCAACAAATACTCAACAGACTTGCCCGAATTGAACACAAGGTTGATTCATTGGAACAGACAACAGCATTTGCCTTACGAGCAGAATCCGAGAAACATTTCAATTCCGTAAAGGAGATTTTCAAGAGGGGCAAACGAAAAGCACAGATATATCTTGCGATAGACGGTCAACGATCCGTGCAGGAAATTGCAAAGCATCTCAGTATGAAAAGGCAGAATGTCACTCCAGAACTGAGGACGCTTGTTGAAGAAGGGCTTATTGAGGTAATAGATTCAAATGGAGGCAAGGATATTTATGGAAGAAAGCCAGTAGATCGGACCCTTCGTATTGCAAAATTCTTGCAGGGAGAATTTGACTTGAGTTCAGATGGCTTACTCAGTCACAAACGGAAGAAGAAAAGCACTTCACGATGATATTTTCTATTCAGCATTACATCGAAGACTATTTTCAACGACGTAATCTCTCGGATATTGACCAGTACGCCGTTCGAGTTGCTAATACCTTCGTTGACCATCTGGATGAACCAAACAACAAAAGACTCCTTAAGTCTTTACGTAGGATTCGAACAGTCTTTTACCAAAACAATGAGCAACTCGACCGTACTGAATTTGAATTGATTCTTGCTGGCCAGCTTCGGGCTAGATATAAAAAAAAGACCAAATCGATGACTTTCCCGGTGGCATAGGTCCAGAACGCCGCCAACTCAAGAAATGCGAGAGAATCACGATTCAATCCATCATTACTGGCTTCAGTTCAGCCGTCGAAGCCCGAGCCATCGACTCCTTCTGGAAGTCAAGGAAAAAGGGAGTGCTCAGGAGTTGTCCTGAGGAGATTGGGCAGGCCCTGTTTGCTGTGTTCGCACGAAGAGTACTGGATAGCCATCGGTCAGGCCTCGTGCTAAGAGAGTTGTATTCCGGGATTGGATTTGTGGACATTGCAGTTGTAATTGGAGCGGTGATGCACCTTGTAGAGTTGAAGATAGTTAGGACTGGCTTTACTGGCTTGAGTCAGCTTGAAACTTACATGAAGACTGAGCGGCGAAGGCAGGGATGGCTACTCTATTTCGATGCAAGACTGCCATCAAAGAGGAACTCGATTCCCGCCTCTATTCACACTCTGGCAGGAACAATCAGAGTTCGAGGAATTGACATAAACCCAGTGCCCCCCAGCCAAAAGGATTGAATCTCTGATAGGGATAGTTGCTCCATTCAAGCTGGGACAATAAACTGGCACGCAGATCTCTCAGCTTTCGAGGACTGAGAGTGAGACAACTTGTCATACCCACTTAACGAAAAATCCCCATCACTTTCGTGATAGGGATTCTTCTTTAGAACCAGTAGCGGGGGAGGGAACTTCGCTGCACCTACAACTCTTGAACGGCTCGTGGAGGTCGGAATTAGTGAATTCTGGTGGAGGCGTTGACAATCTCCATCGGGTTTGTCACGGGTCGCAAGCATCCCCTCTACGAGGTCGTGGACCCACCCTGTGTCATGAGGATTCCCTATCGTGGAATTGGTGCTGGAATTGCGGGCCGACCAATCAGACAGCCTTTTTTTGTTCGCAATGCTGGAAAACTTCAAGCTAGTTCCGATGTGGTCCTTCGTTTCAACGTCTCTCCCTTCATCATAATCGCGCTAGCTGACTCGTGCTTTGCGGGACCGATTTGCAGGTTTCGTGAGAAAACCGTATCTATCAGTCGCGAAAGTGGACGATTTCGGTCCCCTTCTGCAATTGATAAGACAACCATGAGCATGAGAATGCGCTTCAAGGATCTACCAGACTTTGTCGACCATCTCCAAAGCCAGGGCAGATATAGCTTCTCAAAAGCCGACGCCGAACTTGCCACGGGCAACAACGGAGGGGCTCTCCGAAAAGCACTCTGGAGACTCGAAGACAAGAAACGAATCAGAATGGCGAGACGTGGATTCTACGTCATTGTTCCATTGGAGTACTCACGCACGGGGATCATTCCAGCCGAGTGGTTCATTGCCGACCTCATGAAGTTCTTGGATCAACCCTATTACGTAGGGCTTCTCTCCGCAGCAACCCTGCATGGAGCCTCACACCAGCAGCCTCAAGAGTTTCACGTTGTGGTTCCGAAGCCGGAAAGAGATGTTCGAATCGAGGGTCTTCGAATCAGATTTTTCAAAAAGACCGGAATGAGGTTTTCTCCGACAGAACAGGCAAAGACACCTACGGGCTACATGTGCATTTCAGACCCCGCCGTAACGGCCATTGATCTTGTCGCATATGCCAGCCGGGTTGGGGGACTGGATCGCGTGCTTACCGTACTGCAGGAGTTGAGCGAAAAGATCACGCCCAACAAACTGGTTGAGGCTGCAAACAGAGAGAAACACCTGTCCCACCTTCAGCGTCTTGGATGGTTGTTGGAACAGGCGCAAAGAGTTGATCTGGTCGCGAGCCTGGCAGACTGGATCTCGAAGAAGAAGCCAAACCGAACACCGCTTGATCCCGCTCTGCCGAGAAAAGGCTTTCCCCGAAACTCTCGTTGGAAGGTTGTCATCAATACGCAAGTGGAGGGCGAGCTTTGATTCCGCGCGGTCACATTGTCGAGTGGCGCTCCTCCGCCCCATGGATTGCTGACGCACAGGTCGAGCAGGACCTTATGATCTGTCGTGCTCTTGTCGCCTTATACTCCAATGAGCTCATCGCCTCCAATCTTGCGTTCAGAGGCGGAACAGCGTTGCACAAGGTGTTTCTGAAACCGCCCACAAGGTACTCAGAGGATATCGACCTTGTTCAAGTCAACGCTGGCGCGATCGGCCCGCTCATGGACGCTATCCACCGAACCCTTGATGGATTCCTCGGACCGCCGAAGTGGAAACAGGCAGAGGGTAGTGTCGCCCTGGTCTATCGCACTGATTCGGAATTGCCCCCGATAGTGCCTTTGAGGCTTAAGGTTGAGATCAATACTCGCGAGCATTTCAACGTGCTGGGATACCGCGAAGAACCGTTTTCAGTGGAATCGAGATGGTTCTCAGGGACCTGTAAGATAAAAACATACGAGTTGGATGAACTGCTCGGAACAAAGCTCCGGGCCTTATATCAACGCCGTAAAGGGAGAGACCTGTTCGACCTGTGGCTCGGGTTGACTCTTGGAAAGGCGAATCCTGACACGGTAGTGCAGACATTTCGGAAGTATATGGAAATGGAAGACCATTCAGTTTCGAAGAAGGAGTTCAAACAGAACCTTCTAAAGAAGATGCAAACGAAATCCTTTCTTACAGATACAGACAACCTTCTGAGGCCGACAATCACATATGACCAACAAGAAGCATTCTTACTGATCGATGAACACCTCCTCAAGCTTCTCTGAGATATGGCCTGTTCCGAGGACATCGGGCCGCTGAGTGTGCCTATGAAGCCGCCGGCAATTGCTATGCTCCCTCCAAATCCGCTCCAAGTTGAATTGTTTATGTCGCTCTTTCGCGGCAGACCAGACGTCTATGCACGCCGCTGGGAAAAAGACGGCCGATCCGGCTACAGCCCTGCATATGAGTTCAGCTGGGACGAGTTCATGGTTCATAAGCGGCGTGGTGGTTCCCTCAAAGACTTTGAAAACAAGAGGATGCTTCCTCTGACACCTGAAGTGATCAAGAAACATCTTCTGGGTCTGCACATTGTCGGCATTTATCCAATTCTTCCCGATAACACGTCCTACTTTTTGGCCGCTGATTTCGATGGAGAGCATTGGCTTAAGGAGGCGATGGCGTTCATCGATGCATCCAGTCGAGTTCAACTGAATGCATACCTTGAACGTTCTCGTTCAGGCAACGGCGGTCATGTTTGGGTTTTCTTCTCTGAGGCATATCCTTGTTACAAGAGTCGCCAGATTGGACTTGAGTTAGTCCGTCGAGCACTCGACATCTCAGAATTTGAAAAGGAGATAAGTTTTGATCGACTTTTCCCCAATCAAGATACCCTTTCGAAAGCTGGTTTTGGCAATTTGATTGCGATGCCCTTGCAAGGCAGGTCAATATTGCAGGGTAACACATTGTTCCTTGATCCGGAGACAGGAACCCCGCTCGTGGATCAATGGGTGTTCTTTAAGGAAGCAAGGCGACACACTGCGCAAGAGATTGACGCGATTCATCAAAGGCTTATCGTTCAGAAGATGGGTTCAACCGTGCCAACAGCTTTGTCTGAGAAAGGTCTTACAATCTCCGTTGCCAATCAGATTACTCTTGCTCGTTCAGAGCTCATGCCGGAATTGGTGAGCTTCTTGAAGGAGGAATTGAACTTTCTCAACACCGAATACTTGACGAAGCGCCGGCTTGGCAAATCGACGTACAAGGTGCAAAAATACTTCAAATTGATTGACGAGTCGGGCGATGGTGTTTCGTTACCTCGGGGCTTTCTGAGCAGGCTCGTTGCGTTCCTGAACGAACACGCCATCGCCCATTCGGTGCGCTACGACTACCCTTTACTCGATGAGGTACCTTTCAAGAGTTGCATCGAGTTGACTCCGCTTCAAATCGAGGTGGTTCGTTCTGCATTGGAACATGACCAAGGTGTGATAGTAGCACCGTCAGGAAGCGGCAAGACAATCATTGGGCTTGAACTCATCGCGAGGAGAAAGCTTCCGGCATTAATTCTTGTTCATCGCAAACAGATCTTCGATCAGTGGGTGGAACGAATTCAGGAATGTCTCGGAATACCGAAAGCGCATATCGGACAGTATTCGGGAATCAAGAAGAAGATCGGCACTCAGATTACTGTCGGCCTGCTCCAAAGCCTGGGTCGAAAGAAGGACCTATCCGAATTCAAGAGTACGTTTGGAACAATCCTGGTTGATGAATGTCACCACATACCCGCATCGACCTTCCGAGACGTCGTCGCACGGCTCAATTCTCACTATCTCTATGGGCTAACTGCGACGCCGAAGCGCAAACACAATGATGAGAAGCTGATCTATGTCTATATCGGAAACATTGTTGCTCAAATCGAGACCAGTGACTTCAAGCCAGTATCATCTCCACCGAGTCAGTCATTCGAAGTTGTCGTTAGAGGGACGGACCTTGCCATTCCTTTCAAATTCACAACCGACCTTTTCCAGCTCCTGGCAAAGGTGCTCTGTTTTGACACAGCTCGGAATAAATTGATAGTGGACGATATTATGAAAGAGACCTCTGGTGGCAAGAAAGTGCTCCTGTTAAGCGAACGCAAGGAACATCTCGAAATTCTCAATCTCTATCTCAAAGGCAAATGCGAGACTATCATCATTTCTGGTGATGATTCACCGAGTGTGAGGAAATCAAAAATCAAGCAGATTGAGGATGGTCATTATCAGGTAGTTCTTTCCACGGGCCAGTTCTTCGGTGAGGGAGTAGATATTCGTGGAATCACTTGCTTGATCCTCGCGTTTCCATTTTCATTTGAAGGCAAGCTCGTCCAATACATCGGCCGCCTGCGTGACGTCGGCGACCAGAGGCTCATCATTGACTATCGGGACAGAAACATTCCGTTCCTTGAGAGGCAATTCAAACTACGAGAGCGGTACTACAAGAAGTTGACTGCCAAGATAAGTGCGAAGGATCCTGCTGAAATCGGTTTTTGATTTTGAGATATGATCGGGATCAGGTACGACACACCCTGGTCATGAGAAGAAACTGCAGGTTCAAGTCGGGGTTATAAAAAAGGAGGCCGAGTCTTCTCAGAATCGGCCTCTTTCCGTAGCGGGGGCAGGCACTTCGCTGTGCCTACAACTCTTGAACGCTTGTTGGAGATTGAATTGGGCGAATTCTCAGGGGGGCGGTAGGGTGCGTTTCTCGCAATCCAGAGTCCGAATCTTCGATCCCCCACAGAACTTTACCGCTTGATTGCGATGTGGCATCCTTGGTGGCGAATGCAATTGTTGCATGGCCGATTGTTCGCTTGACGAATATACGCCAATGGCGTATATTATCCTATGCTCATTATTGAGACGGTGGTATTCACCAAACGAGTACTGGAAGCACTGACCGACGATGAAGAAGAAAATATTTGATGAACTGCTGACAAGCATTGAACAAGGCGGCACCATATTGCGAGGCAAGCAAACCCCGAGCCGAACGTTCCGTGTTCATAACCCAGATGTATCAGCAATCCGGCGACATCTGGGGCTCACCCAACAAAAGTTTGCCGAGCTGCTCGGAATCAGTCCGGCAACCCTTCGTAACTGGGAACAAGGCAGGAGGAGACCCGAAGGCGCTGCCCGCGTACTTCTCTGTGTTGCGGCGAAATATCCAAGGTCTGTCTTGGATACCGTTCGCGCCTAACCTGCGGAACGCACACTGTGCAGTTCTCCGCTAAAGGCGGATCCGCCTCCGCCAAAGAGACGGCGGACAGGTCCGCCAAAGAGATGGCGGACAGGTTTGGCGGAGATGCCCGCCTGCTTTACGGTGGGCTGGTCAAACCGACTACAAATCCCTCTTGATTCTAAAGTTCTGCCAATGTATATTATTGGCAGATAAATAGATTCAACCTCATGACACATACGCTTACATATCTGAAGGCCCGCGGCGGGTATGCCACGATGCGGGAGATGAAGAGGGCTGCAATACAAACAAGGGAAATCGCGAACCTCCTCAAAGACGGGGAGATCGAGAAGATCAGACCTGGACTCTACCGCCTCGCCAACTATCCGAAGAGTGTACCGTTTCGTGCGACGCTGATCGATGTGTGCCAGGCGATGCCAAGGGGGGTGATTTGCCTCCTATCCGCGCTCGACTTTCACGAGCTGACGACATTCAATCCGTCGGAAGTTTATGTGGCAATCCCACATGCACAAAAACCACGGCAGGTTCGGTACCCGCCGATAAGATCCTTCTTCTTCCGCGAACGGTTCTATTCACCAGGCATTGTCCAGGTTGAAACCAGGAGCGGAACCATCAAAGTCTACAACAAGGAGAAGACAATTTGCGATATGTTCCGCTATAGGGATAAGCTCGGTGAGGACCTTGCACTTGAGGCCCTCAAGACATACCTCCGAACGAAGGCGGCTGATCTTCATGCCCTTCAGAAATACGCCGCGATCTGCCAGGTGAAGACCGTGCTTACCCCTTACCTGAAAGCCATGTCCGCATGAAAACCGAATCCGGAGGAAAAGACCCCGCCAGGAACATCGGTGCTTCAGTGCGCGCACGGCTCCTCAATATTGCGCGAAGGGAAGGACGGGACTATAATGCTCTGCTTCTCCAATTCGTACAGGAGCGCTTTCTCTATCGTCTTTCTGTGTCGCCATTTTCAAAACAGTTCATACTCAAAGGAGCGCTCCTCTTACGCGCGTATCCGCTGCCTGTTGCTCGCCCGACAAGAGACATCGACTTTCTTGGATTTGGAATTGCAAACAACCTCCATGTCATTTCTGAGGCAGTCCGCTCGATTCAGAAGGTTGAATGCAATGACGGCGTCGAGTTCCATCCGGAGAAAACCTCAATTGAGCAGATTACCGAGGTGTCTCAGTACACCGGAGCAAGAGTAAACGTTAAAAGCACTATCGGCGGAGCCAGACTCTCGCTGCAAATTGACATCGGCTTTGGAGATATCGTTGTCCCCAAAGCCGAACAGATGGAATTTCCCGTCTTACTTGACTTCCCTAAGCCTCATCTCCGTGTCTATTCTCTTGAATCTGCAATCGCCGAGAAGTTCGAGTCGTTAGTGAAGCTGAATCTCGTGACGAGTCGCATGAAGGACATCTATGATATCATATTCATCGCAGCCCACCACGGTTTCACGCTCCACATTCTTTCCAACGCTGTCACCGCTACCTTCTCGCAGCGGGGAACATCTCCGGAAGCCCGTTCGACGGTATTTGGCGCGAACTTCGCAGACAATCGTGATAGGATGAAACAATGGTCCGCTTTTGTAGGATTGCAGGGTGAGGAGACTGAGTTGCCACTCTCAGAGGCAATTGAACGGCTCCGTCGATTCATCGAACCGGTATTTGACACCGGACGAGTTCAATCGCATTGGCATCCGGAAAGCTGGCAGTGGCTTCCATAGGGCTTTTACACACACGAAAGCTTTTGCCTTTCTGACATTAATGAGGCTGGCATGGAACGAACTCTTTATGTCGTGCCAACGTGCGAGCCAACTCTGCCTCACCAAATGATGTGAGTGTGGTGGCCACATTTGTTAGCTGCAGTTGGTTTGCGAGCCATTGCTCACTTCTCAATGTCATCCTCTTTACCGCCTTCATCAAGCCCATTTTCCCCTGCAGTTACCGTTCAAGGCACCACGCCTGCCTGCCGGCAGGCAGGCTCAGCCCCGCTCTATGGGCTGACATAAAGTGCGCGGAGCTGTGAGTGAGAACTACTTCCGACGAAACCCCGAATTACCTTCGCAATTACAGATGAACCGAACGCCCCGTGGTGCCGGTAATGTGCAGGCAAAATTCAATTGAGTTGTCGTTTTGCGGCGCGATCACAAGGCAATCCAATCTGCCATTCACCGGCCTGATCTTCCCTAAACCTCTCGTTCTGCGATAAACGACGAATCATCTCCCATGTGAAAGAATATTCTTCCGCGAAGTTGTTTACCCTCCAGAGTGGCCCAACCGCGTCCGGATACTTCATCACCCTCGTCAAAGCCCTGGAATGAGAACTCGATGGCTGCACGCCCATCACGGGCGACGACGCGATAATCGATTTGAGCGTCGACCGCAATGAACGCAAGTTGCCCCTCTTGGTTTTTCTTGATTGACAGCCTTGCCGGAGCCACGAGGTCGAGTGCATCGCGTTCCCAGAGCTCCATTTCCACGAGTCTCCAAGTGCCTATGAAGTCATTCAATTCACCCACTCCACCGACTAAGTGTGGTAAAGGAAAACAGGTGCCGAAAGTCACCCTACGAAATGGACCTTTGATTGCGCATAACGTTTAAGGTACAACGCACGGCCCCGCACTATGGGATGGTATTAATGTGCGGGGCCGTGAGCGAGCACTTTCTCCTGCGAATTCTTGTTTCCACTTTGCCTCTGCGAATGTGCGAGCGATATGGTGCCGGTAGTTAGCTGCGGGCACGCCACAATTGTTTCAGAAGTCCTACCTCAACACCAAGATCGTCTTGCTCCATTTCGTCTCGCCGATGATGCATATGTTCAAATAGACTCCACTCGGAAACCCGAACTGGTCAAGCTTGTACGAGTAGCTTCCTTTTGGGAGGAACACTATCAGTGGTTTACCTATCGCACCGCCACCACGGTCTAGGTAGCAGATTGAAACGGAATCATCCTTGGCAAGGTGGATGTCGAAGTTCGTGGTGGGGGCATAAGGCTCGGCTCGGTGTATTGCGATGGGCTTCCCAGAAACCCAAATCGTATCGAATGTCGTTGCGAAGGTGGAGTCGGGCACCACTTCCCTGGCCCCGGAAAGCGGCACCAAGTCCGCGGACATCCCTTCGCCCTCCAGATGAATGATCCGAGAGGATGAACACGAGATGGCCAATAGTGACACGATGATGAAGTATCTGTCTCTCATAAACTCAAGTCACTTGGGGTGTGCTTGCAGCTAACTACTGGAATGACGCACAGTTGCGTTCTTATACCATTTATCCCTTCCCACGGGGCGAACCGATTCCTCGGAATCAAGAGCATCACGGTTACGCTGTCAATGAACCGCCGCTCTTTTGGGCGCGGTACGTGCGGCAAGGAGAGGACGCTTTACAACAGAAGAGGGCAGGGACCGGATCAACACACCTGCGGACACTCACTCAATATTGTGTAGGAATTTCGGATTGTCAAGCGCGGGCAGAATAGAGGTGGCAAGCCAAGGTGATACGAGCAGGTGTTCCGGCCTGGTTTTCCGAAAGGAGGGAAAATAACAGATCTTCAAGAAGTCCACGTCCTACGGCAGCAAAAGAAACGGCCATCCGTAGAAATGAAAAGAGCCCGATTCGGAAAAAGCGCCTTCTGATTGTAATAGTGGGAAACAGGAGGATTGCCGAGATGGCGAAAGGGGACGATATACAGGCGCGGTTGATAGATTTTGCGCGCGGGGCAATGGACATCTGCGATTTGCTGCCCAAGACAACAGCCGGAAATCATATCGCCGGCCAAATGCTTCGATCGGCGACTTCAGCCGCCTCAAACTATGCCGAAGCGCGAGGGGCAGAAAGCAAAAGCGATTTCATACACAAGGAGGTATGGCTGGAGCTGATCCTGACCCGCAATATGATTGCCGGCGATCTGGTTGCGCACGTGCTCGAAGAATGCAAGATCTTGTGCAGAATTGTTGCAGCGAGTCGTCGCACTGCGCGCAACGGTCGTCAGCACTCCACGGCAGAAACAGATCAGCCCGAGAATTGCTCGGGCTGATTTGTGTAGGGCTTCTCTCGATTGACTATAGTCTCCGCCAAAAGCGGATCCGCCTCTGGCGGAAATAGTCCATCGACTATTGTCAATTGGTTGGTAGCGGGGGAGGGATAGCCGACCGCCGAAGAGTGCAAGGTGTTGTGCCGGATCAGAGCGCGGAGTCGGTAGATGGCCAATGGGCTGCACAAGAGAGTGAGCGCATTAAAATGCAAAGAGCCCGACGAATCGGGCTCTTGTCATGAAGCTGTATCGATTGACGATAGTCAATAGTCCATCGACTATTGTCAATTGTTTCGTAGCGGGGGCCCGATATATCGTCTAAAGAAAGATCATAACCTACCGTGGCGCCAACCTAACCTCAAAAAGTTCTTCAAGTTCTCACGGTTGAGACCCGCCATTTCTTAAACCTTGAGATTCCTCAAATTAGTGCCCATAAACCGTTCTATCGGATAGACTGCTTTGCCAGGTTCACGCGACTCCCCATTACCTCTCCTATGCAACCGCAGAAGGGCCCCCGACGGGTTAGTTTCGTACTCCTGGGTCCACTTGTAAATGAGGATTTGGTAGATATCGACCTGGTGGGTGATGTGACCCACTGGCCTGCCATCGAGCTAGACCTCTACGACTTTGATCTTGGCCGACTTGTCGAACCTCCGATAAATTTGTGCCCTAGGACAGCTCCTCTCCCGGAGTGTCCCCATGCACTCAGTTCTTCTGTCCCATGCAAGTGGCGCATTCCGGAATGTTTGAAACTGCCGCCAAAGATTCCGTTTGAAACTTCGCTGGATTTGAGCTATACTTTCGCATTGCCTCACTGCATCGAAGGGGAAAGTAGAATGAGCAGTATTCAGAATCGTAGATCACCCTTTTTTATCATCGTCCTTGTCCTAGTTGTAGCAGCACTTTCGGGATCGTAGGCGCACCTCTCACCTCCGACCAGGCAGCATTAGCCATATTACCAAAAGTATCATATGAGGATAACACGATGAATCAAGATATTATTGTGCCACTTCTCTTTATGCCATTTAGGCTAAAAATGTTCAGATCTGAGTACAAAGAAAAAAAATCAACATTTTGGATGTGGGATGTGGCAATCATTCGCCTCGTATTACGAAAAAATGGTTCCCACAGTGGAATTACTATGGCATTGATCGAGAAGACTACTTGACTGATGCGCAGGACAAGGCGAGTATGACACATCGCTACAAGCTCGATTTATCGAAGGACTCTTTGGATGTAATCCCTGAGAACTATTTCGATGTCGTAGTGATGGCTCACATCGTTGAACACCTTTCAAATGGATTAGATGTGATAAAGCAATTAATGGGCAAAATCAAGAAAGGTGGCAAGATATATATCGAATGTCCCTCAGAAAGATCATTGGCCCTACCTTCAATGTATGGTACCTTGAACTTTTGTGATGATCCAACTCATATACGAGTCTATAGTGTGATCGAACTAGCCAACTTCTTGCTGGCCAATAACTTTAGAATTATCAGAGCAGGAACCCGCAGGGACAAAGTTCTGATTATGACATTTCCTCTTAGATTAGGTCTGAAAATTCTTGTTAATCGCAAGATCGGAGGCGGAGATTTCTGGGATGTGCTTGGTTTTGCAAGTTATGTTTATGCCAAAAAGCAATAGCCGGCATTTGCAGGTGCCCAAAGCAATGTTTTTTACCCGAGTGGAAGAGCGGGGGGAAATAACCACACTGACGGAGACGACTAGAACAAAGAATCCCCATCACTTTCGTGACAGGGATTCTTCTGTAGAATGTGTAGCGGGGGCAGGACTTGAACCTGCAACCTTCGGGTTATGAGCCCGACGAGCTACCAATTGCTCCACCCCGCGATCATGTACAAAACTCGCAACCCTGCCCAGACAATTGTTGAGGGCCGCT
>Ga0182021_10004045_pt1 | contig 17190 bp, 16 predicted proteins | sample 612E3MmetaG_FD_120493 | JGI IMG/M metagenome (GOLD analysis project Ga0182021, IMG submission 120493) | Permafrost microbial communities from Stordalen Mire, Sweden - 612E3M metaG (Illumina Assembly) | ecosystem: Environmental > Terrestrial > Soil > Wetlands > Permafrost | place: Sweden...
AAGTCACGGAGCTCTCGCCACTCCAACAACGCATTCTGCAATTGATGCAAGTCCCTGAATCTGTGTTTGATCCGCCATCGGTGCTAATTGATAACGGATGAGCCAAAATGGTCGAAAGGTGAGAGCTCAATCAGTCGCGCGTCGATTATCCATTGCGCTTGAAGTTGGGCCTGCACAACGGCCCGGCGATTGCGGTGACGCTCAACGAACGGCTCGACTACTTCGGCACGACGGTCAATGTGGCCAGCCGCCTGGAAGGACAAGCGCAAGGCGACGATTTGATCATCTCTGAAGACGTGATGCGGCAGCCGGCCGTTCAGCGAGTGCTGGGAGAAAATGAGGTGCAGGTCGAGATGTTCAAGGCGCAGCTGAAGGGTTTTGTGAACGAGGAATTTCAGTTGTATCGCATCAAGTTAGGAAAATAGCCGCACCGGTTGGCCCGGTGCGGCTAAGGGTCGTCAGGCGATCTTCATGCGGAGCGCAAAATCGCGCAGCTGACTGAAACTCACGGGTTTGACTAACACGAGATCAGCTTCCTGTCTCAAGCCCTCGGCCATCACCGCATCGGCGGTGGCAATAATGACCCGCGTCTGGGCCAGCGCCGGCGTCGCGCGAATCTGGCGGAGCAGGATCTCACCAGAGACATGCGGCAAATGCAAGTCCAGCACCACCACTTTGGGGACAATTTCCTTAAGGCGCGCTGCCGCGACGGCGCCGTCGACAATGATTTCAGTTTCAAGTTCTGCCAGGTGCAGCGCCTCGGCAAAAATCGAGGCCAGGTCTGCATCGTCTTCAATAATCAAGCCTAAGGAATCAGTCACGTTTTTCCTCCACAGGAGTGTTCAGCGGCAGAGTCACTGTGAACGTACTGCCCTGCCCTACGGCGCTGACGAGATCGACGCTTCCCCCCATCAATGTGGCCAGCTGCTTCACGATCGATAAACCCAACCCGGCGCCACCATGCTGGCGCGTGGCCGAGCTGTCCGCTTGCTGGAACACGTCAAACACGTGTTGTTGATCATCCGGTGGAATGCCGATGCCCGTATCGCTGACCTGCAACGACCAATGGGCCTCGTCAGGCCGATCGAGCTTCACGTTGATCGCGCCGTGATCCGTGAATTTGATGGCGTTGCCCACCAGATTGACTAAGATTTGCAGCAGCCGCTGCGGATCGCCCTGCAAGGTCTCCGGCACGTTGGGCGCGATGTAGGTCACCACATTCAGGTTCTTCGCCTTGGCGATCGGCGACGTCGTCGACAAGAGATCATCCAACAATTGCTGCGGCGAAAATGAGATGAACTGCAGCTTCAATTTACCCGCTTCCAGCCGGGCCCGATCGAGCAAATCGTTGATGAGACTCACCAAACGCTGGGCATTTGCAATCAAACGCCCGACCAGATTGGCCTGCCGCTCGGTCAAAGGGCCATAGATCCGTTCTTGCAGAATTTCGCCATAGCCGATAATGGCGCCCAGCGGCGTGCGCAGCTCATGCGAGACCATCGACACCAGCAAGCTCTTCATGTTTTCCAATTCGGCTTCGCGCGTAAAGTCGCGAAAGACCGCCACCGTGCCGCGCCCGGTATCCTGCTCGATCTGAATGGGCGCAAAGCTGGCCAAGAGGGTTTTCTTGCCCCATTGAAAACGCAGGCCCGGCAGCCGCGCTGAACTTTCCTGTCCGCGCACTTGCCCCAGCACCGCTTCCTGATCGCCCACGGCCACCGCCCCCGCCATAAGGGTTTCGATCTTGTAGCCGATAATCTGGTTGGAGGGCAGGCTCAGTAGTTTAGAAACGGCTGGATTCACCAACGTGGCCTGGCCGGTGTGATCGAACACGATGACACCGTCGGCGATACTTTCGAGGATGGCCTGGTTCTTGCTCGATTCCAACTGCACGCGAATCAACGCTTCGGCCAGATCGCGGGTCCGATCGGCGACCCGGCGATCGAGTTCGGTGTTGATGACCCGCAGATCGGCCAGGGCCTTCTCCAAGCTGCGGGTCGACAGCCAGCTAACTAAGGCCACGAGTAAGAAGATCACAATCTCCACTAAAGCGGTAAAAAACAAGGCAGACAGAAGACCGTTCGTAAGCGCCAACATCAACAACGCGACACCCGATAGGATCGCCATGACGAAGGAAGCAGACGGCCTCAACAGCACACTGGCCATGACAATCGGCAGGATGTAGACCATCGTCGAACGACCGGCAATTAGTTGGGCCGGTTCGTCGGAGAAAGACATCAGGAGAATTGAACCAAGCAAGAAGATGATAGCGGCTAAGCGGACTGAGCCGGAGCGATTCAAGAAATAAAGTCCGACAGCAGACGCCAGCCCGATCACGCTGGCGATGGTCAGGAGCGGCTCACCCTCTGTCTGCCAACCGGTCGCGAATCCGGAAACCAGGCCAATCCAAAAACCGGCCAGGGTAGCCACAAAGAGGCCCAGCAGTAGAACATTCAGTAACCAGCCACGTCGCGCGACATCCGGATCGGGATGGTTCACCGTGAGAAGACGTTCTGTTCGCTCGACGATCTTTAGCTTGAACTCGTTCAAAGTGCCTCCGCCAATCCACCGCTGCGATTGGTGTTTATCTTATCACATCTCCAAGTCAAGCGTAAAAAGAGTGGCAGGCTGCGCCTCAATCGCGCGGGGGTCAAGCGATGCATCCCAGCGTATCTTCGTACAGGATCAATGCGGACAACACGGCAGAACGTACCACGTCGTAAGGTACATAGAGATCCTTGCCAATCCACAATTCAGGATACAGCGATTCCTGGCCATCGTGGAAACGCGCCAGATAAGCGGCGCCGCGCTGCAAGATGGTCCGATCGACCGAGTGACGCTGGCTGTAACGGAGCAGCGCCGTCAAAGCATAGGCTGTCTCTTCGACGGTCCCGACCTGGAAGTAGCCCCATGAACCGTCATCATTTTGGGTGTGTAACAACCAGTCGATCGCCGGTTGATAGGCGTGCTCCAGGTAGTGTCCTTCCGCCAACAGCGCAACCACCGCGTGCGTTGTGGCGTAATAGGGCGAGGCGTGCCATTTATCGATCCAGAATAGCTCATACACCTGCTTGTCCAACAGCGTCACGAGGATCTGCTCCTGTATCTCGCGCCGGTTGGGATAATCGGGCATCATATGCAACGCTTCCAAGGCATGGACGTTGGTGCCTACACTCGGATTGCGCTCGTAGTCGTAAGTGCGGAAAACGCGAGTTCGGGGATCTTCAAACCGTGCAAGGATCTGCGGATCAAACCCATAGCCGCCTGCGATCAATAGTTGGGCCGTGACGGACGTGATGTCACCATCCGTGATTCCAAACGTGGGATCAAGTCCAATGCCGGTCGGGCTGAGGTTGGACCGCAGATCACTCCACACTGAAGGTCCGGCAAATTCCGTCAGGGGTCGCCCGCTGAACATTAGATTCTTCAACACCCAGACTAATTCAAAAATGTGAAAGGGATAAAGGTAGATGACGTGCTGATCATGCTGCCGGATGCTCTCCAAGTAGGCTAAGGCCCGCTCATCACTTGGATTGTGCAGCAGATAATAGGCGGTCGTCGCGGGAGAGTTGCCCAACGAGCCATTCGCCCCTAAAGATTGGCGCAGTCGTTCCCGATCGACCGAATGGCCCAGGAATTCCAGCGAGTGAATCGTGCTGACCCGCGGCGAATAGAGAAGATCCGGCGGAATCAAGCGGAGTTTGGCGGTTTGAATCTCGCCGTAACCGCAGGTGTGGGAGGGCACATCGAGTCCCGCGCTCTGCGCCTCCAACAACAGCGTTGGCAGCAGCAGTTCAAAGCCCACCAACTCAAATGGATCGCGCGATAACAAATGCAGATGTCGCCACACATACTGCTCGGCCCGTTTGATGGAATCTTGCGCGTAACGGCTGAAGCCATTTTGCCGCAGGGCGATCAACGCCGTGAGCGTGCAAATAATGCGCTCGTGGTAGTAGACAATCTCACCGCCCCAGCTGCCGTCGCTGTGCTGATTGTCCAACAACCAATCGATCAAATCCGGCCAGCGCGGGCTGCCATCGGGTGCGCGCAAGCGGGCCATCCAGGCAATGTCGTAGGGGCTCGGCCCCATGCGCTGCCGCAGATTGCACACTAGCTCACGTGCTTCGGTTTTGTAATCCATGACCATTCCTCGTCAAATAAAATCAAGCAACAGCTGTTCACCCTAGCTTAGAGTGGATTCCCGCTTTCGCAGGAATGACCGGCTCTACAAGGATGGCGCAGATCAATTTAGGAGTTTGATTCTTCAGGGATTAGGGGACACCAGGTGCCGTTGCGCAGCGTGCCGATTCCCAGCGTTGTTTCTCGATAAGTCTGATAGAACGTGCGCATCGTGCCGAAGTCAGCATTGGCCAGATCGGAATAGTTCGATTTGGCAGAGGATCGCCGACTGTAGAGATGATCGTACAGCATCGCTCGCAACTGGTGCTCGGTCAGATAGGGCGATGGCGCTACGGTGAAATACAAACTGGTGTCATCCGTCTCCAGCAGCGGCATGCCGAAGGCATTGAATTTGCCCGAAGTAATGAACAGGTTGACGGGAGGTAGCGGTTCACCGTAGTACATTTCGATCAGCGTTTGACGGTCTGGCATTCTTCCTTGGCTGAGGTAAGCCTGAACGGCTAACTCCAGCGCATCTTCCAGAGCATGGCGGGTGCTGACCCCGTAAAACAAACGACGCCGACGATGTTCCCGCGTGCTGTCTACGATCTGATCGAAGTGGCCGGGAACATCGGCGCACTCCGTCTCGGGAAAAATCTTCCGGTAGTCGCCGTAAAAGCGGACCCGCACTTGATAATCCTGGTAGAAGCGGGTGAAAATCGGATGAGTGGCTACCGCGGACAGACCTGTCGCGATGAATTGCTGCCGGTACGTTTCGCCACGCTTCAGCATGGCCGGCTCGAAGATTGGCGCCAGGAGGGTGTCAATCCCATGATCAAATAAGAGCTGATAGAGTTCAACATGCCGGCGGCTGTTCAATTCAATGTAATCGGCTGGCGTGGCATCAGGATGTTCCAGCAGAAACCAGCGGCGTGTACCATTAATCGGAAAGGCGCACACCGTGGCATTCGCGCGATGCACCTCATCGGCCACTTCTGCGCGACTCAGGTTTTGAAATGTGTCAAAGTCCATGCCTGTATCCTGTCAACTATTTTTTCGCGGCCGCGCGCGTGATTTCTCTTTTTGTCCAAGCCAACATATTCAGCGTATGCACAAACGGGGACGAAGGTTGACAAACAGACTCGGCCTGCGCCAGACCCGCGATCAGCTCGGCCGCGGTGTTGGGTGATTGAGGCATTCTCAGTACGGCGTGCCCCAGTTCCAAACGATAATGCGCATCCGATCCGACTGAGCGTAGCTTGCCGTGCCGTTGCGCAAAGGCCAACGCGCGCGCATTATCCGCCTTGAAGACACATCGAGAGTTGAAGACTTCAATGGCATCAATCAGGGGCAAAATGGCGATCAGATCAGCTTCACGCCAGGCCCCGCTGCGCCAACGATCAAAAGGATGCGGGACACTAATCACCGCGCCTTGATCTTTCAACCGCGCAAGTGCAGCTTGGGGAGTCAAGCCGCGCGGCACTTCTTCTTCGACGAAGTAGGCCAGTAGCTCACCCTGCGTCGTCATGACTTCTTCGCCAACGATGACGAGGCCCGGCATTAGGACCTGCAGCTCTAATGCTCCGCGGATGGAATGATGATCCGTAATCGCCAGCTTATCAATCCCTTTCTCCTGACAGGCCTGCACGATGTCCACTGGACGCAGCCGCGAATCATAGGAAGCCTGCGAATGGGAATGAAGTTCAACGATCGCCACACGGCATCCTTATCAAGAAGTCCCAACACCAAAACCGTTACAACATCAGGCACATTGCAGCTGGTCACACAAGACAAAGGCCATATTTGATGTGTAGCCCGGTGATCTACTACTTGCCTACCGGCCATATCGGACGTAATAAATCACCGGGCAATCCAGCACTTTATGATTCTGATGCCTGCGTCAGTCCGCTTAGATCAGATCTGGCGCAAGCTGGAGAACCCGGATAATGAAACTTAGTGGAGCAGCGCTGCCAGCCAGCTCAGTTTAACCTTCAACGCATCGACCTTCATGACGACCTGCGCGTTGTCGGGCTGCCGATACAGGATCGCGCCTAACGCCGCGTAGAGATCGAAATTCGGATCAGCCAGGGCTTGATCGGCCAATGCGGATAATTCGGCATCATCGGCGATGGTTGAAATTTTTTCCTGCATGGTCAGGGGGACAACGGTTTGTCCCCGCGTCTTGAAGTTCGCCGCCGGATCGATCACGACTAAACCACTCTGTTGATCGGTGATGTAGTTGGGGTGCAAGGCGATCACCGCGGCCGTCGGATCAAAGAGTGCCACCTTCGGCCCCTTGAAGTGATTGCGGACCTGCGCCAGAGCAGCCTGCAAACGCGCACTACGGGCTTCACCGGCGGTGTTCGGCTGAGACGTCGCCGCAGATTGCGTGGCCGCGGATTGAGTCACTGCTGAAGCATACATCTGCAACGGACCGGCCACGAGCTGGCCCAACGCATTGCCATGCCGGGACAATTGGGTGAAAACATCGGGATCCACAGCCACATCCCGGGCCGCGTCGGTGGTAATCATCGTCAGTTGAAGTCCAGCATTCAACACCACTGCGGCTGCTTCCGGATCAAACCACGGGTTGAACACGCTCACCGCCGTGTTACCCTCACCGTCAACGGACTTGGCGCCACCCAGCCAGATGATCTTGTAGAGCTGCATCTGCACGGGACAGGCTTGAACGGCATGGGCGATGTTAGTCAATGGCCCCAACGCCAGCAGAGTCACGTTGGCCTGCGCATGCGCACACAGGAAGCCAGGGGCATCATGTGACAGACCGCTCAAGTCGTGCGGATACTGATAGCCTAAACCCCATAGGCCATCCGGGCCATGGATGAACATTCCCTGGTGACTGGCAGTTCTAGAAAGTGGTGCACTCGCGCCAACCACCACGGGGATATCGGTTCGATTAGCCGCATCCAAGAGAATCAACACGTTGTTGGTCGCATTATCCACATCGGTATTTCCGGCCACGGTGGTGATGCCCACAATGTTCGCCTCGGAGCTGCTGAGGAGATAGGCCAGCGCCGCGGCATCATCAACGCCGGTATCGGCATCGACGATGAGCGCGACGCGTGGTTTGGGCGCTGCGGCAAACGCCGAGGCCGGCGCCACGCCAGATACAATAAGTGCCAAAATACAGACGAACCACAACACTTTCTTCTTCATTACACACTCTCCTGATGAATAGATTACGGCTCGCTACGATAGACTATTATCTGATAAAGGACCCGGTAACAATCGAGCGCATGGGCCGCTTAGTAAAGAGTTTAGCGAAACGGTACATCCATGTCAAGGTAACATTAGTCATGCTTTTGCCTTGAATCTTCGCTAAGTGACCTGCCATTCAATGCGGACGACTGCCTCCTGTGCGAATGCTCCAGCTAAATGTTGCAGAGCTTTGGCAGATTGGACAATGATCTACTGTGCGTCGCTCTTTTCATCGACGGCAATCAGTTATACAAGTTTGCAATCGGTTTAAGCACATGCTTATTGCCAGTCAGCAAGGCAATGCTAAGATTTGAAAACAGTTGGAAACGTAGCTGGCTTTGTTTGTCCGCTCTCGCTATGTTATAATCTTTTAACAAAATTCCATGAAAATACCAGATGACGGCATCCTCATCAAAGGTAGTCGCGAAGGGTTGTTGATTACTCTCGGCCCAGGCGCGTGGCACATCGTGTTGAGCACGTTGGAAACACGCTTGACCTCTACGCCCGAGTTCTTCAAGGGCGCGCGAGTAGCCTTGCTGGTTGGCCCCCGCAAGCTGGTTGAGGCCGATGTGCGAGCGGCCCGTGATTTGTTGGTGCGCTATGACGTGGTGCTGTGGGGCTTGGTGGGCGACGACGAAGAAACGCAGCATGTCGCCGCGGTATTGGGACTCGATGCCCAGCTGCCGCAGCGCGAACGGCCCGAGCCGCGCCCGCAACCGGTGGAGCCGGCCAGCTCGATCGCGCCGCCACAACCGATCGAGCCGGCTACCAGCCATGAATCGATCGAGTCGGCCAGCGCCGATGATCCTGAAATAGGGCTCGTCGTACGGCGCACCTTGCGATCGGGACAGCAACTGCGGCATCCCGGCAGCATCGCCGTGTTAGGCGATGTGAATCCGGGCGCAGAGATTGTCGCGGGCGGTGACATCGTCGTGTGGGGCAAGCTGCGCGGCACGGTGCACGCAGGAGCAATGGGCAACGATAATGCGATCGTGTGTGCGTTGGATATGACGCCTACGCAGCTGCGCATCGCGCAGTACTTTGCGCGTTCGCCTGAAGGCCGCCGCCGCAAGCCCACCCCGGAAGTGGCGCGTGTCAGGAATGGACAGATCGTCGCCGAGTCGTGGGAAGTCAAATAAGAAATATTCAATGATCAATGAATCATGATCAATGAACGCGAATTACTTTGAAAAATTGATCATTGAGAATTAATCATTGAAGGAGGATGGATGCCCGCACGAGTCATCACTGTCACTTCCGGCAAAGGCGGCGTGGGTAAAACCACGACCACCGCCAATGTCGGCGTTGCCCTGGCGCTGCTGGGCAAACGCGTGGCCTGCCTGGACGCCGACATCGGTCTGCGCAATCTGGACATGGTGCTGGGGCTGGAAAACCGCATCATCTACGACGTGGTCGATGTGATCGAAGGACGCTGTCGCCTGCGCCAGGCTTTGATCAAAGACAAGCGCTTGTCGGAGCTGTACTTGCTGCCTGCCTCGCAGAAGCGCGACAAGAGCGCGGTGCGGCCCGAGGATCTGATCAAGATCTGCAACGATCTCAAGCCGGAATTTGATTTCGTGCTGATCGATTCGGCGGCCGGCATTGAGGAAGGGTTCAGGACGGCGGTTGCTCCGGCCGATGAAGTGGTCATCGTGACAAATCCGGAAGTGTCGGCGGTGCGGGATGCCGATCGGGTGGTCGGGTTAATTGAGGCGGTCGAGAAAGGCCCGGCACGTTTGATCGTCAATCGACTCAAGCCCGGTCTGGTCCAGCGCGGCGACATGCTGGATACCGGCGATGTGCTGGACATTCTCGCCATCGATCTGATCGGCATCGTCCCGGAAGACGAAGGGGTGTTGATCTCGACCAATCGCGGCAACCCGGCCGCGTTTGATGAGAAATCGGCGGCGGGGCGATCGTTCCGCAACATTGCGCGCCGCTTGAATGGCGAAGACGTGCCGTTTGAAACATTCAAAGACCAGTCAGGCTTATTCAGGCGCTTATCGCGCATGCTGCGCCGCGATAGTTCGCGCCGCGGTAGGTGAAGTGTATGAACAAGATCAAGAGTTTCTTCCAACGTTCCGCGCAACCGTCCAGCCGCGAAGCGGCCAAACAGCGCCTGCAACTGGTGCTGGTTCACGACCGCAACCAGATCGAACCCGGCATGCTGGAACTGATCAAAGACGAGATTATCGCCGTTATCTCCAAGCATCTTGATATCGATCGGAATAACGTCCAGGTGAATTTCACCCAGGGTGAGCGCGAAAGCCGCCTAGTCGCCGATATTCCGCTAACGCCCAAACGCCCTATCCGCAAGTGATTGCTGATGGTCGATGGCGGATGTATGATTGAATCGTCATCAACCATCTTCAATCTTCAATCGGCACTTAAAAATGGCTACTGTCCGAACGTCTTACAATCCGGCTGAATATAACCGCCTCTCATGGCGGCATTTTGATTTCTGGCTGCTGTTGATCGTGCTGGCGCTCGTCACGATCGGCATCTTGATGATCAGCAGCGCCACGCAAAACTCAGCCGATCCCGATCTGGCGAACGCGGCCCGGCGGCAGGCCCTATATGCGCTCATCGGCGTTATTGTCCTCATCCTCACGGCGACCATCGACTATCGCATCTGGTACAACGCGCGGCACGTGCTCTACGTGCTCAGCCTGATCTTCCTAGTCATCACGCTCATCTTTGGATCAGGCGAGATCGGTGGGGTGGGTCGCTGGTTGGATTTGAAGGTATTCCCCGTGCAACCCGCCGAATTGGCCAAAGTATTATTGATTCTGGCGTTAGCCGGATTCCTCGCTAATCGTACCGATTCGATCCGCACCATGCGCACGCTGGTGTTCTCCCTTGTCTATATTGCGATTCCGGCCATCCTGGTCTTCGTGCAGCCCAATCTGAGCACGGCCATGGTCTACCTGTTTATCTGGCTGGCTATGGTCATCGCAGCAGGAGCGCGGGGCAAGCACCTGGCGCTATTGGCCGGCGCGGGTCTGTTGATGCTGCCCGTCATGTGGCTGGCGATGGCGCAGTATCAACGCGATCGGATCACAGCCCTCTTCAGCCCTGACCCCGGTTACAACCCGACGCAAGCCTTAATCGCGATTGGCGGCGGCGGCTGGCTGGGACAAGGTTATGGCAGCGGCACCCAGAGTCAACTCCACTTCTTGAAGGTCCGCCATACCGACTTTATCTTCTCGGTCACGGCAGAGGAGCTGGGCTTCGTCGGCGCGGTGCTGATCGTGATTTTGTTCGGCTGGTTGGTCTATCGGTTGATGCGCATCGCCGATCGCTCACGCGACGGCTATGGCGAGTTCGTCGTCATTGGCGTCGCCGCCATGATCTTCTTCCACGCGGCCATCAACATCGCGATGAATCTCAACATCGGTCTCGTCGCGGGCTTGCCTCTGCCCATGGTCAGTTACGGCGGCAGTTCGCTCATCACCATGCTCCTGGCCATCGGCCTAGCCGAGAGCGTCATCATGCGTCATCGCAAGATCGAGTTCTGACGCATGGCACGCAGCAGCGCGATGTCTCGTCATTGGGTGAACACTCTTTCGATTGTACTGGGTGGCCTGCTCTTGGCCGCGTGCACGCGCACTACCGCGTTTGCCACGGAACCGCGCGCGGTGACTTCGCCGGTGAACGTCACGCAACCGGCGAAGCCCCATACACCTACGGGTATCACCATCGTCGCGGTCGCCACAGCCACACAACCGACCACGCCGACCTCGAAATCTTCGGCTACCGCCGCGCCCAATCAAGGGCCGAAATCGCCACTAGTGATTTTACAGGGCCGCGTGTATGATGCGGGCCAAGGCCTCGAGTACCGCATTAGCCATGCGACACTGGAGTGGCAATTCTTCGCCCCCGATTGGCAACAGTACAACGGGCGTCTGGCGGTTCCCGACGATGGGCTCTATCGCTTGCCGCTGCCCATTCGCGCGAGGGCCGAAATCGCCACGAGGGCCGAAAGCGCCACGAGGGCCGAAAGCGCCACGAGTGACGAAGTCATCATCACGGCGCGCGCACCCGGCTACTTTCCCAGCACCGCCCACATTTACGGCAATCAATTAAGCGCCTACGGCTCACGCCTCAACTTCGGCCTCGTCAGCGATCGTGGCGTGGCGCCCACTCTGCCGGGCGATCTGGGCACGATTCAATTGCATGGAATCGTGTACAATTCGGCGCGCGGTATGAAGAGCCCGATTGCGCAGGCGGCCGTGACCATCGTCAATAACTCGGTAGTCCAGCCCTCCACCCAGATCGATATAACGACCAACCTGTCCGGCACGTTTGATCTCACGCTTGAGCTGCACACCACCGATCAGCTTAATTTCACGATCACGGCTGTGGGTTATGTGACCAGCACGCTCAGCAAGAACGCCAAAGACCTGGCCAAGAATCCACAGCTCTCGATCGGCTTGCGATCCGCCCTAAAGACCCAGTGACACGCGCCACGCAGCAAGACCTGAGGCGGCGCGTGGTACATTATCAACGGAGAAATCCCCATGACGATACGCGTTCGTTTTGCCCCCAGCCCGACCGGCTTTCTGCACGTCGGCGGCTTGCGCACTGCCTTGTTCAACTGGCTGTTCGCCCGGAAGACGAACGGCACTTTCATCCTGCGCATTGAAGACACCGATCAGAAACGCTTCACGCCCGGCGGTGTGAAAGCCATCATGGAAAGTTTGTGGTGGCTCGGCTTGCAGTGGGATGAAGGCCCCAATCGCGCTGAACTGCGCCAGATGCAGACCAACGAGGACTTCGAAGGCGCGCCCGACATCGGCGGACCTTATGGGCCATATGTCCAATCGTTGAAGGTCAAACGTCATCAAGCCGCTGCCGAGGAATTGATCGCGCAGGGCAAGGCTTATCGCTGCGACTGCCCGGCCGAGCGGTTGGATCAGATGCGCCAAGAGCAGATGGCGCGCAAAGAGTCGACGCACTACGATCGGCACTGTCGCTTCAAGCAGCCGGGCGAAGTCGATCCGAATAAGCCGCATGTCGTGCGTTTGGCAGTGCCGCTGGAAGGCACGACCACCGTTCACGATTTGATTCGCGGTGACATCACGGTGGATTACACGAGGCTCGATGACTTCGTAATTCTCAAATCCGATGGGTTTCCCACCTACCACCTGGCGGCGATGGTCGACGATCACGACATGCACATCACCCACGTGCTGCGCGGCGATGAGTGGCTGCCCTCGCTGCCGAAACACGCCTTGATCTATCAGGCGTTTGGCTGGGAGCCGCCGATCTTTGCGCACCTGCCGGTGATTCTCAATCCGTCGGGCAAAGGCAAGATGAGCAAGCGCAAAGCCACTTCAGCCGATTCGGTCTTCGTCACCGAGTTTCGCGACGAGGGCTATTTGCCCGAAGCGCTGCGCAACTTTTTGGCCTTCGTCGGCTGGGCGCCGGGTTCCGGCATCGAGAAGGAGATCATGCCGATCGCAGAGATGATCGATCTCTTTGATCTAGAGCACGTCAATCCCGCACCGGCGGCCTTCCCGTACGACAAGCTCGACTGGATGAACGGCATGTACATCCGCGCCCTGCCCGTCGACGAACTGGCGAAACGCATCTATCCGTTTTTGATCAACGCCGGGATCGAAGTCGATCTCGATCGGCTGATCAAGATCACGCCGGATATTCAAGAGCGGTTGGAAACGTTGAAGGATGCCGTCGAAGCCACTGATTTCCTGTTCGGCGAAACGGTCTCACCCGATCCCAAGCAGCTCATCGGCAAGGGTATGACGAAAGAAGCGACGTTGAAGGTATTGCAGCAAGCCGAGGCTTTGATCAGCACCTTCGAACCGTTCGAAGCCGCGCCGCTGGAGCACGCCTTTCGTGAGGCCGCCGAGGCCGCCGGGATGAAGCCCGGCCCGTTCTTCTCGCCGCTGCGCGTGGCGGTGACGGGCAAGACCGTTTCGCCGCCGCTCTTTGGCTCGATCGTCGCGTTGGGACGCGCGGAAACCATCAAGCGGTTGAAGAACGCACAGCAGTTGTTGGCCGGTTGAGCATTTGTTATAATGCACTGCAAGACGATCCACGAATCACACGAATCCACACTGATAATTTTTCGTGTTGATTCGTGTAAATTCGTGGATCAATCTTTGTCTTAAGGAAGTCCATCTATGTCGCTTGAAGAAACAACACCCATGACACCCACCGACTTTATCCGTGAAGCCGTCAAAGAGGATTTGAAGTCGGGGCGCTTCGCCAAAGTTCACACGCGCTTTCCGCCGGAGCCCAACGGCTACCTGCACATCGGCCACGCCAAGGCCCTGATCATCGATTTCGGCATTGCCGCTGATTTTGGCGGCCTGTGCAATCTGCGTTACGACGACACCAACCCGACGAAGGAAGATGTCGAGTACGTGGATGCGATCAAGGAAGACATCCACTGGCTGGGCTTTGATTGGGGCGATCGGGAATATTACGCTTCCGATTATTTTGAGCAGATCTATGAGATGGCGATCAAGTTGATCAAGAAGGGCAAAGCCTACGTCGACGATCAAACCGCCGAGGAAGTGAGCAAGACGCGCGGCACGTTGACCGAACCCGGCAGCGAGAGTCCGTGGCGCAATCGATCGGTGGAAGAAAATCTCGAATTGTTCGAGCGCATGAAGAACGGAGAATTCCCCGATGGTTCCCGCACGCTGCGCGCCAAAATCGATATGGCTTCGGGCAACATCAATCTGCGCGACCCGGTGATGTATCGCATCATCCACGAGCCACCCCATCACCGTTATGGCACGCAGTGGGACATCTACCCGATGTACGACTTCGCGCACGGCCAGAGTGATTCGATCGAAGGCGTCACCTTCTCGTTGTGTTCGCTGGAATACGAAGCGCATCGCCCCTTGTACGAGTGGTTCTTGAAGGAACTGGGAATCTTCGCGCCGCGCCAGATCGAGTTTGCGCGCTTGAACATGAATTACACGGTGATGAGCAAGCGCAAGTTATTACGCCTGGTCAATGAAGAATACGTGCATGGCTGGGATGATCCCCGCATGCCCACGTTGTGCGGCCTGCGCCGCCGGGGTTATACCGCGAGTTCGATCCGCGACTTCACCGCGCGCGTGGGAGTTGCCAAGGCCGACAACATGGTCGATGTGGCGCTGCTGGAAGCGTGCCTGCGCGAAGACCTGAACAAGCATGCCCTGCGCCGCATGGCCGTGCTGCGCCCGCTCAAGTTGGTGATCGACAATTACCCGGACGATCTCGTCGAAGACATGGACGTGATCAACAATCCCGAAGATCCCGGCGCGGGCACACGCAAGGTGCCGTTCTCCAAAGTGCTGCACATCGAGCAGGAAGATTTTCAAGAAGTGCCGCCGCCTAAATACTATCGCCTGTTCCCCGGCAACGAAGTGCGCCTGCGCGCCGCCTACGTCATCAAGTGCACCGATGTGGTGAAAGATAATCAAGGCAAGGTGATCGAAGTGCATGCCACGTATGATCCGGCCACGCGCGGCGGCGACACGCCTGATGGACGCAAGATCAAATCGACGCTGCACTGGGTCTCGGCCGCGCACGCCATCCCGGCGGAAGTGCGCCTGTACGATCGGTTGTTCAACCGGCCCGATCCCGAAGCCGGTGAAGACTTCATCGCCAACATCAATCCCAATTCGCTGACGGTGCTGAGCGGGTGTCGCGTGGAAGGTAGCCTGGCGGGCACGCAGCCCGGCGATCGCTTCCAGTTCGAACGGCAAGGTTACTTCTGTGCCGATCTGGACTCGACGCCCGCAAAGATTGTCTTCAACCTGGCGGTGGCGTTGAAGGATACCTGGGCCAAGATCGAGCAGAAGCGCAAGTGATTCAGTAGATCGTCGGAAAAATTGTGGAGGTTCAGGTCGCGACATGCAACGGCCTGAACCTCCACTTTGTTTGGCGGACTTGGTTTTATTCGCCCGCGCCCTTCCCCTGTTAATCTTCACGTCAAGGGTCAGCCAATCTGTGATACCATCCATCCGATTTGAATAGCGACTGGATATCACAGATGCCAATTACGCGAAGAAAATTCTTGAAGATCGGCACAGCTCTCGGGGCCACGCTGGTAATACCGAGTGGCTGCCGCGCCCTGCTGGAGCAGATTAGCTCGCTTGAGCCAACGCCAACCGCCACAACAGGGACAAGTCCACTACAGACACCTCTTGCGCCGGCTGCGGCAGATCCATCGTTGGGGGAACCGCCGACGATCCCACCCGCCACCCCTAATCCAACGGCGACGCCCGCGCCGCACTTGAAACTCAAAGCGCCGAGCGGTGGCAGCAAAATCGGCTTGCATGTAGTGGGCGGGCTGCATGAAGGATTGGATGAATTCTTGCTGCGTTGTGCTCTGGCAGAACATCCTGTCGCGCTGGTCAAATGTGTGGACGATTTCGAAGCCGCCTTCAAAGCCAAGCGCTACAGCGACAAGACGTTGACGGTGGGACGCGTCAATGCGGCGTGGCTGAGTCGCAAGAACGAAGTGGATATGCAGGCCTGGGAGCCGCCCGAATTTACGCCACAGGTTGAGTTCCACTACACCACGGCCCAAGAAGCCGCCGAGAAATATTACGAGTTGGTTCAACCGACCTGGAAACTCAATCCTGTCATCGATGTCTGGGAGACGTTCAATGAATTCTCCTGGCACTGGGGTTGGCAGGCCGATTTCTATCTTCGCATGATGGATCTGGCGGAAGCCGACGGCTATCGGTTGGGGTTGTGGTCGCCCAGTGCGGGCAATCCGCCCGAGGAGTTTTATCCCGAAATCGCGCGCACCTGCCGCCGGGCCAAAGAACACGGCAATCATATTTTGTGTGTGCACGAATACAGCCTCGATGGATTGTTGAAGGAAGCGCCGTCGGATATGGTGACGCGCTACCGCCAGCTCTATCAGTATCTCGAACAACAGGACGCCATCATCCCGCTCGTGATTTCTGAGGCCGGAGAAAATGGCGGCGGCGGCTTTACGGGCATCGAGGTGTTCGTGAATGACTTCGCCTGGTACGATAGACAACTCAGCAAGGATAGCTACGTGATCGGGTGCGCGGCGTGGACGCTGGGCGATTGGAGTGGTTCGAGTTTTGCGGCCGCGCTGCCGGCTCTGGCGGATTACATCACCGGTCAACCCAGCTGGACGAAGACCTACCTGCCCCTGATCGAGAAAGATCAGGCCAAATAGTCTGCCAGATGGGCCTGGAATTCGCCCTTGTCTAACCAGCCGATCGGGCATACAATAGCCCCACATGGAAATGGACACGCTTGAGGTTGTTGGCTGCTGTGGGCCGGGCCGAATTGCGAAAGCGAAGTATCCATTTCCCTCATCAAGGAGATTAGGTTTCATGGCAACAGGATCTGTGAAGTGGTTCAACGATGCGAAGGGTTTCGGGTTCATCACCCAAGATGACGGTGGCGAGGATGTCTTCTGCCATCATTCAGCGATCCAGATGGAAGGGTTCAAGACCCTGAAGGAAGGCCAGAAGGTGGAGTTCGAGGTCACGCGTGGGCCGAAGGGCCTGCAGGCCGCCAACGTCCGCAAGCTCTAATTCGTTTACTGAAACCACCACACCAGCGCCCGACGCATTTTGCGTCGGGCGTTTTGTTTTGCTTAGCGGTTCATTCATCCCTCAGCGGATCTCGTGTGTCATCCTCTTATTCAATTTGTTTGTTGACGGGCAACAGGCTCGATGATACTATCTTCGCAGTATTTCTCCAGAAAGTGTACTGTTCGCTAACATGTTGAACAGTCCGCCGCCCGCCGAATGCCAGGGATCGCACTTGAAAACGGCGCAGAAACGTCTGTTCTGGTGTTCAAGATGTTAGCGAACACTACATATTTCTCCAGAAAGAACC